>QWCQ01000308.1_pt1 | contig 121370 bp, 98 predicted proteins | sample 1972701 | NCBI WGS metagenome assembly QWCQ01 (sample SAMN09866704, study PRJNA288562) | Human gut metagenome isolate pre4_stool, whole genome shotgun sequencing...
CGTACACATAAAGCACTAAAGGATATTTCTTGTTTTCATCAAAGTTGGCTGGTTTCACCATGCGATAGTACAAGTCGGTCGTGCCGTCAGCAGCTTTGATGGTACCACATGTATAGGTTGGCACCTGATATTCTTTCCACGGGTCAGCCGCTTCAAAGTACTGGGTGCGCTTACCGTTGGCAGTATTGATAATCTCGATGTTGCGTGGAACGGTGGGTTCGCTGTACTTATCTACGATAAATGTTCCGGAAGGAGATAATGACGGACTGTGATAGCCACGCCCGTTGTCCAACAATCTGCGCTTTCCAGTCTTGACATTTATGGTGTATGTGTTGGTTTGCAGTGCATGCTTTTCGGTAGAAGTATAGACAATCGACTTGTCTTTTGTATTGAATCCTATCACGTCCAACACCACCCATTTGCCTTTGGTAAGCTGCTTGACCAACTTACCATTAGTTTGGTATAGGTACAAATGGTTGTAACCATCACGTTGGCTTTGCATGATGAAGAGGTTGTTGTCCCAAGGCAAGAATGTAATAGGGTGCTGTGGCTCTACATATTTATCGTGCGTCTCTCGGTAAAGTTCAGCGATCTTTTTGCCTGTTTGTGCATCGTAGCTCACCAACCGACAGTCATTTTGATCCCTATTCAGCTCAAACATATAGATAATCTTGCTGTCTGGACTCCACGAAATATTGGTAAAATATCGGTCGTTGGGGTCACCAGCCTGCAAAGTAACCGTCTTTTTAGTGGTTAAGTCATACACCATCACCGTTACCTTATGACTTGTTTCGCCTGCCATAGGGTATTTGTCGGGCTCGCATTTCGCTATTCTGCCGAAGATGTTCACTTGCGGATAGTCAGCCACCATGCTCTGATCCATGCGATAGAATGCTAATTTCTGTCCATTGGGTGCCCAAAACATACCGTTGTGTATGCCAAACTCGTCACGGTGTACGCTTTGACCATACACGATTTCCCTACTTCCATCGGTTGTCAACTGAGTGTCGTTTCCATCAGAGGTGCGTATATGGAGTTGCTGACTTTTAGGTTCTATATAAGAAGTAGCCTTGGATTTGGCATTCCATTCGGCTATCTCGCCCTGGTCAGCAGTGCTGATGCACCATGCTGTCTTTTTCGTTTTCCAGTTGTACAAGCACATGTTTGCCCCGCTGCGCAGCAGTACCAGTGACTTGTCAGGGTAAGGAAACGAGGCACCAAACAGGTTTTTAACCTGGCTGGATCCGTCGCTTGTTGCGTATTTATTTATTTCTTCCAGCGTGAATAGGATGCTCTCTTTGCCCGTTTTCTTGTCGATAACGCTGCATTGGCTGGCTTCTGTGCGAATCAGTTCATCGCCCCACCATGTAGTGTAGCGATTTTCTGGGACGAACTTTCGATAGTTTTTCCCTCCAAAGTTTAACTCTTCGAGTGTGTTGCGACGGTTTCCGCCTTTTTTGCGCTCGTCTCTTTCCTGTACTCGTTCCAAGGAATGAAATTTGAACGAGCGGATATCCGCAATTTCGTTCTCTTCGTTTTCTTCTAAGCGTTTTTTGAACTCGCGATTTTTCTTAAATCGATGCTTTTCAGCCATCTCTTTCTTTTCCTCTTCAGTCTTGATAATGCCTCCTTCGGCACGAAATTCCTTCATCTTTCCGTCGAAGATAGCATACTTTCTAAACTCACATTCAAGGCTTCCGTTGTATACTGGTATCTTGATGGACGGTTTCAAGCCAATCTGTTCGAAACATTCTTCACGATAACTCAATATCCAAGCATCATTGCCCATGAACTCATGTTTCAGTCGTTCGCCAATCATCTTGTAGGTTCCGAGCAAATTAGGCGTGGAGATACGCTCGCCATAAGGAGGATTGGTAATGAGAATACTGGGTTCTTGAGGCTTCTTAAAGTTCTTAAAATCAGCCTGTTCTATTGTGATATCTTTGGTTAGTCCCGCTGCTTTAACATTCAGTCGAGCCGTGTTCACCGCTTTCATGTCGATGTCATAGCCATAAATATGGTGCGTGAACTCGCTTTCTTGCGACTCGTCATTATAAATGCGGTCGAACAACTCCTGGTCAAAGTCGGGCCATTTCTCGAATGCAAACTCTTTTCTAAAGATGCCAGGACTCATGTTTCGGGCAATCAGTGCCGCTTCTATCAACAACGTACCACTGCCACACATCGGGTCAATGAAGTCAGTTTCGCCTTTCCAGCCTGTCATCAAGATCATTCCGGCAGCCAACACCTCGTTCAAAGGAGCTTCTACAGATTCCTGTCGATAGCCTCTTCGGTGCAGCGACTCTCCACTCGAGTCCAAACATAGTGTTGCATCTTCGTCGGCAATGTGTATGTGTAGGCGCATGTCAGGATTACTCACCGAGATGTTCGGGCGTGTTCCTGTCTTTTCTCTGAATTGGTCTACGATGGCATCCTTCACCTTGTAGGTCACGAATCTGGAATTTCTGAACTCTTCAGAATAAACCACCGAGTCGACAGAGAATGTCTTTCCTTTTTCAATATATTGACTCCAGTCCACCGTCTTGATTTCATCATACACCTCTTCAGCAGAGCGAGCCTTGAAGTGCTTGATGGGTTTTAGAATACGAATGGCCGTATGGAGTTGGAAATTGGCGCGGTACATCATTTCCTGATCACCAGTAAATGACACCATTCTGCGTCCTATTTGTACATTGTTTGCACCCAGTTGGGTCAGCTCTTGTGCCAAAACGGGTTCCAAGCCCATGAAAGTTTTGGCGATGAGTTCAAATTCCATTTGATTGAATTGATAAATAATAGTTGTATTAAAATAATGAAAACTTAATTCTTGTTGTATTTCTTTGTGTCGGGAGCCAAGTCTTCTGTCACCCAAACATTGGCGCCAATGACGCTTCCCTTACCGATGGTAACTCTGCCTAAGATGGTGGCATTGGCATAAATGATGACGTTGTCTTCAATGATGGGATGACGTGGAATGCCCTTAACTGGGTTCCCATGTTCATCTAACGGAAAGCTTTTAGCCCCCAAGGTTACCCCTTGGTATATTTTCACGTTGTCGCCAATCGTGCATGTGGCACCAATAACGACACCTGTACCATGGTCAATGGTGAAGTATCTGCCTATGTGTGCGCCCGGATGAATATCGATTCCAGTTTCCGAGTGAGCCATTTCTGTCATCATTCTGGGTATCAGAGGAACTTTGAGTAGATAGAGCTCGTGTGCGATACGATAGTTTGCCAATGTTTTGATGATGGGGTAGCACGCTATAATCTCAGCCCGGCTTTCAGACGCAGGGTCGCCATTGTAAGCTGCGATGACATCTGTTGAGAGTTTTTCACGTATTTCAGGTAGTTTCTTGACCAACTTGAACGACAAATCCCTGGCCATTTTTTTCTGTTCGTCTGCTTCCAACTCGCTCAACGTAGTCTCGCAGTCTTCACAGAAACGGAGTCCAGCTAATATTTGATCTTCCAGCAAGCGTTGAAGTCGCTCTACGTTTACACCTATATAATATTGTATTGTTTGAATGTTCACCGATGCTTTTCCATAATATCCAGGAAAAAGAATGGCTCTTGACAAGTCTATGATTTCTTGCAGTGTTTTACCAGATGGGAGAGGGTATCCATCACGCTGTCGATGGCACAAGTTGTTGAGTGATTCTGGTTGGGACAGCAGTTCAACCGTGCTTGTCAACGCATGAGTCAAATTATCTTTACTCATCTCTATGTAATGTCTCAATATTTAAGGTACAAAGGTACGATTTTTAAATTGAAAACAACCTGTAGTGATGCATAAATTTAATTATTTTCGATTGTAATACGATTGTAACATGTGTTTAAAAGACTTGTAATATAACTCCGCTATTTTTGCTCACAAAATCAGTAGGCGCTATGCCAGACTGTACTTCGATTATTCATTATTAAACCATATCAATGTTAACAATTTATTTGTGCATCGTCATTTTTCTGCTTTCTTTAGCAGTTTTTGACTTATTTGTAGGTGTCTCTAACGATGCTGTCAACTTCTTACAATCGGCAGTTGGAGCCAAGGTGGCCAAGTTTCGCACCATCCTCATCATTGCTTCCTTTGGTGTAGTATTAGGTGCAGTCATGTCATCGGGCATGATGGATGTGGCTCGGCATGGCATCATGAATCCAGCCCAGTTTAGTTTCCATGAGGTCATGATTATTTTCTTGTCAGTTATGGTTACTGACGTCATTGTCTTGGATATCTTCAATCGCTTGGGAATGCCTACCTCCACTACGGTATCCATGGTCTTCGAGCTGTTGGGGGCCACCTTCATGTTGGCCATAATCAAGATGATAGCCGACTCCTCTCTCGGATTCAGTGACTTGCTCAACACAGAACAAGCCTTAAAAGTGATTATTGCCATCTTTGTGAGTGTCGCCATCGCTTTTGCGTTTGGCGTTGTCGTGCAGTATCTTACGCGTATCATTTTTACTTTCAATTACAAAAAAAACATGCGTTATGCCATTGCCATTTTTGGTGGTATCGCATTCACCGCTTTGGCTTACTTCATCTTTATGAAGGGTTTAGGGAAGTCTCCTTATATATCCGAAGCTACACGGCAATACATCAATGACCACGTAGGCATGTTGCTTGTTTATACCTTTATCGGCTCGGCCATCCTCATGCAGTTCATGCATCTCATGGGGGTGAACATCTTCAAGTTTGTAGTGTTGATGGGAACATTTGCCTTGGCAATGGCATTTGCCGGCAACGACTTGGTTAACTTCATTGGCGTTCCGCTTGCCGGACTTGATTCGTATCAAACTTATTTGGCACAGGGCAACGGCACTGCACCCACTTCTTTCTTGATGACCAGTTTGGTTGAGAGCGCCAAAACCCCTCCATTTTATTTAATGTTGGCAGGCGTCATCATGATCATAGCCATGGCCACATCAAAGAAAGCTCATCGCGTGATCAAGACTTCGGTTGATTTGGCACGACAAGACGAGGGCGACGAGATGTTTGGATCGAGTGGTGCCGCACGCAGTATCGTTCGCTTCACACAAAATACCAACTCGTATGTCATGAAAATCATTCCCAATCGAATCATCGATTGGATAAACGGCCGATTTGATCACCGGGCCGCATCTTTAGATGATGGTGCTGCTTACGATGTGGTTCGGGCAGCGGTTAACTTGGTTTTAGCTTCCATGCTGATTACCTTTGGTACCAACTACAAGTTGCCATTGTCTACCACCTATGTAACCTTCATGGTTGCCATGGGTACCAGCTTGGCCGACCGAGCATGGAGTCGCGAGAGTGCCGTGTTCCGTGTAACGGGTGTGTTGTCTGTCATCGGCGGTTGGTTTATCACGGCTGGCGTTGCATTTCTTTGCACTGCCGTGGTAGCCTTGCTCATGTTCTATGGAGGTATCTTGGCACAAGCAGCCTTCATCGCTTTAGTAATCTATTGTTTATTTAGAGGGTCGAAGGATAAATCGAACGACGGTTCGGGCAAAGATGATACCTACCGCTTGATGATGCGCACGCAAGATCCAGTTATTCTCTGGGATTTACTGAGCAAACATGTCAGTCGTACGCAAAGTTACATGACACGTTTTGCCAATGAGCAATACAATGCCATCTTGGACGGATTTATCAATGATAAGCCAAGTGTGCTGAGGCACAGCCTGAATGCGCTGCGCAATGAGAAAACATCTCTTACGAAATACCGTCGACAAGAGCTGATGGCTTTGCGCAAGGCACCTGCCGACCTCGCCATTGAACGCAACACCTGGTTCCACGTGGGTATGAATGCATCGCAGCAATACATCTATGGGTTGCGCCGTATGCTTGAGCCTATCAAAGAACATGTTGACAACAATTTTACTCCTATCACGCAGCGTCTCATTGACGAATATCAACCCATTCGTTTGAAAATCACCGACTTTTTAACCCAAACCGAAAACTTTATTGCCACAGGTAGGTTTGAAAACTATCGGGAGTTGTTGGATAAGGCTGACCAGTTTGAAACAGAGTTGAGTGAATATCGTAAGAAGCATATCGATCGTATACAGATGGCACAGGACAACGAGACCTTCCAATTGTCGCTTGTCTATCTCAACCTGCTCCAAGAGAGCCAACTACTGATTAGCAGTATGCGCCATCAGCTCAGGGCTGCTAAGAAGTTTAAAGAGTAAAGACTTATGCAACAACGAATGGAACAGATGAAATAACTCGAGTCAATAAACAAGGACACTTGATGGATAGAATTCGTTGGTAAACAATCATTTAACAAGAAACATCGGGAAAGTGCATTGAGTGGTAATACCACGCTTTGCACTTTCCCTTTTTCTTACTTTTGCTTTCCGTTTCCAATCTCCATGACTTTAGCGTCCAATGTCATTGACTTTGCAGGCCAATCTGTATGACTTTGCAGCCCAAAGTCAATGAGTTTGGATGCTGTGTATTTTGCCCTAAAATCGTTGTCACTTGTTCAAGAAACTCAATGATGCTAGCACAAAACAAAATCCCCTCGCCATTCATGTGCAGAAAGCCATGATAGGCGAGGGGACGAGCTGTTGATTTCTTATGATTTGGGACTAATCAAACCGTTTCATCATTCCTTGAATGGGAGCGGTTTGCCAATGCTGCCGTTCGGCACTTGTATCTTCAAAAGGTTGCAAATGGTGGGTGCAATGTCGTTGATGGTTGCTTCGTAACCGCTTCTGCCATGTGGAATTCCCCAGCCGTAGAGTACAAATGGGATGTGCGAATCGTAGGGATTCCATACCCCGTGCGTGGTTCCTTGGTGAGGAGCCGTGCCTGCATGCTCGTAATGAGCGGGCGAAAGTACCACCTCCATGTCGCCGCTTCTCTGGGCGTTATACCCATTGCGCATCATGTTTTTCAGGCGGGCGGGCATGGGAAGACTCTCCATATTCTCGTAATCAACCACGAATTCAATCTTAGTGTCTTGTTTCAAGAATGCCGCAATCTCGTCTTTTACTTTTTGGATATCGAGGTTCGATTGTCCAATCGTTTCATGGTCAAGATAGATACGGTATTCAATGTAGTCTTTAATCAGTGGCTTGGCCACCCCGAATTTGGCCGTGAGGTGTTCGTTGAGAGCCTTCATGGTTGCGCGGGCATCCCATGTTCCAGCTTGAATCCTGTGTGCGCGGAGGTAATCTGTGTTGTGCGAAGCTCCGTGATCGGCTGTGAGGAACAGCAGGTAGTTGCCTTTTCCCACCTTTTCATCCAACTTGTTGAGCAGTTTGCCCAACTCCTTGTCTAGGTTGAGGTATATCGCATCGGTTTGTTTACTCCTCACACCGTATTTGTGACCCACATAGTCGGTTGACGAAAAACTCATGGCCAGGAAGTCGGTTTCATCACCTTGCCCCAGTTTTTCGTTGTCCAGAACCTCCATGGCTAGACGCACCAAGATGGAATTTCCTTCCGGATCGGTGCGCACGTCGCGTTTGATGATGTCGTAATTCTTCTTGTTGAAGGCTTTCAACCATGTTGGAAGGTCGTTCATGTAGTAAGTGCTGGTGATGAAAGAGCCGGCTGATACATCCATCCAGTAGGCTGCATTGGCCGTATGTCCGCCTGGCATGATGGCACTACGGTCTTTGATGGAGATAGAAATGGTGCGTGACCTGAAATCGTTGGCCAATCGTAAAGCGTCGGTCATGGTCGTCACTTTGAGGTTGCGGGGCGACATCTTGCCAGCCTTCGACTGGCTTCCTACGCTGCTGACGGAGTTGTCGTCGGCGCAATAAACACGCTGGCCTTTGATGTAGAAGTTGTTACCGGCAATGCCAGAGATGGCTGGCACCGAGCCTGAGTAAACGTGCGTGTGTCCTGCGCAGGTAACGGTGGGGGTGTAGTTGATGTTGAGGTTGTCGAAACTGAAGCCGCCATTCATCAGGCGGTTGAAGCCATCTTGCCCAAACCGGCTTTCATAATAAGGCAGATAGTCCCACCTCATTTGGTCTACGATGATGCCAACTACTAGTTTTGGTTTCTTGGGTTGAGCCATCACGAGGAGTGATGAGCATACCAAGAGCGTGCAGAGTGTAAAAAACTTTTTCATTTCTTTCTATTGTTTTGCTGTGATACTGCAAAGTTACAATATTCTTTTTACAAAGCCATGTGCATAGCATTACAAAGTAATGGTGGTTTCTCACCGAAAGTTAGTCGTGCTTGAGTCGTCTGTTGGGCTCTTTGCTTTCAATCCAACTCCTAAGCAGCCACAAGGCATTGTTGTATGCGCGTTGACTGATTTTGCGCGTTGGGAAATCCATTTTGACACCGATGGAGAAGGCGGTCTTGAACTTTTCGGCCTCGTAAAGACTGGGTTGTCCCGTAAAAGGACCGTTGATAAATCGCATATTTGCGCGTTGGTGTCCCCCTATACCAAAACGGTAGTCCCAATCGATGCAGAGCGAAACGGTGCTGAAAAGGTGAATGTCAACACCCAACTGTGGTATAATACTCAAGGCTGGACATTGTACGTCGTGCTCCAAATAGAGAGTTGTTCCAGGGTAACCTTCGCTGACTCCATAATTGCCTTTGCCCTGTGAGCGGCTAAGGTTGAGAAAATTGGTTTGAAGGGAGGCGCCAACGTGCGGCTGGATGATCCATTTCTTGGGAAAAAAGTAATATTTTGCACCAGCGGTGAGGCCCATTGTATTAATCTTCTTCAGTCCAATTCCGCTGGAAAAGCCGGTCAAAAGTCCGGCTTGTTCAAAGTACACACCTCCTGTTAAAGCCAGTCTTTGCGTGAGAAAATAATCACCGTTGAGTGAAAATAGGTTCCCTTCGTTGTCATTGGGAACATAGAAGGGTTGATTTTCCGGCGAATTGTCCCCTACGGAAGTCTTGCCCATTCCCAGTTGTAATCCCCAGCGTTTTGGGGAGTCGTCATCACTTGCCGCTTTAATCTGTAACGAATAAAAAGCGATCACTGTTAAAATCAAGATGAAATATTGTTTCTTCATTTGTCGAAACTTGTTGAAATAAATGTGTGCAAATGTAAATAAAAAGCGGAAAAGGCAATGGCTGTTTCATCTGCTTTTTATGCTTTTTAACAGATTTAGGAAATTACTACTGAGCCTTTATCACGGGTAGAGGACAAAAAAATATCATAACTCCGAGGAGCTATGATACTGATGTGTTGTTAAATCCATTCAGACTTAATGTCTAAACTATTTGTTGGCGGTGCGTACGAGACTCGAACTCGTGACCTCCTGCGTGACAGGCAGGCATTCTAACCAACTGAACTAACGCACCAAGTGCATAGAGAAATGATTTGTTGGCGGTGCGTACGAGACTCGAACTCGTGACCTCCTGCGTGACAGGCAGGCATTCTAACCAACTGAACTAACGCACCTCAGCAAATGCTGTCATTTCTGTTTGCGGATGCAAAGGTAATGCTTTTAATTGAAAAGTGACAAACAGATGTCAAGAATCATTCATAATTAATATATATTAACATATTGTCGAGAAGATGAGAAACAACGATAAAAGTATCATACAGCTGGCTACCACCTTTTGATATTTCTTTTTGTCAACGTTCTTGATGAATCGCATGGCCAGGTAGTTGCCCACAATCATCGCCGCGGCAATACCAAGACCAGCGATGATGATTTGCTCGTTAACCAGATTCAGCTTGCCATAAACCACGATTTTAACAACGTGCATCACGGTTGCTGCCGTGGCTTCACTGGCGATGTAGGATACCGGACTTAAATCTAATGTGAGGAACACCGCACTGCTCAGCGGCCCTGAAATGCTCAACATGCCGTTGATGAATCCCGTGACGCAACCACCCACGACCATGGTTGCCGGGTGTTGTGGAAAGTGCAGCTTGCCACGGAGTTTCTGAATGGCAAACAGTATCAAGGCAAAGCCTACGATGATGGTCATGATGTTTTTGGGTGCAATGGAGAAACCGTAAGCACCCAGGGCCGTGAGGGGAATGGATGGCAGCAAAAACCATAGCGTTTTTTTCCATTCAATGCTTTTCCACCCGATGATCGCGCGCGAGGCATTGCTCAGCAGTTGTGCGATGGTACATACGGGAACGGCCACCTCTATGCCGTATACGGAGGTGACGATGGGTAGCAGCAGCATGCCGCCGCCAAACCCGATGGAACTGGAAAGCATGCCAGCCATGAGGCCTACGATGCTGAGAAGAATTAAGGAAGTGTTCATTGCTTTGATGTTTTGCAAGTAGTTTTACTGAATGTCAGGTCGCCTTAGTGTTATTGATCACCGCTTTTACGCTGTCTGGATAGGAGGACAATGTTGCGTACATAGGCCACAAATCCGAATGATTGTCCAAGAATCAAGACCGGGTCGCGGCGAATGATACCGTAAATAACGATGGTGCCACTACCTATCAGACTGATAATCCAAAAGCCGAGCGGGAGGAGGGAGGCGTGGCGTCGGTAGGAATAGTACCACTGATAGACAAATCGAAGCGTGAAGATGAGCTGTCCCAGAGAGCCAATGACAAGTAAGTAGAGTGGTACTTGCGTGTTGTGAAAGAAGTTTTGTGTGAAGGAAGGGATATCTGACAGCATCCCCACAACGGCTGCAACGGGAAGTAACCCAACGGCGATGCGCAAAAACCATGGCAGTCGTTGCCAGATTCCCTTTGTATGCAGATTCCAGATATATATATAATAGGTGATGAGTTGGCCGAAAATAATGGAGAAGTCGTCGCGCAGCCAGCCGTAAATGAAGAGCAATACGCTTCCCGTTAGGCTGAATATCCAAAAGATGTTGGGCGAAAGCACTTTCTTGGCACGCTCTGAAAGTATCCATTGTGTCAAGATGCGGGCCGAGAAAAATCCTTGGGCAACGAAGCCTATGGCATAGACGAGATAGGAATTCATAGGTTGTTGTCCTTGATTTGGTAGCGTATGTACCGCTGTTTCATCCATCTAAATGCGAAACAGTCGGCCAATGGACCTATGAGTCTGTTAAGGAGGTGGTACTTGGATACGCCTGCTGTTCGGGGATAGTGACGCACAGGCATTTCCATGAATTTGCCCCCAATCAATGTCATCAGTGCTGGTAGAAACCGGTGCATGCCATTAAAAAAGGGCAAACGTTGCGCATAATCAGTCCACATCACTTTGAGTGGGCATCCCGTATCGGTAGCTGTGTCGCCTGTCATCATGCGGCGAAAGCCGTTAGCAAACTTGGATTGCAATTTCTTGAAGCCTGTATCTTTGCGCTCCGCTCGTATCCCTGAAACCAATTGGTAATCTTGCACGAAGGCCAATAACTTGTCAAAATCTTCTGGATTGGTCTGTAAGTCGGCATCGATGTAGCCTATATACCTGCTCTCTGCCATATCAATTCCGGCCTTCATGGCTGTGCTGAGTCCGTGATTAGCTTCAAAGGTGATGTAAAAGAAGTTCTGAAAGTCCAGACAAGCCTTTTTCATCATTTCCAAACTCCTGTCTTTCGAACCATCATCTACCAGTAGTACGCAGGTTTTCACCGGTGCCTTAGCAGTGTAAGCAGATAGTTGGCGCACCAATCTGTCCATGTTGTCTTCTTCGTTATAGATGGGAACGATAATGGTAAAGTCGTAGTTTTTTGTCTTGTTCATTGCTAATTCTTTTGGTCTCAATATATATATTTGTCCTTTTTATTTCAACGGATTCTCATCGGATAAGTACCAATCAACGAAGTGGCGGATGCCTTCTGCCAACTGATATTGCGGCCGGAAACCTGTTGCTGCTTCCAGTTTGGATGTGTCGGCGTAGGTTTGATATACGTCACCAGGTTGCATGGGCAGGAATATTTTCTTGGCCTTTTTGCCCAATGCATGCTCCAGTTCGCTGATAAAATCCAGCAATTGGATGGGATGCGAGCAACCGATGTTGAAAATATCATAGTGAATTCCATTTTGATTGGGGACTATTTCGGCATCCAAACAGCGCAGTGTACCTTCCACGATATCGTCGATGTAGGTGAAGTCGCGCAGCATTTGCCCTTGGTTGAATACCTTGATGGGCTCGTTTTTGCAGATGGCGTTGGCAAAAAGCATGGGCGCCATGTCTGGTCTTCCCCATGGTCCGTAGACCGTGAAATAACGAAGTCCAGTGGCTTTCAGTCCGTAAAGTTTGCAATAGCTATGCGCCATCAGCTCATCAGCCTTCTTGCTTGCGGCATAAAGACTGACGGGTGTGTCGGTCATATCATCTTCTCGGAACGGCACATGGCTGTTCAAACCATAGACAGAGCTGGATGAGGCGAATACCAATCGGTCAACATGATGATTACGGCAGCATTCCAATAGGTTGAAAAAACCATTTAAGTTGCTGTTGAGATAAGCTCTTGGGTTGGATATCGAATAGCGTACGCCTGCTTGGGCAGCCAAATTCACCACCTTGTCGAACGCATAACGACTGAAAAGTTGATCCATTTTCTGTTCATCACTAATGCTCATGCGGACGAAATGGCAATCGTAAGGCAGGGTAGTCTTGACAATATTCGACTCCCAACTGGCTTCATCCGAATTGATTCCGCATGCAGCAAGCCTGGCATATTTCAACCTTGTGTCGTAATAGTCGTTGATATTGTCAATTCCTATCACGCTGTCACCCCGTTCAGCCAATGCTTTCATCACGGCAGAACCAATAAAACCAGCTGCTCCTGTTACTAATATTCTCATATTTTTGAATGATCATTGGATGATTCCATTCAACTGAGGCATAGCCAATCCCGCAAAGAATAATGTGGAAAGAACGGCGTAAGCCACCAGATGAACCGAATGAATAACATCTTTTTTGTAGATGAGTTGATACAATGCCATCGCACTTATCGCCGACATGGCGATGGCTGCCACCATGACGAGAGGCGTGTTTAGAAAAGTAAAAGAGGGCTTCGTGCGTAAAAACAATAGGGCAGGAAATACCAAAATCAAAGGTATTTGAATAATACCTAACGACCAACGCACCCAAGATTCAGACTTGAATTGCTCCAAAAGATAAACGCACAGGAAGATAAGGAATGGAAATACCGGCAACAGATATATTTGTAGCTTGGAGCTGATGACGGACAAAAGCACCATACTGGATAGAACAATGCACAGAAAATATTGCGTCATTTCGTGCAAACGAATCTTTCTTATCCAAATCATCACCATGCCTCCGACGGCAAATAATGACCAAGGCAACCATTCATACCACATAGATACGAGATAATAGTAAAAAGGTTGTTCGTGATGAAACGAATCAACGGCACGATCAACGGTCTGATGAAACAGCAGATTGTTTAAATAATCTATTCCCGCTTCATGGTAAGTCATCCCAAACCACATGCTGCATCCCACGAAAAGCACAAGCCATGTCCGCCAACCCCACGCAGTTCCAAGCAGCTTCCACTGTCGTTTCCATACTAACCACGCCATTGTTGCGACAAGAGGGATGAGCAGTCCGAGGGGACCTTTGGTGAAAAGAGCCATGAACAGCCACAAACCAAACAGCCATTGTTCACGCGGTAGCTTGCATTCTTGTTTCATTATGAGCCAAAAAGAGCGAAAAGCCAGCACCATGAACAGCACCATCAGCATGTCCATGCGTACAACCAATGCCGCCGCAGCAAAGTAAGCAGTTGTCATTAGCATCAAGGTGGCCGTCTTTCGATTTTGCTCTGAGAACAAATTGTTTGTCCATGAAAGCATGATAGCGGTAATGCTACAAGCAGGAATAAACGAAAGCAGGCTCAACAAAATCATGTGGTGTCCACCAGATATCCAACGACAAAGCATCACCAACCATAGATAAAAAGGTGGCTTATCTGCATAAGGCTCTCCATGAAGTGTGAAGGAAAAGAAGTTACCTGACCTGATTGCTTCATCGGCAATGATGAGGTACCTGCCTTCATTCGCAGGAGTGAAGTCGCGCAAGATGAGAATCGGGAGAAAGGCCAGTATGATGACGAACCATATTTTCTTATCAATGTCTGGAGCTTTTGCGTCTATCATATATAATGTATATATACATTAGTTAGCAGTGAAATGGCTGCTCCATCTTTTGAATTTTACAAAAACGGTGTGTATATAGCAATTCAAATGAAGTGATACTTCTCATAATGTTTTTGTGTTGAATGATTGATTCATGCTTTAGTATAACAAAGATACTTTATTTTTCAAAGAAATGCAAATGAATATTTGTAGTTTTTTGAATCTTCATATATATTTCATCATGGAAAGACCCATGGAAGGTTTATTTTTCTCCCTTACTACGATAAAACCAATAACCGATATTCATAGAACCGAATACCAAGCGAAAGAAAATCAAAACGTTTTTACTAAATACGTGACAACGTTCCATACAAAACAGAGTTATCGTTAATTAATTTGTTACTCAAGGTGATTTTATGTAACAAACAGCTTGTCATGATGTTATCAAGTATTTGTTTTTCCGCATTATCATTAGCACATCGTTCCTTTGTAGGGTTATTTCAAAGTTTACAAAACAACTTGAAGTCTCAATTTTCATCCATCATCTACCGAATGCTGGTATAGATACAAACCGTAATAGAAACGTAAAATCGGTTGTTTATCCTCCTACCTTTGCAGCGTAAAACTTTAACAAGATAGTAATTATGGACAATCAAATCATTATTTGGAGTAGTGTTATTTTAATGTTAGGTGTCATCTTCATCATGCGTGAAGCAGTTAAAATGAGAAGGCACACCAAAGGACATAAATTATTTGAGCTTTCAGATGAATTCGATATCTATGACTGGGACGAAGAATAATCAATTGCCTGTGGCTGATCAAACCAAGTCAATATGCCTGTTTCTTGCCGACTATGCCTCATGGCTTTATGGCTGTGGAGCGACCTGCACACGCATAAAGAAGAACGTAGACCGCATGGCCAAGGTGTGGAAGCTAAACATAGAAATGACTATTTTGCCCGGTAGTATCCATCTGGCACACTTTGATCCGGAAACGGGACAATCAAGCGTGTACTTCAAGAAAACGCCGAGCACAGGTATCAGCTTTTACAAAAACACCCAACTGAGCAAACTCAGTTGGGCCGTTTCTGACGGTCATATTCAGTTTGAGGAGGCTCAGACAGAGTTTGCCCGCATTATTTCTGCACCGTTTACCAACGAGTGGGTGGTGCTGTTCCTTGCTTCATTAGCCAACATGTCATTCTGCCGCTTGTTCGGTGGCGATTTATTGGCCATGATCATCGTCTTCGTGGCTACGCTGTTGGGATTCCGATTGAAGCAGGTGTTGTTGGAAGAGCACGTTGATGTCAAGCTGGTCTTTATGGTCTGCGCCTTCTTTTCTGCCGTCATTGGTACGGCGGGATATGTCTTCGGACTGGGTGAAAAGCCTGACGTCGCCTTGGCTACCAGTGTTTTGTACCTCATACCAGGCATCCCGTATATCAACAGTCTTAGTGATCTTATTCAAGGTCAGTATCTTGTGTCTTTCAGCAGATTCATGAATTCAATGATTCTTACGTTCTGCCTCTCTGTAGGATTGGCTGGTGGCATACTGCTGATGAATCTCAAAATGTTTTAATCGTATAGTTATGGCATTCTTTTTATGCGTTTTAGAAGACGCATTCTTTGGGGCTCTGGCAGGCATAGGATTTGCCAGTATCAGCAACCCTCCCCACAATGCGTATCCTTATTGCGCCCTCATCTCGGCCGTGGGCCATGGCGTGAGATATTTCTTGATGAACAACGCCTATCACCCAGAGAGCCTTATCGTAGCCAGTTTCGTGGCCTCTTTGGTCATTGGTTTCATGGCAGTGGCACTGGCCAGAATGGCTAAGTGTCCACCTGAGACATTCTCTTTCCCATCCCTCTTGCCCATGATTCCAGGTATGTATGCTTATCGCACCGTCGAAGCTTTGGTTATGTGTTTGTTTACACAGGATGAAGATTTATTCAATCATTATTTGTATCTTTGTACATCAAACGGATTCACTTGCGCTTTTGACATTTTAGGAATGGTGTTGGGTGCCACATTGCCCATCTTCTTCCTCAACAAGATATCCTATCGCGCTACCCGTAACGTAGATTGAATATGATGTAACAAACTGAAAGAGGTAAACTATGGAGCTGAGACAAATAAGATACTTTCTCAAGGTGGCCGAATTGTTGAATTTCTCAGAGGCGTCAAAGGCTCTGTTTATTACACAGAGTACCCTCTCTCAACAGATACGCCAGCTTGAGAACGAATTCGACACTATATTGTTTGAGCGAAACAGCCACGAGGTTTCGCTCACCGAAGCCGGGCAACAATTCATGCGATATGCCCGAAAAGTAATAATTGATGTCGATGATTGCACGCAGAAGATGGACGACCTCAAGAACATGCTGACAGGCGAATTGAACATCGGCGTTACGTTCACGTTCAGTCCTTTGCTTACCGAGACCGTTCTCGAATTTATGAAACTGTACCCACATGTGCGCCTCAATGTTTTTTATAAAACCATGAGTGAGCTGATGGATATGTTGCAACGACGGGAAGTTGACTTTGTGCTGGCCTTCAAACCAACCGACAGAAACGATAAGATAGAAAGTCACGTGCTCTTCAATAATCATCTGTCCGTGGTGGTAAGTGAGCGACATTCATTGGCAAAGCGGAAATCGTTGACCTTAGACGACTTGGCTCCGTACGATGCTGCCATGCCTGCACGCGGTTTACAGGCTCGCAACTCGTTCGATGATATGATTCATAGTGTAAACAGCAAGCTCAAAATACGTGTTGAACTCAACGATGTGAGCATCTTGCTGAAGCTGATTAAACAGAGCAAGCTCGTCACGATATTGGCCGAAGCCACCATTCATGATGAAGATGGCCTCGTTGCCATCCCGCTCGAAATGGCAGGCAACGATATGGAGGGATGTATTCATCTGCTCAAACAAGCCTATGTCAAAAATTCTGCACGCGAGTTTTATCGCCTCCTCAGTCAGTCAAGAGCCATTCTCAAATATTCCTCTTTGGCCAAATTGCTTTAAGTCTTTTCGTTCAAGAAGATCAGATACTGCGTTTACCGCTACCCAACAAATCGGGTGGAAGTTAAATACTCAAATATGTATTTATCTTCCACCCGTTTCATGTGGTGTCGTTACTTTCGCGTAAAACTACGCCTCTGGATCAGCCTCTTCATCAACCATCTCGCTGCGTTCGTCTATCTTCATCTGAGCAACGGGTAGTTGGCGATCGATTACGGTGCGGAACGAAATCATGGTTTCGCTTCCCGACAGTCCCAGGGGTTGCAATTTATCATAGATGATGCTCATCAGGTGATGATTGTTTGTGGCATATAGCTTGATAAACAAATCATAATCACCCGTTGGGCAATGGCATTCTACCACCTCCGGAATCTTCTTCAATTCGTCGGCCACCCGGTCAAAATCACTTGGATCTTTCAAGTGCAGACCAACGAAAGCACAGGTTTCGTAGCCAATTTTCTCTGGGTCGAATATGAATCCCGAACCCTTAATCACTCCCAAATTTATCAATTTTTGCACACGCTGATGAATGGCTGCTCCGCTAACATTGCATGCGCGGGCAATCTCCAGGAATGGAGTGCGGGCATCCTCAGCAATCATAGTGAGAATCTTCTTATCTAATGCGTCTAGATTATGATGTCCCATTTTTACTTTTATATATTTTAATTTTATGAATAATGTGCAAATATACTACAAAGTGTTGTTTTCCACAACGATTTAAATATTTTTTGTAATCAATGGTCATTTGGCGGTATTTTTTCTTGACAACCATCTTTCTTCTCCTTGGCTTATTTACAAACAAACTTGCTGCTGACCGAAAATACGCCGAGAATGAGCGATGTTGATAAACGTTTGATATCTAATGTTTTATCGTCTTCATGCGTTGTTTCTCCTCGGTAGTTCACGTTGATTTCAGCCAAAGTCATTGCTTTTCAGTACTAATTTGCATGCTTTAACGCTCCAATGTCATCTCTTTTGTGGTGCAAAGTAATGCCTCTTGCCGTTTAATCTCATAGCTTTTGCAGGAAAAACTGCTTTTTTTTACCGAATCATCACTTGTTTGCTGCCTGTTTGCCTATTGATTTTTTCCAGATTGAAACTTTTGAAGAGCCATTTTTGGGGCATTATTTGGGTAAAATAATGTACAAATCGTGTCGTTCGTAGCACGCTCATCCATTTTTCAATAACCAATTCATGAAGATGAAAAGGTACGAACGTCCTGATCAGTCAAACTCCATTTTAATGTGATTCATTCACCAGAATACTTACTTTTATGGAATTGATTAACCATTTCTTTGGTTTTATGTGTAAAATATGTTGTTAGCATTTTTATTCACTACTTTCATTCCTATTTTTGTTTAATTATCGACGTTTATTGGCGATTGAATGGTTGTTGGAATGAAGTTTAAATGTCATTATATTTCAAAAATAATACCTTTACAATTCATTTTTTTTATTTACAGAATTAAACCTTTTTGTTATACTCTCGTCATAACATAAAATCGACACAGTAACTTAACTAGACTTTAACTTAATAAAAGCGCTTGATTTTGGTCATTTTAATGGCAGTCTAGAGTTTAGAGGTTGATAACGCGTCTAGAAGCATGAATAACAAGGCACTATGCAACAAGACGATAGCCGTGGAGTAGGTGACCTACCCAATCGGGAAGAAATCGCTATATTGCCGAAAATCTCCTGCAAGAGTTGGAGGAAATTTCGTGACCATAATCAACTAAATGATTAGTTGCGCATAACAGTAGATAAATACAAGAACTGAACTTTTATATATTTAAATGTGATTCAGGAGGAATTAGTTTGTAAGATCAGGATGATTCTGAGCGTCCCCTAAGTGATTAGCGGGCGCTTTTCTTTTTTTTGTCTTGTTTGTGTGCAATGAGTTTTTTGTCATTTTTTATTTGTACCTTTGCAAATGATGGACGGTTCTGGTTTTCTTCCTGATGATGGGGGATGAAGCACAACACGCCACAAGTAAGATATAAGATAGGAAACATTAAATATAGAGTCAACTTATGCGATTGTATTTACGTTTATTTTTGGTTATAGTTGTAGGTTGTGGTATCGTGTCTTGTTCTGAAAAGAAACAAGATAAGAATATTATCACGCAGAAGCCAAAGCCAGTTAAGAAGAAGGCTACGCAATCCATGAGCGATTACGAGCAGTCGATTCCTGTGGAATGGGTAGGCTCGGTGTATCATGTAAATGTATCAAGGCAAGCAGACTCTTCGCTACCGTTAGCGGATGATGGGGCAGGCAACAAATATTATGATAATAAGATAAAACTGAGTATCGTTCGAAAAGACCAAAGCGAATTCTATGGTAGGACGTTTACGAAAGCTGATTTTGTAAATTATGTTGATGAACTTTATCGTAAAAACAGCGCATTGTTAGGTATTGTTTTTGACAAGGTTGAAGGCAACAACCTCATTTTTGCAGTGAGTATCGGCTCGCCCGACAAAATGAGTGACGAGTATGTTCCTTTGGTTATGAAGATATCAAACCTTGGTGCTGTATCCATCCAGAAAGATACCCTGTTGGATACCGGTAACACGGAGGGCGAGGAATCGGAAGCAGATATGGAAGAGGAAGATGATGGTGTGTAGGGTGGAACATCATTGTGCAGCTTCGTACTGGCGCTTCTCCTCTTTGTTTCTATCCCCATGACTCCGCGCCCAACGGCATTTCTTCATGAGGGTTAGGTGATTGTATTGTTTGGTGTGACTTATCTTTTTACATCTTTTCTGTTTATTCGCTGATCGGCATCCATTTTTTAGCAAGCACTTAAATCGTCATAAAGAATGATAATTCTTGTGGCTATTATTCGATTTTTGTTATCTTTGCATAAGATAGGCTGCGCCTTAGCAAAGTAAACAAGCTTTCTTTGCATTCGACTTGCACTATCTTTGCAAATAACGAACGGTGTGTTTCTTGGTAGAACTTAGTTCTGTCATCAGCATGCTTACTAAATCTTTTATAAAAATAATCGTTAAGGTATGAAAAAGTTCATAATGATGGTGATTGCTACTTTACTGATGCTGCCGTCTTACATGATGGCTGATAGTTATTCTATGCTTTGGAAGCAGTATGAGCGAGCACAGCAAAAGGATCTACCTAAGACTTCTATGAATGTGCTGAAGAAGATTATAACAAAGGCTAAGGCCGATAAACGATACGGCCATCTCTTGAAAGCTGAATTGCTACACGGCTCCCTCGTTAATCAGGTATCGCCCGATTCATTGACGGTAGAAGTGGAAAGATTGGTGGCCAACATGCAGAAGGCCGAGAAGCAGGATCCTGTGTTAGCTGCTGTTTATCAATCGTCGTTAGGTCGTCTCTATCGGGAGAATGAGCGATTGTCGGACAACAGTAAGGAGTTGAGTGAGGAGTATTACCGTAAATCCTTGTCGCATCCCGACTTGTTGGCTGCTCATAAGGCCTCGGAGTATGTGCCTATGGTGATAGAAGGCATCGACAGTAAGATTTTTGGCAACGATCTCTTGCATGTGCTTGGCATGGAGGCTGAGGCTTATGGGATGCTGCACGATTATTACCAAAAACGAAACAATCGTCCTGCAGCGTGCATCACGGCCTTGCTGCGCGTGCGACAAGATAGAGATGGGGACGTGATGCAGGTGAGGAAGTCAAAATACCTGCTGACCATCGATTCGTTGATTGACCACTATAAAGATCTCTCCGTGGCAGGTGAGCTGGCCATAGAGCGCTATCGTTTTATGGAACAGGCTGACGATGCTTCTGCCGAAAGCAAAATGAACTACATCAATTATGCACTGGCTCAATGGGGAGCGTGGCCTCGAATGAACATACTGCGTAACGCCAAGGCACGGCTGACGTTGCCAATGTTCCATCTCTCACTGGGAGAAAGCGTCCAAATTCCTCATCAGGAGCGGCAAGTGGTCATCATGCAAATCTGCAATATCGATCAGTTGGATATGTCGGTGTGGCGCCTTAATCTGAAAGGCGATACCTCACTTGATCCCAATGACCCACGCGACTATGCAAAAGTCAAGTCGCATATTGTTTCTAAAACACCGGTGTACACAGCCTCAAAGCGATACGTTGGTTTGCCAGACTATCAGGTTATGCGCGACACGATGACCATCAAAGGCCTGCCAGTTGGCGTGTATCTCGTGGAGATGACCACCACCAACAAATCCATCAAGCCACAGCGTGCCTTGTTACGGGTCAGCGACACGTATCTCATGTCACAGAAACTGCCCAACAACAGGGTACGATTGGTTGCTGTGAGTGCAACCACAGGACAGCCATTGCCGAACGCTAAGATCAGAATCACAAACGGTAACAATTATGACAACAAGCGTCATTCCCAGACCTTGACCTGCAATGCGCAAGGTGAGGTGATGCACGAAATGGGTAGATCGTCCTATCAATCCATTTATCCTTATACTGAAGAGGACCAAGCTTGTGCAGAAACTTATTTCAATGCGTACGGACAATTCCCAAAGGATCGAATACCTGTTCGTCCACAGGTTGAGCTATTCACGGATCGAAGCATCTATCGTCCTGGACAGACCGTACATGCTGCAGCCATTGTTTACCGAAGGGTGGATGATGAACGTACAGAGGCAGTTGCCCATCAGACCATGACTTTGACGTTGCGTGATGCCAATTATAAGGTTATAGCCACAAAAGAGGTGGTCACGGACGATTTTGGAACCGCTTCAACTGACTTTGTTTTGCCATCCTCTGGACTTACTGGCATGTTCTCATTGCGCACAAACTTTGGCAATAACGGTTACGTATACTTTTCTGTCGAAGAATATAAACGTCCTACTTTCCAGGTCTCTTTCGATGAAGTGAAAGAGAAATATCAAACCGGTGACACCGTGAATGTGGTTGGTTGTGTGAAGAGTTTCGCTGGCGTTCCTGTTCAATCTGCCAAAGTTAGTTATACGGTTGTGCGCAGACCTGCCATGTGGTGGTTCTATCGTATGAATAAAGATCGGGAGGTTATGGTTGCTAAAGACACCTTGGTGACAGACGGTGACGGACGTTTCACGGTTCCTGTGCCGATGGAGATGCCCGATGATTACAGCCATCACGTTGCCCGTTACTATTCGTTCGAGGTTCATGTCGATGTCACTGACGCTGGTGGAGAAAGCCATTCGGCTGAAACTCGTTTGCCATTGAGCGACAAACCAACCTTGCTCACCTGTAACTTGCCGGCTCAAAGCTTGCGAGATAGCATCCCATCTGTGACCTTCAGGTACATCAATAACGCTGGTCAGCCTGTCGATGGACAAGTAAATTATACGATTGATGGGCATGCTTATTCAGTAAAAACCAATGAGCCGACCTTAAAGGGATTGAAGAATCTGTCTTCGGGCGAGCATCATTTAGTCGCCATTTGCGGCAATGATACGCTTGAACAGAAGTTTGTCATCTTCTCTCTTGATGACAAGAAACCTGTTGTCAAGACCTCCGATTTCTTTTATGTCACATCAGACACCTTCCCACACAAGGGCAAACCGGTGTATCTGTTGTTTGGTTCGTCTGACAGGCAGGTGCATGTAGTGTACACGATGATTGCTGGCGACCGTGTCATTGATAGTGGAACCCTTGAAATCAACAACCAACTGATTAAGAAGAAGCTGACTTATCTGCCCCAATATGACAAGGGATTGCTTGTCAACTACGCATGGGTGAAGAATGGTAAGCTATACAGTCATCGTCAGATGATACAAAAACCGCAGCCCGATAAGCGGTTGATGGTCACATGGAAGACTTTCCGCAATCGCCTCACCCCAGGGCAAAAGGAAGAGTGGTCGTTGCAAATTACTAAGCCAGATGGCTCGCCAGCGCAGGCTCAGTTGATGGCTGTGTTGTTCGACCAAACGCTCAATGAAATCAGAAAACATGATTGGAGGCTCAATACCACTTACCATCCAGCCTTGCCTTTCACCCAATGGAGCGGGTTAGACTTTACTGAAGCTGATCTCTATGGTGATGCTCCTATCGTGTCTCTTCGTGAACGGGAGCTTGATTTCAGTCGTTTTGACGATGTGTTTGCAAGTTTCGACCCTAGGGGGGAGGTGCTCTTCGCAGGCAATGGCTCTGGTGTCTGGATTCGTGGAACCCGTGCGATGAAGGCCATGCCTTTGTCTGCGATGGCTAAGCAGTCAGGTGCCATGGTGCTGAAAGCGACAGCTGAAGGGAGCAATGCAAGGGAAGCATCTGATGATGACGCAGCTTCGCCAGCTTTGGCAGAGCCATCTCAGCCCCAACAACCAGCCTCACGAATGAGCGTTCGCGAGAACTTGAGCGAGACAGCCTTCTTCTTCCCCGCCTTGTTGTCTGACGACAAAGGTAATGTGAGCTTGAGGTTTACCTTGCCGGAGAGTGTCACCACATGGCAGTTCATGGGCCTTGCGCACGACAAGGCGATGCGTCATGGCATGCTTAAGGACGAGGTTGAGGCGCAAAAGACTGTCATGGTGCAGCCCAACATGCCGCGTTTTGTGCGTATGGGCGATCATGCCACGCTGTCGACGCGCATCATCAACACCTCTAAGCGAGTAGTGAAAGGCACCGTGCAAATGGAGTTGCTTAACCCAGAGACCGAAGATGTGGTGTTCAGTAAACAGCAGTCCTGCCGTTTACAACCCGACACAACCGTGTCGGTTGCCTTCGATTTCGACGTAAACCATCTGCTTGCCGCCCATCCGCAGCTGTCGTTGCTCATCGCGAGGGTCACGGTAAGCGGTAAGGGATACAGCGATGGCGAGCAGCATTATCTGCCCATTCTGCCCGAGAAGGAGTGGGTGACCACCACCGTACCATTCACGCAGCATGCCCCCGGCACCAAGATGATCGACCTGAAACAGCTCTTCCCCGTGGATGATGCTGCCAATCGGCTGACCATCGAGTACACCAATAACCCGGCATGGCTTATGGTTCAGGCACTTCCCTCGATGGGAACGCCCGATGGTGACAATGCTATCAGTCTGGCAGCAGCCTATTATGCCAACAGTATTGGGCGTTATCTGTTGAACGAGGCACCGCAACTGAAGTCGACCATCAGCCTGTGGAAGCAGGAAAAGGGTAGTGAGACCTCGCTCATGAGTAGTCTGGAAAAGAACCAATCACTCAAAACAATGGTACTTGAAGAAACGCCTTGGGTGGCCGATGCAAGCAGAGAGAGCGAGCAGAAGCAGCAACTGATCACTTTCTTCGACCCAAATACGATGGACTACCGATTGAACTCCGCCCTCGACAAGCTGTCAAAACTGCAAAATCCTGATGGCTCTTTCAGTTGGTGGAAGGGCATGTCAGGCAGTCGTTACATGACAACGGCCGTGGTCAAGATGTTGGTTCGGTTGAATGCGCTCATTGGTAAGCAGCAGGTAACAACGCCAATCATCCGCCAGGCTCTTGCATATTTGGACAAGAAGGCGGCTGAGGAGGTGGCTCAGTTGAAAGAATTGAAAGCCAAAGGAAACAAGAATCTATCTCCCAGCGAGGCGGCTTGCGACTATTTGTACATCCACGCGTTGGCTGAAAGACCATCGACCTCCACCGTTAAATATCTTGTTGACTTGCTCGCCAAGAAGCCTTCGGCATTGACAATCTATGGAAAAGCCAATTCTGCGATTATACTTTCACAGTATGGTAAACACGAATTGGCCAAGGAATATCTGCAAAGTATCAACGAATATAGTGTGTACAAAGAGGAAATGGGACGCTATTTCGACACGCCGCGCGCCCAGTATACCTGGTGCGACTATCGCATTCCTTCTCAGGTGGCAGCCATCGAAGCCACCAAACGTCTGCGTCCCGGCGACCCCAGCATCGAGGAAATGCAACGCTGGCTACTGCAATCCAAGCGCACGCAGGCCTGGGACACGCCCATTAACAGTGTGAATGCAGTGTTTGCCTTCTTGCATGGAGCCACGGAAAAACTCACCCAGTCATCACAAGATGCCGTTATCAAGATAGACAACCAGCCTGTCGCCCTGCCTAAGGCCACCGCAGAACTGGGTTATGTCAAGGTTTCAAAGTCGGGCAAGGATGTGCGAACGCTTGCTGTGAACAAGACTTCAGCCGGCACATCATGGGGAGCTGTATACGCACAGTTCATGCAGAAGTCCACTGAAGTGGCCAGTCAGTCGTCTGGTATTAAGGTATCGCGTACCTTGTTATATAATGGTAAGCCTGTAACGAACCTGAAAGTGGGCGACAGGGTGACCGTGAGAATCGAGATAGAAGCCGACCGCGACTACGACTTCGTGCAGCTACAGGATAAGCGTGCGGCATGTCTTGAACCGATAGATCAGTTGAGTGGTTATCATCAAGGCTACTACTGTGCACCAAAAGACAATGCCACCAACTATTATTTCGACCGCCTTGGCAAAGGAAAACATCGCATAGAAACAGACTATTACATAGACAGAGCCGGAACCTACCAAACGGGCATTTGCACCATTCAGTGTGCTTACAGTCCGGAGTATAATGGTAGGGAGGCTGCAAAAACTTTGAATATACAATAAAAGATGAATCGAAAACTCATGATATTCGCGCTCATGGCGCTTCCACTCCTGTCTTCTGCGCAGCAGATGACAGCCGTCAACGAGGTGATAGATTGCGGACAAGTCGTTTATAAGGCTCCCGTAACGGTGTCGTATGACATCAAGAACACCGGCGACAAGCCGCTCGCCATCAGCAAAGTGCTTACCAGTTGCGGCTGCACCTCTGTAGATTATCCCCGCCAAGCCATCGCTTCACACGGTTCGGCTGTCGTGAAAGTTACCTATGATGCCAAGCAAATGGGAACTTTCAACAAGCTGGTTCGCATTTACAGCAATGGCGCTGCCGCTCCTTTGGAGTTGACCATCAAGGGTAAAGTAGTGGATGAGATTATTGATTTTGGCGGATCTTATCCCTTTACTTTAGGCATGTTGCAAACCGATGTCAACAACATCGAGTTTGATGACGTGAATCGTGGCGAGCGTCCGCAGGCTAAGATACACATCAAGAACAACACGACGCAGATGGCACAGCCCATCTTGATGCACCTGCCCAACTATCTTTCGGCCGATGTGTCACCCTCACGCATTGCACCAGGCCGTGCTGGAGTGGCAACCATCACCTTGAATTCCAAGCTGATACGCGACTATGGACTGACCCAGACATCCATCTTTATGGGTTTTGTTCCGGGCGATAAAGTAAATCCAGATAATGAGTTGACAGTCTCTGCTGTACTTCTACCTGAATTCGATGATCAGGCAACAGCCGCGCACATGCCCCAACCAAAGATGCAGCTCTCTGCAACCAAGTTGGATTTGGGCACCTTTGGGCGTAAGAAAAAGCTGAAAGGACAAATCTTCATCCAAAACATAGGGAAGAGCAAGCTCGAGATAGAGAACGTACAAATGTTCACCGGAGGTTTGCAGATATCGCTCAATAAGTCGAAATTGGAGCCAGGCCAGACCGCCAAACTCAAAGTGACGGCTATCGCAGAGCAATTGAAAAAGGCTAAGAGTAAACCTCGTATCTTGATGATTACCAACGACCCGGAGTTGGCCAAGGTGATTATTGACATCCATGTGAATTGATTTTCCGATGGTACAAATAGAAATTGATAGTGGCAGTGGCTTTTGTTTCGGCGTGACAACGGCCATACAGAAAGCACAGGAAGAATTGGCCAAGGGAGAAACGCTGTATTGTTTGGGCGACATTGTGCATAATGGTATTGAAGTGAAGCGTCTGCATGAAAACGGACTGGTGACCATTAACCACGATGACTTGCGCCAACTGCACGATGTAAAAGTGTTGCTAAGGGCACATGGAGAGCCCCCCGAAACCTACGAGTTGGCTCGAAAAAACAACATCGAGATTATAGATGCTACCTGTCCGGTGGTGCTGGCGTTGCAACGTCGCATTAAAAAACAATACGAAAATCATCCTGATGCGCAAATTGTAATCTTCGGAAAGACCGGTCATGCCGAAGTGTTGGGCTTGGTAGGTCAAACCCAGAGCAATGCGATTGTGATTGAAAAGGTGGACGACGTGAAGCTGTTGGATTTCTCACGCGATATTTATTTGTATTCGCAAACCACCAAGAGCCTCGACGAGTTTCATCGCGTGATCGATTACATACAATCGCATATCTCGCCCGATGCCGTCTTTCGCAGCTTCGATACCATTTGTAGACAGGTGGCAAACCGTATGCCCAACATTGCTAACTTTGCGTCTAAGCATGATTTGATACTCTTCATGAGTGGCCGAAAGAGTTCAAATGGGCGTGTTTTATTCAAAGAGTGTAAGCGTGTGAACCCCAATAGTTACCATATAGAGGATGTAGATGAAATCGATTTCGATTGGTTGCAAGGTGTTAATACCATTGGCATTTGTGGAGCTACCAGCACGCCTAAGTGGCTCATGGAGAAGTGTAGGGATTATATCTTGCAGAAGCTGGGGCAGTAAAGGAGTTAACTGGAGTTATTGGGAGTTAAGGGGGAGTTATCGGACAAATGTCCGTTTATCATGTGAAGGAGTTAATTGGAGTTATTAGGAGTTAAGAGTGAGTAAACAGACATTTGTCCGATAACTCCGCTTAACTCCCTTTTTACTCCCGCTAACTCCCATTCTAACTCCCAATAACTCCTAATTCCACGCTATAAATCACACAAATCTTTCACCACTTCCCCCCCAACAATCAGTCCTGCGGCAGCAGGAACAAACGCATTGCTGGCTGGTACCGACCGCTTTTTATTGGTAACGATTGATGCTGGCAACGTGGGTTCTGGTGCTGATGAGTCCTCATTGGTTGGCGCTATGGAGAACGGCTTACGGGGCTCTTCGTCACTATAAACCACCTTAAGGTGGGCAATTCCCAATTTTCTAAGTTTCTTTCTGATAACCTTTGCCAGCGGATCCATCTGCGTTTTGCTGATGTCTGTCACCTTAAATCGGGTGGCATCCATCTTGTTGGCTGCCCCCATACAAGCAATCATGGGTATGTGCAGCGCGTCACATTGTTTGATAATCTCCAGTTTGGCAGCCATGGTATCAATGCAATCTACCACATAATCGCAAGCTGACAAGTCAATTTCATGTGCTGTCTCCGGCAAATAAAACAACGCATGCGCATGCACATTGCAGTGGGGGTTGATGTCTAAGATGCGCTTTCGCGCCACCTCAACTTTTTTTTGCCCGAGGGTTGAATGCAATGCCACCAGTTGTCGGTTGATGTTCGAGAGGCTTACCTCGTCGTTATCTACCAAACTGATTTCTCCAACTCCGCTGCGCGCCAGCACTTCCACCACATAACTGCCCACGCCGCCCACGCCAAAAACCATGACATGCGATTGGCTTAGCTTTTCCAGGGCAGCGGTGCCAAAGAGCATTTCGGTTCGGGTAAACTGATTTTCCATATCCTGTTTCTTTATTCAGTGTGCAAAGTTAGCTATTTTATCCCACTTTTTAACTAACTTTGCCCATGGGTATGACAAAGAACAATACCATCGTTTTGAGTTTGGCTTTATCGTTTTGCATCTGCCTTTTGCTGATGCTCAACTTGTTGGTAGGTAGCGTTGCGATACCTACGCAGGATGTGTTGGCCATTTTGTCCGGGCAAGATGTGGGCAAACCCAGTTGGCAATTCATCATCCTCCAGTCGCGTTTGCCGCAAGCCCTCACTGCGTTGCTGTGCGGGGCCGCACTCTCCACCTCCGGTTTGCTGTTGCAAACGTCGTTTCAAAATCCTTTGGCAGGCCCTTCTATCTTTGGCATCAACAGCGGGGCCGCATTGGGCGTGGCTCTCGTTATGCTGTTGCTGGGCGGCAGTGTGTCCACGGCTTTGTTCAGCGTAGGTGGGGCATGGGCTGTCTTGTTGGCTGCGTTTGTGGGAGCCATGGCCGTGACAGGCATCATTTTTATGTTCGCCCAGTGGGTAAAAAGCAGTGTGATGCTGCTCATTATCGGTATGATGATTGGTTATTTGGCTTCGTCTGCCATCGCCCTTCTCAACTTTTTCGCCACCCAAGAAGGCGTAAAGTCGTTTACCATGTGGGGCATGGGAAACTTTGGCGGCGTGTCGTTGTCGCAACTGCCCATGTTTACTGGTGCGATTGTGATAGGGTTGGTGGGTTCCGTCTTGCTGATCAAACCCCTCAATGCGCTGTTGTTGGGCGAAACATACGCGCGCAACTTGGGCGTAAACGTGCGTACGATGCGCAGTTGGCTCTTGGTGATTACTGGATGGCTCACGGCCGTTACCACGGCATATTGCGGTCCGGTGGCATTCATCGGGCTTGCCGTTCCACACTTGGCGCGTCTTGTGATTGGCACCGACAACCATCTTCAATTGCTTCCCATCACCATGGCCATGGGGGCGTTGATTGCTCTTTTGTGCCAACTTGTTTGCGTGTTGCCCGGTTCGCAAGGCATCTTGCCTCTCAACGCCGTAACTCCATTGATTGGCGCACCGGTGATTATCTATATTATTTGGAAGAGATGAGAAGGGCGGCCTCACCCCCGACCCCTCCCCGAGGGGGAGGGGAGTAGATAGATTATTTGCATAGGAGAATTATGCTATCGTGTTAGAAAGATTTTTACAAACATGCTTCCGTGCTTGGCTTCTTTGCAAACAACCATGCAGTTCGACGCAAATACGCAAAATATGGGCGATTTGTATAAGTCAAAGTAAATCAAAGTGTTGTGGGATAGAATATGGGAAATACAGAATCGTTGCCCCTGATTTTTTCCCAAAAAAGCCAAGAAAAACGGTAAAAAAACAATGGTTTTGAGCTGCAATAACATGCAGATAGGGCGGCAATATGCATGCTATTGTCGCACCATCTCAATGACTTTATGCTAAAACAACCTATTTTTTGGAAACGAACGTCATGTAGGCGTGTCGTTTGCCTATTGATTTTTTCTATTTCATCATTTTACAATGGCCATTTTTTTGTCAATTATAAGGACAAAAATAGGGCAGAAGTACGATAATGGTTTTTGATAGATGAATAGACAAACTTATTTTGTCACCTCTATCACCCTAAACACACCGTCGCCCTGGATGTCAGGTTGCATCACGATGGGGTAGAACTGTACGCACACCGCTTTATCCACCGAGATGTTTTGATGCGTGTCGGTCAGTAAACCATTGGCACTGTTGATGCGGAAAACCTGAATGGTGTTGTCGTCGCGACAGGCGCAAAGTAAGAACCGTCCGTTGGGGGTAATGTTGAAATGACGTGGGTGGATGCCTGTTCGCTGATAGCCTACCTTTGTCAACAAGCCTGTTTTTTGATTGATTTTGCAGATGGCAATGCCGTCATTTTTCAGTCGGTTACTGGTATACAAGAACCTGCCGTCGGGTGAAACGTGAATGTCTGCGCCGCCTTGTGCGCCCACTTCATCAGACTGTATCTCCTGTATTTTCTTCATATTGCCAAAGTTATATTGGTATGCAGTAACCGCTCCCGACAGTTCGCTCATCACATAAACAAACCTGCTGTCGGTGCTGAAGGCGATATGGCGCGGTCCTGAACCTTTGGACAGCTTTGCGGTAACCTTTGCGTTGCCCAGTGATTTCATGTCTTCCAGTTCGAAACGCAGCAGTTGGTCGGCACTGAAATCGGTGGCAATAACGCCATTTCCATCGGGAAGGAATCGTGCGCAATGAACGTGTGGCGCCTGTTGGCGCTCAGGGTTTGGTCCGCCTATCGAGCCTTTGAGTTGTTGCGACATGGCTGAGAGCGACCCGTCTACGTTCAAGGGGAATACACTCATGGAGCCTCCCGAATAGTTGGCCGTCAGCAACAGGTTGCCGTTAGTTTCCACATAGCAAGGGTCTTCGCCCTTGGTGGGGAACGAACTTTGCAGCTGCATGTGTCCCGTTGTCTTGTCAAACGTGATGGCGTTGACCGCTGCCGACTCGTCATGGTTTTCGCTAACCGCATAAATCATCGTGCCGTCTGAGGCGAGAGTCAGGAAAGAGGGGTTCTTCAGTTCGAGCGTGTCGAGGGGTGTGGCCTGTCCGGTGGATTGATTGAAGTTGAACGAGTAAATGCCTTTACTGGTACCATTGGTATAGGTTCCAACGATTAGTTTGATGTTGTCTTGCGCCTGCAATGTCAGGTGGCCGAAGACAATCAAGGCGAGTAAAAGTAAATTCCTGATTTTCATAAAGTATGTTTTGTTGTTGATGTTCGTCATATCGGATGAAACAAGAGGTGTTGTGCAAACCGTACAAGGTACGATTGACCAAGACAAAGATATTCATTTTCTTGCACTGTAGCAATCATTTATTGTTTTTTTATTCACAATTCGATATTAATTTGTAATTTTGCCTGCATGATGAATACCATTGAATTAACTCCTTTACGTAAGGGAATTGTGGGAGTGCAATTTCTCTTTGTCGCATTCGGTGCAACCGTTTTGGTTCCATTGTTGGTAGGTTTGGACCCGGCAACAGCATTGTTTACCGCTGGTATAGGTACTTTCATCTTTCATTTGGTAACGAAAGGGAAGGTACCTATTTTCTTAGGCTCGAGCTTTGCTTTCATCGCACCTATCATTGAAGCCTCCAAGATGTGGGGCATGGCAGGTACGTTGGCAGGTATCGCTGGCGTAGCCTTGGTTTATTTTGTGATGAGTGCCTTGATTAAGTGGCAGGGACGGAAGCTCCTGGATCGGTTGTTCCCGCCCGTTGTCATCGGTCCGGTGATTATCCTCATTGGCTTGTCCTTGTCGGGATCGGCCGTGAACATGGCCAAAGAGAACTGGACATTGGCCTTTGTATCCTTGGTGACGGCCATCCTTGTGCTGACACTCGGCAAGGGGTTAATTAAATTAGTGCCCATCGTGTGTGGCATTGTGGTTGGATTCATCGTCGCCTCCCTGATGGGTGAAGTGGATTTCACGAAAGTGCATGAGGCATCGTGGTTTGCCTTGCCCGGCTCATTGGCCCATTTTCATTGGCCGGAGTTTGCTTGGAAGCCATTCATCTACATGATACCAGTTGCCGTTGCACCGGTGATAGAGCACATCGGCGACGTGTATGTGGTGAGCGCAGTGGCTGACAAAGACTTCGTGAAAGAGCCGGGATTGCACCGCACCATGTTGGGTGATGGGTTGGCATGTCTTGCGGCAGCCTTCTTTGGTGGCCCTCCCGTGACCACTTACTCGGAGGTGACGGGTGCCATGCAGATTACCAAAGTGACTCATCCGCAGGTCATTCGCATCGCAGCATTGACGGCCATCGTGTTCTCTGTGATTGGAAAGTTGAGTGCTCTGTTGCAGAGTATTCCGCAAGCAGTACTGGGAGGAATCATGCTGTTGCTGTTTGGAACCATTGCCAGTGTGGGAGTTCAAAATCTGATACAGCACAAAGTAAATCTTAACAACCAGCGCAACATCATTATTGTGTCGGTGACTTTGACGCTGGGAATTGGTGGTGCGATGCTCGATTTCAGTCTGCGTGGCGTAATCATCGGCATTCTCATGGTTAGTTGTTTGGTTTATGCCAATGCCATGAAGCAAGGTTTGGTAAAAGTGCTGCTTATTATAATAGGTGGCATTGCTTTAAGTACCCTGGTCTTCTTTTTGCTTCCTGGTGGCGATAACGAACTGACCAAGATGAGTGGTATTGGCCTGAGTGCCATTACGGGCGTAGTACTCAACTTGGCGTTGCCTAAGCGTACCGAGGAGGAAGAAGCATGATGGAGGAGGACTTTGAGCGTTATTGGCTGGAAAACCGCCGTGAACTTCTGGCAAAAAACAAAGAGTATCGGGAGATAGAAGAAAGCTATAAGATGCGAACGGGTTTCGATTGGCTGCTTTGGGCCTTGCCTGTTGTGGTGGGAATTTTGACGTTCAACGTGGTTAGGAGTGAGAGCGAGGTGCTGAAATGGTTGGCCTCTGCGGGAGCTGTCATTGTCGTATTCTTGGTATGTGTCTGGGTTAAGTCAGCTGTTTCTGGTCATCGTCCGTTGGATGAGGTAGAAAAAGAGGTCAAAGCACAGGCATACGAAGCTTTTAAGCGTAGATTAAATCAGCCATAACGGCATCGCTCACATACAGTCCTTGCGTCGTCAAACGAATTGAATCGCCCCGAATCTCCAAGAGGTTTTGGGCGATTTGCTTTTCTGCTTGTTGTAAAAGATACGTCCTGTGTTTAGGAGTGAGTGTCGATAAGTTGATGCCTTCCGATGTTCTCAGTGCGGTTGTTATCAAGTCGTTGTAGCGTGTATCGTCGTCAAGGCATTCGCGTTCGAAAGGAATCTCACCTTGTTCGATGGATGAGATGTATTCCTTGATATTGGAAACGTTCCACTGTCGCGATTGAATGTCGTACGAGTGGGCCGATGCACCGATGCCCAGATAGGGTATGGCGTGCCAATAACTGCTGTTGTGTTGGCTTCGTTTACCTGGTTTAGCGAAGTTGCTGATTTCGTAGTGCTCATATCCTGAAGCTTTCAGCTCATCCACTAAAGTTTGATACATGGTCAAAGAAAGTTCGTCATCAATTTCTTTCACCTTCTTATTTCTTAGTAGTTGGTAGAGTGGTGTGCCCTCTTCGTACATCAAACTGTAAGCCGAGATGTGCTCAACCCGTAGCGCAAGGGCCTTTTGGATGTCCAGTTTCCATTCGTCGAGTGTTTGGTTGGGAAAGCCAAACATCAAATCTACACTGATGTTGTCAATGCCTATGCTTCGAAGTTGCTGCACGACAGGAGAAATATCTTCCGCATGATGGCGCCTGTGAAGAAACTTCAATCGCTCGTTGCTGAATGATTGTACACCCATGCTCACACGGTTCACAGGCGAACGCTGTAGAAATTGGACAAATGATGGGGTGATATCGTCGTGATTACACTCCATGGTTACCTCACAATGGGTGCGCATCAGCGTATCTTCTCCCTGAAAGAAAACCGTGACGATGGTACTGAAAATCTGTTGAAGTTGTGCGGGAGTGAGTTGGGAAGGGGTACCTCCACCTAAATATATGGTGGAAATCAGAGGCTGAGCAACAGCACCTGTGTCTTCTGTCGTGGGCAGGTAATGGCGTCTTAGCTGCATCTCTCGGCACAAAGCATCAACATATTGTTGGCGCACATCAAGGTGCGTGGTGGAGTAGAAGCCACAATAAATGCAGCGACTGGCGCAAAAAGGAATGTGTATGTATAAGCCAGCCATGGGTATGGACTATTTTCATGCAAAAGTACTAATTTGATTTAAATATGTTATATTTTTTCTATAATACTTTTGTCTTTATTCAAAAAATGCCTAACTTAGACGGCATAATCTTAAACAACGTAATACTAACCCTTTTAAAATCTATAACCGTTATGAGAGTATATCAAACGAACGAAATTAAAAACATCGCATTGCTTGGCAGTGCGGGTAGCGGCAAGACCACACTTGCCGAGAGTATGCTGTTTGGCAGTGGTATCATCAAGCGCCGTGGATCAGTAGAGGCCAAAAATACCGTCAGTGATTATTTTCCAGTTGAGCAGGAATACGGCTATTCGGTGTTTCCTACCGTATTCCATGTAGAATGGAATAACAAAAAACTGAACATCATTGACTGTCCCGGTTCGGATGACTTTGTGGGTGGAGCCATCACTGCTTTGAATGTTACTGACCAAGCTGTGATTCTCATTAACGGGCAATATGGACCAGAAGTGGGTACGCAGAACAACTTTAGATATACGGAAAAACTGAAGAAGCCTGTCATCTTCTTGGTTAATCAGCTTGATTCAGACAAATGTGATTATGATGCTGTCATCAATACCATGAAAGATATTTATGGCTCCAAGTGTGTTCAAATACAATATCCTGTGGAGACAGGAGTCAACTTTAACGAAATCATTGATGTGCTGTTGATGAAGAAGTATTCGTGGAAGGCTGAAGGTGGAATGCCTATTATTGAGGATATCCCAGAAGACCAGATGGAAAAAGCCATGGAACTGCATAGACAACTCGTTGAAGCAGCAGCTGAGAATGATGATAGTTTGATGGAGAAATTTTTCGAAGAAGAGAAACTTAGTGAGGATGAATTGCGTGAAGGAATCCGCAAGGGACTTGTCACGCGCAGCATCTTCCCCGTATTCTGTGTTTGCGCTGGTGAGGATAAAGGTGTACGAAGGCTGATGGAGTTCTTAGGAAATGTTGTTCCTTTTGTGAGTGAAATGCCGAAAATCCACAATACACGCGGTGAGGAAGTGGCTCCAGATGCACAAGGTCCAACGTCACTTTACTTCTTCAAGACCGGTATGGAACCGCATATTGGCGAGGTATCTTATTTCAAGGTCATGAGTGGTAGCGTGAAATCAGGCGATGATTTGACCAATGCAGACCGTGGATCGAAAGAGCGTATTGGCCAATTGTATGCTTGTGCAGGTGCCAATCGTATAGCTGTAGATCAGCTGAACGCAGGCGATATAGGCTGCACGGTTAAGTTGAAGGATGTTAAAACGGGTAATACGTTGAATGGAAAGGATTGTGAGTGGCGTTTCGACTTCATCAAATATCCTAATTCGAAGTACAGTCGTGCCATCAAAGCTGTTAATTCAGCTGATACAGAAAAGGTGATGGCTGCCTTGCTGAAGATGCGTCAAGAAGATCCGACATGGGTGGTTGAACAATCCAAAGAATTGCGCCAGACCATTGTTCACGGACAAGGTGAGTTCCACTTGCGTACCTTGAAATGGCGTTTGGAGAACAATGAGAAGTTGCCTGTGACCTTTGTGGAAGCCAAAATACCTTACCGCGAAACCATCACCAAGCAAGCCAGAGCCGACTATCGACATAAGAAGCAATCGGGAGGTGCAGGCCAGTTTGGTGAAGTTCACCTGATTGTGGAACCTTATGCCGAAGGCATGCCTGACCCAACGGTTTACAAGTTTAACGGTCAGGAATTCAAGATGAACATCAAGAGCAAGGAGGAAATTGACTTAGAGTGGGGTGGTAAGTTGGTATTTATCAACTCTGTGGTTGGTGGCGCCATTGACTTGCGTTTCATGCCCGCTATCCTGAAAGGTGTAATGGACTGCATTGAGCATGGACCATTGACCGGAAGTTATGCGCGTGATGTTCGGGTTGTAGTGTACGATGGCAAGATGCACCCCGTAGATTCCAATGAATTGTCGTTCACCTTGGCTGCGCGTCACGCCTTCTCACAGGCGTTCAAGGCTGCCGGTCCTAAGATTCTTGAACCAATTTATGATTTGGAAGTGTATGTTCCTGCTGACTATATGGGCGATGTGATGAGCGATTTGCAAGGCCGTCGCGCATTGATTATGGGAATGGACAGTGAGGCAGGATACCAAAAACTGTCTGCCAAGATACCATTGAAGGAACTGTCCAGTTACTCCATCTCGTTGAGTTCGTTGACTGGCGGACGTGCATCGTTCACGACCAAGTTCTCAAGTTACGAGTTAGTGCCAAACGATTTGCAAACGAAGCTCATTGAAGAGCATGAGGCTGAGCTTGCGAATGAGGAAGAGTAAACCGTTTGTTTACAAGTTAAAAGGTGTGATGTGGTTCGCCATGTCACACCTTTTCTGTTAGAAGGGTTCACAAGCTTAATACTCATTCTTGATAATTCTGTTTTATAATCTAATATATATAATTATAATTATACAATTCGTTAATTATCGATAATAATAGAGAAATATTTAACAGCTTATTGTTAAGCAATTAAGAAAATTATTATCTTTGTGTTGTATGAAGAAGAGAACAATTTGGGTCATCTCAACAATCATGGGGCTTTCGTTCCTGGTGTTGCTTTTCCTGCAGTTGAAATACTTTCAGGAAATGGCCGACATGAAGAAGGAACAGTTTGACGAATCGGTCAACAGAGCCTTGAACCAGGCATCTCGCAACTTGGAATATAACGAGACGTGGCGCTACCTACAGAAGGATGTGAACGAGACAGAACGGAGAGCTTTTATACAAGACTCGATTGGAACTCGTTCAGGAAAGCCCGACGGTACGTTGCAACAGTCTCACCAGTTCTCGGTGACGGGCAAGGATGGAACCATGTATTCGGCCTTTGAGCTGAAGACCATCACAGTGAAACCCTCACAGATGCCCAAGGGAATGATTCTGCAAAACGATAAAAACTCTCTGTCTGAGGCTTCAAAGTCGTTGCAGGAGATTGTCAAGAATCGGTACATCTACCAGAAAGCGTTGCTCGATGAAGTGGTTTACTCCATCTTGTACTCAGCTTCTGACAAGCCACTGAAAGAGCGAATCAACTTCAAATTGTTGGATCAAGACCTCAAGTCGGAACTGATGAACAATGGAATCAACATCCCATATCACTTTCGTGTGACGACACAGGATGGGCGCGAGGTGTACAGATGTTCTGACTATTCAGAGAAAGGGGAGGAATATACTTATTCACAGGTGCTGTTCCGTAATGACCCCGCATCGAAAATGGGTGTGGTGAAGGTGCACTTCCCCGATATGAACAGCTACATCTTTTCTTCAGTAAGGTTCATGATGCCAGCCATTGTTTTCACCTTCATCCTGCTGGTGACGTTTATTTTCACCATTGTTGTGGTGTTCAGGCAGAAACGGTATACCGAGATTAAGAACGACTTCATCAACAATATGACGCACGAATTGAAGACACCAATCGCCAGTATCTCTTTGGCTGCGCAGATGTTGAATGACAAGAGCCTGACCAAGAGCGAGTCTATGATTAACCATCTTGGTGGGGTGATACAAGAAGAGACCAAGCGTCTGCGGTTTTTGGTGGAGAAGGTGTTGCAGATGTCCATGTTCGATCGTAAGAAAACCGTGTTCAAGAAGAAGGAATTGGACCTCAACGAGATGGTTGAGAGCATTGCCCATTCGTTCTCATTGCGTGTTGAACATACCGGAGGAAGGATATATACGGACATAGGTGCCGTTGACTCTACCATTTACGTTGATGAAGTGCACTTCCAAAACGCCATCTTCAACCTGATGGACAATGCCGTGAAGTACGGAAAACCCGATCAGCCGCTGGACATCTACATGTCTACTTGGAACGATGATCAGCATTTGTATCTGTCAATTCGCGACACGGGACTGGGCATCAAGAAAGAAAATTTGAAGAAAGTTTTCGAGAAGTTCTACCGCGTCCATACTGGGAATGTGCACGATGTGAAAGGATTTGGGCTGGGATTGGCTTATGTCAAGCAAATTGTGGAACTGCACGATGGTGAGATAGCCGTTGACAGTGAATACAGCTATTGTGTGAAGATGATGAGAATTTAGGAATGCTGCTTCGCGAGTATTTACAGGCTAAGGGTTATACCGCAACATTATGCCCAGACGGTGAGGTTGGCTATAGAGAGTTCTTGAAAGACAAGTTTGACATCTGCGTCCTGGACGTGATGATGCCTAAGAAAGACGGGTTCACGCTGGCTCAGGAAATACGTCAGGCCAACGCAGACATGCCCATCATCTTCCTCACAGCAAAAGTTTTGAAGGAAGATATCCTCGAGGGATTCAAGATTGGAGCCGATGATTACATCACCAAACCATTCTCTATGGAGGAACTTGTGTTGCGTGTGGAGGCCATCTTACGCCGTGTACGAGGTAAGAAAAACAAGGAAGCCACCGTTTACAAAATTGGCAAGTTTGTGTTCGATACGCAGAAGCAGCTGCTCACCATCGGTGACAAGCAAACTAAGTTGACAACCAAGGAGAACGAGTTGCTATCCCTTCTCTGCTCTCATGCGAACGAAATATTGCAGCGCGACTTTGCTTTGAAGACCATCTGGATAGACGACAACTATTTCAACGCCCGTTCCATGGACGTTTACATCACCAAGTTGCGCAAGCACTTGAAGGATGATGACCAGATTGAAATCATCAATATCCACGGCAAGGGCTATAAGCTCATCACACCGGAGGAAGATTAAGTTCGTTTACAAGCAAAGCGACAATCTTATTGGAAAATAATCAAAGGCACAGGGTTTATGTCCTGTGCCTTTTTCAATGAATACAGGTATCTGTAAGTAGTTGATAAACAGTAGGTCATAAAGCTCATCTAAAAGCATTGGTTTTGGGGCCCAAAGTCAATGAGTTTGCCCGTTAAAGTCAATGCAATTGCCCATTAAAGTCAATGAGTTTGCCAAGCATGTTCCATGTGAAGATTCAAAATCGAAGTACAAGGCTGTTTTGAGGTTTTAATGGAAAAATCACACAATTGTTTTGTTTAATTCATATTATATTTAGTATCTTTGCGGTGATTAAGTTGCTTTATCATGACACCCATCATTGTCAGTATTTTAGCAGTCTGCCTTCTCTTGATAGCCACAGAAAGCAAGACGAACGTCAATAAAGCTGCTGTTGCCATCTTTGCAGGAACAGTAGGATGGGTTTTGTATGTCGGTTACGGTACTGATTTTGTGATGAGCCGACACGCTACCGACTATGTTAGCTTCTTGGACGGAGCAGAGTCTACAGGAATACTCGTCAAAGAGTTTATTGCCCGCCACGTGTTTCTTAAGCATGTGGGTCATGCCTCCGAGATCGTTCTCTTCTTGTTGGCTACGATGACCATCGTGGAGATTTTGAACAATAATGGCTGTTTCGATTTTATCAGTCAACTATTGAAGACGCGCAGTAGCAAGAAAATATTATGGCGGCTGGCCATTGTGACGTTTATCATCTCGGCCAATCTCGACAACCTCACTACTACGGTCATGATGCTCACCATCATGCACAAGATTATTCCAAGCAGGCGATACCGCATGATTTATGGTTCGGCCATCGTCTTGGCTGCCAATTGTGGGGGAGCATTAACGGTTATCGGCGATCCCATGGGACTGGTTTTGTGGAGTCAAGGAGCCGTTACGCCAACCAACTATTCGCTGTCGCTATTCATCCCATGCCTCATTGCATGGGCACTGCCAACTTATTGGGTGGGGCGGATGTTGCCCGAGCGGATGCAGACCGAGTGGATTGTGATGCCCTATCGTGGCGATGATACCAATCTCAACGTGCGGCAACGATTGTTGATGCTGTTCATCGGCATTGGTGGGTTGTGGTTCATCCCGTCGTTTAGTAATATCACCCGGTTGAGTCCATTCCTCGGAGCGCTCTGTGTGCTATCCGTTCTTTGGGTGGTGAACGAATTGTTCAACCATCGACTGATGAATGAAGAACAGATGATACAGCGCCGCACACCACGCGTGCTGCAATACGGAGTGCTGCAAATGATGCTCTTTGTGATGGGCATCATGCTGGCTGTCGGTGTTTTACAGGAAACAGGATTCTTGCAGCGGTTTACACTTTTGTTAGACCAGGGAGTGCAGAATGTGTGGATGTTGGGCGCAGTGAGCGCACTGGTGAGCACCATCTTAGACAACTTTGCTACAGGCATGGGTATGCTGTCGCTTCATGCAGTGGAAAATGTTCACGCATCAGCCACCCTGTCGGCATTCGCACAAGACGGAGAATATTGGAAAATAGTGGGATACACATCAGCCGTTGCTGGTAACATCTTGGCCATTGGCTCGATGAGTGGGTTAGCCTTGATCAAGGCTGAACGCATCCGTGTGGTCTGGTATTTGCGCAATATTGGATGGAAAGCATTGGTGGGAACCATGTTAGGCTATCTGGCTCTATATATCTTTGTATGAAATATATTTTTTGATGTATGAATAATATAACAACAATAGGAGTTCTGACCTCTGGTGGAGATGCTCCAGGAATGAATGCAGCCATCCGTGCGGTAACGCGCGCGGGCATCTGTAATGGCTTTAAGATTAAAGGTATCTACAAGGGATTTGATGGCCTGATCAACGATGATATCAAGGATTTTACGACCGAAAACGTGAGTGGTATCATCATGTCGGGTGGTACAATCTTGAAAACAGCACGATCTTTAGAGTTTATGACACCTGAAGGACGCAAGAAAGCTTATGAAAATGTGCAAAAACATCAGATAGGCGCACTAATCGTGATTGGTGGAAATGGTTCGTTGAGGGGTGCCATGGAGTTCGGCAAGGAATACGACGTACGTTGTATTGGCCTGCCCGGTACGATCGACAACGACTTGTATGGTACGGATTCCACCATCGGATATGACACAACCTTGAACACGATTGTCGAATGCGTAGACCGAATTAGGGACACGGCACAAAGTCATGAACGCATCTTCTTTGTAGAGGTGATGGGGCGTGATGCCGGTTTTTTGGCGCAAAACAGTGCCATCGCATCGGGTGCAGAAGCTGCCATCATACCCGAAGATAGAACAGACGTGGACCAATTGGGACACTTCATGGAGCGGGGTATACGTAAATCAAAACGCTCGTGCATCGTCATCGTGAGCGAAAGTCCTAAGTGTGGCGCGTTGTATTACGCTGAGCGTGTAAGGAAAGAGTTTCCTGGATATGATGTTCGCGTCACCATTTTAGGGCATCTTCAACGAGGAGGCCGCCCCTCCGCGCATGACAGGATCTTGGCAAGTCGAACAGGCGTGTCGGCCGTTGAGGCTATCATACAAGGACAACGTAACATCATGATAGGTATAAAAAACAACGAGATAGATTATATCCCGCTGGTAGAAGCCATCAGAAGTGATAAACCCTTTGACCGAAAACTCATCAAGGTGCTTGATGAACTGAGCATTTAGTGAAAGTTTTCAAAGGTAATATATGTTAATAAAGCAGTTAGTTTTGTTAATATCTGGCAAAGCCAACGAGCTATACAAAGTATTTTCGTATATTTGCAGGACTTAAGTTTAAGATTAATTTAGAAAAATATTGATATAAAATATAAAATCATGTCACAGATAACCGGACGTATTTCTCAGATTATTGGGCCAGTCATCGATGTTTATTTTGACACCAAAGGGCAAGATTCAGATCAAGTGCTCCCAAAAATCTATGATGCTCTAAGCATCAAACGCCAAGATGGAACGGAGCTTATCATCGAGACTCAACAACACATTGGTGAAGACACGGTTCGTTGTGTAGCCATGGATAATACCGATGGATTGCAACGTGGAATGGAAGTAATCCCTACGGGAAGCCCCATCACCATGCCCTCTGGAGAACAAATCAAGGGCAGAATGATGAATGTAGTAGGCCAGGCGATTGACGGAATGGAAGCGTTGACCAAGGATAATTCATATCCTATCCATAGAGAACCTCCAAAGTTTGAGGATTTGTCCACGCACAAAGAAATGCTGGCAACTGGCATCAAGGTGATTGACTTGCTGGAACCTTATATGAAAGGTGGAAAAATTGGATTGTTCGGTGGTGCCGGTGTAGGAAAGACGGTGTTGATTATGGAACTAATCAACAACATCGCCAAAGGTCACAATGGCTATTCGGTCTTCGCTGGCGTAGGAGAACGTACGCGTGAAGGCAACGACTTGATTCGGGACATGATAGAATCGGGTGTGATTAAATATGGTGATAAATTCCGCAAAGCCATGGATGAAGGCAAATGGGATTTGTCATTGGTCGATCCAGAGGCATTGAAACAATCACAGGCTACACTCGTGTATGGACAAATGAACGAGCCACCTGGGGCCCGTGCATCGGTTGCTTTGTCGGGTTTGACCGTTGCCGAGCAGTTTCGTGACAAGGGCGTTGCTGGTCAGGGTGAACATGCAGATATCATGTTCTTTGTTGACAACATCTTCCGATTCACGCAGGCAGGTTCTGAAGTATCTGCTTTGCTGGGTCGTATGCCATCGGCTGTAGGTTATCAACCTACCCTGGCATCTGAAATGGGCGTGATGCAAGAGCGCATTACATCAACCAAGAGGGGATCTATCACATCCGTTCAGGCTGTTTATGTGCCGGCAGATGACTTGACAGACCCTGCTCCTGCTACGACATTCACACACTTGGATGCTACGACCGAGTTGAGCCGTAAGATTACAGAGCTGGGTATTTATCCGGCTGTAGACCCCTTAGGATCTACCTCGCGTATCCTCGATCCATTGATTGTTGGCAAAGAACATTATGAGTGTGCGCAAAGAGTAAAACAAATATTGCAACGCTATCAGGAATTACAAGACATCATTGCCATTCTGGGAATGGACGAGTTGTCTGATGAAGATAAACAAATTGTGAACCGTGCACGTCGCGTACAGCGCTTCTTGTCGCAGCCATTTACGGTGGCTGAACAGTTTACTGGTGTGAAAGGTGTGATGGTTTCCATTGAAGACACCATTAAAGGATTTAATATGATTCTTGATGGTGAGGTTGATGACCTGCCTGAGCAGGCCTTCCTGAACGTGGGTACCATAGAGGATGCCATTGAGAAAGGTAAGAAACTGCTTGCGGCAGCACAGGGATAATCACAAAACAGGAAGAGATATATGTTGCATCTAAGAATAGTTTCTCCTGAAAAGGTGGTGTTTGATGGTGAGGTGGAAAGCGTACTGGTGCCTGGAACATTAGGAAGCTTTGAGATCTTAACAGACCATGCTCCCATTATTTCTTCTCTGGAAGAAGGAGTGGTGGAATATAAAACACATCAGCAAAAGCAGAAAATCGATATTCTGGGTGGCTTTGTTCAGGTGAAGCAGAACGACGTTTCACTTTGTGTAGAAGTATAATAGACGGCAAGTTTATGATCGATTCTGTGGTTAAACAATATAAGAAAGTTGGTTTATGGATCATTGCAGGATTCATGCTAGTCTTCTTATTGGCGATTCAAATCACTTCCAACACAGCCATGCTGACAGGACTGGTGGTTTGTGTGCTATATTTTTTAACCTCAACCTGGGTCTACGCTGCTTTGTGGAAGAAAACTGCTAAGACATCTCCAACGAAGCTAACAGGCTTCTACTTGGTAGCCATGGCTGTGAAGTTTTTTGTTGGAATACTGGTTGTCCTGACGTATTGCCTCATCGTTCGAACAAGAACACAAGTCATTGCATTCGCTGCTATGTTCTCGATTTACTATTTAGCGATGATTATTTATGACGCAACATATTTTTCCCGAGTAGAGAAGAAGAATCAAATAAGCATTAAGAAATGAAATATATCAAACATATCTTCTGTCTGTTGACCCTGTTTCTGGTTCTTTCTCCAGCGATGGCTGCTGACCAGGAAAAGGAAAATATTGACTTGGAGGAGATTTTGATGGGCCATATTAAAGACTCCTACGAGTGGCACATAACTGACTTTATGGGCAAGCCAATCGTGTTGCATCTGCCGGTTATCGTCAAAAGCTCGACGGGATGGCATGTATTTTGCAGTAATGAATTTGCCCATGAACCCAATGAACAAGGTAACAGGCCAGGTCCTTATGGCTTGTATATTGCAAATAACGAAGTACACGAGAATAAGATTTGCGAGATGGTGAATGGAGAAGAGGTTCGGCCTTTCGACATATCAATCACCAAGACCGTTGTCATTCTGTTTATCAATGCCATTATCTTACTTCTGTGTATTCTCATTCCTTCTAGATGGTGTCGCAATCATAAGCCGAGTGACCCTGCTCCTGGAGGATTCACGGGGATGGTGCACATGTTTGTCATGTCAGTTTATGATGATGTGATTAAACCGACACTGGGTGAAGAAGCCGATAAGTATGCTCCATATCTGTTGACCTGTTTTTTCTTCATCCTCATCTCTAACTTCATGGGTGTCATACCTTTTCCACCAGGAGGAGGTAACCTTACGGGGAACATCACCTGTACTTTCTTCTTGGCTCTATGCACCTTCTTGGTAACGAACTTAACAGGAACGAAGGCATATTGGAAAGAAATCTTCTGGCCGGACGTCCCTTTGTGGATGAAGGCACCGATTCCTTTGATGCCTTTTATCGAGTTCTTTGGAATCCTCACAAAGCCTCTGGCCTTGATGATTCGATTGTTTGCCAACATGATGGCTGGCCATGCCATTGCTATATCGTTTGCCTGCATCATCTTTATCATGTTTGCCATCAACCCAGTATCAGGTACTTTGATGACTGTTGTCAGCGTCCTGATGAGCATCTTCATGATGTTGCTGGAACTGTTGGTATGCTATATCCAAGCATTAGTGTTTACCATGTTGAGCGCAGTCTTTATCTCACTCGCTCATGTTAAGGAACATAGTGCCTCTATAGAATAGAAATTGAAATATATTAAAATAATAACTTAAAATTAAAACGACTATGTTATCATTATTATTAGCAGCAGATGCTGTTGCAAAAGTAGGTGCCGCAATTGGCGGTGGTATATCTGTAATTGGCGCAGGTATCGGTATCGGACGTATTGGTGGTAATGCTATGGATGCCATGGCACGTCAGCCAGAGAAGATTGGTGACTTGCGTTCTTCCATGATTATTGCAGCCGCGTTGATTGAAGGTGCAGCATTCCTTTCGATTATCATTGCTCTGCTTTCATTGTTTGTATAGAAGTTGAAATAGCAGATGGTATTTGTCTTGCCATCTGTCGATGTAGAAAATACACTTTCAACTGATTAACAAGAAATTAATAATAGCTTATGTCATTAATAACTCCTGATTTTGGATTGTTTTTCTGGATGGCCATCGTCTTTATCATTGTATTGGCCATCTTATGGAAATGGGGCTTTCCATCAATTGTCAATATGGTGAATAGCCGTAAGGAATTCATTGACGACAGCTTGAGAAAGGCTCATGAGGCCAATGAAAGGCTAGCAAACATACAGAAAGAAGGGGAAACCATGCTCCAAAATGCGAGAGAAAAGCAGGCGCAATTTTTGAAGGATGCGGCGGATACTCGCGATGCGATTGTTGTGAAAGCTCAGGAGAAAGCTACAAATGAAGGTTCTAGATTGCTCAATGAAGCAAAAGCTGAAATAGAAGCAGAAAAGCAGAATGCCATTCGAGACATTCGCACACAGGTAGCTGAGATTTCCGTTCAGGTAGCAGAAAAGATTGTTCGCGAGAAACTTTCTTCGAATGAGAGTCAAATGGAGTTAATCAACAAACTGCTGAATGACATTTCTGTTGGTAAAAATAACGAGTAAAAGGATATGGCTATAGGTGTAATATCAGTCAGATATGCGAGGGCGCTTTTAAAATGTGCGATGGCGCAGAACCTGGAAGACAAGGTTTATCAGGAGATGATAACTCTTGCTGATCAGTATAATCGTGTACCTGAACTGCGTTCTACAATTGACAATCCGATGCTTGAAAAGAACAAAAAGCAAGCACTTTTGCAAGTTGCTTGTGGGAAGAATCTGTCTGAATTGACAGAGAAATTTATCCAGCTGGTTCTACAAGAAGGCAGAGAGAATGTCATCCAGATGATGGCCACATCTTATATTACGCTCTATCGAAAACAGAAAAACATCATCAGTGGCCGATTGATTACTGCAACAACAGTCACGCCTGAGGTGGAGCAGAAAATGAAACAGATGGTTCAAAACAAGTCTCAGGCTACGGTTGAGTTCCAAACAGAAGTCAACCCAGACATCATTGGAGGCTTTGTCCTTGAGTATGATTCTTACCGTATGGATGCCAGCGTTCAAACAAAACTGAACAATATCCTGAAAGAGCTTAAGAAATAAATTAAAAAGAAAAAATAAAATGTCAGACAAAATAAAACCAAGCGAAGTGTCAGACGTACTACTTCAACAACTAAGTGGTGTCAGCTCGGACAATCAGTTTGAAGAAACTGGTACCGTACTTAACGTGGGGGATGGTGTGGCTCGCGTGTACGGTTTGCAGAATGCCGAAGCTAACGAGTTGCTCGAGTTTGAGAATGGTGTGATGGCAATTGTGATGAACCTGGAGGAAGATAACGTTGGTTGTATTCTTTTGGGGTCATCATCCGCCATCAAAGAGGGGATGGTTGTGAAACGTACCCATCGCATCGCATCCATTCGGGTGAATGACAACATGCTTGGACGTGTCATCAACCCTCTTGGTGAGGCTATTGACGGATTGGGCGAGCTCGATTTGACAGAATCGTTTGAAATGCCGCTGGATCGTAAAGCTCCGGGAGTGATTTACAGACAACCCGTGAAAGAACCGCTGCAGACAGGATTGAAATCTGTAGACTCGATGATTCCAATTGGTAGAGGACAGCGTGAGTTGATTATTGGTGACCGTCAAACAGGTAAAACAGCAATTGCGGTTGACACGATTATCAACCAGAAGAGCTTTTATGATGCCGGCAAACCCGTTTACTGCATTTACGTAGCTATTGGCCAAAAAGCATCCACTGTTGCAAACCTTGTTCAGACATTAAAAGAACGTGGTGCTTTACCTTACTCCATCATCGTTTCTGCTACAGCCGCTGACCCAGCTGCCATGCAATACTATGCCCCGTTTGCAGGCGCTGCCATCGGTGAGTATTTCCGCGATAGAGGAGAGTCTGCTCTGGTTGTATATGATGATTTGTCTAAACAGGCCGTTGCTTACCGCGAGATTTCACTGATTCTACGTCGTCCTTCTGGACGTGAAGCTTATCCGGGTGATGTGTTTTATCTACACTCAAGATTGTTGGAACGGGCAGCTCGTATCAACGACCAGCAAGAGGTAGCCGAGCAGATGAACGACTTGCCCGAGTGCCTGAAGGGTCATGTCAAAGGTGGTGGTTCATTGACAGCCTTGCCAATTATTGAAACCCAGGCAGGCGATGTGTCAGCCTATATTCCTACCAATGTTATCTCTATTACAGACGGACAGATTTACCTTGAGTCCAATCTCTTCAATCAAGGTTTCCGACCTGCTGTCAACGTGGGTATCTCCGTGTCACGTGTCGGTGGTAGTGCTCAGATTAAGAGTATGAAAAAAGTTGCCGGAACTTTGAAAATTGATCAAGCCCAGTATCGTGAGCTTGAAGCATTCTCCAAGTTCTCTAGTGATATGGATTCGGTAACAGCCATGACACTGGATCGAGGCAGAAAGAACAATCAGTTGTTGATACAACCACAATACAGTCCTGTTCCTGTGGGCGAGCAAGTTGCTATTCTATATTGTGGGGTACATGGCTTGCTGCATGATGTGCCAATTGATGAGGTTCGAACATGCCAAGATACCTTTTTGGAAGCCATGCGCACCAAACATGCTGATGTACTGAAGGTTCTTGAGTCAGGCCAATTAACAGACGAAGCCATCCAGACCATCGAGCAAACCATGAGCGAAGTGACAGCTTCTTACAAAGTTTCATAGCCTATGCCGTCACTCAAAGAGATAAAGACACGTATTGCCAGTGTCAAGAATACCCGAAAAATCACCAGTGCGATGAAGATGGTTGCATCCAGCAAACTTCATCATGCACAGGTCAGAGTAGAGAATATGCTCCCATACGAAAATATGTTGGAGCATATTCTTAAGTCATTTCTTATTTCTACACCAGATGCTGACACACCATTTGATGCCTTACGTCCTAACTTGAAGCGCGTGGCATTGGTGGTTTTTTCTTCAAACAGCAGTCTATGTGGTAGTTTTAACATTAATGTGTTGAAAATGATGCAACAGGCTATTGAAGATTACCATCGTCTCGGAATTGATAAGGATAACATTATTATTTATCCTATTGGCCGAAAAGTTGCAGAACGTGTTGTAAAGATGGGGTATAAAACTGCTGGGAATTTCATTGAATTGGCTGATAAGCCTAATGCACAGACGTGCCAAAAGATTGCTCATGAAATTGCACAGAAGTTTCTAGACGGTGAGTATGACAAGGTTGAGATGATTTATCATCACTTTAAGAGTGTGGGTTCTCAGATTCTGACTCGTAAAACTTTCTTGCCCATTGACTTGTCAACGGAGATTGGATGGGGAAATGATCGTGATTTGAAATCTTCTTACACAACGGCAAGGGCACAGGAGTACCTGAGAAGAAAGAACCTAAAGGTAGAACGAAAAGAGATAGATGCCCAGCCCTTGAATGACGACTTCATTGTAGAGCCTGATGTCAAGACTGTATTGGGCACCTTGATACCCAATCAATTACACCTCATGTTCTATACGGCATTGTTGGATAGTAACGCAAGTGAACATGCCGCTCGAATGGTTGCTATGCAGACAGCTACCGACAATGCAGATGACTTGCTTCGTTCACTCAATTTACAGTATAACAAGGGTAGACAGCAAGCCATTACAAACGAATTGCTGGATATTGTTGGCGGTACTATTAATAACTAGACATTTTATGTAATTGAATAAAATAGTTCGAGATAACATGATGATGTTATCTCGAACTATTTTTGTTCCTTTTTTTTGCGTGTCAAAAGCATAATCAAATAGATGAGTGCTTGAAGTCAATACTTTATCTGCCCAAAGTCAATGCTTTAACTGCCTAAAGTCAATGCTTTAACTGCCCAAACTCAATGCTTTAAAAGCTCAAACTCATTGACTTTGATATTCAAAATCAATGAGTTTGAAGTCTCTTTCGTTGGCGGAAGATGAGGGATTCAAACCCCCGATACCCAAAAAGGGTATACCGGATTTCGAGTCCAGCGCATTCGGTCACTCTGCCAATCTTCCTATTTGAGTGTGCAAATGTAATAATAATTTGGCAATGCCCAAAATTTTTTAACCATTTAATATGGTCAAAGCATCTAGTATAGCTTGCATGTGCCCCAACAGGAATTGTTAAGATGAAGCCATGTGTTTATTCAACGGTTATATCGTAGCTTTGCAGCAGGCTTTCATTGAACACAAAAAATAGATCAAATGCATTAATTAGAATGGACCGTATGTCAATTCAGCATTCCATACACCTTGTCTTTTGGCTGTCGAGATGGTAAACAAGTGCCCTATGCCTTTTGGTGATAAACCGCCTTTATAGAAATATGAGCCATCTTCATAATCTTCTGATAGAGGATGTTTTTTACCCAGCTCTTTAGACAAAGCTTCTACTTTTTTATCGGCACCTATTTTATTTTTGGCTCTCATGAAAAAGCGTGCTTCATTTAATTTATCATTCTTGAACTTGAAGATGACTAAGTCAAATTTAAAATTATGATAGGTCATATTCTTGAATTCAATAGCTTGTTTGTCAATGGTTGTAGGTTCACCAAACTCGGCCTTTATGTCCGTCAATGCTTGTTGATATTCTGTACCGATACCAACGGTAGCAACTTTTGCACCATTGTCAGCTTGTGTATTCATGAAAAAGAAACAGCTAAGGATGAGAATAAATAATCTTGATAACATGTCGATTTTAAGTTAAGGCCAGGTAGTTTGTGTAGATACACGCAACTACCTGACCTATTGCTGTTGATAAATGTGAATAGTCTTATCCCTCTACTGCTGCCTGCGCCGCGGCTAAGCGGGCGATAGGAACTCTGAATGGTGAACAGCTGACGTAGTCAAGGCCTACTTTATGGCAGAATTTCACCGAAGTTGGTTCACCACCATGCTCACCACAAATGCCACATGTAAGATTCTTACGAGTAGAGCGACCTTTTTCTACGGCCATTTTAATAAGCTGTCCTACGCCGTCTTGGTCTAATACTTGGAACGGGTCAACCTTCAATATTTTCTGCTCCAAATAAACAGGCAAGAAACCTGCGATATCATCACGGCTATACCCATACGTCATTTGAGTAAGGTCGTTCGTTCCAAAGCTAAAGTACTCAGCGCGTTCAGCAATCAAGTCGGCTGTAAGAGCAGCTCGAGGAATTTCAATCATTGTTCCTACATGGAAAGGTATTTCAATTCCCTCTTCTTCAAACAGTTGTTTTGCCGTGTCTCTAATTACTTTTTCTTGCACATCAAACTCCTTCACGATACCAATAAGTGGCACCATAATCTCGGGTCTTGGGTCGTATCCTTCTTTCTTCAATTGAATGGCGGCACCCAAGATGGCTTTTGTCTGCATGGCAGTGATTTCTGGATAGGTGTTGCCCAGACGGCATCCACGATGGCCTAACATGGGGTTGGCCTCGCTTAAGCTGTTCACACGTTTTTGGATTTGCTGCACACTGACGCCCATATCCTTGGCCATGATTTCTTGTCCAGCTAAATCATGAGGTACAAATTCGTGTAGTGGAGGATCCAGCAATCGGATGTTAACGGGATATCCGTCCATTGCTTTCAATATGCCATAGAAGTCTTGTTTCTGATAGGGTAGGAGCTTCTCGAGTGCATTCTCACGGCCGTCTTGGGTGTCAGCCAAGATCATCTCTCTCATGGCTTTGATCTTTTCATTCTCAAAGAACATGTGTTCTGTGCGACAGAGTCCAATACCAACCGCACCAAAATTACGTGCAACTTCAGCGTCATGCGGCGTGTCTGCATTGGTACGTACCACCAGCTTTGTATATTTGTCGCAAAGTTTCATAAGCTCTGCAAAGTCACCGGTAACTTCAGCCGGGCGAGTTTCCACCTCGCCTTGGTAGATTTCGCCTGTTGAGCCATTGATAGATATATAGTCGCCCTCATGGAGAACGGTGCCGTCTATTTCTACCGTGCGCTCTTTATAATTCACATTGATGGCTCCTGCGCCCGAAACACAGCATTTGCCCATTCCTCTAGCAACAACGGCAGCATGCGATGTCATACCTCCACGAGCCGTCAGAATGCCTTCTGCAGCAGACATGCCTGCCAAGTCTTCAGGAGATGTTTCCATACGTACCATGACAACTTGATGTCCAGCCTCGTGCCATTTAACAGCATCGTCTGCAAAAAATACAATTTGTCCGCTTGCAGCACCTGGTGAAGCTGGTAATCCTCTGGTGAGTACTTTGGCTGTACCGAGTGCAAGTTTATCAAATACAGGGTGTAATAGTTCATCCAACTTATTGGGTTCGCAGCGTTTAAGTGCTGTCTTTTCGTCAATTTCTCCTTCATGCAGCAAATCCATGGCAATCTTAACCATAGCGGTACCTGTACGTTTTCCATTTCTGGTTTGTAAAAACCACAACTTGCCTTCTTGTACAGTGAACTCCATGTCCTGCATGTCATGGTAATGCTTTTCCAACTTGTGTTGAATGTTGAACAGCTGTTCATAGATTTCCGGCATGGTTTCTTCCATGGAAGGATAATTGGACTTGCGTATTTCTTCGCTAATATTCTGCTGCTTGGCCCATTTTATACTTCCTTCCTTGGTGATTTGTTGTGGCGTTCTGATGCCCGCAACGACGTCCTCACCTTGCGCATTGACCAAATATTCTCCATTGAAACGGTTCCTACCAGTTGCTGCATCACGAGAGAAGCATACGCCAGTGGCAGAGGTATTACCCATGTTGCCAAACACCATGGCCATGACTGAAACGGCCGTACCCCATTCAGCGGGTATGCCTTCCATCTTGCGGTACAAGATAGCTCGCTCGTTCATCCAGCTGTCAAACACCGAACAAATGGCACCCCAAAGTTGGTCCATGGGATCGGTAGGGAAGTCTTTTCCTGTTTGTTTCTTGATGGCATCCTTAAATCGAACAACCAATGTCTTGAGATCATCAACGGTCATTTCATTGTCAAGCTTCACTCCACGTTTTGCCTTGACATCCATGATGATTGCTTCAAATGGATCGATATCTTCTTTGTTCGCTGGTTTCATTCCGAGAACTACATCGCCGTACATTTGTACAAAACGACGGTAGCTGTCATAAGCAAAACGTTCGTTCCCGGTTTTCTTCACCAAGCCTTCCACAACATTGTCATTCAATCCCAGGTTCAAGATGGTATCCATCATGCCAGGCATTGAGGCGCGTGCGCCAGAGCGAACTGATAGCAACAACGGATTGGAAGAATCACCGAACTTTGAGTTCATCAAAGTTTCGATGTGCTTGACTGCACGTTCAACGTCACCTTTTAAAAGTTCAACAACCTCATCTCTTCCTTTGTCAAAATATTCATTACAAACATCTGTCGTAATGGTAAAACCAGGAGGAACTGGAACACCTATCAAATTCATTTCCGCAAGGTTAGCGCCCTTGCCACCAAGCAGATTTCTCATATCTGCTTTACCTTCAGCTTTTCCATTGCCGAAGGTATAAACTCTTTTTACATCCATACCGAAAAGTATTCTCTTAATTTATTTATTTTATGCTTTTGCAAAAATAACAATATTTTATAATCTTGCAAAATATTTATACAGAAAAGTGCAATGTATACATTGCATTTATTAGGATTAAAAATATAGGAACTCGTGTACTCATGCCGCCTCATATAATATTGAGGCCATTGATGGTATGCCAAAAGATTATAAATATGCGATTCCTACGGTATGCTCTTCAGCCAATTAAACCGTGTTTACAGGGAATTACAGATGGCCTGCTTATTTTCCTTGTAATTGAATAAATAACTCTTTACAGGCGATTTCTATCAAGTCAAGCGCATATTTAAAATCTTGATCTCCTCCATAATATGGATCTGGTACCACATCAACATTCTGCTTGTCTTTTAGGTAACTTGCCAGCATTTCTACCTTCTGAGCATCTTCTTTGGTAGCTGCCATAGCGGTAATCATGCGTTTGTTTTCGTGATCCATCACATAGATATGATCAAAATTCGCAAAATCATCCGCATTGAACTGACGAGCACGGCTGTCAAACCGATATCCTCTTTGTGCACCATGTCTTCTCATTCGATGGTCGGGTAATTGCCCGATGTGCCAATCTCCAATGCCTGCTGAGTCGATAACGAATTCATCTTCCATGCCAGCAGCCTTGACAATGGATTTCATTACGCCCTCTGCCGCCGGACTTCTGCAAATGTTTCCTAAACACACGAATAACAATCTCTTTTTCATCTTATTCATCTTCGTTTTCTTCTGTAATGTCCAACACATCAGGCTGGGTCATAGGAATCGGTTGGTTTGCACTTTCTTTTACGCCTAATTCCTTCAGTTCGTTGGCCTTCTGTACGATACTTTGCCGCCCCGTATAAGCCTTGTTGTAAGCCTCCCCATAGTCTTTTTGAAGCATGTCAATGTCTTTGCCAATCTTGTCGAATCGTTTTATGAATTCGCCTACGCGTTTCAATAATTCTTCAGCCAAGGCGAAAACCTTCTTTTGGTTTTCTGTTTGTGCGTATTGTCTCCAAGCTATCTGAATCATTCGCAATATAGCCATTAAGTTTTGTTGGCTGGTGATGAACACTTGTTTGTCGAAAGCCTCACTCCATATCTTGGGATCCGTGTCTAAAGCCAGCTGCAAAGCTCCTTCGTTTGGAACGAACATGATGACGAAATCAATGGCTTTTCGTGGCGAATGCACATATTTGCTGTAGTCTTTCTTGGCGAGATTGGTAGCCTGTGTTCGAATACTGCTCACCAAGTCGGCTGCAAACTTTTTCTTGAGTGCTTCTTCTTCGGTGTTTACATATTGATAATAGGCATCAATAGACATCTTGGCATCGATGATGACATCTTCATTATTTGGGTAGTGTAGAATGACATCAGGGATCATCCGCCTTCCTGTGTCATCATTTTTAATCGCATTTCCCTTTTCATCTGTTAATGTGTGCTGGATGTCATAATCGATGCCGACTTTGTAACCTTGACTTTCCAGAATGTCTGTCAACATGCGTTCGCCCCAATTACCTTGTGCCTTATTTCCTCCTCTAATTACATTGGTCAGTCGGGTTGCGGTAGTTTCAATCTTCTGTGTCTGCAAACTCATCTCTCTGAGTTGTTGTGATAGCGAGGCAGTATTCTTAGATGTTTCTGTATTTGTGTGCTGAATGGCTTGTTGCAATTGCTCGATGTTCATCTTAAGTGGTTTCGTTAGATGCTCCATCGATTCGTTATTGGTTGTCTTCAGTCGTTCCGACGTCTGTTCTAAGATGCGTGTTGCTAAATTTGAGAATTGTTCTTGAACGGTCTTCAGTTGTTGTTCAAATTGCTCGCGGCGCATTTCTGTCTCTTTCGAATGCGATGCTTGTTCTGATTCCAACTGCGTAGTTACTCGCTCCAGTTCAAGTTTGATGGTTATCAATTGTTGCTGTTGTTCTGCTTGCTCACGCTGAAGTCGGTCACGTTCTGCTTGTAGCTGAGTGCCAAGTTCTTGTTCGTACGCCAATTGTTGATTAGACAATACGTTTTTGGTTTCCAGCTTTTTTAGCTTTGCGTTTAACAAGAAAAAGACAATGATTGCTCCAACGATGAGCCCTATGGCTAAGTATATGAATTCCATATTGCAAAGATAATTGATTTGACATGCATCTCAAAACGTTGACGACATTTTATTTTTGCACCCAATTGAGATGCATTCTTCGATACAACAACCATTGTATGCCACCTCTCAAGCCTAAATACACGATGAAAGCCAGCCATAGAGCGTGATTTCCCAAATAGCTTTGCAGGGCAAGGTACAACACGAAGAAGACAAGAGCTGATACCACTGAAGATACCAGCATGCCCCTCGTGGCCGTAAGTCCAATAAAAATACCGTCATAGACAAAGGCCGATACGCTAACAATAGGAATCATCACAGCCCACCAGAAATATGCTTCGGCAGATTGTACGACAACAGCTTCGTTGGTCAACAGCATCAGAAAGCCATTGCCTCCAACCGCATAGACCAACGTGAACACCACGGCCATGATGGCTCCCCATGCGAACAAGCTGTTGTAGACCCTGTCAAAGGCCAGCTTATTTGCTGCACTATAGTACTTTCCACTAAGGGCTTCTCCGGCGTAAGCAAATCCATCCATGACGTAAGAGAAGAGGGTGAACAACGTCATTAAGAGCGTATTGACAGACAGGATAATGGCTCCTTGCCTCGATCCGGCTGAAATGAAGAAGAAATTAACACCAACCAAGAATAGCGTTCGTATGAAAATGTCGCGGTTGACGGCAAAGAATCGAACCATTGTGCTTCGCTTAAACAAGTCGTCTTTCCAGTTATATTCAGCCAACCTGCCATAATACCGCTTCCAACAGTACAAGGCAAGTAGGAAACCGGTCCACTGTGCCGTCAACGTTCCCAACGCTACACCTTGGATTTTCATGCCAAATCCAAATACAAAGGTCACGCTTGCAACGATATTCACGATGTTTTGAAAGATGGATACCAACATGGGGATTCGCGTATTTTGCATTCCGATAAACCATCCCGTTAATCCGTATAGCCCCAACATGGCTGGGGCGCCCCAAATGCAAATGGAAAAATAAATCGCTGCCTGTTCCGCAATTTGTTCTGTGGGCTGCATGATGGACAGTGCCATCCAACGAATTGGAAGTTGGAAGACGATGAAAGTCGCAGCAATCGCCGTACTGATAGTCAGCGAACGAACCAACAACCTCATGGCTTCGGTCAAATCACGTCGTCCTAATGCTTGAGATGTCATGCCGCTGGTACCCATTCGCAAGAAACCAAAGAGCCAATACAGCACATTGAAAATCATGGTGCCAATGGCGATGGCTCCAATATAAATCACATCACCCATGTGTCCGACAATGGTCAGGTCGATGATGCCTAATAGGGGAACGGTGATGTTTGAGATGATGGATGGCAACGCCAACTTAAATACTTGCTTCATAATTGCTGCCTAAGACAATACGAATATACTGATTTTTATCATTATACTTAGCTGGTATCTGGATGAAAAGAGAGGGCAAAAAGATTCTTTATTTACAGTCGGGTCACTTGTTTTACTCCTTTCACCGTTTGTAATTTCTTGATCAAAGCATCCAGTTTCGTCACATCATCCAATTGAACAGAAAGATTACCACTGAACAATCCGTCGTTTGAATCGATATTGATGGAACGCATCACAATTCTCTCTTCTTTAGATAGAATGCTGGTAATGTTGTTCACTATTCCGATATCGTCATTCCCTATGATGCGCAGTACGATGGTGTATAAGGCTCCATTTTGTCCACTCCATCTGGCTTTCACCATTCGATACCCAAATCTTTTCCGCATCTCCGGCGCGTTGGGACAGTCTTTCCTGTGTATTTTGATGCCGCCACTTACCGTTACAAACCCAAAGACGTCGTCACCATAGATGGGATGACAGCACTGAGCCAACGTGTAATCGATGCCCTTCAGGTTTTTGTCGATGACCAACACGTCAGATTGGCTGGTCATTTGTCCGTCAGGATGTTCCAAACTGAACTCATCGGCACGTTGAACTGCTTTCAGGGGATTGACGTTTAATTCTTTGTCGCGCAGTTCTACATACCTGTCAATGATGTCGTTAGGATCAAGTTTCTCATCAGCTATTTGCTTATAAAAGTCTGATATCTCCTTGTATCCCATCTTCTTCACCAGGTGGTTCATGATGGTTTCGTCCAGTTCCACCTTCTTGTTCTTGAACCGACGCTCCAGTAATTCCTTGGCATAAAGCCCATCTTTCACCTGAGTTTCTTTCAACGCCAGGCGTATTTTGGCTTTTGCCTTGCTGGTCTTGACGATTTTCAGCCAACTCTGGTTTGGTTTTTGGTTGCTTTGCGTCAATATCTCAACCGTGTCACCCGATTTCAATTGTTCCCTAATAGGAACGTTCTTATTGTTGATGCGCGCGCCAACACATTTGCTACCTACGGCAGAGTGGATGTAATAGGCAAAGTCCAAGACCGTAGCCCCGCTAGGGAACTTCTTGATTTCACCTTTTGGTGTGAACACATATACCTCGTCTTCGTATAGATCCAGTTTGAACTGATCCATTACTTGCAAGTCGTCACCTGCTTCCAAGGCTGTTCTTATGCTGGCCAGCCATTCGTCGATGTTGCCCTGACTCTTGATGCCTTTATATCGCCAATGCGCAGCCAAACCCCGCTCTGCAATCTCGTCCATTCGTTCAGTACGTATCTGTACCTCAACCCATTTGTTCTCTGGTCCTAAAACGGTGATGTGCAAACTCTCATATCCATTGGATTTTGGAACCGAAAGCCAGTCGCGCAATCGCTTTGGGTTGGGCTGATACATGTCCGTGATGATGGAGTAGACCTGCCAACATTGCATCTTTTCTTTCTCCAAAGGCGCATCCAAGATAATACGTATGGCAAAAAGATCATAGATACCTTCGAAGTTACATTTCTGCTTCTTCATCTTTTGCCAGATAGAATGGATGCTCTTGGTGCGTCCCTTCATCTGAAATTTCAAGCCCGCATCTTCCAACTTCTGCTGAATAGGATTGATGAAGCTCGCTATATAACTGTCACGAGCCTTTTTCGTCGCATTGAGCTTATCCTTAATCATGTAATAAGCATCATGCTCAAGGTATTTCAAACTCAGGTCTTCCAGCTCGCTCTTCAGTTGATAAAGCCCCAATTTATGGGCTAAGGGAGCATACAAATAGCTTGCCTCCTCACTCACCTGTCGCTTTGCCTCCACGTTTTCAGCATCTCTGATATGGCGCATCAAGTTCACGCGGTCAGCAATCATAATCAAGATGACACGCATATCCTCAGCAAAGGTGAGCAGCAGATTCCTGAAATTCTCACTTTCAACCACAGGGTTCTTGCTATACAGTGCATTAATTCTTACCAGGCCATGAATGATATGTGCTACTACCTCACCATATTTCGCGCTAACGTCATCGATGTCCAAGTAACCGTTGACCACACTTTGGTACAGCAAGATAGCAACCACGCCATCCCTTTTCAGGCCAATTTCGTTGACGGCAATTTCTGCTGTCTGCATCGAGTTTAACACAGGGTTCAACCCAAAGGCATCTCTTGTGATGAGGCCATTCTCCAGAGATGTCTTCAAATGCGATTTGATGTTTGCTTCATCGTTTTCCTGAAAAGAATCGCCAATGGCTTCTTTGATGCGCTTGAATATGGCTATATATTCAGATTTTTCCGACGCAAGGAATTCAAACTTTGTATCCATCTATTTGCCTTAAAGTATACATGCAAAGATAATGTTTTTATTGTAAACTAATGTGTATTTCATGAAAAGTAACTATCTTTGTATCAAATACGCAAACTTATACTTATATCCTTTCGCTAATTTATAAAGAACTCAATATGACACAACAAGATCTTCAACAAATTTCTCAAAAAGGTATTACAGAAGAACAAATCAATCAACAGTTGGAAGACATTAAAAACGGCTTCCCATTTCTTCCAATCAAGGCGGCAGCCAGTGTTGAGTATGGTATTGTTTTGCTGGACGAAGTAATGAAAAAGCATTACGTAGAGTTGTGGAATCAGTACAAACAGGGCGACCATCGCATCGTAAAGTTTGTACCTGCTTCGGGTGCAGCCAGCCGTATGTTCAAAAATCTCTATGCGTTTTTGCATGCCGACTATACGGTTCCAACGACAGATTTCGAAAAAGAGTTCTTCACTAACCTCAAGAAATTTGCTTTTTACGAAGAACTCACAGAAGTATGCGAGCAAAACGAAGGGGTAAAAGCTGCTAAGCTTATCGCCCAAGGTCAATATAAAACGGTGGTGGAGAACCTTTTGGAGCCGAAAGGACTCAACTATGGCAACCTGCCCAAGGGTCTGTTGTTGTTCCATGAATATGACGATGCGCCACGTACACCCATGGAAGAACATTTGGTAGAAGCTGCTTTGTATGCCAGCTGCCATGGCGATTCTTACATTCATTTCACGGTGTCACACCAGCATTTGGAGCTGTTCAAGCAGCGGGTTGAAAAGGTTGTGGATAGATTCACCAAGCGATACAAGGTACAATTCCATGTGTCGTTCTCCGAACAAAAGCCCAGCACCGACACCATCGCAGCGAACATGGATAATACGCCATTCAGAAATAATGACGGAACCCTGCTTTTTAGGCCGGGAGGTCATGGTGCCTTAATCGAAAACCTCAATGACATTGATGCTGATGTCGTTTTCATTAAAAACATCGACAATGTGGTTCCAGATCGCTTGAAGACCGATACCGTTACCTACAAACAAGTGATTGGTGGGGTGTTGATTGAGCTACAAGAAAAGTGTTTCAAATACTTGCGCCTGTTGGAAAGCGGTAAATTCTCACATGAGGAGTTGGAGGAAATCATACGATTTGTACAACGTGACCTGATGTGCCGCAATGAGAAATTGAAACACATGGAAGATGAGGTGCTCTTCCCGTATCTTCGTGGAAAGCTTAACCGCCCCTTGCGTGTGTGTGGGATGGTCAGAAATATTGGTGAACCCGGTGGAGGTCCTTTCATTATTTATAGCAAAGACGGCGCTACCAGTCCGCAAATCCTTGAGTCCAGTCAGATAGACAAGAACAATGAGGAATATGTTAAAATGTTCAATGAGGGAACCCATTTCAATCCGGTAGACCTGGTTTGCGCTTTGAAAGATTATCAGGGAAAGCCATTCAACTTGCCCGATTTCGTAGACAAGGAAACTGGTTTCATCTCTACTAAAAGTAAAGATGGTAAAGAGTTGAAAGCATTAGAGTTACCTGGATTGTGGAATGGAGCCATGAGCAATTGGAATACGGTATTCGTAGAGGTTCCATTGTCCACATTCAACCCCGTCAAAACCGTGAATGATTTGTTGAGAGAGCAACATCAACCCTAATCTTTCACGCTGCCGGCTGATTTTAAAATAATGATTGCACCCATGGAAAGGTGTACGCTAAACCTTGAGTATGTCAAGACTTAGCGCACACCTTTTGCTTTGAATGCGTCGAACAAATGTTGCTTCATATAACTGTTTCTTGCGTCCGTTGGTGTTAAATTCTTCTTGCTGCTACATTTTGATGAAGGAGATTGGTGACAGAATGGCTCATTATATTTAGGTATGAAACAACCCTGAAATAGGTACTTCTTTCTTGCATTCATCAATCAAATACCTAAATATTATGATTGTGCCATTCGTAAATAATTTATATTTTTGCAAACTGATACATAATCATGAGGGTAATACAATGAAAGTTCATAAGATGTATGAGGCTGATGATAAGCTCATTTCTATCATCGCAGACAATTATAGCATATTGCAAAGTCTTGGGTCGTTTGGCATTAGCCTTGGTTTTGGTGATAAAACCGTTCGTGAGGTTTGTGAAGACGAACACGTGGACACCTATACTTTTTTGGCCATCGTCAACCTCACCATTAATGGGTATCGTGACACCGAGGATGTAGAGCGATTGTGTATACCTACCTTGATCAAATACCTAAGTGCCAGCCACGCTTATTATCTTGATTTTCAACTGCCTTTTATCCGAAAAGAATTGGAGAGTGCACTCGATGAAAATGATAATCTGGCACGGCTCATCATCAAGATTTACGATGAATATGCGCACACCATTCGAAACCACATGCGCTATGAAGAGAAGAACGTGTTTTCTTACGTTAATGATTTGCTGAACAACAAGGCCAACGAGAGCTATGATATCGAAACTTATTCAAAACATCATGGTCAGACAGACCTTAAACTGAAAGAACTCAAGAATATCATTATCAAGTATTTACCTTCTGATGGTTTGAGAAACAATCAGCTCACGGCCACCCTCTACGACCTCTACAATTGTGAACAATGGCTCTCGCAGCACGCATTGGTAGAGGACGAAATCTTCACACCGGCCATCCGTCATTTGGAGCGGCAGTTAAGGAAAAATGACGTGTCGGTTAAAATTTCATCCATGATCAATCAAACACCGCAAAACCAAGAGGCGTTAAGCGATAGGGAGAAAGAAGTGGTTATCAGTTTGGTACAGGGTATGACGAACAAAGAGATTGCCGAACATCTGTGCATTTCTATCAACACAGTCATCACGCACCGACGCAACATAGCCAGAAAACTGCAAATTCATTCGCCGGCGGGCCTTACTATTTATGCTATTGTCAGCAACCTTGTTGACATCAGCAGCGTGAACTTATAAGAGGATTGTGGGACGTATCGCTCCGGCAGAGTTGCAGGATGTTGTTGTGGAAAACAATTCCTACCGACGACAGAAATAAGGTAGGAATAGATATCATCGTATTACTCTAATTATCAAGGAATTGAGGCGCTTAACCAAACTCAATGACTTTGGTGTCTAAACGCATGGAGATTGGCAGGCAAAGTCAACGTGTTTGGACGCCAAACTCAATGACTTTGTTTTCAGACCAGTAAGTCTCTATTTTACGATATGCGACGAATGTAGCCATTAAAGGTATTTCTGATGGAGGGAACCTTGAGCAGCAGGCATTCGAAAACCACGACAGCTACAACGCAAGTAGCGATTCCCAATACAACGTCGATGAGGTAGTGATGACTGGTGTACACGGCTGTCCACCAGATGCCCATGCAGATGATGGCAAATAAGGCAATGACCGCTTTTCGCTGTCGGCTTATCACGGCATAAATAGTTGTTACAAGCATGTAGGCCGCATGCAGTGATGGAATGGCGGCAAACACGTTGGCGTTTTTGCCATAGAGCGACTGGAACACGGGAATGCCGATGAGTTCATCGAACCTGCCCAGTCCGGCAACGTTTCCACTGGTGTGCAGCAGGGGTTCGAATCCATATTGCATGACATACCAGGGTGGGGCAGCGGGATGGATGTAGTAGCCTGCAAATCCCACGAGATTGACGAAAAGGAATGCCGTTGAAAAGTGAAGATAATGCTTGCGGTCGCCCTTAAGATAAAGGTACAGACTGAACGCTATGGGTACAGGAACCCAGCAGAGGTAGAAAAAGCCAGCCAAAAGGTCGGCTACCGTGCAGTGGTGTTGTGCGAAAAACTCATTAGGCGTGAGCGTTCCGACTGCTGTCGTGATGCCGAAAAGCTGTTTCTCAGCCTCATAGAGGTCACGAATGTCTATCGGGTTGACCATGTAATTGGGGTAAAGCCGCATCACGTCATAGGTACAACCAAACAAGGCCCAGGGGGTTAAGGCCAAAGCCAATTTGCGTGTGGGCTTGTAGGCTGCCAACACGATGTATAACAAGATGATGTAAATACTGAACACTTATCGGTCTTTCAATTGTTTGTAACAATGCGCCACGCGCCAAAAAGCAGTGATGTTGGCCAAAACAGCGATGAGCGTCATGCCCCCGATGAGCCACCACAGGTTGCTGGTCATGCCGGTGATGATGGCGGCCAAGGCCGTCACTACGACACGCTCCGGACGTTGCATCAGTCCCACCTTGCACTCAATGCCCAGACCTTCGGCTCGGGCCCGCACATAACTCACCATGATGGAACCTACCAGGGCCAGGAATGTAATGACACCTGCCCAGATTCCTGAAGCGGTCATCAAGTAAAGCGTGATGCCGAAGAGCGAGAAGAGTTCGCTGTAGCGGTCTAAAGTGCTATCCCAGAATGCGCCAAAAGTAGTGGACATGTTGCCCAAACGCGCCAATTGGCCATCCATCATGTCAAACAAACCGGAGAAAAGGAGAATGGCTCCTCCCCAGCCAAGCCATGAAAATCCCATGGATATCGGCGTGAGTTGACTGGCATGGATGAAGAGGAATGCGGCGACGACGTTGCCGACAAAACCGATGGTTGTCACCATGTTGGGCGTGATTCCCATCTTAATCATTCCCTTGATGATGGGATTGATGAGGGTATAAATGAGTTTTTGTAAATAGTCTCTATATTTCATCATGTTCAATTTTCTATGTCAGGTAGGATAAACGCCTCGGAGGATGTAGATTCCGGCAATTCTATCGTTGTTTTTTTCTTGTTGATTATTTTCTTCAGAGGTCGGCTTAGCTTTGCGTTAAACACAAACAGTCGTTGCATTTGGTAGTTCCACAATACGGCAACGGCGATGGCGACAGCCGCTTTCACGATGATGAAACTTACACCTGTCGCTTCTGTTAGAGAAAGGGTGCCAAAGGTGTTGAGCAAAATGCTTCCCGCCCACACTATCATATACCGTGCTGCTACGTGACGCTTATTGATAGAGTCGGGATGGAACACCCATTTGTAATTGATGATGCAGTTGGTGATTCCTCCCATGAGGGCGCCTATGAATGTGGAATAGCCGTACCATAATTCAGCAAATTGCGCCAAGATGATGGTGACGGCAAAGTCGACGAATGATGCTATCCAAGCCGATATCTGCGCTTTGCCGAAGGTGATGACTGCATTTTTTATATAGCCCATTGTGTGAAAAGGATGATAATGAGACTATAAACGCCAGCCAACAAATCGTCTGCCATCACCCAGAAACCACCGTGACGACGATCCAACGCTCTAATACCCAATGGCTTCATGATGTCAAAGAATCTGAAGAGAACGAAGGATGCTACTATGTACCAGCCATTTTGTACAGGTACAGCCAGCAGCGGCATCCACATACCAATCATCTCGTCAATGACCACTCGCTTGGGATCTTCACCCCAAAATGGTTCCAACTCGTTGGCAGCCCAGGTGCCGAAAGCAGTAAATAAAACGATGAGGGCAAATGTGATGAAAAATAAGGTGGTGGGACTGAATGTGACCGCCATTGCCAGCCACAGGATTGTGGCCAGAAAAGCACCTGCAGTTCCTGGCCCCCATGGCCAGAATCCGCTTCCGAAACCGGTGCCAATAATAACTGCTAACAGCGGCGGACGCTCCATAAGTAGGTGCAAAATTAATAGAAAAAATATTAATATCCAAAGAGTTTTCTTTAAAATTCTAAGATTATGTATATCTTTGCATGATAGAGAGAAATCGCCCCTGACCGTCTATAGGGGCTGACCTACCTCAGGGTTTAAATGAAATTACAATATTGACAAGATGTCACTTGCACCGGCAGGTGACCCTATATATAATAAGGTGAAAAGATTTTTTAGTTTTCTGTTTATAGTCATGACTTTTGTCTGTGTAGCTCATGCGCAGATTACGGGTGTGATAGTAGATGAGGATGGGTATGCCATTCCATACGCTAGCGTGATGTATAAAGGCCATCATGTTGCTGTTGTCAGCGACATAGAAGGTAAATTCAGCATTGCCCGGCATGAGGGATGGGTGATGACAATCAGTTCAGTGGGCTTTAAGCAGCAGTCTATTAAGGTAGATGCCAGTACAAAGCCACATCTGAACATTATTTTGAAGGAAGATGCAAAACGCCTAAACGAGGTGGTGGTAAAGAGTAAGCGTGGTCGCTATTCACGCAAAAACAATCCTGCCGTGGAACTGATGCGGCGGGTGATTGCAGCCAAGAAGAAAAATCATCTGGATAATCATCCTTACTACCAGTATAACAAGTATCAAAAGCTTACGTTGTCTTTGAGTGACATCAAGCCAGAGGATTTGGAAAGTGGCAGACTGAGTAAGTCGCAGTGGATGTTGGACCAGATTGAAACCAGCAGCTATAACAACAAATTAGTGCTTCCCGTTTCTGTAGACGAAACGGTAACGCAGCACATCTACCGCAAAGAGCCGAAGTCGGAGAAAAATATCATCAAAGGGCATCAAAGTCAGGGTGTCAATAAGATGTTGCAGACAGGTGAAGCCTTGAACGTGATTATGAAAGACGTCTTTACGAACGTTGATATTTACGACGATTATGTTCGGCTGCTTCAGTATCCTTTCGTGAGCCCCATCGGACGTACGGCCATCTCTTTTTATCGCTATTACATAGAAGACACTGTGTATGTAGATCGTGACTTGTGCTATCATTTACAGTTTATTCCCAATAACCAGCAAGACTTTGGATTCCGCGGAGAGCTGTATGTTCTGGCCGATTCGACATTGCATGTGAAGAAATGTAAGTTGACCATACCGAAGAAAAGTGATGTGAACTTTGTCGAAGATCTGCATGTAGACCAAGAATACACCAAGCTCGATAACGGTGAGTGGGTGCTGACCAAGGATGACATGTGGGCTGAATTGTCACTAACGAGTTTTCTCTCCAAAGTTTTGGTTGTGCGTAATACACGCATGAGCGACTATGCTTTTGACGAATTGCCCAACAAGATATTCAAGGGAAGGGCAAAGGTGCGACACGAGGCCGATGCCATGGTTCGGGATGAGGATTTCTGGAATCGATATCGTGCGGTGGAGTTGACGAAGGGTGAATCGTCTATGGATGCTTTCGTGCATCGTATGGAACAATCGAAGAACTTCAAATGGTTGTTGGTGGGTATCAAGGCGCTTGTTGAAAATTATGTGGAGACAGGCAACAGCCAGCGCAAGAGCAAGTTCGACTTTGGCCCTATCAACACGCTTGTATCGAGCAACTTCGTGGACGGCTTGCGCTTACGCCTCAGTGGTAGAACGATGGCTGCACTTAATCCGCATCTGTTCTGGAATGGCTATGTGGCATACGGAACACGGTCGCAGAAAACCTACTACGGTTCAGAGGTGACTTATGCCTTGAACAAAAAGAAGAACTCGCCCTTCGAGTTTCCACAACGTAATCTGGTCTTTGAGACCGCTTACGACGTGATGTCACCAGCCGATAAGTTTTTGATACACAATAAAGATAATGCCTTTATGGCCATTAAGACGCAGAAGGTAGAACAGATGTATTTCTACAACCGCCAGAAACTATCGTTTATTTATGAAACAGATTGGGGATTCAGTGTTAACACCTCTGTCAAAGCCGAGAGCAATGAGGTGGCGGGTGACTTGCACTTCATGCGCATGAGTGATCGTCAAGAGATTTTCAAGATAAGAACCACTGAGTTACAACTTGGCTTTCGCTATTGTCCTGGACAGACATTCTTGAACACCAAACAGAAAAGAGTGCCCATCAACTTGGATAGTCCTGAGTTCAAAGTAAGCCATACCATGGGATTGAAAAACTTCCTGGGTGGACAATATACGATGAATTTTACGGAAGTTGGGGTTTACAAGCGGCAATGGCTGGGCAGTTGGGGTTATCTGAATGGATATGTCAACCTGGGCGCACAGTGGGACAAGGTGCCTTTCCCTTTGTTGATTATGCCACCAGTGAATCTTTCCTACTTTGAACACCCCGAGACATTCTCCATGATGCGCAACATGGAATTTCTGACAGACCGATATGCGTTCTGGTCTTTGTCATGGGACATGAATGGTAAGCTGCTGAATCGTATTCCTCTCATCAAACGACTAAAGTGGCGTGAATATATAGCTTTTAAGGGCATGTTTGGCACTCTGACAGACAAGAATAATCCCTTTTTGCAGCGCAATCAGGCCGATGACATGCTGTTTGCCTTCCCAGAAGGGGCGTACGTCATGGACAAGAAAGTGCCCTATATGGAGATTGTGGCAGGTGTTCACAACATTTTCAAATTCTTTGGTGTAGACTTTGTTCATCGTATCAATTACAATGGACATCCCAATACTAAAAAGAACGGAGTGAGGTTCAGCGTTATGATGACCTTCTAAGTGGATGCAATGTCACGCTATTGCATTAGAATGAGTCCCCGCAGATCTGGCACTCATTGATTGATAACCATGAGATAACTAATAAGACGAGATAGAATATTGTAACATGAGAAAAATAAAGAATCCCTGGATAGGAGTGGAGAAGTACAACTGCTATGGCTGTTGCCCAGACAATGAGATGGGGTTGAAGATGGAGTTTTATGAGGATGGCGACGACATCATCTCCTTTTGGAATCCACAAACACATGGCCAAGGGTGGGTAGGAACCATCCATGGGGGCATTCTTAGTACGCTCATCGACGAGATAGCGGGGTGGGTGGTCATCCGAAAACTACAAACCACTGGCATGACCAGCAAATTGGAAGTGCGCTATAAACAGCCGGTTGCCACGACAGAACCCCAATTGACCATACGTGCCCATATACGTGAGCGTCGACGCAACCTGGTGTTCATCGATGCAACCATCGAGAATGGGCAGGGTGAACTATGTGTTGAAGGGTCGGCTGTTTATTCTGTATTCGATGAAAAACGAGCCAAAGAAATGGGCTTCCGTGGTTGTGAATTGGAAGACGAACAACTGCTCTCCATGTAACTTGTAAGTCATAACCAGGACAGTTTAACCTTACGAATCTAAAAAGAAGTATTATATATAGAAATCTTTGATTGTCCGCTTTTACCATCTTCTTCAACCGACCTCGAGGCGTGTTGATGTCACAAAGAAAAGCCGGGATTGAAAAACAATCAGCATCGTTGCTGACAGGGAATTCACAGTCGATTGCTCTTCGTTAGGTGTGAAGGCAATTGCTATCACTCCAGTTTCACCAATATGCTCAATATTGCTTAATTTTGCGTTTTTTATCGTTTAAAGCCTTTCTTATTCGGAAAAAAGTTGTACTTTAGCATGTTGAAATAAATAGGCAAAACGTCACAGAGCGAAATTAAATGCGCTTATAGACGATTTTAGACGGAATTTAACAATATATTTATACTAACGATTGAATGGACGAAAATCAGACAATTGATCATGACAGGATCATGAAGATTAACATTGAGGAAGAAATGAAGTCGTCATACATCGATTATTCGATGTCTGTGATTGTGGCTCGTGCCCTTCCTGATGTACGTGATGGTTTCAAACCTGTGCACCGTCGTATCTTATACGGTATGCTGGGTATTAGCAATACAAGTGACAAGCCATATAAGAAATGTGCTCGTGTAGTAGGTGAGGTGCTTGGTAAGTACCATCCTCATGGTGACAGTTCTGTGTATGGTGCCTTGGTACGTTTGGCACAAGACTGGAACATGCGCTACACGCTTGTAGACGGGCAAGGTAACTTTGGTAGTGTTGACGGTGACTCTGCTGCTGCCATGCGTTATACCGAATGTAGATTGTCAAAGATGGGTGAGCATGTCATGGACGACCTGGATAAGGATACCGTGGACATGGCCAGCAACTTTGACGACACTTTACAGGAGCCAACGGTTATGCCGACCAGGATACCAAACCTGCTTGTAAACGGTGGAAATGGTATTGCGGTGGGTATGGCGACAAACATGCCAACTCATAATCTTCGTGAAGTGATAGAAGGTTGTTGCGCATATATTGACAACCCTGACATTGAGCTGGACGAACTGATGAAACACATCCAGGCTCCTGATTTCCCGACAGGGGCTTATATCTATGGCCTGCAGGGCGTGAAGGATGCCTACGAAACTGGTCGCGGTCGTATCATCATCAGAGCAAAAGCCGAGATTGAAAGTGATGAGAGCCACGATAAGATTGTTGTCACAGAAATTCCATACGGCGTTAACAAACAGCAGCTCATTGAATACATAGCAGCTCTTGTGAAAGAAGGCAAGCTGGACGGTATCTCAAACGTTAATGATGAATCGGGTCGGCAGGGAATGCGTATTGTTATTGACATCAAGCGGGATGCCAATGCCAATGTCATTTTAAACAAATTGTTTAAGATGACGGCTTTGCAAAGTTCGTTCTCGGTTAACAACATCGCGCTAGTTAAAGGTCGTCCACGCTTGTTGAGCTTGAAAGAGTGTGTGAAGTACTTTGTGGAGCATCGTCATGATGTAACTATTCGCAGAACCAAGTTTGAGTTGAAGAAAGCGCAAGAACGCGCCCATATCTTGGAAGGCTTGATTATTGCATGCGACAACATTGACGAAGTGGTTCACATCATCCGTGGAAGTAAGACGCCTTCGGAAGCTCAAACTAATTTGGAAAAGCGGTTTGACCTGGATAATCTGCAGAGTAAGGCCATTGTTGACATGCGTCTGTCTCAGTTGACAGGACTTCGCATGGATCAGTTGCATGCTGAATATGATGAGTTGGAAAAACTCATCGCTTATTTGGAAAACATTCTTTCTGATCCCGAACTTTGCAAGAAGGTGATGAAGGATGAGCTGAACGAGGTAAAGGAGAAATACGGTGATGACCGCCGCACAAAGATTATTCCTGATGAACATGAGTTCAATGCAGAGGATTTCTATCCAAATGATCCTGTAGTTATTACCGTGAGTCATCTTGGGTATATCAAGCGAACACCACTGTCTGACTTCCGCGAACAAGCCAGGGGTGGTGTAGGATCTAAGGGCGCCACACATCGTGATCAAGACTTCACGGAGTTTATCTATCCCGCTACCATGCACCAAACCATGTTGTTCTTCACCAAGAAGGGACGATGCTATTGGCTCAAGTGCTATAACATACCAGAGGGTGCCAAAGACTCTAAGGGTCGTGCCATCCAGAATTTACTCAACATCGACAGTGACGATGCCATCAATGCAATCCTGCGTTTGCGAGGACTGGACGACGAGGAGTTTATTAATTCGCACTATGTCGTCTTTGCAACCAAGAACGGTACCGTGAAGAAAACAAGTCTTGAGGCTTATTCCCGTCCACGAACCAATGGTGTCATCGCTATCAATATTGCGGAGGGAGACGAAGTGGTTGATGTGAGATTGACCAATGGTGAAAACGAACTCATCATGGCTAACCGTAATGGTAGGGCAGTGCGTTTCGATGAAAACACTGTTCGTACCATGGGACGCACCGCAACAGGTGTGCGCGGTATGCGACTGGATGATGGTGACGACGCTGTTGTCGGCATGATTGTTGTTAATGATCCTGTTAACGAGACGGTCATGGTAGTCAGTGAAAACGGTTATGGCAAACGTTCTTTGGTAGAGGATTACAGAAAAACCAATCGTGGTGGTAAAGGTGTCAAGACACTGAGTATTACTGATAAAACAGGACGTCTGGTTGCGATTAAGAACGTGACAGATAACAATGATTTGATGATCATCAATAAGAGTGGTATCACCATTAGATTGGCTGTCTCGGAATGTCGTGTGATGGGCCGTGCTACACAAGGTGTACGATTGATTAATTTGTCAAAGAAGAATGATGTCATCGCCAGTGTTTGCAAGACCATGAGCTCAGAACTGGAAGCATCTTTGGAAGAAGATAATAAAGAGGAATTGGATCAGCCCGATAGAGAGGGAGACGATACCATGAACTTTGAATCAGACAAGTCAACTGCTGAAGAGGCTCCATTGGTAGATTTTGATGATGAGTTGGAGCCTAACGAATAAAAATAAACCTTTAAAAATAACGAAATTATGAAAAAATTAATGTTGATGGCTTTGATGGCACTGGGTGCCTCAACGTCTTTTGCCGGTGACAGTGACGCGTTAAAGGCTATCATGTCTGCAAAAACATTTGTTGAAGCAGAGAATTTGGTCAAGTCAAATTTGTCACAATTGGCAAACAATGAAGAAAAAGCAAAAGCTTATAATAAGCTAGTCGACCTTGCTATGCAAAAAGTGAACAAAGAGCAGAGTATCATTGAGAAGAATATGCTTAGTCAACAGCTTAAACAGGGTGAACAGCAACAATATGATACTGTGGGGTATTATGATGCAGTCTACCACGCAATAAATGCTGGTATTGAGGCAGACAAATACGATATGATGCCCAATGCGAAAGGAAAGGTAAAACCTAAGTTTCACAAGGACAATCAAAATCGTTTGTACAACTTACGCCCACAGTTGATTAATGCTGGACAAGATGCTGGAACTAAGAACGATCAGCAAGGAGCTTTGAAGAACTTCGGTCTGTATGTATCTTCGTCTCAAGCTAATTTGTTTAAGGATGTCGCCAACAAACCTGCTTATGATCAATATCTTGGAGAGGTGGCGCGTGTAGCAGCTGTATATGCCTTCCAAGATAAGAAGGTTGATTTGGCAAACCAATATGCAGATGTAGCCTTGCAGGATACAGCAAAGGATGTGCATAAGGAGGCATTGAACTTGAAGTCGTATCTCATCACACAAGGGCTCACATCAAAATCAGACTCGTTGAAAGCTATTGAAAGCTTGAAAGAACTGTATGTAAAAGAAAAGGGTAATGAGCAAGTGTTCAGCGCATTAAGTGCCATGTATAACGGCATGGACAACAAAGAAGAGCTGAATAAATTGGTTGCTTCTAAACTGCAAGAAGATCCTAACAATTTCAGTGCTTTGGCAATGAAAGCTCAAATTGCAATGAATGCTGGTCAGTGGGATGAAGCTATTGAAGGCTATAAGAAAGCGGTATCTGTGAACGACAATGACCCACTTGTATACACTTATCTTGGGTTCTGTATCAATTCAAAAGCACAAGGTTTGAATAATGCTGCCGAGCAAAAGAAACTCTATACAGAATCAGTTGGCTATCTGGAAAAAGCTCGTGACCTTGATCCCGATAAGAGTCGTGCAAACTGGAGCTATCCATTATATCAGTGCTATTACTCGCTCTACGGTGCTGAAGACAGTAGAACGAAGGAAATGGAGAATTTGAATAAATAATAATACTATTAATAATCTTAATGTGGAGGATGTATCGTGAGGTATATCCTCCACGTTTTTATATGATTGCAAAACTTTATTTATCCCTTAGCAAATTATGTTAAGTTTATTGTAAAAAATGTAGCGGATATTAACTTTTTCCGTATATTTGCAGAAGTAAGAGTTCAATATTCAGAAATTATTCATCACTTTTGCTAAATACATCATCTCACTAGAGATTCTTAAAAGAGCTGATTAATTTATAATAGTTGATTAACATGAAAAGATTGATACATATTTTCCTTTTACTCATCATAGTTGTTTGTTCAGTGCAAGCACAGAGAAAAGATATATCTCAGGCTAGACAATGGATTAAACATGGTAATAATCTGGTAAAAGCAGAAAATTCCATGAGTAATTTGTTGAAAGACTCAACGAACAGAAATAATAAGAAAATATGGATAACACTGTTTGAAGCTGTCAAAAAGCAGTATGAACAGGGAAATGAAAAGCTGTATTTAAAGCAAAAGTACGATACGGCCAAGTTATTTTCATTGGGAAAAAAAATGTTTGATGTTTTGCAAGCTTTCGACTCTATTGATGCGACACCCAACAAAAAAGGAGTCATTAAAATAGAATACAGAGATGAACATGCTCAGTTCTTAAACCAAATCAGACCCAATCTTTTCAATGGTGGAGCCTATTTCATGCTGAAGCATAAGTATCAAGAAGCTTATGGCATGTATGACGCATACATCAATTGCGCATATCATCCTTTATTCAAAAAGTATGATTACATGAAACGTGACAAGTTGATACCCGAGGCTTCCTATTGGGCGGCCTACAATGCTTACAAGCTCAAGAATCACCAAGCAACCTTGAAGCACACTCCTTTAGCATTGAAGGATACAACTCACTACGTTTACATGCTACAATATTTGGCGCAAACGTATAAGGAAATGAACGATACTACCTTGTACTTAAAGACATTGGAAGAAGGATTCTCATCACATCCTGACTTTCCGTTCTTCTTTCCACGGCTGGTAGACTATTATGTGCAGAATCATCGCTTCGACAAAGCACTGCACGTCATCAACCAAGCACTATCGGTCGACAGCACCAATCAGATTTATCGCTTTGCAAAGAGTACGGTTTTGCTAAATACTGGGCAATATGACGAATGTATAGAAATATGTGACGGATTGATTGCAGAGAATGATAGCATGATGGAACCTTATTTGAATGCGGGGCTGGCCTATTTTAATCAAGCTGTTATTTTGGACAAAGAGTTGCAGGTATCAAAGCAGCATAGACAAATGATTTTAAATGATTATCGCAAGGCTTTGCCCTATCTCGAACGATACCGACAACTGGCTCCTGACATGAAAGAGCGTTGGAGCCTTCCACTCTATACTATTTACCTGAATCTGAATATGGGTAAAGAGTTTGATGAGATTGATAAAATTATAAACGCAAAGAAGGGGTGACCATGAGTGCCAATATTAATTTAAACAAACTGGGTATTGATGAATTAAGCCTCATGCAGCAAGAGGCATCTCGGCTCATATTGGGTGGGCAGGCTGATGTTGTCATCTTGTCTCCTACGGGATCGGGTAAGACATTGGCTTATTTACTGCCGTTGATACAAAAAATAGAGGTATCACGCGATGAGCTGCAAGCCGTGGTCATCGTGCCAAACAGAGAGTTGGCTCTTCAGTCATCAAGTATCTTGAAAGCTTTGTCTGCGCCCGTACGTTCTTACGCTTGTTATGGCGGTCGCTCAGCTATGGATGAGCACAAACAGTTGAAACAGATTCAACCTCAAATCATATTTGCCACACCTGGCCGACTTAACGATCATCTTGGCAAAGGAAACATTGTCACAAATTCCACACAATATATTGTGATAGACGAGTTTGACAAATGTTTACAAATGGGATTCCAGGATGAAATGAAGGAGGTGTTGACACAACTGCATGCAGTCAAGCAACGAATTCTCCTATCGGCTACAGATGCCGACTCCATCCCTGAATTTGTCAATGTAAACAGTTTGCAGCGTTTGGATTATCTGGATGAGGATAATGCCACAAAGCAGATTCAAATCTTTGCTGTACAAAGTCCTGACAAAGATAAATTAGAGACCTTATCCAAGTTGTTGCTCACTTTTGACAATCAAAGTAGTATCGTCTTTGTCAATTACCGAGATAGTGCAGAGCGAATTCATGAATACTTGCAGGAACATAGATTTTCATCTACGGTCTTCCATGGTGGTCTTGACCAAAAACAGCGTGAAGATTCACTCTATCAATTTTCTAATGGTTCTGTCAATGTCTTAGTCAGTACCGACTTGGCTTCTCGTGGACTTGACATTCCCGATGTAAGTAATATCGTTCATTATCATTTGCCTGAACATGAAGATGACTACATACACCGAATAGGAAGAACGGCCCGATGGGACAAAAAAGGAAAAAGCTTTCTCATCATTGGGCCAACAGAGAGCATTCCAGAGTTTATCTCTTCTGACATCACTAACTTTGACTTTCCTGAACAACTTCCACCAGTTCCCATGGAACCCAAAATGGCTACATTGTACATCGGAAAAGGAAAGAAAAATAAGATCAGTAAGATGGATGTCGTGGGATTCTTGTGTAAGAAATGCGGTTTGAAATCAACAGAAATCGGACGTATCGATGTTAAAGACTATTATGTATATGTTGCCGTGGTTCGAAATAAGTTGCAACAAGTTCTCCAGTTGTCCAAAGGTGAAAAAATCAAGGGAATAAAGACTTTGGTAGAGCCAGTTTCATAAAAAAAGAGGCTTTGCGCAAAAAAAATGCATTAATATTTTTTTCTTTCAGACTAATGTCGTAAATTAGCCCCCAAATAAGACAAACATTTATTTCTACTAACTAATCAATTAATATGAAAAAGTACAATTTTAATGCAGGTCCATCAATTCTCCCTCGTGAGGTGATTGAAAACACAGCGAAACAAATTCTTGATTTTAATGGTAGTGGACTCTCTCTGATGGAGATTAGCCACCGTGCAAAAGACTTTCAGCCTGTTGTTGACGAGGCTGTAGCTTTGATTAAAGAGTTGTTGCAGATACCAGAAGGCTATGCAGTTATCTTCTTAGGTGGTGGTGCATCTTTGCAGTTCCACATGGTTCCTAACAACTTCTTTGTGAAGAAGGCTGCCTACCTGAACACAGGTACATGGGCTAAGAAAGCTTTGAAAGAAGCAAAGTTCTTCGGAGAAGTAGTAGAAGTAGCTTCTTCCGCTGACAAGAACTATTCTTATCTTCCTAAAGGATGGAGCGTACCTGAAGATTGTGATTATTTCCACATTACTTCTAACAACACCATCTACGGTACAGAGATCCGCAAAGACTTGGATGTAAAGGTGCCACTCATTGCAGATATGTCATCAGATATATTTAGTCGTCCAATTGATGTTGCTAAATATGCATGCATCTATGGTGGAGCACAAAAGAACTTGGCTATGGCCGGTGTTACATTCGTTATTGTTAAGGAAGACATGTTAGGCAAGACCGGACGTGAAATACCAACGATGTTGGATTATCGCACACACATCGAGAAGGGTTCTATGTTTAATACTCCTCCTGTTGTTCCTATCTATTCAGCTCTTGAAACCTTACGTTGGATTAAAAAGAACGGCGGTGTAGAAGCTATGGATAAGTTGGCTCACGAAAGAGCAGACTTGTTGTATGCTGAAATCGACAGAAACAAACTGTTCAAGGGTACTGTTGCTGAAGAGGATCGCTCATTGATGAACATCTGCTTTATCATGAATGATGAATACAAGGATCTTGAAAAACCATTCTTCGAGTTCGCTACCGAACGTGGTATGGTTGGTATCAAGGGACACCGTTCTGTTGGAGGTTTCCGTGCAAGTTGCTACAACCAATCACAAACTACACTTTAGTTATGATTTGCGAATAGGCTAAAATAAGGAAATTAGGCGAGCTTAATAATTCAGTTTGCCTGATTCAACCTTATTTTAGCCTGTTTGTTTATCAATTCATGCGTAATCACCTCTTGATGTGATTGCGTAGTTAATTAACCCATTCAATATTCTAAACAAATGAAAGTACTTATTGCTACAGAAAAACCTTTTAATGGAAAGGCAGTTGAGGCTATTAAAAAAGAGTTGGAAAGCCAGAATCATTGCGTTGAACTGTTAGAGAAATACACTTCTACCGATGAACTCAAAGAAGCTGTTAAAGATGCAGAGGCGATGATTGTTCGTTCTGATAAAATAACAAAAGAAATCCTTGATGCAGCTCCAAAACTTAAAGTTGTTGTTCGTGCAGGTGCTGGTTACGATTCTATTGACACCGCTTATGCCAAAGAAAAAGGTGTTGTGGTAGAAAATACCCCAGGTCAGAACTCTAATGCAGTAGCCGAATTGGTATTTGGCTTGTTGATTTATATGTCTCGTAGCTGCTTCTCTGGAAAATCAGGTTGTGAGCTGAAAGGTAAGAAGTTAGGTATCTTGGCTTTTGGTAACATTGGACGTCATGTAGCTCGTATCGCCAATGGTTTTGGTATGGAGGTATATGGCTTCAGCCGTTCACATGCAGAGAATCCTAAAAAAGAAGATGGCGTTCAGTTCGTAGCTACCAAAGAAGAACTTTTCAAGCAGTGTGATATTGTCAGTGTACACCTTCCTTCCAATGAACACACAAAACAAAGTGTTGGTTATGATGTTGTTAACTTGATGAAGAAAGGTGGCATCTTGGTGAATACAGCTCGCAAGGAAGTTATTAACGAACCAGAATTGTTGCGTTTAATGGGTGAACGTGAAGATCTTAAATTTGTGACAGACATCAAGCCAGACGCTGATGCTGAATTTGCAAAGTTCGAGGGTCGTTACTTCACTACTCCTAAGAAGATGGGTGCACAAACTGCAGAAGCCAACGCAAATGCCGGAATCGCAGCTGCACAGCAAATCAATGCTTATTTCAAAGATGGTTGCACAAAATTCCAAGTTAACAAGTAAACACCATGGCAACAATCAAACCATTTAAAGGTGTTCGACCTCCAAAAGATTTAGTCGAAGAGGTGGAGTCACGTCCATATGATGTCTTAGATTCTGATGAGGCGAGAGAAGAAGCTGGAGATAATGAGAAGAGTTTGTATCACATTATAAAACCAGAAATCGATTTCGAGCCAGGAACATCTGAATATGACCCACGCGTCTATGAGCAAGCTGCCAAGAACTTTAAGAAGTTTCAAGAGAAAGGTTGGCTCAAGCAAGACGAACACGAAAACTACTATATCTATGCCCAAACCATGAATGGTAAAACACAGTATGGATTGGTAGTAGGTGCTTATTGTCAAGATTATCTCAATGGGGTTATTAAGAAGCATGAATTGACTCGAAGAGATAAAGAAGAAGACAGAATGAAGCATGTACGGGTATGTGATGCCAACATAGAACCTGTTTTCTTTGCTTATCCAGACAATCAAACGCTTACAGCTTTGATAGAGCGTTATGCCTCTGAAAAGCCCGAATATGACTTCATTGCTCCTATTGACGGTTTCAGACATCAGTTCTGGGTCATCTCCGATGCAAAGGATATAGAAACCATTACCGCTGAATTTAAGAAGATGCCAGCCTTGTATATTGCTGACGGTCACCATCGTTCTGCAGCTGCTGCATTGGTTGGGGTTGAAAAATCAAAAGCTAATCCTAATCATACGGGTCATGAAGAATATAACTATTTCATGGCTGTATGCTTCCCAGCATCTCAGTTAACCATTTTAGATTATAATAGAGTGGTGAAGGATTTGAACGGAATGTCATCAGAAGAGTTCCTAAAAGCTTTGGAGAAAAACTTTGATGTAACAGAGAAAGGTACGAAGAGTTACAAGCCACAGCAGTTGCATGAATTCTCTTTATATCTCGACGGAAAGTGGTATAGCTTGAAAGCAAAACCGGGAACATACGACGACAACGATCCAATTGGTGTGTTGGATGTAGACATTTCTTCTCGATTGATACTTGATGAACTGCTCGGAATCAAGGATTTACGTTCAGACAAGCGTATTGATTTCGTTGGTGGTTTGCGTGGCTTGGAAGAGCTTGAACGTCGAGTAGACAGTGGAGAAATGAAGATGGCACTGGCTCTTTATCCTGTTTCCATGCAGCAGATTATGGATATTGCTGACTCTGGAAAGATTATGCCACCAAAAGCAACGTGGTTTGAACCCAAACTACGTAGTGGATTGGTGATTCACAAGCTGTCATGATATTAGACGAATACAAGACAATATCACAAAAAGTAGGCGAGGGATTTTACTCTGAGAAGAGGAGTAAATTCCTCGCCTTTGCGCATCATGTAACGTCTGAAGATGAAATAAAATCAATCCTTCTGGCGTACAAGAAAAAATATTATGACGCCCGACACTGCTGCTACGCGTATATGCTGGGGGCAGAACGTGTTAACTTTAGGGCGAATGATGACGGAGAGCCCTCGAGTACGGCAGGCAAACCGATACTGGGACAAATCAATTCCTTCGAGTTAACCGACATCTTAATAGTTGTAATCCGCTATTTTGGTGGTACCAAGTTGGGTACCAGTGGACTCATTGTCGCCTACCGCTCAGCTGCTTCGGCAGCCATTGAGGCATCACAGATCGAGGTAAAACTGGTAGAAGAAACCATCACCTACACATTTGCCTATCCCATGATGAATCAGGTGATGAGAATAGTGAAAGAGATGCAGCCTCGAATCGTTTCACAAAATTTTGACAACACCTGTAGTATCACGCTGGCCATTCGTCAATCTGAGGCCGAACGTTTGAAGAACGCACTTCACAAGTTGTCGTTTGAATGATAAACACGCCCATCGACAACTATGATAAATCCGGTGGCTCATATCCTGCCAACTTTGGTTGTCACATTCCTATTTTTTTTCAAAAATAGCCAATCCATTTACTCATTCATGTAACACAGATGCAAACCCATTGACTTTAGTGCTCAAAGTCATAGAGTTTGCGCCCTTATTCACATGTTATTGGCAGGTAAAGTCAATGAGTTTGTAATGCGTTGGTTGATAAATTGTTGACCGACATATCTTCACGACTTTTATTGGATAGCGAAGGCTGACCACACGGCATTGAAAACTTGTTCTAATAATCAATTGGAAGGATTGTCGTGATGACGAGCTGCGCAATTATGAAAGAATAGGTTGAAAATCTATTTGATAAACAGAAAGAGTCAAAAAAATGTGCTATCTTTGCATAAGTTGGGCGTCGTCTCACCAAAACAAGTAAACTTGCTTTGCATTCGGCTTGCGCCAACTTTGCATAAGTTGGGCGTCGCCTCACCAAAACAAGTAAACTTGCTTTGCATTCGGCTTGCGCCAACTTTGCAAATGCTGAAGTAGGTAATTTTAGAATAATTATACTCCATTCAGGAGTGACACAACAACAATAAGGTAATATATGGGTATTTTTGGTCTGTTCAATAAGAAGAAAAAAGAAACGCTGGATCAGGGTCTGGAGAAGACCAAGCAGAGTGTGTTCTCAAAGTTGTCACGTGCGGTTGCCGGCAAGTCTAAGGTTGATGACGAGGTGCTGGACAACTTGGAAGAGGTGCTTGTCACATCGGATGTCGGTGTTGGCACAACCCTGAAAATCATTGAACGCATCGAGCAAAGGGTGGCACGCGACAAGTATGTGTCTACCGCTGAACTCAATTCCATCTTGCGCGATGAGATTGCGGCCTTATTGGCTGAAAACAACACCGAGGACCATGAGAATTGGGACTTACCCGCCGACCATCAGCCATATGTTATCTTGGTCGTTGGTGTCAATGGAGTTGGCAAAACCACAACCATCGGCAAACTGGCTTATCAGTTTAAGGCATCTGGCAAGAAGGTATTCCTGGGAGCTGCCGACACCTATCGTGCTGCTGCCGTGGACCAAATCAAGATTTGGGGCGAAAGGGTAGGCGTGCCTGTGGTGAGTCAGCAGATGGGAGCCGACCCTGCTTCGGTTGCGTTTGACACGCTGCAAAGTGCAAAGGCCAATGGGGCTGACGTGGTGTTAATCGATACAGCTGGGCGCTTGCATAACAAAGTGGGCTTGATGAACGAATTGAAGAAAATCAAGGATGTGATGAAAAAAGTGCTGCCTCAGGCTCCTGACGAGGTGCTGCTCGTCTTGGATGGCAGCACGGGACAAAACGCTTTTGAGCAAGCAAAGCAGTTCTCTGCCGTCACACAGATTACCTCACTGGCCATTACCAAACTGGATGGAACGGCCAAGGGGGGCGTGGTCATCGGTATCAGCGACCAACTGAAGGTGCCTGTGAAATATATCGGACTGGGTGAACAGATGGATGATTTGCAGTTGTTCAACAGACGAGAGTTTGTAGACAGTTTGTTCCAGCACGAATCATAACAGAAAGTAGATAACTTTGAAGAAGAATCAGATAGATATCATTACGATGGGCTGCTCAAAGAATCTCGTTGACAGCGAGACGCTGATGAAGCAGTTTGAAGCGAATGGGTACGACTGCACGCACGACAGTGAACAACCTGATGGTGAGATTGCAGTGATTAACACATGTGGATTTATTGAAGCAGCTAAAGAGGAGAGTATCAATACGATACTTCAATTTGTTGAAGCGAAGAAAGAAGGCCGTTTGAATAAACTCTTTGTCATGGGTTGTCTCAGTGAACGCTATAAGAATGAGCTTGAAAAAGAGATTCCAGAGGTGGACAAATTCTATGGCAAGTTCAATTACAAGCAGCTGTTGTCCGATTTGGGAAAGGCTGAAATCAAGGCTTGCAACGGTCAACGACATCTCACGACGCCCGCCCATTATGCCTACATCAAGATATCGGAAGGCTGTAATCGCCACTGCGCCTATTGTGCTATTCCCCTCATTACCGGCAAGCATGTCAGCCGACCGAAAGAAGAAATTCTGCAAGAGGTTCGTAATTTGGTGGCTGATGGGGTGAAAGAGTTTCAAATCATCGCCCAAGAGTTGACCTATTATGGGGTAGACCTTGATGGCAAACGGCACATCGCGGATTTGATTAGGGATATGGCTGACATAGAAGGGGTTGAGTGGATACGCTTACATTATGCCTATCCAAACCAGTTTCCGCTTGAGCTTTTGGACGTGATGAGCGAGAAACAAAACGTCTGCAAGTATCTTGACATCGCGCTACAGCATATCTCCGACTCGGTACTTGAGCGCATGCACAGGCATGTGAACAAGCAGGAAACCATGGATTTGATTCGTACCATCAGGGAAAAGGTGCCAGGCATTCATCTGCGCACCACGTTGATGGTTGGGTTTCCCGGCGAAACAGAGAATGATTTTCAGCAGCTGCTCGACTTTGTTCGGTGGGCCCGATTTGAACGCATGGGTGCTTTTATGTATTCGGAAGAGGAGGGAACCTACGGTGCCAATCACTATGCAGACGACGTAGCTGAAGATGTGAAACAGCGAAGATTGGATGAGTTGATGGCGGTTCAACAGGAAATTAGTGCCGAAATAGAGGCCGCAAAGATAGGCTCAACCATGAAAGTAATCATAGACAGGAAGGAAAATCACTATTTTGTAGGACGCTCGGAATTTTGTTCCCCAGAGGTCGATCCCGAAATATTAATACAAGGTGGACAGCAGTCGGTGCAGATTGGTTCTTTTTATCAAGTGAAGATCACTGATGCGGAAGAGTTTGATTTGTACGGCGAGATTGTCTAAACATATACAGCAAGTTCCATGAATAACAAAGAGTTTATTGCAGAATTGTCACGACGTGCAGGCTATACGCAAGAACAGACGCAAAACTATGTCCGTACGCTCGTGGAAGAAATGACAAACATTCTTGGAGAGGGCGAATCGATTGCTATCCCTTCTTTCGGTACTTTTGAGGTGAAAAAGCGGATGGAGCGCATCCTGACGAATCCTTCAACAGGCAAGAAGATGTTGGTTCCTCCCAAATTGGTTCTTAGTTTCAGACCCATGCCTTCCGTCAAAGAACAGTTGAAGAAAGGAGGTGACTCATGATAAAGATCACAGATTTGGCGAACGTGTTGGAAGACCAGCACCAGTTATCGAAAAGTGAGGCAGAATTTTTCATCCCTTTACTCGTAGACGTTTTAACAACGGGGCTTAAAGCCGATAAACAAGTTAAGATTAAAGGACTTGGAACGTTCAAGGTGACATCCGTGAATGCCCGTGAGAGCGTGGATGTGAACACGGGTGAACGCATCATCATTGAGGGGAGAGAGAAGATTTCTTTCACGCCCGAACCAATCTTAAGAGATAAAGTAAACAGTCCGTTTGAGCAGTTTGAGACGGTTACGGTGAGCGATGATGCCGATTTTTCGGAGATAGATGAACGTTATCAGCAGCTCGAGGAACAAGAAAACGATGACAGCAGCGAAACAGTAGAGCCTGTTTTGCCTGTGGAAGAAAAACAGGTTGAAGCTGAAACACAAGACGTTTATCAAGAAAATTCATCACCTGAGCAGTCCCACGAAACAGCATCTACTGTGAAAGATGAGGTATTGAATGACGACGACGCAGAGCCTCTTTCTGACAATCTCATTGAAGATGGCGTGCGTGAGCAAGAGGTGATTGAGGTTATGCCCATTGAAGATGCTCCTGTGGTTGATGACCAACCTGTCTTGGAAGAAAGAAATTCCACAGAACCAGTAAACAACAATTCTAACTCACCCATGACGGAAAACGAAGAAAAAGAATCACTTGAGTTAGCCGAACTGAATGAGTTGAATGAAAAAAATCAACAGTTGCGTGCCAATTTGGCTCGAACACAGCGAAATCAAAAGCTACTGATTGGTGCCGTATGTGCTTTGCTGTTAATGGCGTGTCTTGGCGTTTATTATATCGGTAAGCAGTTTGCGGCTCGTGATAACCGAATAGAGCATTTGATGGCAGAGTTGGATGCTGTCAAACAAGCTGCGCAAGTGAAGGAAAACGTGGCTGATGTTCAAAGCGAATCGGCTTCTGAAAATGCAGCGGTAGACAGTGAGGGACAGAAAAATACGTCTGCCGCAGTTCATGGAGACCAGTCAACAGAGCAGTCTGACAATGGTGTTCAAGATGAGAAAAAAGAGAAGGATGCAGCTGCCAAGGTGGCATCTGAGAGCACCAAGCGTGACCAATCTCATCAGAACAGCCAAACAATGGCCTCAAAATATGATTCGGATCCGAGAGTTAGAACCGGCGCCTATGTCATTACGGGTGTGGCACAAACCGTCACGGTGCGTAAAGGACAGACCTTGAGTTCTATCAGTAAAACTTACTTGGGGCCTGGCATGGAGTGCTACATGGAGGCTGTCAATGAGAAGAAGGAAGTGAAGGAGGGTGACAAAGTTAAAATCCCAGAGTTGAAATTAAAGAAAAAATCTAAATAATTTAGCTAAATCATCACCGTCTATGAAGAAACAATCAGGCGTAATCATCGCATTACTTTGTGTGTTGTTTGTTTTTGTAGGATGTTCAAAGCAGCATACCAGCATTATTAAAAATCCTTTGCCTCTGAATTTTGGCGACCCATTCTTGTTACATGCAAGCGATGGAAAATATTATATGTATGGCACTTCACTGGCCAATGGGTTTGAAGCGTTCGTTTCTGAAGATTTGCAGACATGGGATTCGTGTGGTCAAATTTATACGGGTGGGACAGCCGAACAGTGGAACAAAGACTGCTTCTGGGCGCCTGAAGTGTATGAACGAAACGGGAAATACTATCTGTTTTATAGCGCTAATGCCAAGGAAAACCCAACTAATGAATTGGAGATTTTCAAGATAGGCGTCGCTGTATCTGATTCACCTGCAGGTCCTTTTCGGGATTTGATAAACCGTCCTATCTTTAATCCTCCATACCCAATCATCGATGCCAATGTTTATTTTGATGATGAAAATAACAAGTGTTACCTGTATTATTCGCGTTGTTGCTACAAACATCCTGTAGAAAGCGAGATTGCAGACAAGGCTAAGAAAGAGGGAAAGTTTGATGAAGTAGAAGAAAGTTGGGTGTATGGTGTAGAGTTAAAGCCTGATTTCACGGGTGTGATTGGCGAACCAAAGTTGCTGTTGGCTCCTCCTACAAAACTTGATGACCAGCAATCGGAATGGGAGAGTAGATCGGTAACGTCTGGAGAAGTAAATCGACGTTGGACGGAAGGGTCGTATATCTTCAAGCATGACGGCTTGTATTATATGATGTATTCTGCCAATTCGTTTGAAGGAGCACACTATGCGGTTGGGTATGCGACAGCTAAAAATCCTTTGGGACCGTTCAAGAAGGCGGAGAACAATCCTGTTTTGCAAGAAAATGTGTCAAAGGGTGGTACCGTGATGGGTACGGGTCACAACATGCTCATCACCATGCCGGATGGCAAGATGTACACCGTGTATCATGCACGCATGCAAGCAGACCCGTCAAAGCGCGTGGTCTTCATGGATCAAGTGACAATTAAAGATGGAAAATTGGAGGTGAATGGCCCTACAACGAATGAGCAGAAAATTGCTTATTGATGATAAGTAATTTCCCATGTCTTGGGCTGAAAAGCCCGCGCATATCTGGTTTGTGAGAGTAGTGCGTGAATAAGAAATGTGAAAGAAAGTTTGTTTTAGGACTGTAATACGTTGCTATCGTTTCACCAAACAAACTTTCTTTCGCCGTTTTATGTACCCTCATGTCGCCTTCAGTGATGGACGTTATTTGGTTTGTAGGGTACTTCTATTTAGTTTCGACGTTTGTTTTTCTCCCTTTTTCGTTTGTTCGAAAAGTTTGGATTGTAAGAAGCAGGGCGTTTGTGGTTTGCTCTTTGTGAGTTTGCTTCATCTTTTCGGGACAATGTTTTTTGCGGCTTCGGTGCATGAGAGAAAAGCTGTTCGATGAGTTCTGGTCTTCCTATCTTTCTTAACTCTCTTTCAATGCTCTTTCTTTCCTCTGGTTTGTACCAAAAGAAAAATTGTCGCTGGGCAAGTTTTTCATTTGGTGTTTTGGCACAGTAAACGGGTTCCAACGTGTATGGGTCATATCCCGTGTACCATGTTTCTGTGCTGACAGTCATGGGAGTAGGGGTGAAATCCTGCACCTGTTCAAGCTGAAAATTTAGTTTTTTGGTGATGATGGCGAGGTTTGCCATATCTTGTGCTTGACAACCGGGATGACTGCTGATGAAATAGGGGATAAGTTGTTGCTTTAAATTTTCTTCTTTATTGATTTTGTCAAAGACGACTTTAAACTGTTCGAACAACTTGAAAGAAGGCTTACGCATCAAGTTCAAAACAGTATCTGACGTGTGTTCGGGAGCTACCTTTAAGCGACCACTCACATGGTTCTTAATCAGTTCCTTGGTATATTCTTGTGCTGCGGCGTTCGTCGCTTCATCCTTGCTCTTGTGCAACAGCAAGTCATACCGAACACCGCTGCTGACAAAACTCTTTTTTATGCCGGGAATAGCATCGACGGATCGATAGATATCCAGTAGTTTACTGTGATCAGTGTTGAGGTTTGGGCAGATTTTTGGGTGAATGCAGGATGGGCGTTTGCAGTGTTCACAAGCCAGATGGTTCTTTCCTGCCATGCCATACATGTTAGCTGACGGCCCTCCAAGATCAGAAAGGTAACCCTTAAAATCAGGCATGTCAATCACCTGTTTTACCTCTCTCAAGATGCTTTCTTTCGATCGGCAAGTGACAAACTTCCCTTGGTGAGCCGATATCGTACAGAAAGCGCAACCGCCAAAACAGCCTTGGTGTATGTTTATCGAGAACTTGATCATCTCGTAGGCAGGTATACGTTTTCCCTTATATTTAAGATGTGGCACACGCGTATAGGGCAAGTCATAATAAGCATCAATCTCTTTAGTTGACAAAGTTGGAAAAGGAGGATTGACTACCACATATTTGTTGTCCACTGCCTGAATCAATCTTTGTGCATGTATCTTGTTGGACTCCTCTTCTATATGTCTGAAATTATCGGCTTGCAGTAGTTTATCTCTCAAGCATTCCTCGTGACTATGTAAGATGATATCATCGTCTTTGATGCCACCATCAATCTCTTCTTTTTGAGCAAGATACACAGTTTGAGGTATATCGTGAATCTGTTGGATGGGTTCACCGGCTGCTATCCTTTGACATAAGCTCAAAACAGACTTCGCTCCCATGCCGTACAGAATCATGTCGGCACCCGAATCGCATAGAATACATTTGCGAAGAGCGTCTTGCCAGTAGTCATAGTGCGTAAGACGTCTCATGGAAGCCTCAATACCACCCAATACAATGGGGGTGTCTGGGTATAGTTGACGTAGAATCTTTGAATAAACAATGGTTGGATATTCAGGACGACAATCGTGTCTTCCGTCAGGACTGTAGGCATCTTCTTTGCGCAATCTTTTGTTGGCAGTGTACTTGTTTACCATTGAATCCATGCAACCTGGTGAGATACCGAAGAACAATCTCGGCTTACCCAGCTTCTTGAAATCGCGATAGTCGCCATGCCAATCGGGCTGAGGAACAATGGCAACCTTGTATCCCGCAGCTTCAAGTGAACGTCCTATGACGGCAACTCCAAAGGATGGATGGTCAACATAGGCATCTCCTGAAAACAAGATGACATCCAGTTCTTCCCAACCTCTTAACTTGCATTCCTTCTTAGTGGTTGGAAGAAAATCAGTAAGTTGATAATCTTTCAAATGAGTGTTGTCTTTATTTTAGTCCTCACGACTCGTGATACATTCTTTATCTTTGGTCTGTTTATTTGTCCAGTCAACATATAGTTTTACCAATTGGTTGAGGCCAAATGCCTTCATGTTGGCGTGGTAGATGACGTCAAGGCAAAGATCCAGTAGGGCTTTGTCATGATTTGCTTCTGATTCTAACAAGGATCTGACGTTCAGTTTTAGCTTGTTCAGTATATCTTCATCAATGATGCCCGTGCTATCAACCAAGTTTTCGAATAAAGCATATTTCTGAATACTGGTCAGATGTTCGTCCGAAACTTCGATACATCTCGTGCCTGATGGGTTGGATTGGATTTTATATTTCATATCTTCTTCTATTATATAAGTGGTTGTTTATGTCAATCAAACTGCAATTTTTAGGCTATTGTAGTGCTTCCATAAGCTGCTGGGCGAGCCTGTCCGTTATTCAAGCAAATAGTTTAATATTCCCCGCATCAACAGTTCTTTATTCTTTTGATCGATGATGCATTCAAAAGGGAAACCCATGGTGAAGCATCTATAATGGTTGTCCTTGTATGCAACTGCGGCACTGGTACCATTGGCATATTGCATGACACACATAGCATTTGGATTGGGAGAAAGAACTTCGGGCCATTGTGCGGCATAATGCTCTTCATTAGGCGTTTGGTAGAACGTCATGTTCATGCCTAGGCCATGTACAGCATTAGAGGAAACAATACTGTCGCTGGGCGTATAGGATAGTTTTAGAACGTTGTTGAGAAACAATTTTTCGGTTTCAAAGGTCATATCCGAGCCAAGATACGAGCCGCTAACCATGATTGCTCCGCCATGATTGGCATAGTCTGTCAACAGAGTTTGCATCTGAGGGGTGAACGATTTATAGTATTTTACAGTGTACGGTTCATATTTTTCCAAACCTAATATCAGGTCAATACAGGGATATTTGGTCAGTTTTACTTCGCCAGACCATACTGCTTGGCTGGAAGAACTCGCCACATTGTACTTTTTAGAACTAGCAATGGCGGCCGTATGGTCTACTACATAATCGAACGTGTTGCCTGCAATGAATTGTCCGGCCAGTTCATTGCCTCCATATCCCAAACCTGTTTCTGTCAAACTGCCTAGGCGTGTTTTGTCAAAAGCCGTTTGATATCCTGCCCATCCCGCAGTTTTTCCGTACGCAACGCCAATATCCGCATGGAGGTCAAAGCCTTGTTGAAGCTCATCATCGATTACCTTTGGCGCCGAAAGACGATTGAATCCGTTGACAACCAGTACCGTTTGAGTGGCTAAAGGTGAATAGTAAGCCGACAAAGTTTCTGTAGGAAAACTCTCTCCACCTTTGTTGCAAGCCGTAATTTTAAAGTTATACTGCACATCGGGTTCAAGCTCTATGGAATAAGATGTTTTGCTGATATTCTTTCCGTTGTCAAATCCACTCGTTCCAGTCGCCATGTATACGTTATACGATGATGGTGTAGCCGTTTCCTCTTTGGGGTCGGTTTGTGGCGTCCAAGACAGTTTAACCTTGTTCTTGGATATAAACTCGATGCGGAAATCTTGTGGTGCCAATGGTTGAACAACATACGATTTTCCGTGCTGTCGATTGATATATCTTAATATGGTCTTATAGATTGAACGGGCAAAGCTGAACTTAAAGTTGGGATCTTGACCCAGTATCATGTCTGGAAAGTTCTGGTGAGACATGGTTTCCAGTATCGCAGAGGGAATTTCCGGCACACGCGTTTCTGAATAGTTTCTGTCCCAGAGGTATCTCTTGGGCCAGGATCTTTGTTTGGTACTCAGGTCTCTGACCGCATTTTGCAACAAATCATTGGCGAAGTCCTTTGAGGTCATTCTCGAAATCCCCGCATTCAAGCGTCCGTCATTGAAGTTCGTCGTGCAAATAGCCAAAGAACCAATAAGCGATTTTCCATCCGCACTATATCCTGCATCACTGTGAACAGCTAATGCCAACTCAAGGGGAACCCTTAGTCCTGGCAGTGATGGTGCGAATACACTTCCACCTGCGAGCCAATTTGTCATTTTGGATCGGGCGTTGATGTCATCGGAATAGTCGTCTTGGCCGCCCTTCCCTCCGTAGACACTATAAGGTGCACCAGCCCATTGTGCATAATATCGCGAACCTTCAAGTGTCCGTGGCAGACCGCTTATGCTGCCTCCACGTTGAATGTTACCCATTCCACCACCGAATCTAACGGCATCGGTCGTCACGAAGCGTCTCTTTTTCTTCGAGCGATTTGTCACCACTACTCGGTTAAACTGATTACTCCCAGCGTCAAAATCGAAGGTCCCAAGGTAAACCCAAGTGCCACCTCCCATCTGTTGGTTGACCCTGAAAGTGGTTTCCTGTCCTTTGTGATAGACGATGTATTCGGCATCATCCACACTTTTGTCTACTGTTTGATAACTCACATATACGGCATATCTTCCAGCTTGAGGCAGATTAGGCTGATAAGATACCAGACTTGGGTGCTTGCTTTTGGTTGATCGAGCCATTCTCGCACTACCTTGCTGAAAGGGATTGTCACCATCATTGTAAATGGTTTTTGTCCTTGCAAAGCCTTTTGTATTAGCTCGTTCCCAATTTCTGTTAACGTTTATCTCAAGATAGGATGTCCCTTTATTTGGGTCATCGTTATCAATGATGACCTCATGTTTTTGCCAATCTCTCTCTCGTGGTGTAAACACACAGGCTCCGGCATGCTCGAGCATGGGAATAAGGTAGGGGATTACAATGGTCTGAGTGAACAAATCTTCGGTGGTTCCAAATAGGTTTGGCCGCTGCCATTTCCACTTAAATTTATTCTGATCGTAATAGTAGCCATGGCTTGCCCATACAGATATATGCCTATTCTTCAGTCCTTTGCTAATCTTGTTGGTCTTCGATGTGTTCGTCACCCACGGCTTATCCCGATGGTCAATATCACCCCATGCCCGTGTGAAGCTACTGTTGTACTGAGCTGATAGGTGGAGTGATAGGCATATACTGTACAGAAATAAAACCGTGCGTAACCTCATTGGGCAATTTCTCCTATTGAAAATTTCTCGGGATGTTTACCTTGCATACCTTTAAAATATAGTTTCACCTCTTTCATCTCCTCGTCTACATTTCCTGTGGGAACAATCTTTTTCGTACATTTTATCGTCTTGTTCTGATAGTCAAGACCATACAAGAGGATGGGTATGTTTGCTTTCAGGGCAATATAATAGAATCCCATCTTCCATTCTGGGTTAAGAGACCGTGTTCCCTCAGGTGTGATACAGAGTTGAAAAGTTTTCTCCTTTTGAGCGAAGGCCGCAAGGTTGTCCGTCATGCTCGTATGTTTTGAGCGCCAAACGGGTATTCCCCCCATGGCTTTCAAAAGGGGTTTGAGGGGACCTACAAACCACTCTTTCTTCATCAGAAAGTTTGATTTCATCCCTTCAGCGTGCATATATAGCAGACCAATGATGAAATCCCAGTTGCTGGTGTGTGGGGCAAGACAGATAATGTATTTATCGGGATGGTCAACAGTTACGACTTTTGTCCATCCCATGCAACTATATAATAGCCATCTACACAAACGATTTAGCATATACGCTTCGGTTTTTTTAATAAATATTCGATATCTGATCTACAATTTCAGACACGTCAGCGTTGAATTGTGCAATCAAATCCTTGTAATAATCCTTTTGTTTCATTCCCGGTTCGGGATGAGATACGCGCTTAACATATTGATTCTGCAACGTCAAGATGGACGTCAGCAGCGCATCAATATTCTCCTTTTCGGGTTTCTCACTATACAGTGAGGCGGCTACGCATTCTGCTAAAAGGTCACCACAAACATAATGAATGGTTCGTTTTAAATCTCTTTTGTTTGCCATGTGAATTGTCTCTTTATAGTTTGTACGAAATTGTATGATAGTTCAAAGGTAGAAAAAATATCTGTAAATGCAACACATTGTATGGAAAAAACTTGTTTTCTTGATTGTTTGTTTTTCTATCTCAAAGAAAAAGGGTAAATTTGCAAAACCTAAGAGCAATGAAAATTTATCATTTATTATATTAGTAAAATTGCAAAGATGAAAACAAGTGCATTACAAAAAGAAAGAGCTTCTTATCAGCCAAAACTGCCAAAAGCTCTTCAAGGTGCCGTAAAAATCAAGGAAGGAGCACCAACTGAAAGTGTTGATGATCAGGATGAAATCAAAAAATTGTTCCCACATACATACGGAATGCCTCTCGTAGAGTTCGTTCCAGGTGATAAATGTGAACACAAGCTGATGAATGTAGGTGTTATCCTCAGTGGAGGTCAGGCTCCAGGCGGACATAATGTGATCAGTGGCTTGTTCGATGCCGTGAAGAAATTGAACGAAGAGAACCGCTTGTATGGCTTCTTGATGGGGCCTGGTGGCTTGGTGGATCATAATTATATCGAGATTACTGCTGGTTTCTTGGAGAAATATCGCAACACTGGAGGTTTTGATATGATTGGCTCCGGACGTACCAAGCTGGAGAAAGAAGACCAGTTTGAAAAGGGTCTGGAGGTGATTCGCGAGCTGGATATCAAAGCACTTGTTATCATTGGTGGTGACGATTCGAACACCAACGCCTGCGTTTTGGCCGAATATTACGCTGCCAAGCAGTATGGCGTGCAGGTCATTGGTTGTCCAAAGACCATCGACGGCGATTTGAAGAACGAGCAAATTGAAACCTCATTTGGTTTCGATACGGCAACAAAGACCTATTCAGAACTCATTGGAAACATTGAGCGCGACTGCAATTCGGCTCGCAAATACTGGCATTTCATCAAGCTGATGGGGCGTTCGGCCTCTCACATTGCGCTGGAGTGTGCATTGCAGACACAGCCAAACATTTGTCTTGTTTCTGAAGAAATACAGGCAAAAGACAAGACGCTGAATGAAATTGTTGAGTACATTGCTTCTGTTGTGGCCTATCGTGCCAAAGAAGGAAACAACTTTGGCGTGGTCCTCATTCCCGAAGGCTTGATAGAATTCATCCCCGCCATCGGCCGCTTGATAGCCGAATTGAACGACCTGCTGGCCGCTCATGGTGCCGATTATAAGGATTTGGACAAGGACGCACAGCGTGAATACATCCTGGCTCACCTCTCTGATGCCAACCGCTCTACCTTCGAAACGTTGCCGGAAGACGTGGCTCGTCAGCTGAGTTTGGATCGCGACCCACACGGAAATGTTCAGGTTTCCTTAATTGAAACAGAGAAGTTGCTGTCCCGCATGGTTGCCGCTAAGCTCGAAGAGTGGAAGAAGCAAGGCAAATATCAAGGCAAGTTCTCACCTCTTCACCATTTCTTCGGTTACGAAGGTCGCTGTGCTGCGCCATCTAATTTTGATGCCGATTATTGCTATGCGCTTGGTACCAGTGCTGCCCAGCTCATCGCAAACGGTAAGACAGGATATATGGCCATTGTTAAGAACACTACTGATTGCACCGACAACTGGAAAGCAGGTGGCGTACCTATCACGATGATGATGAACATGGAGCGTCGTAATGGTGAAATGAAGCCGGTTATCCGAAAGGCGTTGGTAGAGTTGGAAGGCAAGCCTTTCAAAACTTTTGCTGCCAACCGTGACGAATGGGCTAACCATACATGCTATGTTTACCCAGGTCCTATCCAGTATTGGGGACCCAGTGAGGTTTGTGACCAGACCACACGAACCTTGGCATTGGAGCAGGAATAATCTTACTGACATTTAAAACTACCATAAAGGCTGGTTCTATAAATTACCACCGCACATAGTCATTAAATGTTTATGAAATACGTTTTGTTATCTTTTGGCTTCTTTTTGGTTCAAAATGTAAGTTCGTTTCAATCTCATCATTCAATGCCTACAAGAAAAAGAAGAAAGCGAGTCAGAAAGAAACGCACACGATTCTTCGGTAGATGTCCCCGACGGGCCGTTTGGGTTGGGGGCATTATCTTTGCGTTACTCTACATGTGGGCATTTTATGAGTTTTTTGTAAGTCCTACCGGGTTCAGGTGGCGCGCACTTTATGGTGATGCCGACTATCCCGCAGGTTATGAGATACATGGTATCGACATCTCTCATTATCAAGGTGACATCAATTGGCAACTGTTGCGCAATGGTATGATAGGAGGGTGCCCGCTCAGGTTTGTCATGATTAAGGCGACAGAGGGCGCCGACAAACTGGATGACAATTTCAACGACAACTTTTATAATGCACGCGACCATGGTTTTATCAGGGGGGCTTACCACTTTTGGAGCAACCATTCGTCGGCAAGAGAGCAGGCATACTATTTTTTGAAGCAGGTACATCTGGAAGATGGTGACCTGCCGCCGGTATTGGATGTTGAACACAAACCTAAAGACCAGAGCGTTGAAGACTTTCAACGAGATATCCTCACCTGGTTGCACATCGTCGAAGACAAGTACCATGTAAAGCCCATGATTTATACCTATTATAAATTTAAGGACGAATATCTGGGCGCACCCGTTTTTGATGATTATCCCTATTGGATAGCCCATTACTATGTTGAGAAGGTGACCTACAAAGGCAAGTGGAAATTCTGGCAGCATACTGATGCCGGAAAACTGCCCGGTATCAAAGGATTCGTTGACTTGAATGTCTACAACGGCTCGTTTTACGATTTGAAGCAGATGACCATTGGTCGCCAAAAGGTAACTTGGTGAACATGGGGATGTGTCAAACAGCTCGATGCAATCGACGCTCTATCATGGCCATCGTTCAATGATTTTTCATACCTTTGAGCCTCGAAAGGGCGATTGACAAGTAAAATAATATTATTGAAAAATATTGACAAGTATTTTAGAATAACCAACTAAAAACCGTACAGCTATTTGAAGGCCAGCCAATCTCTATGACTTTAGGCGTCAAAGTCAATCCTATTGAAGGCCAAACCCATTGACTTTGAGGGACAAAGTCAATGAGTTTGAACATGCATCTGTATTCTGTTCGTAATCAGCTGGTTTCTATATAGTTACTGTTTGATGAATGTCAAGCAGCACCAGTGGTTATCTGTTTTTTGGCTTGTCTTTACTAATCCTAATGAGTTGGCTTTTTCGTCAAGCAATTTTACATCCTCCTCATAAAAGCCACTGATAATCAGTACCGAGCCAGCATTCATTATTTCCAGATAAGCGGGCATGTCGTTCAGAAGTATGTTGCGGTTGATGTTGGCCAACACAACGTCAAATACACCCGACACATGCGATAAAACGTGTGCGTCACCATGGAAAACCTCGATGTTGTCAACCTCATTGATGGCAGCATTGTGTTGGGTGTTCTCCACACTCCACTCGTCAATATCGAAGCCAACTACCGCCTCTGCGCCCAGTTTAAGGGCGGCAATGCCCAAAATGCCCGTGCCGCATCCACAGTCCAGAACCCGTTTTCCTTTCAGTGACTGCTGTAGCATGGCTCCAATCATCATGCGGGTAGTTTCGTGAGTTCCCGTGCCAAAGGCTTGTTTCGCCTCGATTCCGATGTTGATGAGCGAGTGACCAGCGGGTTTTCTCCCAGCTCTTGCATCATAAACCAGCACCTTGTCGTCAATTTTGATGGGTGCGAACCCTGTGTTTTCCCAGGCCTCGTTCCAGTTTTTGTCTTCAGTGTCGGAAAGCGTGTAGGTGATGTTGACGCCTTCTAAGGGAAAGGTGTCAAGCACTTGCTTCAAGCTGTTGGTTTCCATTAAATCTGCGGGAATGTATCCTTTGAGTCCATCGGGAGTGTCTTCAAACGACTCAAAACCAATTTCTCCCATCAAATCAGGTAACAGGTCTTTGGCAATTTGCGTAAGCTCCGGCGTACAGCCTATTTTAAAGTCTGCTATCTTATATTTCATATTCTTAACGTAAAAGATGCCGCAAAGGTATAAAAAATAGGGAAAAACCTATCCATAGTTAGGGAATTTCCTTATATTTGCATAAACATATTTGATATATTTGCATTGTGGAAAAGCATATAATAGAAAGGAGTAACACGATGAAAAAGCTCATATTATTCACCCTATTGTTGGGAATGATGCCCTATAAGATGTTGGCACAAGACGATATGTACATTCTTCCGTCTAACTTGCCTACCGCTAAAAAGTCAACAGTGCGAACGAATAATCGTGAAGTGACCTATAGTGGCAGCAACCGTGATGTAGACGAATATAATCGTCATGGTAAGTATTGGAGTCATTATCAGAAGATAGGAACAGACAATCGCGGCAACGATGTCATCGAATTTCAGAAGGGTAGAGGGGTTTATCCCGACTCTACCTACATCGACACCACTTTTGTCGGCAAGTATTATGATACGATGGTCGATGGTGATGACTTTGAATATACAAGTCGGATGAGCCGCTGGGACGGCTATTATAATCCGTGGTTCTACAGCAGCTATCGTTGGAGAGCCTATCCTTATTGGCGTGCCGGTTGGGGTTTTTACGATCCGTGGTATGACCCATGGTATTATGGTTATACTGGGTTCTACGATCCCTGGTACAGTTCTTGGTATGGTGGCTATTATGGTTTCTACGATCCATGGTACAATCCTTGGTATTATGGCTATAGCGGATGGTATGGTTCATATTACGGAGGCTGGTATAACTATCCGTATGGCGGGTATGGTAGAGGCTATGCACGTGTATACGAAGGCAACCCCCGTGGCTTGACCGGAAACAGAACCTGGAGATTTGGCGGCAGCGGAGATACATACAGTACAGGGCGATTCGCTCGTGGAACGACAAATCGCAACAGACAGCCAGGGAGTACTTATACAACCCGCAGTAGACGTAACAGGTCGTTCGGTGGCAGAACCGATACGCCTCGTTCCAATTCGATCGGCACTCGCAGTAACAGTAGCTTTGGTAATTCCACCAGGTCTACACCAAGTTATAACAGTGGTGGCTTTGGCGGCTCACGCTCTTCCGGTGGTGGCTTTGGTGGCACACGTTCTTCCGGTGGTGGTTTTGGTGGCGGACACTCTTCTGGCGGTGGCGGTGGCCACTTTGGTGGAGGTAGAAGGTAAAGAATAAAACGAATATAAAAGATGAGACAAATGAAGACAAAATATTGCCTGATGGTGGTCATGATGTTCATGTCGGCATCACTGACAGCACAAGAGACTTATCAAAATACGAAACTGATTGACAACGACCCCAACGGTACGGCTCGTTATATAGGCATGGGCGGTGCTTTGGAGGCGCTGGGTGCAGATATTTCCACGATTAGCACTAACCCTGCGGGGATAGGGTTATTCCGCTCTGGGCAGGTTACTGTATCCGGGGGCTTGGTCACTCAACAGGGTGAAACCACCACGCCCTCTATCAGCAATATCCAGATTGGTTTCAATGGTAACAAGACCAATGCCAGCTTCGACCAAATAGGGTTGGTTTACTCTATGCGCACAGGCCGGAACGAATATATGAACATTGCGTTTAATTACCACAAGAGTCGTAACTTTGACCAGATTCTAACGGCAGTAAACACGCTCTCGCATGCCTCACAGAATAAACTGTCAGCGATGAAGTATCCGTTTGCCGATGATTATAATTGGAATGGCGTGGATGCCAACTATGCCAGTTTGATGGCTCCTATCAAGGATTCAAATGGCAAACAGACAGGCATGGATTATCTTGATGGTACGGCCTATGTGTTTGGACAGTATCAAAAGGGATACATTGGTGAGTATAGCTTAAATTTAAGCGGCAATTTAAACAATCGGGTGTACCTTGGATTGACCTTTGGCTTGCACGACGTGAACTATCGTAGCAACAGCTATTACACGGAGAATTTGGAGCGTAACACAACAGTGGGAGTGTGGGAAGACCTGCGTTTAGATGGGAGCGGCGTTGATATTAAGGCTGGTGCTATTTTCCTACCCATAGAAAACTCTCCATTCCGTATAGGGGCATATATCCATACGCCTACCATGTACAACTTGCATTTAAAAGGCGCAAATGATATGACTATGGCTAATGCGCAGGACAAGGTGGACAAAGGTCAGAGCTCAGTTTATGACTTCAAGGTTTACACACCATGGAAGTTTGGTCTGAGTCTGGGCCATACCATTGGCAGAGAGCTGGCCTTGGGTGCAACCTACGAGTATGCTGACTATGGCACAATCGATAATCGCGTGAACAACGGTGGTTATTATGACCCTGTAGATGGTGGTTATTATGACGACTCTTACAGCGACGGTGGCATGAACGACCATACCAAAGCAACCCTGAAAGGAGTGAGTACAGTGAAATTGGGCGCGGAATACAAACCGCATCCAAGTTGGGCTGTTCGTCTGGGGTATAACTATTTGAGTCCGATGTTTAGCAAGGATGGCTATCGTGACGGTAGTATTTCTTCGCCAGGAAACGCATACGCCACCTCAACCGACTACACCAACTGGGAAAGTACCAACCGCATTACCTGCGGATTGGGTTACTCTGTCAAGAAATTCTTTGTAGATTTGGCCTATCAGTATACGCAGACCAATGGAGATTTTTATCCATTCATGAGTTACCGTTCTAAAACAAACAAGCAAGAAGACTGTATCGCAGATGCGGTAAGCGTTAGCAACAAGCGCCATCAGCTATTGCTTACACTGGGCTATCGCTTCTGATACAAGCTATCATTCCTATACCAAGAAGGGCTCAACTTATTGCAGTTGAGCCCTTCTTGGTACAGGTGGGTTGAGGTAGGGTGGACTAATTGATATCATGCGCATGGGCAAGCGTTTCGTACTTGCCCAGCGATGTCACACCTACTTTTGAATGTTTGGTTCTTCCAATCCATAGCCCTTCTTCTTGTCAAGGGCTTTCAACAGGAATCCCAGGATAAGGGCGATTACGCCCAAGGAGGCGAATACCAACATAGGTACGGTGTAGTTGTACTTCAACGGGTCGGTAACACCAGGGTTGGATGAACGCAACACAGAACCAATAATCATTGGGAAGGCGTAAAGACCGATGTTCTGAATCCAGAAAATCAATGCGTATGCCGAACCAATGAGTTTGTCATCAATCAGCTTTGGAACAGAAGGCCATAGCGCAGCCGGAACCAATGAGAACGAAATGCCTAACAAGATGATGGCGGCATAGGTAATGATGACGCTTTGTGTGGCTGGTACGACAAACGCAAACACAAGGTGGCATATCACCATGAGCATGGCGCCTAAGATGAGCATGGATGCTCCTTTACCTTTGCGGTCGAGGAAATTGCCCAGGAAAGGAGTGACGGCAGCGGCACCTAATGGGAATACGAAGAACACCATACCGGCTTGTTCGGCCGTAAAGTTAAGGTTGCATTGCAACATGTTGATGGCGTATTTTTGGAAAGGGAAGATGGCTGAATAGTAAAGTACGCAGAGAAGCGCCACAATCCAGAACATTTTTAGTGATAATATCTTTCCAATATCCGACACTTTGAATGGATCGTCTTTCTCTTCTTCCACGCCTTGTGCATCCAACTTCTTGTCCATGAAACCATAAACAATGAAGCATATCAAACCAATAATCAGCAACAGAAGCTCGTAAGCGACTGGCCGTGAAACGTCGATTGGATGAATAGAGGCGATGGCTGGCGATGCAATGACAACCACGGCGACACCCACACGGGCAATAGCCATTTCGATGCCCATGGCCAATGCCATTTCTTTACCCTTAAACCACTTCACAATACCACGCGAAACCGTGATACCAGCCATTTCGGCACCACAACCAAAAATCATGAATCCGATGGCTGATAGTTTGGCTGAGGCTGGCATGCCATCATAAAATGGTGTAACATTCCAAGCGGCGAGCGGTAGGTTCAAATTGTTATCAAACCATACTTTCAGACTGCTTGCTTCGAAACCTTCTGTCAGTGCGTAATAGTTGATGGAAGCACCAACTACCATGACGGCACCTGAAAGGATGGCTGTGAAACGCACACCCATCTTATCCAGGATGATACCTGCGAAAATTAGGAAGAATACAAATACGTTCAGAAATGGTTCAGAACCCGCAAAACGGCCGTAGGCAATAGGATCCCAGCCGTGTTGTGTTTGTAAAAATTCTTGTAAAGGAGACAGAATGTCAACGAAGATGTAGGCAAAGAACATTGCCGATGCCAGTAATACCAGGGCTGTCCAACGCCATGCTGGAGAGTCGCTCAGTTTCTTTTGAAATGTTTCAACCATTATAGTGAGTTTTTAAGTTATTGAGTTTTAAAGTTTTTTTTTAGTTGACGGGTTGGCACAAGGGCATTATTTCTTCAGCCAGCGGTCTAACCAGTTGAAGAAAGTACGTTGCCAAAGAATGCCATTTTGCGGTTTCAGCACCCAGTGGTTCTCATCAGGGAAGATGAGTAGTTCGGCTGGAATGCCGCGCAAACGGGCAGCATTGAAGGCTCCCATGCCCTGATTGGCGTTGATACGATAGTCCTTTTCACCATGAATGCAGAGGATAGGAGTGTCCCATTTATCAACAAACTGATGTGGACTGTTTTGGTATGTGCGCTTTGCATTGGCTGTTTGGTCTTTGTTCCAATAAGCATCTTCGTATTCCCAGTTGGAGAACCAGGCCTCTTCGGTGTCAGTATACATGCTCTCAAGGTTGAATGCGCCATCGTGAGAGATGAAACATTTGAATCGTTTGTCATGATGACTGGCAAGATAATAAACCGAGAATCCACCGAAAGAGGCACCAACAGCTCCCAATCGGTCTTTGTCAACGTATGGAAGATTGTTTGCTGCGTCGTCGATGGCCGATAGATAATCGTTCATACATTGTCCTGTCCAATCGCCAGAAATCTCTTCGTTCCATGCCGAACCGAAGCCAGGAAGACCACGACGGTTGGGTGCAACAACGATATATCCGTGTGCTGCCATGATTTGTAAGTTCCATCTATAGCTCCAGAACTGACTGACTGGGCTTTGCGGACCACCTTCACAGAACAGCAGAGTAGGGTATTTCTTGTTGGCATCGAAGTGTGGAGGAAGAACTATCCAGCTGAGCATGTCCTTGCCATCTGTTGTCTTTGTCCAACGCTCTTCAACTTTTCCAATGGCCAATTGATCAAAGATATGTTTGTTTTCATCCGTTATTTGTGTCACTTGTGAACACTTTTCCTTCTTTGACGGAGTGAGAACAAACAAATCATCTGGGTGTGACATCGAGTGGCGTGTAACGAGTAGCTGTCCCTTGCGGCCCAACAGCTGCAAGCTACCGTAGTCGTATTGTCCGTCAGTGAGTTGCTTGATTTGGCCTTTCAGGTTGGTTTGATAGACATGTGTCTTGCCATGCCATACGCCAATGAAGTAGAATGTGTTGTTGTCATTGCCCCAGCAATATGCGTCAACATTGCTGTCAAACTGTTCGGTGACATAGTTTTTCGTTCCATCCGCAAGTGTATAGACGCACAAGCGGTTGCGGTCGCTCTCATAACCATTGTGCGCCATGCTCTGCCAAGCAATGTATTTGCCATCGGAAGAGAACTGAGGATTGGTGTCGTAACCTACATTCATGTCGCCCGGTTGATGATTCACCGATTGATTCTTCATCGATTTTGTGGCATCGATGGCAGGTTCTTTGTAGCCAGATGGCTTGCAAAGATTTTTGGTTTTGCGTGAAGCAACATCATATAAGTAGATGTCTGTATCGGTGGAAATGGCGTATTGCACGCCTTCTTTCTTACGACAAGTGTAAGCAATGGACTTAGAATCAGGACTCCAAGCAAGTTGTTCGGTCCCTCCGAAAGGAGCGGTTGGGCACTCGAAAGGCTCGCCTTGCAAAACGTCTACGCCTTCATTGATGCTTGAACCGTTGTAGTCTGCCACGAAGGGGTGTGCGATTGTTTCAACATAGTGGTCCCAATGGCGATAGTTCATGTCTGTAGCAAGTCGTCCTGTAGCCAGTGGTAAGTCGGCAGGATTGGCTTGGATGGTGCCATGATAGGGAAGTGACTTGATGAGGATGACTTTTTTTTCGTCTGGTGAAAACTTGAATCCCTCAATGTCCACACTGCTGTTTGTGAGTTGTTTTCGGTCACTGCCGTCGGCATTCATTGACCAAAGCTGGCCTCCTGTGAGGAATACAATTCGTCGTCCCTGATCAATCCATGCGCCATCTGTTTCACTTTGCTGTCCTGTTGTGAGCTGACGTTTGTTTTTTCCGTCTGCGTCCATAACGAACAGCATCTGCTGACTTTTGTTTTGTTTCACACTGTAGTAGCCTACTTGGTAGACAACTTGTTTACCGTCTGGTGAAGCTGTGGCACCACCAATGCGTCCCATGGCCCATAAGGCTTCTGGTGTCATGAGGTCACTGCCCACTTTGAATGTTGCGTTTTGATCTTTCACGGTGTTCTGTGCATTTGCAAAACTGCCGCCAAAGATGAGGGCGACAGTTGCTAAAAGGAGTGTTGTTTTTTTCATCCCTATTATAGTTTACGTTTTTTTCTTTCGAGTTCTTCTCTTTTGCGTTGCATGGCTTGCTGTTGTTCCTGCATGGCTTGCAAACGAGCTGCCATGCCACTTAGCTTCTTTGGGTTTGCTTTGTTCTCTTCATATCTTGCTTCGAGAATCTTAAGCAGCTTCTCATCGTTGGTCGTCTTACGCAAGGTCCACATGATGGCTGCACTGAAGAACAGTGAAACAAAGTAATAGAAGTTAAGACCTGATGAGTAGTCGTTGAACATGAAGAAGAACATCACCGGCATGAGATACATCATCCATTGCATCATCTTCATTTGTTCAGCCTGCTGTCCCACCATCTGATCGCGCTGTTGGCGCATGGTCATCCAGCTATAGAGCACGTTGGCCACACAGAAAAGAATACAGGTGAGTGACAGGTGATCACCAATGAGCCAAATGTTTCTGTTCCATTCAATCACTGGATCGTATGTACTCAAATCGTTAATCCAAAGGAAACTTTCTCCACGTAGTTGAATAGCGTTTGGCACAAAGTTGAACATGGCAATCCAGATAGGCATCTGAATGAGCATCGGCAGACAGCCCGAAAGTGGACTCACGCCATACTTGGAATATTCTGCCATCATCGCTTGCTGCTTCTGCATCTGGTCTTCAGGCTTGTTATATTGAGCCGTGGCAGCCTCGAGTTTTGGTTTTAAAACACGCATCTTGGCCGAACTCATGTAGCTCTTCTTAACCATTGGGAAGGTTATGACCTTTAATAATAAGGTGATAAGGATGAGTACGACGCCCATGGGGAACCATTTGGACAGCCAATCGAATACATAGATGGTGAACCAACGGTTGATAATGCGGAACAATGGCCAGCCAAGGTATACTAATCTCTGCAATTCGAGGTCTTTATTGAAAGTACTTTGTTGCTCAACACGGTTGAGTAAACGGAAATCGTTTGGGCCGAAATAGAATTCAAATTCAGATGGTGTTTGCCCAGTTGGGTCAAAGAAAGTCTTCAATTTCGCTTCATACTCTTTCAAAAAGCCACTGCCTTTCTGCTGAGGAATGCTGGTTAACAAGGCACCAGTATTAAAGTCGTGCTTGGCTATCATCACAGCTGAGAAGAACTGGTTCTTGAAAGCAATCCAGTCAATCTTCTTATCGATTTGCTCATCTACCTTCTCAGAAGTTTCACTGAGCTTATCTGTGCCACCATCTTCCTCATGATAAGTAAGGGTTGAATAGCGATTCTCAAACGTAAAACCTTTCTCCTGCTGTCTGCATTTGTCTTTCCAGTTCACGTTCATGACTTTCGTATCTGGCGCAAAAAGACCGTTCATTCCATTCACTTGCATGGACATGTGCAGAAGATAGTTTGGTCCTAATTTATAAGTCAGTACCATAGACTTTCCCTGACCCGCATTGGCGGTGAGCGTAACGGTTGAGTCTGTCTGTGCCGAAGGTTGGAAGAACAGGTCTTGAGTAGCGATGTTCGTGTCTTTGGTGGATAGGGTGAAGTTCAACTGATGAACCTTTTCATCCAGCAACGTCACATCCTTATTTCCTTCTCTGTCTTCGAATCCCTTAATCACAGCTTTGGTCACCGTTCCCCCTTTGGTGTTCAAAGTGAGTTGCAGTTTCTCGTTTTGCAAAACGATATCCTGTGCTTCACCCTGTAAGGCTTTATGGAAAAGAGCTGTGGTGTCAGCTTCTTGCTTGGCTTTCAGTTCAGCCAAATGTTTGAGTTCCGCGTTCTTTTTGTTGGTTTCTGCCTTTTGCTTCATGACCGCAGCAATGGAGTCTTGGCGCATCATTTCTGCCTTTTGTTCGGAAGAGGGTTGCGACCACCAGCTGAACCCAATCAGCAGCAGACCCATCAGCACGAGTCCGGTAATAGTATTTTTATCCATTTCTTGATTATTTCTTCTGATTTTGAATAGCCGTCTTGATGAAATCGACGAACAAAGGGTGTGGTTTGAGCACCGTACTCTGATACTCTGGGTGGAACTGTGTACCGATGTACCACTTCAAACCAGGTATTTCTACCACTTCAACGAGGTTACTTTCAGGATTCTTTCCTACGCACATCATACCCGCCTTCTCGTATTCTTTGAGGAAAGCGGTGTTGAATTCGAAACGGTGACGGTGACGTTCTTGTATGAATTCCTGTCGATAGATGTTGAACACGCGTGAATCTTGTTTCAGTTGACATTCGTAAGCACCCAGACGCATCGTACCTCCCATGTTGGTGATGTTCTTCTGTTCCTCCATGATGTCAATGACATTATGCTCTGTCTTTTCATCCATCTCTCTACTGTTGGCATCAGGATAGCCCAGTACATTGCGTGCAAATTCTATCACCATCATCTGCATACCCAGACAAATGCCAAAGGTAGGGATGTCGTGTGTGCGTGTATAATGAGCCGCAACCAGCTTACCTTCTATGCCGCGTTGCCCGAATCCAGGACAAATAACAATGCCGTCTTGCCCTTTCAACATTTCTGCGACGTTGGCTTCAGTGATCTTTTCCGAGTTGATGAACGTCAACACGGTCTTGTGGTCGTTATAGGTGCCAGCCTGTGAAAGGCTCTCTCGAATACTCTTATAAGCGTCTTGAAGGTCGTATTTACCAACCAAGCCAATATGAACCTCTTCCTTCGCCCTGTTTCTTCGCTCCAAGAAACTCTTCCATGGACCAAGGGTTGGCGTTTCTTTTACTTCCAATCCCATCTTTTTAAGAATGGCTACGTCCAGACCCTGGTTCTGCATGTTCACCGGAACTTCGTAGATACTTGGCAAATCCTCGCTCTGAATCACACAATCAAAATCGACATTGCAGAACGAAGCCACCTTGTGTAAAACATCATCTTTCAAGTGCTTCTCGGTGCGCAACACCAGTACGTCGGGTTGTATACCAATGCTTTGCAGTTCTTTCACGCTGTGCTGTGTCGGTTTGGTCTTCAATTCTCCCGCAGCTTTCAAGTAAGGAACGTATGTGAGGTGTACGCTCAAGGCGTTCTTACCCAGTTCCCATTTTAATTGACGGATAGCTTCCAGGAAGGGTGTTGACTCGATATCGCCCACTGTTCCTCCAATCTCCGTGATGACAAAGTCATAATGATACTTCTGTCCCAACAGCTTCACGTTGCGTTTGATTTCGTCTGTGATGTGCGGAACCACCTGAATGGTCTTGCCTAAGTAGTCTCCTCGGCGTTCTTTGTCAATCACCGCCTTGTAGATACGACCGGTTGTCAGCGAGTTAGCCTTGGTGGTTTGTATGCCAGTAAAGCGCTCGTAGTGGCCTAGGTCCAAATCAGTTTCCATCCCATCGGTCGTTACATAGCACTCTCCATGTTCGTAAGGGTTGAGTGTACCGGGGTCGATATTGATGTAAGGATCAAATTTTTGAATGGTAATGTTGTAACCTCTAGCTTGTAAAAGCTTACCAATAGAAGATGAAATGATACCTTTACCAAGTGATGAAACTACACCACCCGTAACGAATATATACTTTGTTTCAGCCACGATATGATATTTTATTTGTTAAATGTCACAAAAATACAAGTTGCAAAGTTAGCATAAAATTGCGAAACAAACAAGCAACTGTCATTTTTTATTATTACCTTTGCACTCATACAAAACAATTCATAAAATGAAATTTAAAAGCACAGCGTTATTGTTCTTGTCCGCTCTTGCTATGAATGCTTATGGGGAGAGTTTACGTGGCGTTATACACCATCCTGTGGATACCGTCGCTCCTTTCGTAAAAACGTATACAGATTCACTGAAAAACTATAAGATGCAGCTTGATTCGCTGCAGAAGGTTAATGCGTCATTGAACAGTTTGCTCAATGACAAGAATGGCAAATACTCGAGATTGTTTTTGCCCATGACTTTTTATCATAATATCAGCCACAATCAGTTTCGGCTGTCTGAAGACCCTGTGACCAATTCAATGTTCAACGAAACGTTGGAGAGAGCTTTGCTCCGCGTTTATTTGAAGCGTCCTGATCTCGTTCGGAACACGCAGACACGTCTCGATGCGCAAGGCCAGGTCTCTACAAGTCAAGATGCAACCATCAAGACGAAGACCGCCATCGTAGAAAAAGTGGCCCCTAAACCCACCGAAGCTTTACCTGTTCCTGTAGACGTAGTCATCAAAAAACCTAATTTCTGGAAGTTCTCCGGTGATGGCTATCTTCAATTCCTGCAAAACTACGTATCGGGCAACTGGTACAAGGCCGGCGAGAGCAACTATTCGATGCTGGGTACTGTGACGCTGAATGCCAATTACAACAATAAGCAGAAAGTGAAATGGGACAATAAGCTGGAGATGAAATTAGGTTTCCAAACCTCCAAGAGTGATACTTTGCACGCGCTTAAAACACATACTGACGACATCAGATACACGAGCAACTTTGGCCTGCAAGCTACCAAGAGATGGTATTATTCCTTGCAACTTATTGCCAACACCCAGTTCATGCGTGGCTATCGCAATAACGACGAGCGCGTGTACTCCGATTTTCTCTCTCCGTTGAACGTTGAATTATCCTTGGGTATGCGATACAATGTCGACTGGTTCAAGGGCAAACTCAGGGGAAATGTCAACATAGCTCCGTTTGCCTACCATTATCGTTATGTGGGACGTGAAGATTTGGTAACAAGATTTGGTATCGAAAAAGGTAAACATTCTGTAGACGACTATGGTTCGAGTTTGAACATTGATCTCACCTGGAAGTTCTCTGATATGGTTCGATGGAAGACTCGCTTGTACGGCTACACCTCCTACAAACGTACCGAAATGGAGTGGGAGAATACACTCACGGTGCAGTTTACCAAGTACCTCTCTACCAACCTGTACGTATATCCACGATTTGACGACAGTCGTAAGCGCGACGATCATCATGGCTACTTCATGTACAAGGAATACCTGTCTGTTGGACTTTCTTATTCTTTCTGATTCGAAAGAATTCTCAACCGCACGGGTTAGCGCTTTTCAGTTGATTTCAGAGCTTTCGCAAAAACGAAGCTGTTCCTGAGAAGACGTAAGGCGATAGCTTAATGTGTTGCTTTCCACCAGCCTGTTTGCTGCAATCCTCGCGATGGTGCAACATGCAGGGTTGGGTCGGAAATGGTGATTCCGCTGAAGTTCTTAATCTTGACATACTTGGGATCCTCGCCAGGATAGATATACGAATAGATTGAATCCGTCACGCTTTTGCTGCGTACAACTTTGGCCAATTGGGCTTTGAACGTTGCTTTCATTCTTTCGTCTTGGCACAGCTTGTCCACATAGTCGCCCAAATCAAAGAAGATGTTTGGTTTGAAACCATCCAATACTTGGATGCTGTCTCGTTGTTTGTCGTCTAAGGTATAAACGGCATTGATGTCTCGCATGACGTTGGCCAGACCATCTACTTGACGGCAATCAATCACGGAAAAGGCTCCAGAGGCCACCCGATAGTTTGAATAAAATTCATGAAACTTGCTTACTGCCGTGGCATAGTTGGGTACTGGTGTGGCCAAACTGGCCCACATGGATGCGTAAGGTATGCCGATTGCAATGATTTCTGAGGTCGATCCAATTAAGAAGTTACATACGTCTTTCAGCATGTAAGCCGTTTCGATGTTGGCCATGTAACAGTCGTCAAACAAGATATACTGCATTTTAGTACCCGTCTGGGCAATGCCCTCAGCCAGCACTTCGATGTCTGTCGCATAGTTCTCCAGGTCGTTCACACTGCCAAAAAAGCGTGTTCGTTCCCATTGGGACACGCGTTGCCGCGTCATGAAGTTGTATTTCTTTGCCTGATATGGATAGTTTTTCCAGTTGGCCTTGTACATCCAACCTGTTCCATGACACCCAATAATCATGGCATAGTTCAAGGCTTCAGCAGCCGACTTGGTGTCGTTGATGATTTCTGCGATACCGCTTGCTGTTGTGTATGCATTCCCCGAATAGGTCTTGATGGGTTGGTGTACAAACTCCTTGTTTTCATATTTCACCTCGTACAATTCCGATTCAGTGGCCGACTTGCTGAGGAAAACCACCAATCGTGAGCCTTTCAACCCTTTCTTGGCTTTTATTCCCGACTCAATGCTGTCTAGGTTTTCCTTGAAAATGTTATACAGCCCGCTGAAATTCGAATCGCCTGACCAAGGCATGTAAACCAGTATGGTCTGCTTATTGAAGTCCTCAACGTTTACAGGCTCATCCTCGCTGCACGAAGAGAGTATCATCGTGCATGCCAAGATCACCCACCAAAACAATCGTTTTCTCCTATTCATCATGATACTTTATTCTTCAACTCTGCTATTGATTGGCGCAACGAGGCTATTTTCTCCTCCGAGTCGCTCTGTTTCTTGCGCTCCAGTGCCACGACAGCTTCCGGTGCATTGGCCACAAACTTCTCGTTAGCGAGCTTTTTCTTGATGCCAGCCAAGAATCCTTCAAGATGTTTGAGCTGGTCTTCCTGCTTCTTGAGTTCGGCTGCTACGTCAATCAAGTTGCCCACCGGCACGGCAAATTCATCGGTACCCACCATGAACAAGGCAGCGTCTGCCGGCTTTTCTTCCGCCACCTTAATGCCTTTCAGGTTGGCCATCTTGGTGATGATGTCGTTATAGACCGCATGGTTGTTGTTGGAGATGGCAATAAGCTCCAGTTCGTCCTTTGGTGAAATGTTCTTTTGGTTGCGTACGGTGCGCACGCCACTCACGATTTGTTTCACCTTTTCGATGTCTTCTACCAGCGTCCGGTCAGCGTCCGTAGGCTCTGCGATGTCTAACTTCTCGCGCATAATCGATGCTCCTTCAGCGCGTGTGTACAGGTGTTGCCACAGTTCTTCGGTGATGAATGGCATGAAAGGATGCAGCATCTTGAGCAATACATCAAAGTATTTCAAGGTTGCTTCGTATGTTGTTCGGTCAATGGGGGTACCGTAGGCAGGTTTGACCATTTCCAGATACCAACTTGAAAACTCGTCCCAGAACAGGCGATACACCACCATGAGGGCTTCAGAGATACGATATTTAGCAAACAGGTCGTTCACTTCTTCGTTCGTGGTGCGCAGTTTTGCCTCGAACCAGGCTGTCGCCAGTTTGCAGGCGTTGGGCTGTTCGCCGTCAACCACTTCCCATCCTTTTACTAATCTAAAGGCATTCCAAATCTTATTGTTGAAGTTTCGACCTTGCTCGCACAGGCTTTCGTCGAAAAGGATGTCGTTGCCGGCCGGCGCACTGAGCATCATACCCATGCGCACACCGTCGGCTCCGTATTGGTCTATCAGTGAGATGGGGTCGGGAGAGTTGCCGAGACTCTTGCTCATCTTACGCCCCAGTTTGTCACGAACAATGCCCGTGAAGTACACATGCTTGAAAGGCATCTGCCCTTTATACTCGTATCCGGCCATGATCATGCGTGCCACCCAGAAGAAGATGATGTCGGGACCGGTAATCAGGTCAGCCGTGGGGTAGTAGTAGTTGATTTCCTCGTTGTCGGGATGGTTGATGCCATCAAAGAGTGAGATAGGCCATAGCCACGAGGAGAACCAGGTGTCCAGACAGTCGCTGTCTTGCTCCAGCTGCTCCATGGTCAGCGCATTGTCCTTCTTTCGGGCCAGCTCAAGCGCTTCTTCCGCACTCTTGGCCACCACAACCTCTTGCTTGCCGTTTACCGTGAAGTAATAGGCTGGTATGCGGTGTCCCCACCATAGCTGACGGCTGATGCACCAATCCTTGATGTTCTCCAGCCAGTGGCGGTAGGTGTTCTTATATTTTGATGGATAAAATTGTATGTCATCTTCCATCACCGGCTGCAAGGCCAGGTCGGCAAAGTGTTGCATTTTGAGGAACCACTGTGTGGACAGCTTCGGCTCAATGGGCACATGGGTGCGCTCGGAATAGCCCACCTTGTTGTCATAGTCTTCCACCTTTTCCATCAATCCCGCCTTCTCCAGGTCTTTGGCAATTTGCTTGCGCACCTCCATGCGGTCCATGCCCACATACAGCCCAGCCTCCTCGGAGAGGGTACCGTTGTCGTTGAAGATGTCAATGGTTTGCAGTCCGTGTTTCAAACCCAAGGCGTGGTCGTTGATGTCGTGCGCCGGTGTCACTTTGAGACAGCCCGTTCCGAACTCGATATCCACGTAGTCGTCTTCTATAACCGGAATCTCCCTGCCTACGAGTGGCACGATGACGTGCTTACCCCTCAGCCATTGGTTCTTGGAATCGTTGGGGTTGATGCACATGGCCGTGTCACCCATGATGGTTTCTGGACGCGTGGTGGCCACAACGGCATACTTGCCGGGTTCTTCCACAACGTTGTATCGCAGGTAATACAGTTTGGAATGTTCGTCCTTGTAAATCACCTCCTCGTCACTGAGGGCCGTCTGAGCCTGCGGATCCCAGTTCACCATGCGCACGCCGCGGTAGATGAGCCCCTTGTTGTAAAGGTCGCAGAATACCTTGATGACGCTCTCCGAACGCTTTTCGTCCATGGTGAAGGCCGTGCGATCCCAGTCGCAAGAAGCACCCAGGCGACGCAGTTGCTTCAGGATGATGCCGCCGTGTTCGTGCGTCCAGTCCCATGCATGCTTCAAAAACTCATCTCTTGACAGGTCAGTCTTGTTGATGCCCTGTTCTTTGAGACGTGCCACCACTTTGGCTTCTGTGGCAATCGACGCATGGTCTGTGCCCGGTACCCAGCAGGCATTCTTGCCTTCCATACGGGCGCGGCGCACCAGGATATCTTGAATGGTATTGTTGAGCATGTGCCCCATGTGCAAAACGCCAGTGACGTTGGGTGGAGGTATGACAACCGTATAAGGTTCGCGTTCGTCAGGTTTTGAACTGAAAAGTTTGTGATTCAGCCAATACTCATACCATTTTGATTCCACTTCTTTGGGATCATACTTACTTGCTAATTCCATTTGATGTATTTCTGCTTAAATAATAAATTCGTATAAATCGTTGCAAAATTACGAAAATTCAATTGAAAATGATTACTTTTGCCGTAATAAAAAACACCTATATGCACACGAAAGAAGAAAAGATGGCGGCTTTTAGTCGTTTGCTCGATGTCCAAGAGCGATTGCGAAAAGAGTGTCCTTGGGACAGAAAGCAGACCAATGAGAGCCTCAGACCCAATACGATAGAAGAGGTTTACGAACTTTGTGATGCGCTTTTGAACGACGATAAGAAAAACATTTGCAAGGAGTTGGGCGATGTCATGGAACATGTGCTGTTCTATTCCATCTTAGGAGAGGAGACGCGCGACTTCGATTTGGCGGATGTATGCAACAAACAGGCCGACAAACTGATGTTCCGCCATCCGTTTATCGACTGGACAGGATGGGAGGGTGATCCCAAACAGGGAAAAACGGCCGAAGGTAACACGTCGACCGACAACCCCAAAACGGAGCAACAGGTGGAACAAACCTGGGAACAGATTAAGCAAAAGGAGAAAGATGGAAACAAAACAGTGCTATCGGGTGTGCCTGATTCGCTGCCATCACTCATCAAGGCTTACCGCATTCAAGATAAAGCTCGCAACGTAGGGTTCGACTGGAAACAGTGTGAAGACGTGTGGGATAAGGTGCGCGAGGAGTTGAATGAGTTGGAGGTGGAATTGAATCAGCATAGTCAAGAGAAAGCAACGAGTGAACTCGGTGATTTTCTCTTCTCCGTTATCAACGCCGCACGCCTGTATCATCTGAATCCAGAGAACGCTTTGGAAATGACTAACCAGAAGTTTATTCGTCGTTTCAACTATGTAGAACAGCAAACGTTAAAGAAAGGAAAGCAGTTGACTGACATGAGCTTGGAAGAAATGGATAAACTATGGGTAGAAGCAAAGATGATGGAAAGGAAAGCAACCCATGAGGCCAACAATAGCGCATGCGAAACGGCTGCAAATGAAAGTCATTGAGTTTGCACTCCAAAGTCATTGAGTTTAGGCTTCAAAGTCATTGAGTTTGGTCGCCAATAGCATAGGAATTGCAATGTCGAAGAAATCACTTCTTTGTTAATTCGTATAACAAGTTGGAAATCAAAGAAATAGAAAATATTAAAATAGATTATCATGAAAAAGAGTATGAAAGGCTTAGTGGTTGTTGTTTTGACCACATTTTTAGTGATGGGATGTGTGGACCGTAAGCCCAAGCAAGTTGCAGATAAAGACGCAGCCTCCGTGGAAGAAACCAATAACGATTCTACCGTATATGGCGTATGCGGAGACGGTACGGCCATGCACACGCTGCAAATCATATCAGATGCAGGCGATACGCTGATGTACATGTTGAATACCGATGGTGAAGTTATCTCTGATGTTCAGGGAGGTTTGATGGTTGGCGACCGACTGGCCATCGTGGGTGTTCAGGCCAACGGTGAAAGAGTGGCTCAGAAAGTAATCAATCTCACCACGCTCTTGGGCAATTGGTCGAGTCTGGATAAGAACTTTGAGATACAAGAGGGCGGTGCGGTGCAGTCGTTCGTCAAGGCTGAGAGCAATCCTTGGACATCCTGGAAGATTCTCAACGGTAAGTTGTTGCTGAATAAAGACACCTTCAGCGTGAACACCTTGGGAGCAGACAGCCTCTATCTGGAGAACAACGAGGGCATCTTTGCCTACAGAAGACAACAATAATCAAAGGCATTGGAACCCTTCAGAATACATATTTTAGGTTGTGGCAGTGCCTTGCCCACGCTCAAACACAACGCCTCTTCGCAAGTGGTCGACATACGCGGAAAGCTTTTCATGGTCGACTGTGGCGAAGGTACGCAAGTGCAGTTGCGCCGTTCCAGAGTGAGTTTCACCCGTATTCAAGCGGTGTTTATCAGTCACCTGCACGGCGATCATTGTCTGGGGCTTATTGGTATGATTTCCACTTTCGGCATGTTGGGGCGCACGGCTACGCTGCATGTCTATGCGCCAGGCGAGTTTGAGCGGATGCTCCAGATGCAAATGGACATGTTTTGCAAGGGTCTTGAGTTTGAAGTGGTCTTCCATGCTGTTGACACCACCCAGCATCAGGTGATTTATGAGGATAAAAGTTTGACGGTAGCATCCATTCCTTTGGAGCATCGAGTGCCCTGTTGCGGTTTCCTGTTTAGGGAAAAACCGCTCTTACCACACATCCGTCGGGATATGATTGATTGCTACCAAATCCCCATTTCGCAAATCAACAACATCAAGAATGGTGCCGATTGGACCACGGAGGAGGGCGAATTGGTGGAAAACAGCCGACTGACCTATCCGGCTGAGGCACCGCGTAGCTATGCCTATTGCAGTGACACGCGATATATCCCTACGCTCCACCAGCTGGTAAAGGGCGTGGATGTGTTGTACCATGAGTCGACCTACGATTCGGAACATGAGGCCCGCGCCAAGCTATATTATCACAGTACGGCCGCACAGGCTGCCCAGGTGGCTCTTGATGCGGGAGTGGGAAAATTGCTGTTGGGGCATTATAGCGCGCGGTATGATGATGAGAGCGTGATTCTGCGAGAAGCGCAGAAAATATTCCCAAACAGCTTTTTGACAGCCGAAGAAATGATTTTCGATGTTAAATAGAGTTAAATGCACAATAATATTTAAGGCTCATCCTTGAAGATTGCGTATAAATAACTATCTTTGCCTTGAAGTGAACACAAATGGTAGACATAATATGGTTAAAAAGATACTTTCTATAACATTCGCTGCAGCATTGTTCATGGCGTATCCTTTGTCGGTGCAAGCTGGTCAGTCAATGGAAATCATCGAGAATGATATTCAGAGTGTTTCCATTTCTGTCTCAGGCTCTGTTTTGCATATCAGTGGTGCTAATGGACAAGTATTGCAAGTATATAATGTAACGGGAGTTTGCTTAATGAGTGTCAAGGTTGATAGTCAGGATAAGCGATACGAACTCAATGTGCCCAAGGGTTGTTACATTGTCAAGGTAGGTAAAACGGTTAGAAAGATTTCTATCAGATAGTTAGACTTTGAAAGTCTTCTTCAAATTTTCACTTCTCTTTCTTCTTATCTTCCAGTTGTGTTCATGCAAGAAGAAGGAGTTGAATCCGAATCAAGCACTTCAATTAGAGGCGTTTTCCAATTTGAGAACGTCATCTTATACCATTCATCCTGGTAAAATACGTCAGCATCTTGATCGGTTGATGAAAGCCGATGTCGATTCTATGCAGCCTGACTATCGAACTCGAAGTTATTATGGCCAGCATGGCAGCTTCTTGTGGATAGACAGGCTGGGCGTTGATGCGCGTGCAGACACGTTGTTGGCGTATCTGCGTACCGTTGATGAATTTGGGTTCTCAACTAAAAAGTTCTATGTCAAGGATATTGAGAATGATTTGAAACGGTTGCGCACACTCGACTTTGATACAGCCAGCAACACCATCAGCCAAGTGATGGCTCGATTGGAATACTATCTCACCAAAGCTTATCTACGGTATGTCAACGGGCAACAGTTTGGTTATACCAACCCATTTGCTCTGTTTAACAAGCTGGATGTCAGAAAGCGCGATTCCATCAACGTGAGTTATCGTGAGCTTTTTGATCTTCCCATGCAGCGACCCACCAAAAACTTTTGGGCCAACGTCTTGCAGAAGATACGGCACGACAGCGTGGGTATCTACCTACAAGCTATCCAACCGCATGGCAAGTTGTACGAAGACTTGAAACAACGGCTGCCCAAAGCGGTTGGTACTGCGGCCAGGCGCAAGGTGATTTGTAATTTGGAGCGTGCCAGATGGCGACTGGATGATGAGCCAGGCAAGCATGAAAAGTATGCTCTCATCAATTTACCTTCCATGCATCTCATGGCAAGAGATCACGATAAGACGTTAAGCATGCGTATAGGCATAGGTGCTTTGGATACGAAGACACCACTGATAACCAGTAGAATAGTGCGTATGGACGTTAATCCACAATGGGTCATGCCCAGAAGCATCATTGAAAAAAGCGTGGTTCCACAGGCGGGAAATAAAGATTATTTTGACGCTCGGCGATATTTCATTCGTGAACGAAAGACCGGAAAACGAATGGATGTCACGCAGGTGTCTGCCGACATGCTGAAAAGTGGCAACTATTTTGTCATACAAGAAGGTGGAAAGGGCAATGCCATGGGGCGCATCGTGTTCCGCTTTAAGAACAAATTCGCCATCTATCTGCACGATACGTCATCGAAGGGAGTCTTCGAAAGAGAAGACCGAGGAGTTTCGCATGGCTGTATCCGACTGGAAAAGCCATTCGATTTTGCCGTTTTTCTATTGAATGATAAGGACGAAAAGACGATAGAAAGAATCAGGTATTCGATGGAAGCAGACATTCATTCCACCTATATGGATGACAATCCATCATCTGACAAGAAACCATCGATGGAGACCAACAAACTGGACAGAGCCAAATTGATTAAGTCAGTTCAAGTAAAACCGACGGTTCCCCTGTTCATCACCTATTATACTTTGTACCCAAACGAGAACAATGTGATGACAGAATATCCCGATGTCTATGGATTTGATTCGGTGATATACCATCAACTCCTCAATTACTTGCCATAAGTGCGAATGGATAGACCATATGATGAACAGAACATAGCCGATCGCTTGGCCAAAAAGGAAACACAACGTCAGGCCTTCTCACAGGTTGTTCACCAATATAGTAAACCACTGTATTGGAAGATTCGTCGTATAGTTCTGACCCATGAAGATGCCAATGACGTGTTGCAGAATGCCTTTCTCAAGGCTTGGAACAATTTGGAGGATTTTCAAAATAAATCAAAAATATCAACTTGGATCTACCGCATTGCCATCAATGAGGCGTTGGACTTCTTGAGAAAGAAAAGCAACAACAGGGCGATCAGCACGGATGACGACCCTTCGGTGGCCAACATGCTGATGGCTGACGACTACTTTGATGGAGATGAGACACAAGCACAGTTGCAAGAAGCGATAGCCCAGCTGCCGGAAGTGCAGCGTGTGGTGTTCAACCTACGTTACTATGAGGAAATGAAATATGCCGAGATGAGCGAACTTCTCAATACGAGCGAAGGTGCGCTGAAAGCCAGTTATCATTTGGCAGTCAAGAAAATAACAGCTTATTTCCAGGACCGGGATTAAACCTTTTGATGAATTTTACGTCATAAAAGTAAAGACAATAATTATGATAAAAGAAGACAAATACATAGAGAACCGATTTGGAAAGGTACAACCTTTCAAGGCTCCACAGGGTTATTTGGATAACTTTGCCGATCAATTCATGGCTCAGTTGCCTGAAAAAGCAGCAAAAACCGTGAAGAAACAACACGCTATTTGGTTCAGAATGCGTCCGGCAATGATTGCTGCAGCCAGCATTTTGGCTGTTGCAATGACGGCTACTGTTTATTTTGCAAAGCCTTTTGCGGGCCAACAGGAACAAGTGTTCACCACAGATCAGCAATCAGAAAGCAGCATGAGTGATGGCTCTGTTGAAGAAACTGCTTTTTACTCGATGATTGACAATGGCGACATCTATGCAATATTAGCGGACGAATAAGAAAGGAGCTGAACATGAAACACGTTTTATCCGTTATTTTTTTCACCTTCTGTTTGTTGGTATCTTCCGCAACAGCTCAACCACAACGTGGGCAAAGAAGGTTTAATCCTCAGAAATTTGAAGCCGAACTGGAACAGTTTATCACCACAGAAGCCGGGCTGACCCCGCAAGAATCAGCTGCGTTCTTCCCCGTGTATCGGGACATGAAGAAAAAACAGATGACCTATTTTGCAGAAGGTCGTCGCTTTAGGCACCTGAATGTCACGGATGACAAGGCCTGTGAAGAAGCTATTCGCAAACATGCGGCCAGCGAAGTTAAAATCAAAGAAATACAGCAGCAGTATCATCTTCAGTTCTTGACCATTCTGCCTGCCTGCAAAGTGTTTAAGATTATCCGTGCCGAAGAGAAGTTTCATCGTCAAATGATGAGGCGTGTGGCCATGTGTCGACAGCAGCAACAAAAAGTAAAAAAGTAACCTTTTCATGCATCGATATTTCATTTGTTTCCGCTATGACGGAACAGCTTATCATGGATGGCAGGTGCAACCCAACGGACATTCGGTGCAAGCTGAGTTGCAACAGGCCATGTCTGTCATTCTCAGAGAACCCATCGTGACCGTAGGGGCCGGCCGGACAGATGCTGGTGTGCACGCTCGGAAGATGTTTGCACATTTTGATTTCCACACTGAGATAGACACCGAACAGTTCACCTATAAGCTCAATCGCCTGCTGCCGCGAGACATTTCGGTATTAAATGTTTTTCCCGTCAGTGAGGATATGCATGCCCGCTTCAGTGCCAAGTGGCGCACCTACCATTATTATATACACCTGTCGAAGAATCCATTTCTGCGCCATTATTCGTGTCAGTTGCCTTATCAGCTCGACTTTTCTTTGATGAACGAAGCAGCGTCGCATCTGTTAGAGGTGGAAGATTTCGGTGCTTTCTGCAAAAGCAATACGGACGTAAAGACAACGTTGTGTCAAGTGGTACAAGCAGAGTGGGTGGAAGATGGCGAAGATGCTTGGTACTTTGTCATCAAAGCCAATCGCTTTTTGCGCAATATGGTACGTGCCGTGGTGGGTACCTTGATAGAAGTGGGCCGACATCGCATGACCCTCGATGAGTTTGATGCCGTCGTTAGGAGTGGAAACCGTACCAAAGCAGGCGAGAGCATGCCCGCTAATGCGTTGTTTTTAGAAGACGTTGAGTACTGATGGAGTGGTTGTTGCTTGCCTTCTTGTCGGCGTTACTGCTGGGCTTTTATGATGTTTTCAAGAAAAAAGCCTTGTCAGGCAATTCCGTCATCCCTGTATTATTTCTGAATACACTGTTCTGTTCGTGCATTTTTTTACCATTCATCATCTTGTCTGCAACGACCGGTGTGCTGGACAACACCATCTTCCATGTTTCCTCCGGAGGGTGGGAAGTCCACCGATATATCCTACTGAAGAGTTGTATCGTACTGTCTTCTTGGATATGTGGCTATTTTGCCATGAAGCATCTTCCGCTTACCATTGTTGGTCCCATCAATGCCACGAGGCCCATGATGGTACTTGTTGGTGCCATGTTGGTGTTTGGTGAGAAGCTGAACTTATATCAGTGGATTGGCGTTTTGCTGGCCATCACGTCGTTCTACCTGCTGAGTAGGTCGGGCAAGAAAGAGGGAATAGATTTTAAGCACAATCGCTGGTTGTTCCTTTTGGTGCTTGCTGCACTGTTGGGAGCAGTGAGTGGCTTGTACGACAAGTATCTAATGGCACCGATAACAGCTGGCGGGGTAGGGTTGGACAAGATGATGGTACAGGGTTGGTATAATGTTTACCAGTGTTTCATGATGGGGGTAGTCTTGTTACTAATATGGTATCCCACCCATCATCATACCACACCTTTTCATTGGTCGTGGTCGATAGTGGGCATCAGTGTTTTTCTTTGTATGGCCGACTTTGTTTATTTCTATGCTTTAAGTAAACCAGAAGCCATGATATCCATCGTCTCCATGGTGCGACGAGGCAGTGTATTAGTGAGTTTCTTGTTTGGAGCCTTTGTCTTTCATGAGAAGAATCTCAAGGGAAAAGCGGTCGACTTGGCTTTGGTGTTGTTGAGCATGGTGTTCTTGTTCCTGGGTAGTAAGTCGTAAATAAAATGTTTTTTTTCTATCTTATGATTAGCTTTATCGGCTAAAAGTGCTATATTTGCAATTAAATCGTAAGATTAAAAGGCATTTATGAGATATCACATTTTTCGAGGACTTGGTGTGGCAGTAGTTACCCCTTTTACGTTGGATGGCGCAGTAGATTATCCAGCGTTGAAGCGACTGATTCGTTATCAATTGGATAGTGGTGTTGATTTTCTATGCATCTTGGCGACAACCGGTGAGACACCGTGTCTGACATTGGATGAGAAAAACAAGATCACAGAGTTGGTTAAAGAGGAGAACAAGGGCAAGGTTCCAATCTTAAAGTATTGTGGAGGCAACAATACGGCAGCAGTGATTGAAGAGATGAAAGCCACAGACTGGACTGGAATCGACGGCATCTTGAGTATCTGTCCCTATTATAACAAACCCTCTCAAGAGGGATTGTATCAACATTTCAAGGCCATAGCTTCAGCCAGTCCGCTTCCTGTCGTGATGTACAATGTGCCGGGGCGTACGGGTGTCAACATGAAAGCCGAAACAACGGTTCGGTTGGCCCACGACTGTGAAAACATCGTAGGCATTAAAGAGGCAGCTGGAAGTCTTGAGCAGGTGGACGAAATCATCAAGGGTAAACCCGATAGGTTTGACATTATCAGTGGGGACGACGCACTGACGTTCTCCATGATTGCCAGTGGTGCAGCCGGTGTGATATCAGTTATTGGGAATGCGTTGCCCAGAGAATTTTCCAGAATGATTAGACTTGAGTTCCAAGGCGAATATGAAGCTGCGCGGAGAATACACCACATGTTTACCGAGCTATATAGTCTTTTGTTCGTTGACGGTAACCCTGCTGGCGTCAAGGCTTTGCTCAACGACATGGGGTACATTGAGAATGTGTTGCGTTTGCCATTGGTACCCACAACGATTAAAACCAAAGAAAAGATGGCTGACATCCTAAAAGAGATAAGAATTTAAGGTATAGCTGGATTGTTGGATGAATGATTTGAATGCAATTTGATGGGCATGGAGGAGGAAACGTCCCTGACTGAAAGCATTCAAGATAAATGACAAGACTTTCGCATGTGCGAGTGAAGAGTAGACTGGATGGATATCAATAAGATGAAAGGCGATTATGACCGCTATGAGGTGGCGCAAGCTGACACGCTGTTAAACTGGTTGCTGAATCATGTTACCAACCTAAGCAAGAGTAAAATCAAAGCGACGTTGGCTGGAAAAGGCATCATCGTGAATGGCAAATGCATTACGCAGTTTGATTATCCGCTTGAGGCGGGTATGAAAATTGCTGTGAGCAAGTCTAAAAAAAACATCAACTTCAAAAACCGCTATTTGAAGATCGTCTACGAAGATCGTTATTTGGTTGTGATTGAAAAGCACGTTGGCATCCTGTCCATGGCTGCGGGTCATTCTTCATTAAACGTGAAAAGGGTTCTTGATGATTATTTTAGAAACAGTAAACAGAAATGCACGGCACACGTTGTCCATCGGTTGGATAGAGAAACCAGTGGTCTGATGATTTACGCCAAGGATATGGCGACAGAACAAGAGTTGGAACACAACTGGCACGACATCGTGTACGATCGCCGTTATGTGGCGGTGGTGTCTGGCGAAATGGAAGACGACGAAGGGGTTATCACGAGTTGGTTGAAAGACAACAAGGCCTACGTTACCTATTCAAGTCCGGTAGATAATGGCGGAAAGTTTGCCATTACCCATTTTCATACCTTAGATCGTACCACCGAACATTCGCTGGTAGAATATCGCTTGGAAACAGGACGAAAGAATCAGATACGCGTACATTCTGCGGATATAGGGCATCCTGTGTGTGGAGATCTCAAGTATGGCAATGGTGACAATCCCATTGATCGGCTATGTCTGCATGCCTACATGCTTTGTTTTACCCATCCAGTGACTCGTCGGCCTATGGAATTTGAAACGCAGATTCCTCCTGCTTTCAGGAAGTTATTTAAATAAACGAATGAGTATTTGATGTTTGAAAATTTTATAGCAAACGCAAGTATGAACATGTTTTTAGCGTAATTGATTCAATGAGTTCAAACTTTTCTTTGTATATCTTTTGTATAGTTGCCATCGCTTTGGCCATTTTTTTTATTAAAAAAGTGACCAGCTGCTTAATCAAAACTATCTTATTCTTGATTTTACTTGCTGTGCTCGTCTATATTGCGTTCACCCTTGGGGTGTTGTAGGCATTCCAAGTAAATTGTTGGTTCTTTGAACGCCATCATACATGGGCGTGGTTCTTTTGGATATCTTAATAAATCTTAAAGCTATTGACGTGTATGATAATATTCTATATATTTGCAAAGTGAGCTATATTCTCATGCAAGTTGTTTTCCTGTTAGCCGATAGTTACGAATAACTACTTTGCAAAACGCATAAAAAACAATTTTAAAAGATTCGTGTAATCCTATTAATAACATATCATCTCGTTATGACAAATTGTGAATAGTGGTTTTTAGGAAATTTATTTTCATACTCTTTAATAGTTACGAAGAGTATTCTAAAATGTCAAGCGAGATACAAACTGACCTTATTCTTCAATAGGGTTTAACGGAGGTCGGTGGAGTGGAGCTGATATCATATCAAAGCTCCACTTTTTGTGTCAGATGGGAATTGGTTCATTCTTGATACTTGTTGTAGTTAGGAAATATTTATTTTGCTGGTAAAGGAACACATGTTAAAGCAAGCAATGTGCTTAATCTTTTCGGTAAATTCTTTATTAAATCTAAAAGAGGAACCGATACCGGCACCAATAAAGAGATACAAGCGATTTGGTTGTTAAATACATCTGATGACACTATTTGAGGCAGAATAATTTTTTCGCTGCCTCCATTTTTATTCTCCTGCTTTATTTCCTGCGTAGTGATTTTGCTCTGAATTTACTTGTTACAAAAAGGGAAGAGGCAGATATTTGTAAACTTTTGTTCTTATTTTCAAGTACATTTTTCCTCTGTTAAAGCATTGAGATAAGCCTAAGAAAATAGCTCGAGTTTTCTATGTTTTAGAATTTTGAGGGAGCCGAAATAGTGACTTGTTCTCTTATCTTATTGCTTTAAACTGCTTATCTGCATGCTTTTGGCATCTTAAAACGTTGCTTTAACACCCTAATTGCATGGTTCTAAGATGCCAATTTCGCCCCTTTTGATGCCTAAAGCATGGAGTTAACCTCCATGCCTTCTGCTATCTGGTTCGTAAGTCTTTCTATATCAACATTTTGTAAAATTCGCATATTTGCCGTCAACCATGAGGTTGGTGGAAAAATTCGCCAGGATTTCGCCCTAAAATCCGAGAGTTTTCTAATGTATTGTGTTAAGAATTTTCAAATATTATATACCTTTAAATACTATCAACTTTTTACTTTTATTTGTATGATGTTGGTGGAAGTTGAACAAGTGCATTGAAGATCAAAAAATAAAATAATTACTCGAGAATCTCATTTTGCAATCTGAAGTTAGCAATTTAACCTATTTTTTTTGTCATATCTTGTAAAAAATCTCAAAATAATGATTAACTTTGCATCGCATTTTTAAAAATGTATGTGTTTCGACAGAAAGCGAGAACAATTATAATTATAATAATTTTTATGAATTTTACTTTATTCGTTACCGTTTTGTTGACGGCCGTAA
>QWCQ01000061.1_pt1 | contig 117660 bp, 102 predicted proteins | sample 1972701 | NCBI WGS metagenome assembly QWCQ01 (sample SAMN09866704, study PRJNA288562) | Human gut metagenome isolate pre4_stool, whole genome shotgun sequencing...
AAGCTAAGCCTGCTAACGCTGATGGTACTGCAACCGGGAGGTTGTGGGAGAGTAAGAAACCGCCGACACCAAACAACAACAAACAACTCAATACAACAAAGAGAGACCGTTAAAGCACCATCACTGCTTTAACGGTCTCTTTTTCGTTTTGCCAGCACTACCGGCATGCGTTACCACGTCTGCACTTCCAGGTCTGAACAAATAGCTTTTTAGTGACAGATTCATTAGGCCCCGCCTCGGCACCACGTCTGTCGATGCTGGGGTGAAGTTGTTCTGTTCGTCTTCCTTGGCAGGGTCAGTTACAGTAGAGGCTGTGGTTATTGGTGTTGTTCGCGCAGACTGTCAAAGTTGCGGGCGTTGCGTTTGACCGACAAGTTTGACCTGTGGGAACTTCCCTATGAGGGAAAGACCGTCTATGTCCTGCTTGCAGCACGGGGCAAAGTTTCTGCTCTGGCGGACTCAGAAAGTGCTGAAAGTCTTGCTACCTCGGATGAGATTCAGACGCGGGTTTCGCAGTGTCCTACACCCCGTGGATTGATGGATAAGGTGCCGGCTGCATGTCTGATACGTGAGGGGCAGGTTGTCTCCCGGGTGAAAGATATTGAGCATTCTTTGGTCTTGAGGGAGAGGCCGGCCCCAGGGTGGGAAGAGGACGGTCTGAGCCACTTCTTTGCGGACAAGACTGTAGATGTCTTTGAGCCCGATAGTCGTTCAGCGCGGGTAAGACTCGGTGATGACCTTAAGCGGATCGACTTTCTTCCGGTTGCCAACGAGTCAGCACGGAAGAGGCGCGTTGACTTAGCCACACATCCCCACCGCGCGGGCGCGTGGGAACTCAGTAAGAAGTTCGCATTGGCGGCGCTGTCCTTTGTTCTTTTGCTTTTCGGGCCGGCGATTCGTGACCGACTAGAACCAGTGATTGAACCCGTGGCTAAGCGCGTTTCGGACCTGCATAGCCGGGGTGAGTTTTACGGCATGGTGTTTGAGTTCTTCCAGATTGACCATGTGATTGATTTTGCGGCGTCGCTGTTCAGTCCGATTGGCGCTGTCGTCGTTCCGGTCGCTGGCTTGGTGGTGGCCTACGTTGCCGGGTGGAAGGGCGCGCGGGACACGGGCACCTGGTGGGAGGCGGCCGGGCGTCCGCTTGGAAATGAACGCGAGATCCCGGCCTTCGAAAGGTAGGTCGAAGGCCATTGACAATGGTTAAATGTTCCTAATTACGGGCTCAATAAATGGTGGGTTCCAAGCGGTAGTTGAGAGGAGAATTCTCGGGGTCTGGCTGTGAATGGATCAACAAAAGAAATGTGTGTCGCCGTCAGGTGCATGGGAATCCGCATGTCTTCGGCCTCTGCAGGGAAAATGACCGGGTATATGGGGTCACCAATAATAGGGATGCCCGCCTGAAGCATGTGTAGCCGGAGCTGATGAGTCTTGCCGGTCTGTGGCTTGAGAGTGTACTTCGCTATCTCGGGAAGTGAACCGTGGATGGCTTCGTACGGTGCCTTATCTACTGGTTCCACGCCGCCGACCTCGGTGATGGCGTTGACTTCGCCCTCGACGATGCGACCTTGCAATTCCCCTGGGGTCTTCTCCATACGGGAGCGCCAGACGGTGCCGGGGGAGACGTCGGCAAGCGGGGCGATGGCTTCGTAAGTCTTGGTGACGCGGCGCTCGGCGAAGAGCGTTTGGTAGGCGCCCCGAACGGTGCGGTCCTTGGTGAAGACGAGTATGCCCGAGGTAAGCCGGTCCAGGCGATGCGCGGGGGAAAGCTCGTTGTTGCCTGTCATTCGGCGAAGGCGAACGGTGGCAGTCTCCGTGATGTGGCGGGCGCGAGGCATCGTAGCCATGAAGGGCGGCTTGTCGACGACCAAGAGGTGCTCGTCTTCGTGCAGGATTGGGATGTCGTATGGGACGGGTGTTTCGGGAGCCGGCATGCGGTAGAAGTACACCATCGCGTTGGTGGCGAGGGTGCTGTCGGGACTAAGCGGGGTGCCGTCTTGGGATACAACCTCGTTCGCTGTGAAGCGGGCTTGGAGGGCCGCGTCGTTATCGTCGGGGTGGCGGTGACGTTGGGTCACGATGAGGTCGTGCACAAAGTCCCACGCGGTGATGGGGCCTTCGACAACGCGGGCGTGAGTGGGGTTTAGTCCATCGCGGATAGGAAGTGGTGTTGCGCCACGCCCTTTTTGCGATATTCTTTGCCCCATGGATTTCAACTCTATTCTCGCGCCCGTCATCGATTTCTTCTCTAATGGTATCGGTGCCGTCATTCGTGATATTGCTGTGGCTGCCTACAACATTCTTTTCCCAGCGAATGCTGATGCCGCTACCGCCCCACAGGTCGGCCAGTAGGTATTAGACTGGAGGTGTAAGCACTTCGAAAGGAAAGGTCATGGCAAAGGAAGACATTGTCGTCGTCGCCGTTGATGGTTCGGAAGCGTCGAAGAACGCCGTCCGCTGGGCTGCAAATACTGCGGTGAAACGGGGTATCCCGCTACGTATCGCATCGAGTTACACGATGCCGCAGTTCCTCTACGCCGAAGGCATGGTCCCGCCGAAGGAGCTTTTTGATGACCTCCAGGCGGAGACCCTAGAGAAGATCGAGGAGGCCCGCGCCGAGGCTCACAAGATTGCCCCGGATCTGAAGATCGGCCACACCGTGGCTGAGGGCTCCCCTATCGACATGCTGCTGGAGATGTCCAAGGACGTCACCATGATTGTCATGGGCTCCCGCGGCATGGGCGGCCTGTCCGGCATGGTCATGGGCTCGGTATCTGCATCTGTGGTCTCCCACGCATCTTGCCCGGTGGTCGTGGTCCGTGAGGATAACCACGTCACCGAATCCACGAAGTACGGTCCCGTTGTTATCGGTGTCGATGGCTCCGAGGTCTCCCAGAAGGCAACGGACTACGCCTTCAAGGAAGCAGATGCCCGCGGCGCAGAGCTGATTGCCGTTCACACTTGGATGGACATGCAGGTTCAGGCTTCCCTGGCCGGCCTCTCGGCAGCCCAGGCTGAATGGGCTGAGGTGGAGAAGGAGCAGGCGGAGCTGCTGACTGAACGCCTCGCGGAGTTCCAGGAGAAGTACCCGGAAGTGCAGGTTAAGAAGGTTATCGCCCGTGACCGCCCGGTCCGTGCGCTGTCGGAGGCCTCCGAAGGTGCGCAGCTGCTCGTTGTGGGCTCCCACGGTCGCGGTGGCTTCAAGGGCATGCTCTTGGGTTCTACCTCCCGCGCGCTGCTGCAGTCCGCGCCGTGCCCGATGATGGTGGTTCGCCCAGACTCGGAGTAACTATCGCATAACCTCGCTATAACGATTCGGGACCATCCATTGGATATGTGGTGGGCCCGGGTCGTTTTGGTGTTTTAACGCGTACGGTGGGAGGGTACGTAGATAAACGCTATTTACTGTTATTCAAAGGAGTGAGTGTCATGGGACTCGGTCTCGGTTTCTTTGGTTCGATTGTTGTTGGCATCATTGCCGGCTGGCTCGCTGAGAAGATTATGAAGCGTGACCAGGGGCTGTTCACCAACCTCATCGTTGGTGTTATCGGCGGCCTCATCGGTGGCGGATTGCTAGCGCTCTTCAACAAGAGCGTCGGCGATAGCTGGTTCCTGATGATCATTACGGCAACGGTCGGTGCATGTATCTTGCTGTGGATCGTGGGAGCCATTACGGGCCGCAAGAAGTAAAAATTCGCATACATACCGGTTTGTCTATATTGTATAGATGAACCGGTTTTGTCATGTAAGGAGAAGAAATGGCCGAAAAGAAGTCGCGTCGCAACCGCCCGAGCCCGCGCAGCCGACTACTTGAATCCGCCACGCGGCTCTTTACCACCGAGGGCATCCGCGTCATCGGCATCGACCGTATCCTGCGCGAGGCCGACGTGGCCAAGGCCTCGCTCTACTCCCTTTTTGGCTCCAAGGATGCCCTCGTTATCGCCTACGTTGAGGCCCTCGATGAGGAATACCGCGCTGATTGGCAGAGGCGCACCGAGGACGCGACCGATCCGGAGAGCAAAATCCTGGCCTTCTTCGATAAGGCCATTGAGGAACAGCCCTCCATGGAGTTCCGGGGCTCGCACTTCCTCAACGCGGCCGGTGAATACCCGCGTCCAGAGACGGATGCCGAGCGGGGCATCGTGGCCGCCTGTGTGGAACACCGCACGTGGATTCATTCCACAATCACAGCGTTGCTCAACGCCAAGAACGGCTACCCCTCAGAGGAGCAGGCGAGCCAAATTCTCATCTTCCTCGATGGCGGCCTTGCCGGCGCTCGCCTTACCCGCGACGTCGCTCCACTAGTAACCGCGAAGCAGCTGGCTATTCAGCTTCTCTCGGCGCCTCCTGCTGACTATTCGATTTAACAATTTTGCGTGCCTCCGCCACGATGGCCGAGTGGCGTTTGCGGGCAGCAGCAACCTCCTCTTTGTGGGCAGGGTCTTCCTTAAGGCGCTGTTTAGCGGCTTTCTTCTCTTTCTTCTTTTCCTTAGCCCGCCACCGCCGGATGCTGTCGCGCCGCTGTTCGTGGACGGCCTCCGGTAGGGGATAGCGACGGTGCAGGATCAATTCATATACCAAGGTCTGTAGCAGGGTAAAGAGGTAGGAGCAGCCCCAGTAGAAGATGATGGTCACGGGGATGGGGCCATGCCAAGCCACTTTCCACAGCATCCAGGGGATGAGAACCACCATGAGCGCCATGAACCACAGCAAGCGGCGCGGAATCTTCTGATCGAAGACCGTGGTAAGAAAGCCACGGTAGAGCGTGATGAGCGTGTTGAGGGAGGTGAACACGAGTGCCGCCACGAGCATCGGTAGGACCAAGTCGTGATGCTCGCGCGCGAAATCGGTGAGGGGGACGCCGAAGACGGTGGAGGTGCGGAAGGAGGAGACGTCGCCAAGCGTGAGCATCCCCACCGGTTCATTCGCGGAGCCTGACACCCGAAGAACCACCTGGTAGAGGCCAATGAAAGCCGGGATGATGAGGAAGGCGGGGAAACAACCCACCAGCGGATTGTGCTGGAAGCGCTCCTTGAGCTCGCGTTGCTGGGTGAGGATGTCGACAGCCTCATCGACCGAATCGGCCTGCGTGAGGTGTTCATTGAGTTCGGTCATCTCCGGGCGCATGAGGGCGCCGATGCGGCCCTGTTTCACGGAGAGCCAATTCAGCGGAGCGATGATGCCGCGGACCGTGAGCACGAGGAAGACGATGGTGAGGATCCACGCCATCGAGCCGTCAAGGAAGGAACCAAAAAGTAGGTGCCAGAGTTTCATGATTCCGGAGACCGGGTACATGAAGATATTGATCATCGCCTACTCCTCTTTCTGCAGGGTGATGGGGCACTTACACGTTACCGGGAGGCTAAGGTATGGGTATGCCCCACCCCACCGCGCGCACTCGGCCGACCGTAGGGACCGTCATCGGTGAGCTTATGCTGACGGCCGGCGTGCTTCTGCTTCTCTTTGCCTTTTATGAGTCCTATTGGACAAACATCGAGTCTGGTCACAAGCAGGACCAAGCCAACGAGACGCTGCAGGAAGAATGGCACAACCCACGCGGAGCGGGCCATGCCCCGAAGCTCGGTGAGGCCTTTGCGCGCCTTTATATCCCGGCCTTCGGCTCGGACTTCGCGTTCGCGGTTCTCGAAGGAACCGACGAAGACGATTTGTTGCGCGGGCCGGGGCACTATACCGACACGCAGATGCCTGGTGAGCCGGGCAATTTCGCGGTAGCCGGGCACCGTGTGGGCAAGGGCGCTCCCTTCAATGACCTGGGAAACCTGCAGGCTTGCGATGCCATCGTCATCGAAACCGCGACGGACTGGATTACCTACCGCGTGCTGCCTATCGAGGGGGCTGCGGGGGACTGCTTCAGCCCAGAGCAGCAAGCCAAGCCGGAATACCAGGCTGTACAGGGGCGCCATATCACCCTGCCGGGTGATGTGAGCGTGCTCCAGCCTGTTCCCGGGATGGAAGGGGCTGACCCCAGCGAATCCCTGCTCACCCTCACCACCTGCCACCCGCAGTTCTCCAATGCAGAGCGCATGATCATCCACGCCATGGAGACTGACCGAGAGGCTAAAGCACCCGGATCAGCTGACAATGACCGCCCCGCTGTCTTGGAGGAGAACTAATGTATCGCGCACTCTGGAACCTGTTGCCCGGCCCCACCGTGGTCAAGGCGGTGTTGGCGCTGGCCCTCGCCGTGGGGGTTTTCTTCCTGCTCATGGAGGTGATTTTCCCCTGGGTAGCGGCGCAGATGCCCTATAATGACGTCGCCGTTTAGGCGTTAGTCGCTGTTTAGACCATTAAATGCTTAGGTCGTTACTGTGCTTAGGTCGTTACAGACCTAAGCGGTTGATTGCTTCCTGCGCTATGAGCTGGGGCTTGAGAGTCTGCAGCTGGTTTGACCACACCACCACGGCGTGGTTGTCCTTCTGGACGGCAAAGACCGAGTGATCCTCAAAGACGCCGCGCCCGCCGGACCACCCATCGAATTCGGCGAGCTCCGTATCCTCAACCGGTGCGGCCCAATCCACGACCGCGCGCGCCTCGTCGACGCTGGGCATCTGCCGGACTAGGACGGTAACCTGTGGTTCCTCGGGGTAGGACCAGAACACGCAGGCGGGGGTGCTAAAGCGCTTGTCGACGCCCCACCGGGTCATCCTCTGCCCATTCGTATCGGCCACCCACTGCGTGTCCAGGTAGGGGCAGTCTTCCCAGTCACTGACCTCGGCGGTAGCGTCCGTGGGCAGGCCATCGCCTGAGTTTGTGTCGGACGCGGGGCTGGAGGCCTCGGTGCTGGGGGCGGGGTCGGCTGCATCCGAACACCCCACCGCGGCAAAGCCTATGCCGATCAGGCAGGCGGCGAGCGGGGGAAGTAGGCTGTGGCGCATGACGTCCACACTAGACCAGCGCTCGGTTGAATCGGATGCACTGCGCAACGGTATCCACGTCCTGACGGCGACGCTGCTGGTGGTGGCGATATTTATGACGGTGCGCCTGCCGCTGTGGCAGGGCGTGCTCAATCTGCTGCTGTTGGTCTCCTTCGCGGTGGTGTACTTCGGGGGCTCGGCCTATATGGAGACCCTGCCGCGCATCGCGCGCTATGGCTGGATGGTTATCCTCACGGTCCTGTGGCTAGCGGATATAGCGGTGGCGCCCGCGGCCATCTACCTCGTGTTCTCTCTGTATTTTGTCTACCTCTACGTGCTGGAGATGATCCCCGGCATCATCTGCGTGCTCGCGGCCACGGCGGTGACCATCCTGGTGCAAGTACCGGGCGGGCTCTCCTTCGGCGGCATCATGGGCCCGGCGGTATCGGCCTTGGTGACGATTGCTATTACCTATGCCTTCCGGGCGTTGAGCCGCATGAACCAGGAGTTGATGAAGACCCGTTCCCAGCTCGTGGAGTCCGAGCGCACGGCCGGCATGACCGCTGAGCGCCAGCGCATCGCCCACGAAATCCACGACACGCTGGCACAAGGTTTGTCCTCCATTCAGATGCTCCTGCATGCCGCTGACCGCGATCTCGCACAGGAGGATATCCCCAAGGCGCAGGAACGCATCGAACTGGCTCGGCGAACAGCGGCGGATAACCTCCACGAAGCGCGCGCCATGATTGCGGCGTTGCAGCCGGCGGCGTTGTCCGAAACCTCCTTGGGGGCGGCCATGACAAGGATGGCTGAGAATTTTGCGGCGACCGGTGGGCTCGACGTCTCAGTGGACGTAGAAGGCGATGCGCAACAGCTGCCCATGAAGGTGGAGGCCGCGTTGCTGCGGATTGCGCAGGGAGCGGTGGGGAACGTCGTCAAGCATGCCCACGCCATGAAGGCTCGGGTGACCGTGACGTATGCGCCGGACGAGGTGCGCGTGGACGTGGTGGATAACGGCCAGGGCTTTGATGTGGAGGCAGTGGAAAATAAACCGGCGGGGCTGGGCCACATTGGTCTATCCGCCATGCGCCGGCGCGCGGCGGAACTCGGCGGCGAGGTCGTGATTGAATCCACGCCGGGAAGTGGCACGGCGGTCTCAGTTAGTGTGCCCTTAAACAACGATGTAGATTAGGAAATTGTCCACACCGTACCAATGAGGAGGAAGCCCGTGATTAGGGTCTTGCTTGCCGACGACCATGAGATCGTGCGCCTAGGTTTACGCTCGGTGCTCGAGGGGGCTGAGGACATCGAGGTTGTGGGCGAAGTCGCTACGGCCGAAGCCGCTGTGTCCGCAGCCCAAGCGGGTGGCATCGATGTTCTCCTCATGGACCTGCGTTTTGGTGCGGGGATCGAGGGCACACGCGTCATGGGTGGTGCGGAAGCGACCGCCGCTATCCGCTACTCCATGGAGAATCCCCCCAAGGTGCTGGTGGTGACCAATTACGACACCGACGCGGATATCCTCGGCGCAATTGAGGCAGGCGCGGTGGGCTACCTGCTCAAGGACGCGCCGCCGGTAGAGCTGCTCGCGGCGGTGCGCTCGGCGGCGGAAGGTGATTCGGCGCTCTCGCCCGTGGTTGCTGACAAACTGATGACCCGCGTGCGCACGCCGCGCACCTCGCTCACCCCGCGCGAGCTCGAAGTACTGAAGCTGGTCGCGGCGGGTTCCTCAAACCGTGAGATCGGGGTGGAGCTGATGCTGTCGGAGGCGACGGTGAAGTCTCACCTGGTCCACATCTACGACAAATTGGGCGTGCGCTCCCGCACCTCCGCCGTGGCGGCAGCACGCGAGCAGGGCGTTCTTTAGAGGTTGTTGGCGTCGCGGTACGCCAAGATGACGTCGTTGGGGATCTTGCCGCGCTCGGCCACCTCGTAGCCGTGCTTGGCGGCCCACGCGCGGACATCGGCCGGCTTGTAGCGGCGAGTGTCCTTCTTGACCGGGTGGCGGGCAGCCTTCACGAAGGGCTCCAGGGCGGCGTGGAACTTGTCGGCATTCTCCTGCGAGACGTCGAGGAGGTAATCCTTACCGTCAACGCTGAAGCGGATAACGATCACTTCATCTTCGTTGAGGGGCGAATTATCAATATCGTCAAAAAACTGGGTGATTTCGCGGCGTGCCATGTTTCTCCATTCGAGCTCTAAACTGATTCTCCCGCTATTAACTATAGAACGAAAACAAATTCCGTGACAGCGTTAATATGCATTGCCAAAAAGGGGTTTTGAGCGCGAAAGAATAAGCCTTCGGGCCGCGTATCCTCCACCGTCTAAAAGCGGGGAAGGCAGCGGCCCGAAGGCGTAGAGAATCCGTGCGAGCGGCTATGCGCGCAGCTTGGACTGGATCTCGTCGTTGAGCGAGTCGATCTCACCGGAGATGGAGCGGTGCGCGCGCTGGCGCTGCTGATCGGTCATGTACTCGGCATTGTCGATCGCAGAATCAAGCTCGTTGAGGCGCTCCTTGACGTCGCGCTTGAAACCGGCGGGAAGCTGCGCATCCTTCAGCGAATTGCGGATACCGGCGGTGCGGGCCTTGAGCGGTGCGCCGTGGCCGGAGAAGGAGGCCAGCTGCTCGGCGCTGACGCCGGCCTTCTGCGCGCGCTTCTTCTCAACCTCGCGCTGGGCAACGGTGATGCCGCGGTAAAGCAGAGGCAAAAGAAGGGGCGCTGCGGTGCGCAGGGCGCCGGCATAACGCTTGACATTGTTCTTATTAAAGCGGCCTTCCTTAATGCGCTCGAGTTCCTTCTTGGCCATCTTGTATTCGTGCTTGCGGCGCTTCTTGAGGCCCTTTTCCTCGGACTTGATAAGCGCCTTTTCCTGACGGGCCAATAGCTTTTGCTGGCGGTGCTTGGCCTTATCCGCGGCCTTTACCTCTGCCTTTGCGCGGGTTTTGGCAGCCTTGATCTCGGCGCGGGCCTCACGGCGGGCCTTGCGGATCTTCTTCATAATGCCCATTGAAACGTCCTTAAATAATCTATCTTTAGGGTCTCGCTACAACTCTAGCAAGGTGGTCTACTAAGCTCACCTGCTGTGAAGGATGTGCTCGTCGCCACGGATCTTGTGGGCTGCCGTTATCGCTTGGTGCAGCGCCGCGCGCATCCCGAGATCCCACGCACCGCGGTGAGCCAAGCTCGGGCGGAGCGCCACGCCGCGGCTATCGATGCCGCGCTCGCTCGCCTTCCCAAGAAGGGCCCTGGCCGTTTCCGCCGGATTGATCTGGAGGGGGATGATTTCGAGCGGGCGCTTGCCACGCTGGAGGCGCTGGCTCACGGTTACACACACATCACCAACGCCGTCATTTCCACGTCGGAGTGGATGGTGCGCGTGGAGCTTCTGGTTCGGGATGGTGATAAGTACAGCCCCGTTATCGTCTCGGATCACCGCGTGGCCCGCCCGCATGAGAACTCGCGCACGCTGGTTGTCCCCACCCATCGCTTGGGGCTGAGTGAGCCGCTGCCGGCGAAATACAAGATTAAGCATCACGCCGTCGATGGCTACCGTTTAGCCCTGGCCGCGCGGGGTTTGGAGGACGTCGGCCTGAATTCTGGCAGGGGTGCGGCGATTGGGCAGGACCGCGGTCAGGCTTTTGTCACGGATACCTCGCGCTTCGGCATCGATGAGGCGCTCGTACAGCCGCTTCCCGCTGGGCCGCGCCGCGTCAAGGAGTGCGCCTCCTGCCGCTTTTGGCCCTTGTGTAAGCAAGAGCTGGAGGCCCGGGATGATATCTCCCTCTTCTTGCCGGGTGACCGCGCTAACCCCTACCGCGAGCGCGGCATCACGACGGTGCAGGGGCTTATCGACGCCTCCCTCGGCGCCCCCTCCGCCCTCGCTGCTGCGTGGCGCGAGGGCGTCCCTTTGCTGCGCCGCGACCGGGTTAGCGTTCCTCGCGCGGATGTGGAAGTCGACGTCGATATGGAGGCCTACCTGGATCAAGGTGCCTACCTGTGGGGCGCGCTCCTGGACGGCGAGTACCACCCCTTTGTGACCTGGGATCCGCTGGGAGGGCGGGCCGAGGCGGAGAATTTCGCCGAGTTTTGGGAGTGGCTCATGGGGGTGCGCGCTGACGCGCATGCGGCGGGCAAGACCTTCGCGGCCTATTGCTACTCCGCCCACGGCGAAAACCATTGGATGCGCAGGTCCGCCCAGCGCTTCTCCTCCCCGAGCCTGGAGGAGGTCGAGGAATTCATCTCCTCAGAGGAATGGGTGGACATGTTCGTCCACGTCAAGCGCAGTTTCGCCGGCACTGCGGGCCTGGGTCTGAAAACCGTGGCGCCCGTCGCTGGCTTTGAATGGCCGGAAGAGTTCGATGGCGAGGAATCCGTCAATGCCCGCCGCGCCGCCCTCGCCGGTGACACGGACGCGCGTGCGCAGATTTTGCGCTATAACGCCGGCGATGTGCGCGCGACCCATGCCGTCCGCGAGTGGATGTCTCACGGCGCGCCGGGAGTGCCATCCCTCGAGCCCTAGCTTCTCCCTGCCCTCCCGTGTGCAAGTCCCCAGACCTGAAACCCGCAACCTGCAGGTGGGCGTCGCCAAGCGCTTGCCGACGCCCCACCACCCACCCTGGAGGTTGCGGGTTTCAGGTCTGGGGATCTACAGGATGAGGCTGAGTCCGCCGAGGATGATGAGCACCGCAAGGGCCACCCACACCTGGTTCCAGTCCGTGGTGGTCGTGGGTGCTGGGCCTTCGGCCTTCTTGAGGAGCACGGCTTTCTGAGCCTTGACCGCGCGAGCGGTGAGTACGGGGATGATGGCCATGGAACCGAGGCAGAGCAGGGAGGCGGCAACCATGGTGAGGGAACTGGAGGTGGCCAGCCACAGGGCAAGCCCGCCGTTGATGAAGACCGAGCGCCCCAGCCCCCAGCGGTTGTATTCGCGCAGGCCCGCCCGCACCGCTGAAGGGCCGCCGCCCATCGTGGTGGGCAGCATATAGCCCATGACGCCGATGAGCAGTTGGGCGCCAAACCCTACGACGAGCGCGAGCATGGGAATCTGTGGCTCGCTGGAGAAGAAATGCTGGGTGGTGTAATACACCAGGCTGCCGAGCAACCAGAAGCAGGAAAAGAGCACAGATAGCGCCGGGAAGGTGATGCGCCCGCGTGGTTCTCGGAACACGGTGAGGGCATTGAGCAGCCAGCTCTGCAGGCTGAGCGCCCAGCCGACGCAGTAGACGATCAGACCCGCTTGCGGTACATTCCACGCGCTGCCGATCACGGTGGTCACCACGCCCAGCGCCAGCAGTGTGAAGCTTAGGCTCATGTGTGGGTTGATTCCCTTGGTGCGCCAGATAGATGGGAACAAGATGGTGAGTGAACCGGCGGCTGCGAGGCCGACGAAACCGCCGATGTTGGCGGCAACGTGTGCAATGAGCAGGCGCGGATGGGAAGGGTGTGTGGCGAGGAATGCGCCAAGAGTAGCGCCCACGGCAAGGAAGAAGGCCGAGGCCACATAAGCTGCGACGACGGGGCGGAATCGTTTGGATTCCGCGCGGCGCCACAAAGCAAAGAGGGCCAAACCATGCCAGGACACCGCAAGAGCGACGAGTGTGGCGCCTATCTGTGTGAGCACCCAGTGGTGGCCCCAATATTCACTGAGGATTTGGCCCACGAGGGTGAGGATAACGCCGGCATTCTGCAGATAAATCCGCGCGAGCTGGCGAGGGCGGGCCGACATCGGAACTTTGAGCTGCACGAACTTTTCGGTGAGGTGCTGGGACCACACCACGATGCTGTTGCTGAGGATGCCCAGGGTGAAGAGATGGATGAGGACCCAGCGGTAGTTTGGGATAAGGGTGTGGGTTGCGCCGGCGAGAAGAAAAACCATCATCCACAGGCTGACCGGGCGGGATGCTTTCCTGTGCCATGTGCGCGGCGACCACTTGTCCATAAAACACGAGTTTATCCGGTTTTTCTCACAACCCAACTCAGCACCGCGATGCCCGTGGCGAGGGCGGTGTAGACGGCGATGAAGCCGGTCCACGACAAGGAATCAAAGAGCACGCCGGCCAGCGCGCCCAGGATGGAGCTGCCCAGGTAATAGAAGAAGACGTAGAGGCTGGAGGCCTCCGCGCGGTCGTGGGTGGCGATATGGCCCACCCACCCCGAGGCCGTGGAGTGCGCGGCAAAGAAGCCGATGGTGAATAACACGATGCCGAGCAGGGTGGGGATTAAAGAGCCCATGCATAGCGCGATGCCCACGGCAAAAAGCAGGCAGGATAGGAGCAGCGTGTTGGCGTGGCCTACTTGTGAGACCAGCCGGCCGGCGCGCGCCGAGGACCACGTGCCGGTGAGGTAGAAGAGGAAGACCAAGCCAGCCAAACCGGGCGCGAGGTGGAAGTGGTTGATGAGCCTAAATGCCAGGAAGTTATAGAGGGACACGAAGGTGCCCATGGCCACGAAGGCCACGATGAATAAAGGGATGAGGCGGGTATCCCGGGCATGGCGGAAGATGGCTCGCAGCTCCGAGCGGAAGTGGATTTCCTTGCGCGTGAAATTCTGCTGGTAGGGCAGCAAAATAGCGGCGATGATGGCGAGGATGAGTGTGACCAAGCTGGAGCCGGCCAGGGCCCAGCGCCAGGAGGTGAGCTCGAGAAGCCCGGTGGGGATGAGGCGGCCGGTTAGCCCACCGATGGTGGTGCCGGCGATGTACAGCCCCATGGCGCGGGCGACGTAGGAGCTTTCGAGCTCCTCCGAAATCCAGGCCATGGCGGTAGCGGGTGCGCCGGCGATGACCGCTCCCTGGAGCGCGCGGGTGGCGATGAGAATCTCTGGATTGGGGGCAAGCGGCACGAGCATGCCGATGAGCGTGGCCGCGATGGTGGAAACAAGCAGCAGTTTTCCGCGGCCGATGCGCTCGGAGATGATGGACACGGGGATGACACAAATGGCCAGCGCACCGGTGGCCGCGGAGATGGTCATGGCGGCTTCGGTGGGGGACATGCCCATGTCCTCCACCAAGGTGGGCAGCATGGCTTGGGTGGGATAGAGGCAAGAAAAAATTGCCAGGCCCACGAAGAGCATGGCAATGGTGGCGCGCCGCGTTCTGGTCATGCATCAAGCATGGCCTAGCGCGGATTATGTGTAAAATGTCCGAAAGTTACTTAAAGCATGCGAGGTGTGCATGAATCTGGAAGATGTGCGCGGCGTGGTCGCGGTGGCGGACCATGGGCTCGTCGGCGCGGCTGCCGACGCCCTCGGGCTTTCTCAATCCGCGCTGACCCGCCGCGTGCAGCGCATCGAGGCGGAGGTGGGGGCCAGCCTCTTCGAGCGCAGCGGCCGGCGCCTGCGGCTGAATGCCCGCGGCCAGGCATTCGTGGAACACGCTCGGCGGATGTTGATGTCCGAAGCTGCCGCGCGCGATACCGTGTCCCGCCTCATGGATCCGGAGCGCGGCACCGTGCGCCTCGACTTCATGCATTCCTTGGGCACGTGGATGGTCCCGGAGCTGCTCAAGGCCTACCGCGCCCAGCATCCCCACGTGGATATCCGTCTGCACCAGGGTGCGGCCCGCGAGCTCGTGGAGAGGGTAGCCGCCGGCGAATCCGACTTGGCGCTGGTCGGCCCCCGCCCTACGGCCCCCGGACCGCTAGGGTGGCACCAGCTCAAACTGCAACGCCTCGGTCTAGCGGTTCCGGAAGGTCATTGGGCCGCAGGGCGAGACGGGGTGCGCATGGAAGACTTCCGCGATGAACCCTTCATCGGCATGCTGCCGGGCTATGGAACGCGCATGTTGCTCGACTCCCTAGCGAGCGAGGCCGGCTTCACCCCGCGCCTCGTCTTCGAATCCATGGAGCTCACCACCGTGGCGGGCCTCGTGGCCGCCGGGCTGGGATCGGCTCTGTTGCCACTCGATGACCCCTACCTCAAAGCCCGCAACCCCGTGCCCCTGCAGCCCGCGGCTTACCGCGAGCTGGGCTTGGTGTGGCGCGAAGGCGATGATGCTCCGCCGGTCGAGCACTTTAAGGACTTCGTCGTGGCACGCAGCGCCGACTAGATATCGAAGGGAAGCTCAGCGGCCAGAGCTGCGAGCGCCTCTGGGGTGGAGACCTCGTGGGGCAGCCAGGGGATGGTGTGCACCGGTTGGCCCGGCAGCTTCTCCGCGAGCAGCGTGAGGGCCGCATCCTCCGAGGCGCGGCGCTGCTGAAGAAACTCTTCCGTGCTTTCCGGAGTGCGGCGGTTGACCAGCAGCCCACCGCAGTGCACGCCATGGGAGCTCAGGTCCGTGAAGAACTCGGCGGTTTCCAACACCGGGGTGCGATCCGCGGTGAGGACGAGGAAGAAGGCGGTCGTGGTTTCGTCGGAAAGCACGGAGCGCAAACGCTCGAAGCGGCGGCGGCGCTTGAGCAGCGTGGAACGGATCTCCTGATTACGGCGGTCCACCGGATCCTGCGAGCTGGCGGATACCGCCTTCTCCGCCGAGGTCATGCCGCGCACCACCGCGCCAAACCTATCCGACTTTTCGCGCCGGGCCAGAAGCCCATCGGTATACGCCGCCATGATTTCCGGCAGCGCCATGAGCCGCGAGGTGTGACCGGAAGGAGCGGTATCGACGATGATGTGCTCAAACTCCCCGCTGTCCTGCTGCTCTTCGATGAGTTCCGCTATGCGCTCCAGCATCGCCGCCTCGTGCGTGCCAGGCGAGTGCCGCGCGAGGTCCAGGTGCCGGTCGACCTCGCGGTGCAGACGCTCCGGCATGAAGCGGCGCATCTGCTTGCCGACGCCCCTCAGGTGCTCCTCCGTCGCCCGCGCCGGGTCGATCTCGATGACGTTTAAGTTGGGGCGGACGTTCGTTGGGACGTCGCCAAGCGCGGTGTCAAAGATGTGCCCCAGGTTGTGCGCTGGGTCCGTGGATACCAACAGCACGCGCTTGCCTTGTTGAGCCAGACGCAGCGCGGTGGCGGTGGCCAGCGTGGTTTTACCCACCCCGCCCTTGCCGCCGAAGAACATGATGGGGGCTAACAACATGAGATTCCATTCAAGGGTGAGCGCTCCATGCCCATGCGCGTGTGCCAGGCGTGGAAATCTTCATACATCAGCGGCAGTAACTCCAAGGTGTAATAGCTGGCGGGATTCGGCAGGCCGAGAGCCTCCGAGAGGATAAGCAGCATGAAGAGATCATCTTCCTCCTGCTGTGCCTTGGCAAAGGAACGCCGATAGGGCGCGGAATAGAACTCGTCGAGACCGCGCCCGAAGGCTTTGAGTTTATCGAGCATTGACCGGCAAGGGAGGTTCGATGTCTTCGTCCTTCCACACCACCTGCGGGGCCTTGCGCGCGCGGGAGATGGCGGCGATGGACTCGGCGATAACCCAGATAGCGGCGACGATGATGACGGCATCGATGACGAGGAGCAGCCAGTTTTCGGCCTGGAACAGCGTCTTGAGCTGCAGCACCGCAGCCCACAGGGACATGACGGTGACGAAGACCAGTGGGAGCAGCACCGGCCAGGTCGGGCGGCGCAGCTGGGTGAGGATGACCACGATGATGGACAGCGTGAGGCCGGCCATGAGCTGGTTGGTGGTGCCGAAGAGCGGCCAGATGAGCATGCCGCCGGAGCCGTCGACACCGGTGGAGAAGGTCAGGCCCAATGCGCAGCCGACGGCGATGATGGTGGCCACCAGACCGCTGAGGTTGATGCCCATGAGTTCGGCTGCCTCGGAGACCACCATGCGCTGCAGACGCACGCCGGAGTCCATCGTCGTTGCTGCAAAGAGAACAGCCATGGTGGCCAGGATGGTGGCGGAGAGTGAGGTGGGGATGCCCAAACCTTCGTTCATGAGGGCGCCGCCGCCCTGGACGAAGGCGTCGACGCCGCCGGCATTCCATTCGTTGTAGACGGCCTCCCAATCGGCGGCTGTCTTGAAGCCGGCCGTGGTGGCCACGATGGTGCCGAGTGCGAGGAGGCCTTCGCCGACAGCGCCGAAGTAGCCGACGAAGCGGGCATCAGTTTCCTTATCCAGCTGCTTGGAAGACGTGCCCGAGCTGACCACACCGTGGAAGCCGGAGACAGCGCCGCAGGCGATGGTGACGAAGAGCAGTGGGAAGATTCCAGGCGTGTTGTCCGGGACGTGATCCGAGACGGTGGGCGCAACGATTTCTGGGCGGGTGACGAGGAAGGAACCGTAGAGGATAATGAGGCCCACGAAGAGCTGCAGGCCATTGATGTAGTCACGCGGCTGCAACAGGACCCACACCGGAAGCAGGGAGGCGATAAAGGCGTAGACGAAGAGCAGGATGATCCACACGCCGCGGTCCGGGATGCCCAGGACGGTTTCCGGCAGGGCCAGCGGGACGCGGTCACCGATGATCATCAGCGCGTACAAAGCGGCGACGCCCACGATGGAGACGATGGTCAGGTTCCAGCGAAAACGGTAGATAGCCTGGCCGATGAGCAAAGCGACGAGGATGGCGCCCCACGTGGGGATGACGGCGGTTGGTGTGGAAATCAGCAGGTTGGAGATGACCACGGCGAAGGCCGCGTTGACCATGAGCAGCAGCAGGAAGATGACGACGAGGAAGAGCGCGCGCCCGCGGGCGCCGATATAGCGCCCAGAGAGCGTGCCGATGGACTGTCCGCGGTGGCGCTGGGAAGCCCACAGCGCGCCCAAGTCATGCATGCCGGCGAAGAAGACCGTGCCCAGCGTGACCCAGAGGAAGGCTGGCAGCCAGCCCCAGATCACGGCGACGGCGGGGCCGATGATGGGTGCTGCGCCCGCAACCGAGGTGAAGTGGTGCCCCCACAGCACGTACTTGTTGGTGGGGACGTAGTCGACGCCATCCTCCATGGTGTGGGCCGGCGTGGAAAAGCTATCGGAGAGCTGATACACCTTCGAGGCAAGAAAGCGCGAGTACAGCAGGTAGCCCGCCAGCATCATGGCGAGTCCGATAAAGGCGAGAAGAAGTGAGTTCACAAAACCACCTGAAGAGAGTCAGTTGAGATGTCGCATCCATATGTGCGAGTGGTGTGAATTATGCCATAGCAGTTTTGTGAAAAGGGGGTTTAATTTCTAAATCCCTATAGGGAAGGGCGGAAGGGGAGTGGTCCATAAAACGCGAAACCGCGCTAGGCCCCAACGAAGAGGTCCCAGCGCGGGTTGAAGCTACGTGGCCTTAAAGGAGGCCGTCGTGCTTACTTGGTAGCAGCAGCGTAACGCTCGGCAACGTCGTCCCAGTTGAAGACGTTCCATACGGCCTTAACGTAGTCAGCCTTCACGTTCTTGTACTGGAGGTAGAAGGCGTGCTCCCACATATCCAGCATCAGCAGCGGGGTGAAGTTCACGGAGATGTTGCCCTGCTGATCGGTGAGCTGCTCAATAACCAGGCGACCAGCAACGTGGTCATAGCCCAGAACTGCCCAGCCGGAGCCCTGCAGGCCGGTAGCAACGGCGGAGAAGTGAGCCTTGAACTTCTCGAAGGAACCGAAGTCACGGTTAATAGCCTCAGCCAGCTCGCCGGTGGGCTCGCCGCCGCCGTTCGGGGAGAGGTTCTTCCAGAAGATGGAGTGGTTGGTGTGGCCACCCAGGTTGAAGGCCAGGTTCTTGGACAGAGCGCGGATGGCGTCAGCATTAGCCTCGCCGTTGCGCTGCTCCTCCAGAGCCTCGAGCGCAGCGTTAGCGCCAGCAACGTAGCCAGCGTGGTGCTTGGAGTGGTGCAGCTCCATGATCTCAGCGGAGATGTGCGGCTCCAGGGCATCGTATGCGTAGTCGAGTTCCGGAAGTTCGTAAACAGCCATTTGTTTCATCCTTTCTTTGGGGTACGAGGCCCCATGGTAGGGGCCGGATGAGAATTTGGCCACAATAATTTTTCTATGGGAGCCGCCGTGAACAAAAACCTGGATTGCGGGCAGTGCGGCGGAGTATAAGAGGGAGGACAACGCTAAGTGTAAGGAGAACCCAGCATGTTTCTTTTCAAGCCAGAACCCACGCTGGTGGCAGCTAAGGACGCTCTTCCCGGGCGCGCGGAGCCTGTTCTTGAGAACCCGCAGCCCCACGCGGTCCTGGGCACTCCGATTACCGGACCGTGGAAAGAGGGGCAGAAATCCCTCATCATCGCCATCGGTTGTTTCTGGGGTGCCGAGAAGATGTTCTGGGAGACCGAAGGCGTGGAGGCAACCTCCGTGGGCTATGCGGGCGGCACCACGCCAAACCCGACCTATTACGAGGTCTGCCGCGGGCTGACCAACCATGCGGAGGCTGTCCAGATTACGTATGATCCGCAGCGCGTGAGCTTGCGCGACCTCGTGGTCAAGGCCTTGGAAGCCCACGATCCGACCCAGGGATTCCGCCAGGGCAACGACGTGGGCACGCAGTACCGCTCGGCTTTCTACCCCGAGACCGAAGAGGAACGCGCGGAGATCCAGCAGCTTGTGGATTCCTACGCGGGCAAGCTTGCCGACGCCGGCTTCGGCGCCACCACCACCGAAGTCACCCTCCTCAGTGAGACGGACTCAGGCCAGTACTACCTGGCTGAGGACGAGCACCAGCAGTACCTGCATAAGGTGCCCAATGGCTATTGCCCGCACCACAGCACCGGTGTGAAGTGCGGCTAGAGCTGCTTACGGACGTGAGTCCGGCTAGAGCTGCTTGCGCACATGCGTGCGGAAGTCGGAAGGTTTGTTGAGCTGGTCGCGCTCCACGAAGACCCGCATGCGCTCGGCTAATTCCGGGGTGAGTTGTGTGCGCGTTTGGGATCCGAGGACGGAATCCCAGTACCAGAAGGTTTCCTCGAAGTAGTTGTGCCCGTGGCCGCCCGGCACGTTGAGCGAGTTGATCTGGTCCAGTGCTACCTGCCAGAAGGTGATGAACGGATGCCAGCGCAGGTTGTTAAAAGTATCTGCGTACAAGGTCTGCGGGGTCGGCTCGTGGATCCAGTTGGGGCGGGCATAAATGAGCTTGCTATCCCACCACACGATGGCATCGGAGGCGTGTTGCCCCACCGCTACCCGCGGGCGCTCCCAGGGGCCATAAGGCTCGCCGAAGGCATCGTGCTCCATGTGGGCGGGGACTGCGGCGAAGCGGAGGTGCCGGCCGCCGTCGATAAGCGGCAAGCGCTCCAAGGAGCCGCGTTCGCGGTGCAGGCGCCGCATGAAGCTGGTCATCCGCGGAGGTCCGGTGAAGACCGCACCATCGCAGGCGGCGAGGAGTTCCTCGAGCGTCTCAAAGTTCTCCACGATGGCATAGCAGCCCAGCGACTCGCCGCTGAAATACAACTTGGGGCGGTTGTCCTCAGGGAGGAGCTCGAGGCGGTCATGGACGGCCGCGATGAGCTCGCGCGCAAAGGTGCGGGAGAGGTTCTTGTCCACCAGGTAGGAAAACATGGAAGGCAAGTAGTCGAATTGCAGGGCCACGGTGGCGCAATTGCCCCGCGTGAGGAATTCGTATCCACTGACCGCATAGTTATTGATCCATCCTGAGCCGGAGGGCATTTGCAACACGATCGTGTCGCGGTGGAACGCACCCGTGCGGTCCATCTCCGCCACCGCGTGGCGTGCGGCGGCGTGCGGGCCGCGACCGCGAATGAGTCCGATATAGATGCGAATTGGCTCGTGGGCGCGCTCGAAGTGCATGACCTCCTTGATGTCCTGGGCGCGCGGGCCGCGGTCAAGAAACGCTCTGCCCTGTGAGCCGACGGCCGTCCAAGGCTCATGGGACCAGGGGCTGCCAGAGCGCTCCGGCTCCCACGGCATGGCGGAGCCCGGATATACCAGTTTGTTGAGTGCAAGGCCTTGGACGGAGGCCTTGCGGAGTAGGCGCCGCCACACCATCCGGTCGCTGACCAGGGCTGTGGCGAAGCCGACCGCGCCGCCGGCTAGCGGCCAGGCAATCCACCTGGGCAGCCAGCGCTGGACCTGGAGGGAAAGCTGGGTGACGGTGAGCTGGGCTGCTTCCCCCACAACGAGCAAGGCGCCGTAGCCTGCCGTGCCCACGGCCATGCCCAGTGCTGCGGACTGAGGTCCGCGGTCATTGAGCTTTCCCACGAGCCGGGCTTGCTCCGTCTGATTGCGCAGGGAGCGTATGCCTGCGATGAGCGTGCCAACCCCCAGTGCGTAGTAGGAATAGCGCCGAGTGGTGGGGCCGACGCGGTCCTGGGGGCGGCGGCCAGCGTGGTGCAGCGCGCGCTTGGCAGCGAAGGCCGCGGTGGTCGCGGCGAGGTGTCCAGCGCCTTGGCCGATGGCCACGTTGGCGGCGGTGACCCACCACGGGCGGGGCAAAAGGGAAGGGGAGACGGCTGCCCACGTTGCGACTTCGGCGCCGAAGAGCCCGGGCCACATGTTTTGTGGCAGGCGCCGCCGGCCAGTCATGCGCATGCCGGGCGTGAGATCGCTGATGATCTCCAGGGAAAAGATTGCAGCCTGAAGGCCCGTGCGGGCGGTTCTGAGTGCGATGCGGCGCGCAAGTTGACGCATGCTGGCCATTGAACCAGCTTTAGGTTCGACGTGCAGCGCAGCCTCCATAGATGTCCGATCAGACATAAAAATGTGAGATCGGACTACTGGGTCTGTGAATTCGGGCGCATAACGAGCAAAATTCGGACATTGGGGGCACAATAGGAGGCATGGGAAATCATGTTGGAAACAAAGTAGTACTCATCGGCGCGGGCGACGTTGGAGTTGCTTACGCCTACGCTCTGGTCAACCAGGGAACTGTTGACCACCTGGCCATCATCGACATCGACGAAAAGAAGCTCGAGGGCAACGTCATGGACCTCAACCATGGTGTTGTCTGGGCCCCGTCCCGCACCCGCGTGACCAAGGGCACCTACGAAGACTGCAAGGACGCCTCCATGGTCGTCATCTGCGCCGGCGCCGCTCAGAAGCCCGGCGAGACCCGCCTGCAGCTCGTGGACAAGAACGTCAAGATCATGAACTCCATCGTGGGTGACGTCATGAAGAACGGCTTCGACGGCATCTTCCTGGTCGCCTCCAACCCGGTGGACCTGCTGACCTACGCGGTGTGGAAGGCTTCCGGCTTCCCGCACGAGCGCGTCATCGGCTCCGGCACCGTCCTGGACTCGGCCCGCTACCGCTACATGCTCTCTGAGATGGATGACGTGGCGCCGACCTCCGTCCACGCCTACATCATCGGCGAGCACGGTGACTCCGAGCTGCCGGTCGTCTCCTCCGCCAACATCGCTGGTGTCTCCCTGTCCCACCGTTCTGAGAAGGACCCGGGCTACAACGAGCGCATCGAGAAGATCTTCGAGGACACCCGCGACGCCGCCTACCACATCATCGACGCCAAGGGCTCCACCTCCTACGGCATCGGCATGGCCCTGGCCCGCATCACCCGCGCGGTCATTCAGAACCAGGCTGTCGCACTTCCTGTCTCCGCTTACCTGCAGGGTGAGTACGGCCACGAGGATGTCTTCATCGGCACCCCGGCCATCGTTGACCGCTCCGGCGTCAACCGTGTTATCGAGCTGGCCCTCGATGACCACGAGAAGGAGCGCTTCGAGAACTCCTTCAACACTCTCAACACCATCAAGGAAGAAATCTTCGGCTAGTGAAGATTGTCGCCCACAGGGGATACTCCGGGAAATATCCGGAGCTATCCCCTCTTGCCTTTGAAAAAGCGCTCGAGCTTCCCATTCACGGCATCGAGTGCGATATCCGTCTGAGCAGCGACGGCAAGGTGGTGGTTCACCATGATCCCACCCTGGACCGCACCACGAATGGCTCAGGCCGAGTGTCTCGCATGACATGGGAGGAGCTGCGCCGCCTCAAGATCGGTGGTGGCCAGCGCATGCTGCTTCTCGACGAGCTCCTCGAGATGCTCGGCGATAAGAAGCATCACCTCTACATCGAGACCAAGCATCCCTCGGGGCAGGGCGACATCCTCGAAGAACAGATGGTGCTGCGGTTGCGCTACGCAGGGCTTGTCGACGACCCCCGGATCCACATGATTTCCTTTTCCCACCGGGCCATCCGTCGAATGGCAGCGCTCGCCCCGCATATCGACCGCATATATTTGCGCCGCGATTGGGAGCGCCATTTCAACCGCCCGGACATCCTGTTATCGCAGCCCACGGGCCTAGGCATGTCGCTGCTGCGCGGCAAGCTCCAACCAGGCGCCATTGGTGCGCATGGTCTGCCCACGTACATGTGGACCATCGATAAACCTGAGGATATGAAGTGGGCGTGGGCCAATGGGGTGGATATTCTCGCCACGAACCAGCCGGAAGTGGCCCTGCATGCCATTGAGCTGTAATGAACAGGTAAGTTGTTCAGTATGGCCAAGAAGAAAAAGAAGAACGAACAGCTGCCGGAGGGCATGTCCCGCCGCCAAGCTAAGCTCGCTGCCCGCGCCGCCGAGCGCGCTGCCCTGGAAAAGGACCCCCGCCCCTTCGGTGGGCTCGCCGCTGAGGCTAGCCTCGTCGCCCTGCAGGAATTCGTTCCTTCCGCAACGGCGAAGCTGTCTGTGAAAGGCTTTGACAAGGACGTTTACGTCTCCACCGTGCTGCCCGGTGCTACCGCGGCACTCATCCGTGATGAGGAGTCCGGCGGCGAGGCCTTCGTGGGCCTGCAGGTGCAGTCCCATACGCACAACCCGGGCCGCGACCTAGCTTTCGCCCTGAACTGGGTGAAGAACAACGCGCCGGGTTCCACCCTCGAGTCCACCGCTGCTGATGGCTCCCAGCCGGAGCTCAAGGAGCTGCTTGAGGAAGACGCCGAGCTGGAGATCAACGTCTACCAGGACTTCGCGTGGTGGATGCCGGAAGGCGCGCAGGTCCCGCCGCAGATGGCACAGGCTCTGCAGCGCGCCAACGATTCCGTCATTGAGTCCTACCAGGTAGGCCAGGAGGCCGAGGGCTTTGTGGGTACCGCCTTCTGGGCTAACGCCGGTGGCGGCAAGGCACACATCCGCTGGGTCCGCCCCTGCGATGACGAGAATGCTTTCCTTAACGCCCTCGCGCGCATCGCCGCTCGCGGTGAGCTCAACCTGGGAGAAAACACCAAGTTTGCCGGCGTTTTCCGTACCCACGGCCTCATCGCTCCGGTCTTCGACCTCGATCCGGAGGTTGCGCACGATTCCTACGAGGCAGAGTTGTCTCGCGTGAACAAGGCGCTGGAGGAGGAGATCTCCAACGACGCCAACCTCGACGCCGATGAGCGCAAGCAGCTGCAAAACATCAAGTCCCGTCAGGTGACGCTGCGCTAGTTGCCCTGGCGCCTTCGCCCCCCCGAGGCGTGGGTACGAAACGATCAAATAAGGCTCCAAAACCTTGTGGTTTTGGAGCCTTATTTGATCGAAACGACCGGCCGAAGCCTTAGCGCAGGGAGTCCCAGAGCGCTTGGGCTTCGGCGTCGTCCCAGAGGACGACGTTGCCCACGACTGTGTCCTCGAAGCCGCCGATGGGAACCGTCTTCGTCTCCACGCCGGAGGCCATGGATAGCGCCACGCGGGCAAGGTGCCAGACGTGGTCCTTCTCGTTGACGATGAAGGAGTCGGCGGTGTGGTTAACCAGTGAAATTGCCTTGAAGGGGTTGCCAATCGTGGAGAAAGACGTTGCCTTATCCAGCAGTGCGGCGAAGAATTCGCGCTGGCGCTCCACGCGGTCCAAGTCACCCATCGCGGTGGCGCGGGTGCGCACGTAGCCGAGGGCATCCGGCCCGCGGAGCTTTTGGCAGCCCGCTTGGAGGTCGATGCCGGCAAGCGGATCGTTGATGGGCTCCTTAACACAGATATCCACGCCGCCGACGGAATCCACGACGTTGGCCAAGCCGCCCATGCCGATCTCCGCATAGTGGTCGATGTGGAGGCCGGTGGCTTGCTCCACGGTTTGGGTCAGCAGCTGCGGGCCGCCGTACGTAAAGGCCGCGTTGACCTTGTCCATGCCAAAGCCGGGGACGTCGACGTAGCTATCGCGCGGAATGGAGACCAACTGGGCCTTTCCGGATGCGGGAATGTGCAGCAGCATGATGGTATCGGTGCGGCCGACGCCCACATCGCCACCGGTGCCTAGCTCCGCCTGTTGTTCTTCAGTGAGCCCCTGGCGCGAGTCCGAACCTACGAGCAGCCAGTTTGTACCAGAGGTTTGTGCCACCTGCTCGGTGGGCAGGGCATCGATGCGCGTTAAACGCGAATCCGTCCACAGGGTAAAGGCCACCATGAAGACGAGGGCGATGACGACGAGCCAGCCCAGGCAACCGAAAGCCTGCTTGGCTGGGTTTACTTTCTTGCGGCGGCTGTGCGGGCGACCTTCGGCACGCCTGCGGGTGGGGGCTTGCGGAGCGTAGCTACGCGGTGGGGCATCCGGGGTGTACCGATTGGCGCGGACAGCAGGCTGTTGCGAAGGTACGCTCCGGCGGGGCGCTGGGCGCGCAGGGGAGCGCTGGGCCATGTAGGCGTCGACGTCGAAGCGGGTCTCCTCCGGCCGGGAGCGCCGCGCGCTGGGGCGCTGAGCGCGGGAGGATGAATGCGCAGGATTAGCTTGCTGCGCGGATGGGCGGCGGCGCACCGGGCGGCCGTAGCGATCGCGCAAGGGCTGCCCGTCGGCACCAAGGACGAACTCGCCAGCGTCATCACCGGCCGCGTGTGAGCCGCGTGGGCTGGCCATGTTCCGGGGGCGGGAAGGGCCTGCAGAGCTAGCGGAGCCCGCGCGGCGAGGTCTGCCGTGGGGCTCGCCGGCACGGCGGGCTTCGCGCTCTGGATCGCGTCCTTGGTAGGTCATGGGGAACACTGTACCGCGAAACAACTTCTGCCCCACCCATCACACAGGGGGCGGTAGCTGTCTTTTCGCTGTGGCTTGTCGATAGCTCTTGCTTAAGCGCCGAAGAGGAGGGCGTAGCCGACGAAAGCGATGGCGTCGATAAGAAAGTGCGCGATGACCAACGGCCACACCTTGCCCGTGCGGTGGAAGTACCAGCCATAGACCACGCCCATGATGATATTGCCGAAGCCCGCGGAAACACCCTGGTAAAGGTGATAAGAGCCGCGCAGGATGGAGGAAGCCGCCAGCGTTGCGGGCAGGGCCCACCCAGACTGCTTAAGCCTGGTCATGAGCCAATACACCACCACGAGCTCCTCCGCCCAGGCATTAGCAAAGGACTTGATGAGCAGCACGGGAATCTCAATCCACGTATCGAAAGCTCCCGGGACGACCTCCTTGGTCCAGCCGAAGTGCAGCGCTATGTAATACAGCGCCAGACCCGGCAGACCGATTACCGCCGCCAACGCCGCGCCATGCAGGCCATCCCGCCGCTGCGGGCGGGGTGGAGAGGAAATCAAGTACAGAGCAAGCGCTCCCCACGCGAAGAGCACCGCGGCACTGCACAGCTGGAAGGCGAGGTCGAGCAACGTAGTCGCTGACTGCGAAGCGTTGATGGTGACCGATTGCTCATTGAGCGGCGCCGGGTTGAGCAGGGAATCGGTCAGGCGCAATGCGGCGCGTACACCCGAGATACCAAACGTGATGGTGAGGACGATGAGGATCTCCGCGTACAAGCGGGAGCGCGCGATCATGGGTGAAGCACCTGGGCGAGGCCGAGAAGGGAGGCGTCATCAAGCGTGAGCGAGCCCAAGTGCACGCCCACCGGCGGATGATCGCGCACCGGCCACGGCACGGAAATAGCGGGCAGCTGCGCTACGTTGAACAACGAACCCCACGGTGACCACCGCGTTTGCTCATCAAAGTTGACCTGGTGATCCAGCGCCAGGAAATGCCCGCGCCGGGGCGGATCGAAGGCCAGCATGGGGCTTAAGATGGCGTCTACTTCCCACTCTTGTGCCAGCATTTCCGGTAGCTGAGCGGCGTGGGCGCGGGCCGCGGCAAATTCGGAATCCGTGACTCGGCGGCCCTTCGCGCGAATCCATTCCGCGTAACCCTCCGCAAAGTCGAGGCCCGCCAACCTCCGGGTGAAGATGTGCTGGAAGGCCTCAAAGGTGCGGGCGGCTTGGGGGTAGGGAGAGATGGCGACGGTTTCGAAGCCGGCGCCTTCAAAGGTGGCGGTGGCCTCCGCGACCGCGCGCAGCATGTGCGGGGCCACCTCGGCTTGAGCGAAAAGGGGATCCGTCAGCACGCCAATGCGGGCGCGCCGGGCACGCGGACGAAGGCCATGCAGCGCGGCGGTATCGGCGATGCTGCGCGTGATGAACCCCTGCACCGAGAGGTCCTCGCCGCCGGGCTTAAACCCGACGACGCCGCAGGCAGCGGCCGGAACGCGGATGGAACCGCCGCCATCGGAAGCATGCGCGGCGCGCAGTAATCCTCGCGCCACCTGGACCGCTGCCCCGCCGGAGGAACCGCCCGGCGTATGGCCGGGATAGAGAGGATTATCCGGGTGGGGCAGGCCGACAGGTTCGGTGTCCACACGCAGGCCCAGCTCGGGTGCGGCGGACTTGCCGACGACTCGCGCGCCGGCGTCGATAAGCTCCTGCACAAAAGGATCAGTCTCCTCCGCCACGTAGGCACGCTCGGCATGGCCGAGCGTGGTGGGCATGCCGGCGACGTCGTTGAGATCCTTGACCGAGAGAATCCACCCGCTCAAGCGCCCGTGTGCCTGGGGCCGGCGCTCGAGATCGAGATACGTGAAGCCGTGCTCGGCAGGGCTCAGGCCCACTAGATCCTCACGCAGCTTGTCCAGTGTGAACTCGGTTCTCTCCATGGCGGCTCAGTCTAGTAGTTGAGTGGGATAAAGTTGCTGCCATGAGCACCACCATCGCATTCCTCGGGCCCGCCGGAACCTTCACAGAAGCGGCGATGCAGCATTTCGCCGCTGACTTTGCTTCCCCCGAGGGCCTACCGGTGAACTCGCCGGCCGAGGCGCTGGCGGCGGTCCGCTCCGGTGCGGCGGACTATGCCTGCGTGGCCATTGAAAATTCCGTGGACGGTCCGGTGACTGCCACCTTTGACGCGCTTGCCGACGGCTCCCGGGTTCAGATCTACCGCGAGGTAGACCTGCCGGTGTCCTTCTCCATTCTGGTGCGCCCCGGCAGTTCCGGCCGCACAACCTTCTCCACGCATCCTGTGGCCTACCAGCAGGTACGCGGTTGGTTGGAGCAGAACCTGCCGGGCGTGGAGTATGTCCCGGCGGCGTCGAATGGCGCGGCGGCGCAGGCCGTGGCGCGCGGGGAGGTGGACATAGCGGCTGCCCCTGCCCGGGCAGCGGAGGTCTTCGGGCTGGACTCGATTGCGGAGAATGTCGCGGACGTTGTCGGGGCCACGACCCGCTTCGTCCTGGTGGGGCCGGCCGGAAAACCGACCGAGCGGACCGGCAACGACAGGACGTCGGTCATCTTCACCCTGCCCAACGAGCCCGGCTCCCTCGTCGGCGCCCTCCAAGAATTCGCGCACCGCGGGGTGGATCTTTCCCGCATCGAATCCCGACCGCTGCGCACCGTCTTCGGTAACTATCGCTTCCACGCCGACCTCATCGGGCACATCGAGGACCAACCGGTGGCGGAGGCTTTGCGGGCGCTGTGGTTGCGCGCGGAGAACGTCGTTTTTGTCGGCTCCTGGCCTTCCGCGGTAAAACTCGGGGAGGGCCCACGGGATTTGGCGCGGCTGAAAGAGGCCGATGACTGGGTAGCGCAGGCGCGCACCGGTCAATAGTGTGGTGAAGCATGACCGGAAGAATCATCCTCCTGCGCCACGGCCAGACCTATTCCAATATTGACCGCATCATGGATACCCGCCCGCCGGGCGCCGAGCTCACCGAGCGCGGCCGCGGCCAGGCGGAAGATGTCGGCCGCGAATTGGCTGAGCTGTGCGCAGGCCGCCGCGTGCGATTTGTGTGTTCTATTGCCCTGCGCGCCCAGCAGACGGCGATGCTGGCCGCCCGCACATACGGCGAGGCAGCCGATGAGCGCAGCGTTCCGGTGGAGGTGCTCGTGGGCCTGCACGAGGTCTTCGCCGGCGAACACGAGATGAGCGGCAGCGAGGATACCCACCGCGAGTACATGGTGGCGCTGCGCGGCTGGGTTGACGGCGACCCGGAGGCCCGAATGCCGGGCGGTGAAAGCTACGTGGACGTGTTGGGGCGCTACCAGCCTGTGCTGGAGGATCTCGCTGCTGAGCTGGAGGATGATGAAGACATCGTCGTCGTTAGCCACGGCGCCGCCATTCGTGTGGTGACGACGCACGCCTGCGGCGTGGACCCCGATTTTGCCTACACCGGATACATGCCTAACTGCCGCTTTACCCTCATGGAGCCCCAGGGCCAGCCCTTTGGCCAGTGGGTGCTGAGGCGCTGGGCGGATACCGAAGTTTAGTTCATTGCGGCCACGGTAGGTACCTACCCCCAGCCGAGCTCGTGGAGACGGTCCTCCTCGAAACCAAAGTAGTGCCCGACCTCGTGGAAGACAGTCACCATGACTTCGTGGGCGAGCTCTTCTTCCGAGTTGCTTATCGCCTGCAAAGGCTGCCGGTAGATCGAGATGGTGTCTGGCAGGTGGCCGGTGTGTGAGGCCGTGCGGTGGGTGAGCATCACGCCCTCGTAAAGCCCAAGCAGGTTGGGGCTATCCGGGTGCTCTTCTTCGACGAGGATGACCAGGTTGCGCATCTGATCGACGAAGCGATCCGGGATCTTGTCCAGGGCCTCGCCGACTAATTCCTCGAAGCGTTCCTCGCTGACCTCGTACATGTGCTTACTCCCTGTTGAGCGGACGGGGGTTTATTGGGCCGGTGCCACGGCTTCAGGCGCGGCGGGATCGGCGTTCTGCCCGGCCGGCTGGGCATTCTCGCTGCCCTGCTGGGAGTTCTGCTCGGCTGGCTGGGCATTCGGGTCGCGCAATGGGTTGCGCTTCGGCTGCTCCGTGGGCGGGGCGCCATTGATGCTCAGGGCATCACGGCCGCCCGTGGCAGAGCCGGTGATCTCGGAGAAGTGGCCGTCCTTGATGTGGATCAGCGAGCAATTCACCGAACGGGAGCCTCCCTCCCACGATTCGCGGCTCATCGCGCCCCAGAAAGGCTGCAGCGTGGATTGGTAGAGATTCTCCTCGCCGCCCAGGTAATCCATGGCGTTCTGGGTACACGTTTCGGAGAGGAATTTATCCATCTCTTCATCGCTGGGGTAAGCATCGGGGAACTTCTCTGCCAGGCTGATGACGGACACGGTCTCCATCTGGTGCGGTTCCTGGCACGGCACGGTGCTGACTACCTGTTTGTCATCCACCTTGCGGCATTCGCCGGGCTTGGCGACGATCGCCTGGTCCACCTCGCTGACCTTGCCCGTGGACTCCTGCGGTACGCCGTTGGCGTCGGTAGTCTGCAGGCCGCACAGGAGGGTGCGGTCACCCTGATCCCAGGAACCGGCCGGCGGAAGGATGGAAGCAATGTCGTAGCGTCCGTTGGGATCCCATTTGCCGTTGAGGTAGCTCACCGTGGGGGCCTCGCATAGCTCGTCGCGCAGGGCGTTTTGCCGCGTGACGTCTGGGCGCTTGGCGTTGGGGCCGAACTCGCTGGTGGGGTAGGCGCTGAGATCCTCTCGGGCGGAGACCTCGAAGCGGTGCGGTTTATCGCAGCTGGTCTGCTCAAAACCTGTGGCAGTGCCGTCCGGGGCGATATCCCACGTCACACACGAGCCCGCGGAGGCGGTGGTGAAGGATGCGGCTTCGCCTTCGGAGGAATCAGCGGCCTGGCTACCGTCGGCGCTGGGGGAAGCGGAGTCATGTGCGGCCGAATCGGTGCCAGTTGGCCCGCCACTGAAGAGACCGTAGAACGCCAAGAAGACGGCCGCGGCCACGGCAGCAACGAGGACGACGCGGATGGCGGAGGCGGAGCGCCACGCAGATGAAGTGCTCATAGAACTCTTCATACTACCCCCTCAACGGCTCAGGCTTCTAGCCCGCCCAAGGCTAAGGCGGCGGGAGAATCACTAGATGCGCGAGCGGGAGACGTGTGTTGTGAGCCGGTAGCGGTCGGTGCGGTAGACCGAGGAACACCATTCAACCGGGCGGTCCCCGGAGCGGGCGAGGCGGGTGATGTGCAGGAGCGGGGTGCCCGGTGAGACGTCGAGAAGCTCGGCGATGTCCTCCTCAGCTGCCACGGCGGTGACGGTTTGTTCGGCCTCGGTGATGGGGACCTTGAAGGTGTTATCCAAAATCGAGTAGACAGAGTTGTAGATGTCATTTTCCAGCAGCGTGGGCGCGAAGGCAGAGTTATACCAGCCATCGTCGATGGAATAAGGCTCGCCATCGCCCAAGCGCAGGCGCCGCAGGTGGGTATGGGAAACCGAGGCTTCCGTACCGAAAAAGGCGCAGACTTCACCGGGGGCGGCGCTGCGTTCACCCAGCAGGATGCGCGAGGAGGCCTGTACTTTCTGATAGCCCATCTCATCAGAAAAGGAGGCCAAATGAAGCCGGGAGACCAGCGGGTTGGGGGCCACGAAGGTGCCTTTTCCTCGCACGCGGCGCAGGCGGCCTTCAGCTACTAGGTCACCGATGGCGCGGCGCACGGTGATGCGGGAAACGCCGTATGTTTCCTCGAGGATGCGCTCGCCCGGAAGGATGTCACCGGGTTTGAGAGTGGTTCGGCAGAGCTCGGAGAGAATATCCCGCAGCTGAGCGTGCTTGGGCACGGGGCCGTCGGTAATAATGTGAGGTGCCATGTTATCCATGATAATCCGCTGGTTATTACCAGCGCAAAGGTGTGGCCGTGCGCTAAACTGTCCGGCGTGATTGATCTCAAGTTTCTTCGCGAAAATCCCGATGTCGTCCGCGCCTCCCAGGTAACCCGTGGGGAGGACCCCGCCTTGGTGGACCAGCTGCTCGCCGCCGATGAACAGCGCCGCGCGGCCATTGTGAAGGCAGACCAGCTGCGCTCGGAGCAGAAGGCCTTTGGCAAGAAGATTGGCCAGGCCTCCCCGGAGGAGCGCCCCGCGCTGCTGGAGGGCTCCAACGAGCTGAAGGAGAAGGTCAAGGCGGCCGGCGAGGAAGCGGCCGCAGCCGAGGCCAAGGTGACGGAGCTGCAGTACCAGCTCTCCAACGTGGTGGAGGGCGCCCCGGCGGGTGGTGAGGATGACTTCATCGTGCTCGAGGAGGTCGGCGAGAAGCCGCAGTTCGACTTCGAGCCGAAGGATCACCTGGAATTGGGTGAAACGCTGGGGCTTATCGACGTCAAGCGGGGCGCCAAAGTCGGTGGCGCACGTTTCTACTACCTCACCGGCGATGGAGCCTTCCTGCAGCTGGGCATGCTGATGTTGGCTGCGCAGAAGGCCCGCGAGGCCGGTTTCCAGCTCATGATCCCGCCGGTGCTCGTGCGCCCGGACGTCATGCAAGGCACCGGCTTCCTGGGCCAGCACTCGGATGAGATCTACTACCTGCCGGCGGATGATCTCTACCTGGTTGGTACCTCCGAGGTGGCTCTGGCCGGCTACCACAAGGAAGAAATCATCGACCTGTCGAAGGGGCCGCTGCAGTATGCGGGCTGGTCCTCCTGCTTCCGCCGCGAGGCGGGTTCTCACGGCAAGGACACCCGCGGAATCCTGCGCGTGCACCAGTTCGACAAGCTGGAGATGTTTGTCTACTGCAAGCCGGAAGACGCCGAGGAGATGCACCAAAAACTCCTGAAGATGGAAAAGGACATGCTCGCGGCGATGGAGCTTCCCTACCGCACCATCGATATTGCGGGTGGGGACCTGGGCTCCTCCGCGGCGCGCAAGTTTGATAACGAGGCGTGGGTGCCGACTCAGGAGACCTACCGCGAGCTCACCTCGACCTCGAACTGCACCACCTTCCAGGCCCGCCGCCTGTCCACGCGCTATCGCGATGAGAACGGCAAGACCCAGTACGCCGCTACGCTCAACGGCACCCTGGCTACCACCCGCTGGCTCGTGGCCATTCTGGAGAACCACCAGCAGGCGGACGGCTCCGTCGTGGTTCCGGAGGCACTGCGCCCATTCGTGGGCAAGGACGTTCTGTACCCCGTAAACTCCTAGAAGAACGCGGCGCGCGGCGGCTCGCGCGCCGCTTACTTTTGTCCCCTCCTTGCTGCCTTCCGCCGGCGGCGAGGTCTTAAGCATTTGGAGCACTATGAGCGCTGTGGCTAACTTCCTCTACCGGCAGATCACGCACATCGGGCGCGGGGTGACTATTGCTCAGGGGCTCAAGATGCGCTTGTCCGGGGAGGAGAATATCCCGGATAAGGGCGGGGCCGTCATCGTGTGCAATCACACCGGCTACATGGACTTTCTCTTTGGGGCTTTCCTGGCGTACCGCAAGCGCCGCTTGGTGCGCTACCTGGCTAAGGACTCTATCTTTAAGACGCCGGTGGCGGGGCAACTGTTTCGGCTGATGGGCCATGTACCGGTGGATCGTATCGATGGTGGGGCGTCGATTGTGAAGGGCATTGAGCTGGCCAAGAGCGGGGAGCTCGTTGGGGTGTTCGCGGAAGGGACGATTTCCCGCAGCTTCGAGATTCGCAGCATGCGCAATGGCGCAGCGCGGATTGCTCATGGCGCGGGGGTGCCGATTATTCCGCAGGTTATCTTTGGCTCCCAGCGCCTGTGGACGAAGGGGCAGAAGAAGCACCTAGGCCGCACGAAGACGCCTGTGTTGATTAAGGCCTTGGAGCCTTATTACACAACGGGTGACTTTGACGCGGACATCGCTGAGGTGCGCCGCCGGATGCAGGAGGCCCTGGAGGGCCTGTGGGCCGACTACGAGGCAGAGTTTGGCCCGATGCCGGCCGGAGAGTTCTGGGTGCCGGCACGCAAGGGCGGCGGCGCCCCGACGTTGGAGGAGGCTGAGGCAAAAGACTCCGAGGTGGAGTCCGAGCGCTACCGCGTGCGTCGGCTGCGCGATGATCTGACAAGCCTTAAGGACCGCGTCTCTGAGTCCACCGTGGAGCTTATGCGGGACCGGATGGCGCTGATGAAGCGGGCGAGTTCCGATGATGCGGGAGGCAAGGACCGCCCGCGAACCGCACCGGAGACCCTGGACTGGATCAAAGAAAACCTCAATTCGGTGGTCGAAGAGGCCATGCGCGGCGTTGGGGAAGGCCGCGACAAGGTCACGGAGGTTATGGCGCAACTGAAATCCGACGTGATGGAAGCTCAAGCCTCGATGACTGCGAGCAGCAAGGAGATTTTCGCCGGATCCGTGGTGGAGCAGGGTTTGCTGTCTGCAGCGACGCAATCGCGCATCATTGTTTCCCGCCTGCCGCACCGGGTGAAGGCCGAATACTCTGAAGCGCCGCGGGTGATTGCGGCGGATCAGAGTGCATTGAGCATGGAGAATGGCGAGATTTCGAAGCGGCTCCAGGAGGCGTTTGCGCAGCTGCACCCGCAGGTTGAGGAAGTGATCGTGATTTCGCCGCACGGCGAGGTGCTGGACGCTGCGGCTTTTGGGGACCTCCCCCAAACCTGCTGGCGCATTGCCTGCGCGGACAGGGCCGAAGGGGTGCAGTTCAACGATGCTCCTGGCGGCGCGGTGGTGACCGCGTCTTCGCCTGCGGAGGGGTTGGCAGCCGTGGTGAAGAAGATTGGAGCCGAGCCCAAGGATCTCTTGTTCTTTGCAAACGAGCCAGGGGATGAGACCTTTGCGGAGGGTGGGGAAGGCGTCGCTGTGCATATGGTGGCGCTGGAGACTGCACCCATTGAGGTGATTAAGGCTGCCCAAGCGGTGACTTATTCCACAGAGCGTTATGGCATGGCTGAGGTGCTGGAGGCGATGGCGCGCCTGCAGGATAAGAATAAGCGTTAACATCCTCGGCACGCCGAGAGTTGTAAAAGCCCGCAAACACCCCCGCAAGGGGGTGTTATTTTATTTTGTTCACCTATGGAATGCCTTAAAAATGCCAGCTTACGCCATGGAAACCTATGTGTGAGTAGCGTCTCCAGAGAGAAAAATGGGTGATCTATAGCATGGGCAGTGGGAGAAAACTTCTTCTTCATCCGCCTTTCGGGCAGGTAGCCGAGGCATCGGTGAGCAGGGCGCTCGTGGTGGATGAGCACGATATGCTGCGCATTCCGTCAACTGGACAGGACTTTCTGACGCCGTGCAGCGAGAGAGGAGACTCAGTCAACAATGAGCACGACGAGTATTACAAGCTTCAATCCTGAGTATTTTGAAAAGACCTGGAATGACTACTCCACCGAGGACTATGACGTCGTCATCATCGGCGGAGGTTCCGTTGGCGCTGGCGCTGCCCTGGATGCGGCCACTCGTGGCCTGAAGACGGCGGTGCTGGAGGCCCGCGACTTTGCCGCCGGTACCTCCTCGCGCTCCTCCAAGATGTTCCACGGTGGCCTGCGTTACCTGGCCATGTTTGATTTCCGCCTGGTGGCGGAGTCTCTCAAGGAGCGCGAGCTCAACATGTCCACCCTCGCACCGCACCTGGTGAAGCCGCTGAAGTTCATCTTCCCGCTGACCCACCGCGGCTGGGAGCGCGTCATGATGTTTGGCGGCTTTACCCTCTATGACCTCATGGGTGGCGCCAAGAGCGTTCCGATGCAGAAGCACCTCACCCGCAAGGGCGTGCTGAAGGTGACCCCGGGCCTCAAGGAAGACGCCGTCGTCGGTGGCGTGCGCTACTACGACACGCTTGTCGACGACGCCCGCCACACCATGACCGTCCTGCGCACCGCCGCCGAGTACGGGGCCAACGTGCGTACCGGCACTGAGGTGATTGGCTTTGAGAAGGATGCCCGCGGGCGCGTGACCGCTGCGAAGGTCCGCGACCTGGAAACCGGCCGCGAGGCCACCGTTAAGGGCAAGGTTTTCATCAACGCAACCGGCGTGTGGAACGACAAGATTCAGCAGATGGCCGGCGTCGAAGGAAAGTTCACGGTTCATGCCTCCAAGGGTGTGCACATCGTGGTTCCGAAGGATGCCCTCGACGCGGAAGCCGCGCTGTGCTTCGTCACCGAAAAGTCCGTTCTCTTCGTCATCCCGTGGGGCGAATACTGGATCATCGGTACCACCGACACCGATTGGGAAAAGGGCTTGTCCCTGCCGGATCCGGCTCCGACCAAGGCGGATATTGACTACATCCTGGACCAGGTCAACCAACGCGTGCGCAACAAGATTACCCGCGATGACATCGTCGGCGTGTACTCCGGCCTGCGCCCGCTGCTGTCCGGCAAGTCCGATTCCACCACCAACCTCTCCCGCAACCACGCCGTAGCCCGCGTGGCACCGGGCATGGTTTCCGTCGCCGGCGGCAAGTACACCACCTACCGCGTCATTGGTAAGGACGCCGTAGACCTGGCCGTGAAGGAGCTGGGCGCCAAGGTGTCTGAGTCCGTTACCGAGCGCACCCCGATTCTGGGCGCGGATGGCTACCACGCGCTGGCCAACCAGGTACCGGCGCTGGCTCGCCGCTATAACCTCAGCGAAGACCGCATCGAGCACCTACTCGGCCGCTATGGCTCGCTGATCGGTGAGGTGCTGGCCCCAGCTGCTGAGGACGCCACGCTGCTCGAGCCGGTTCCAGGCGCCGAGAGCTACGTCTGGGCAGAGGTGCGCTACGCCGTGACCCACGAGGGCGCCCTGCACATCGACGACATCGTGACCCGTCGTCTGCGCGTGGCCATCGAGTTCGCCGACCGCGGCGTCGCCGCCGCGCAGCCGATCGCTGAATTCGTCGCCCCGCTGCTGGGCTGGGATCAGGCTGATATTGAGCGCGAAGTCTCCCACTTCACCAAGCACACCGAGGCAGAGCTCGCCGCCGAAGCAGCGCTGACCGACCGTGAGGCAAACGACATCCTCGAGCGCGCAGGCAGCGCACGAGCCACCAAGGAAGAAGCCTAAAAGTCACGGGGCCCAGCGAGCGGTGGATATCCCTCGCTGGGCCCTTGGCCTAGGCAGATAAGAAAGGACATCTAATGACCGGAACTGATGCATTCCTGTGGGAGTTCCTTGGCACGGCAGTGCTGCTCCTGTTGGGTAATGGCGTCTGTGCCACTGTAAACCTCCGCACCTCCGCGGCGCGCGGTGCAGACTGGATCGTTATCGCTATGGGTTGGGGCCTCGGCGTCTACTTGGGTGCTAGCATCGCGGACCCCACTGGCGGTCACCTTAACCCGGCGGTGACCATCATGCTCGCTGTTAACGGCTCTCTTGAGTGGAGCCTTGTGCCTTATTACCTCCTGGGTCAGATCCTTGGCGCCATGCTTGGTGCCTTCCTGGCGTGGGCAACGTTTAAGCAGCTTTTCGACGCCAACAATGTCGATGAAGCCGGCAACGTCACCGGAGCCAACAAGAACACCGGGGGCATCTTCTTCACGAACCCGGCGCACCCGAATAACGGCTGGAACGCAGTGACAGAGTTCATCGCTACCACCGTGCTGCTCATGTTTATCGCCTTCGGTCCTACCGGCGGCGAGCTCGGTCCGCTGAGCTACTTCGGCGTTGCCTTCGTCATCGTGTCTATCGGTCTGTCCCTCGGTACCCCCACCGGATATGCCATCAACCCGGTTCGTGACCTCGGCCCCCGCATCATGTACGCCTTTGTCCTCCCCATCAAGGACAAGGGCACTGGAAACTGGAGCTATGCCTGGGTTCCGGTCGTCGCGCCGATGCTGTCGGCCGTCGCCGTTGGCCTGCTATCCATAGCCCTTTAAAACACCCCCGACAAGGAGAAAGTTATGTCCACCAAGAGCTACGTTGCAGCGATTGACCAGGGTACGACCTCCACGCGTTGCATCATTTTCAACCACGACGGAGAGCAGGTGTCCGTCGGCCAGCTCGAGCACGAGCAGATCTTCCCGGAGAAGGGCTGGGTCGAGCACGACCCGGAGGAAATCTGGAGCAACACCCGCCGCGCGGTGGGTGAAGCTTTGGCCAACGGCGACATCAACATCGAGGACATCGCCGCCCTCGGTATTACTAACCAGCGCGAAACCACCGTTGTGTGGGACAAGAACACTGGCGAGCCGGTGTACAACGCCATTGTCTGGCAAGATACCCGCACCACCGAGATTTGTAAGGAGCTCGCCGGCGAGGAGGGCGCGGACAAGTGGCGCCGCCGCACCGGCCTCATTATCAACTCTTACCCGGCCGGTCCGAAGGTGAAGTGGATCCTCGATAACGTCGAGGGGGCGCGCGAGCGCGCTGAAAAGGGCGAGTTGCTCTTCGGCACCATCGATACCTGGCTGCTGTGGAACCTTACCGGCGGCGCCGATGGCGACAACGGCCAGGAGGCCCTGCACGCTACCGACGTCACTAATGCTTCGCGCACCTTGCTCATGGACATCGAGAAGCTCGAGTGGGATGAGGAACTGTGCAAGGAGATGGGCATCCCGACGTCCATGCTCCCGGAGATCCGCCCGTCCCTGGGTGACTTCCGCACTGTGCGCGAGCGCGGCTCGCTGGCCGGCGTACCGATTCGCGCCATTTTGGGTGACCAGCAGGCCGCCATGTTCGGCCAGGGCTGCTTCCGCCCGGGTTCCGCCAAGAATACCTACGGTACCGGCCTGTTCCTCCTGCTCAACACCGGTACGACCCCGAAGTTCTCGGAGAACGGCCTGCTTACCACCGTGTGCTTCCAGCGTGAGGGCGAGCGCCCTGTCTATGCGCTCGAAGGGTCCGTGTCCATGGGCGGTTCCCTGGTGCAATGGCTGCGCGATAACCTGCAGATCATCCCGAACTCTGCCTCCATCGAGAACATGGCCCGTGAGGTTAAGGACAACGGTGGCGTCTACATTGTTCCTGCCTTCTCTGGTCTGTTTGCCCCGTACTGGCGCCCGGATGCCCGCGGCGTCATCGTGGGCCTGACCCGCTTTGCCAACCGCAAGCACCTGGCCCGCGCGGTCCTCGAGTCCACGGCGTACCAGACTCGCGACGTCGCCGATGCCATGGTGGCGGATTCTGGCGTGGAGATCACCGAGCTGCGCGTCGACGGCGGCATGACGATGAACGAGCTGCTCATGCAGTTCCAGGCAGACATGCTTGGCGTCGAGGTACACCGGCCGAAGAACGTGGAGACCACCGCTACGGGTGCTGCTTTCGCCGCGGGCCTTGACTCCGGCTTCTGGGAGGACCTCAGCGTGCTGAGCTCCCAGCAAGGTGACTTCAAGGTGTGGAAGCCACAACGCGAAAAGGAAGAAGTCGAGGCTCTCTACCGCGATTGGAAGCGCGCCATCAAGCGTTCCCTGAACTGGGAAGACGTGGATGATGACGACGTGATTGCCTAAAGCCTGAGCGATACACGAAAACGCGGCCGTGACGAGTAATCTCGTGGCGGCCGCTTTCGTCGTTGGGCGCTTATTCGTGCCGTCGTGTGTCCTAGCCTGACGTAGACTCGGGGCTATGGCCAATGAAGTATTCTCGGACCACGCTCCGCGCCTCATCATCAGCGATATCGACGGTACTTTGTTGGACCGAAACCACCGGGTGCCCAAGCGAAACCGCGAAGTTGTGGCCCGTGCGGTCGCCGCGGGCAGCGAGTTTGCGCTGGCAACCGGGCGCCCCTTCCGGTGGATCATGCCCGTGCTCGAGCAGCTGACCGTGCGTCCAGTCTGCGTGACATCAAATGGTGCGGTGATTTATGACTCGGCGGAGGACCGCGTTCTTTCCGCCCACGAGCTTTCGCCTGAGGCCCTCGCGGAAACCGTGAAGGTCGCTGCGAAGGTACTCGAGCCGCATGGTGGGGTTGGCTTTGGGGCGGAGCGTGCGGGAGGCTCGGTCTTGGACCCGGTTGAGGAACTCTTCGTGGTGGAGTCGCACTATTCGGAAAACGCGCTCTTTGAGGGCTTCGGGCTGGTGAGCGTGGGGGAGTTGGTGTCCCGACCGGCGGTCAAGCTGCTGATTCGTAATACCGCGTTCTCGGCGCCGGAACTCTACGAGCTCATTGCGCCGCACATTGATTCCGAGCTTGCTCACGTGACGTACTCGATGTCCGAAGGCGTTCTAGAGGTCGCGGCCCCCAACGTGACGAAGCGCCGCGGAGTGAAGTGGTTGGCCGAGCACCACGGTATCGCCCGCGAAGACATCATCGCCTTTGGCGATATGCCCAACGATATCGAGATGCTTGAGTGGGCCGGGTGCGGTGTTGCCATGGAGAATGCGCATCCGGATGTCGTGGCGGCTGCAGATGTGGTGACGCTACCGCACCATCAAGCAGGTGTGGCAAAGGTCCTCGAGCGCTGGTTCTGATATTTTCCGCCTCCGGTTGCGGGGTGGGTGGTGGTGTTTTAGTCTTTGTCGCATGGGGGATTTGGAGACTTATTTCTCCTATCGCAGGTCGGGGTTGGATCTTGTGGGGCTTGCGGTAGGCAGTGTGGATGATTTACGCGCGCGTGGTGCTTCTGCGGCTGATGCTGCGGAGTTGGCCGGGTTGTACGGGGTGTATTTTGGGCCGACGCGTTTTACGGGCAAGCAGCGCCAGGCGCGTGCGGCTGCGGGCGCTAAAAGGCATGATGTGGCAACGTTGAGCTTGATTGAGTCCTATACCGCCAAGGTGAAAAAAGAGTTGGATGCGTGGAATCTGCGTGTCCGCTTGGCGGGTACCCCGGCACACGAAGCCTGCGGTGGCGACCAATGTGGTGGTTACGTTGGATGAGTTGGACCAGATTGTGCGGGGTGAGGGCGATGATATTGAGCTCGTGCTTACCAACGGTGGGCGGATGACGGGCCGGGAGTTTGTGACCTATAAGTTTGCTGAGGTTGGGTATGTGACTTTGGTGCATCCGACTATAGGGCCGGTGTGGTTGCATCGTGTGCGGCGTTTGGCTGGGTTTGAGCAGCGGTTAATGGCGAGTGCGGAGCATCCGACGTGTGCGCGTGAGGGGTGTAATAAGCCGGCGGATTATTGCCAGGTGCATCATTTAGTGCCGTGGCAGGCGGGTGGGGCGACGGATCCGCCGAATCTGACGATGTTGTGTGCTTATCACAATGGCATCAATGATGATGACCCGGATAAGCCGACTGGTGCCGGCTATGTCTTTAGGTTGCGGGGCGGGGTGGGGTATGTACCACCCTGGGCGGAGCCGATTACTTCGCAGCCGGCATACCAAGCGGCACAGGCAGCATTGAAGCAGCAGACCACAGGGGACTTTTTAGGTTCAGCCCTCCCGGATACCTAAACCCCAAGCCCAGATAAGTGCCGAAGCGGAAGCCACCAGGTGGCTCCCGCCACTTTGGCGATCCCGCTTAGACTTGGGGTGCTTTGGGGTTAGTCCGTGAAGACCTGAATCTGCTCAGTCTCCGGGTTGTAGACAATGGAACCGCCCTGAAACTGCACGCGGACTTCCTTGCCGAGGCCGGTGGGGACTTCGTTGGACGTCGGCAAGCCGAGCGTCGCCGAGTTGTCGCCGGACGCCCATTCCTTGGCGATGCGTCCCACGAGTGCGTGCGTACCAGTGTCCTCAGAGCTCAGCACGACGCCGTTCTGGAAGAGCTGGTAGATGATGCCGGCCGACTCATCCGGCCCACCAACTGCCAAGCCCAGGGCTGGGCCAAAGGCGTTAAGGACCGCCGTCCACGTTTCCTTCAAGCCCTCGTTCTTGCTCAAGGACAGCACCTTGGTCACGATTCCCGGGATCTGCTCCACCGGCAGCCCGTTGACGGTCTGGTCCATGTCAACCTGGTGCTCCGAGCGGGCATACATGATGGCGAAGAGCGTGCCAGCCAGACCCACCAAGGCGGTCACGGTGCTCATGGGGATCTCGGCGCCGCCCAGGGAAGAGGTCGCCTCTTGTGCCGGGGCAGCTTGTCCGCCCGGCGTGGAGGTATCCGGCGTAGGGGTATCTACGCTGCCCCAGTCCGTCGACGTCGAACCAGACGCACCCGACTTGATGGCCAGGTACTTCTTGTGCGCCGCCGCGCGGATCTTCGGCCATTGGGCAATGGTGTATTGCCCCGGGCACGCGGTGTAGTGAACGTCGCTGTGGCCGAAGAGGCCATAGACGGGGGCAGAGGCGCCTGCTGGGTAGCGCGAACCACCGAAGCCTTCCGAGCGAAGGGAGACGCGGGAGGTCGGATCGACACCGGAAATGGCGCCCTTCCAGCCGGCAAGGTCGGTGACAGATTCCAAGAGGGCTTCCGTCGGCTGCGCAGTCTCGTAGTTGCCGATCATGGAGATACCCCACGTGTTCTTGTTAAAACCGCCGATGTGGGCGCCCTGCACGGCTTTATCGAGCCCGCCGTAGCGGCCCTCGTAAATGGTGCCGTACTTATCCACCAGCGCGTTGTATCCGATATCGCACCATCCCAGGCTCTGTGCATGGTACTTGTACGCGGCGCGCACCTGCGCGGCCGCCTGCGCACGCGTGTAGTTGTTGGAACCCGCGGTGTGGTGCAGCGCGATAGCCTTCACGCCGTCGTCATAGTCGGCATCCTTGCACCGGATGCTCTCGTCGGCGCCCCAACCGGCGCGGGAGACCACGCGCGGCATGCCATCGGCCTCAGCGGTCGGCTCAATGCCCTCGCCCTCTTGGGCGTTGCCGTCCATGAAGACAGCCTCGAGGCCTTCGACGTCGCTGTTTGCCGGAAGCTCTTCGGTCTCGGCAACGGGGGCGATGTCGCCGACGTTGAAGGGGGCGTCGTCAAGCGCGGCGTCCTCAACGGGGGACTCGGTGAGTTTCTCATCCAAGTTCGACCCGGTCACCAGGTCCACGTTGTTGATGGAGACCTGCACGTCGTTGGTATCGCCCACGAAGATGAGCTCGGTGCCGTTCGTGGCATTGGGGTCATCGTTGTTGTAGGACATCGAGTCCATGTCGTACCACTCGGACCAGGACCCGTCCGGTTGCTTCGCGCGGACGAAGGCCGCGACATCGCGCGTGCCCTTCCACGTGACGGCGAAGGAGGAGAAGGTCTCATCGCGGTGGAATTGCTTGACGGCGCGCGGACCTTCGCCCTCGCCCTGGGCTGCGATGGCCGGGTCATCCACGACGACCGTTTCGCCAGAGCCGAAGGTTTCGGAGGCCGAGCTCACTTCGATGGGGCCGCTGCCCGCTTCCTGGGTCTGGATGAGGGGTTGGCCGCCCACGGCTGCGGCAGCGACCACAGCGATCGAGGTGACCGTGGCGATAACCGGCGTTGACCACGTCGATTTCGCGGGAACAAGACGACGTTTGAGGTGCACTGTTACTCCCTAGGATGGTGGCGCCACAAGGTTAAGAGAAGCGCAAAAAGCTAACTAACGGGACAGATGTTACGTCAGGTGTTGGAGTGAAAGAAGGTGTGACACGCGAGTTTCCTCGCTTGGGTGTCACCCGCCGTTTTGCACGTGTTGCTGCCTTAAGCTGGTGGCCATGACTGCATATGACCTCATCGTTGTTGGATCTGGATTCTTTGGCCTGACCGTGGCCGAGCGCGCAGCCTCCCAGCTGGGCAAGAAGGTGCTCATCGTCGAGCGCCGCGAGCACCTGGGCGGCAACGCCTACTCGGAGGCCGAGCCGGAGACCGGCATCGAGGTCCACAAGTACGGCGCGCACCTCTTCCACACCTCGAACAAGCGCGTGTGGGAGTACTGCAACCAGTTCACCGACTTCACCGACTACCAGCACCGCGTCTTCGCCATGCACGACGGCACGGCCTACCAGTTCCCCATGGGCCTGGGCCTGATTAACCAGTTCTTCGGCCGCTACTACTCCCCGGATGAGGCGCGCGAGCTTATCAAGGAGCAGGCTGGCGAGTTCGCCGTAGATGAGGCGCAGAACCTGGAGGAAAAGGCCATCGCGCTCATTGGCCGCCCGCTCTACGAGGCATTCATCCGCGATTACACCGCAAAGCAGTGGCAGACCGATCCGAAGGAGCTGCCGGCCGGCAACATCACGCGCCTGCCGGTGCGCTATACCTTCAACAACCGCTACTTCAACGACACCTACGAGGGCCTGCCCGTCGACGGCTACGCGGCCTGGCTGGAGAAGATGGCGGAGCACGAGCTTATCGACGTCCGTCTGGGCACCGACTGGTTCGACGTGCGCGAGGAAGTGCGGGGGGCGTCGCCAAGCGCGCCGGTGGTCTACACCGGCCCACTGGATCGCTACTTCGACTTCGCCGAGGGTGAGCTGGGCTGGCGCACGCTCGACTTTGACCTGGAGGTGCTGGAGACCGGTGACTTCCAGGGCACCCCGGTGATGAACTACAACGATGCGGACGTGGACTACACCCGCATCCACGAGTTCCGCCACTTCCATCCGGAGCGCGCCGATAAGTACCCCAAGGGCAAGACGGTGATTATGAAGGAGTACTCGCGCTTTGCCGAGAAGGGCGATGAGCCGTACTACCCGATTAACACCCCGGAGGACCGCTCCAAGCTGGAGGCCTACCGCAAGCTCGCCGCCGCTGAGGCCCGCGAGAACCAGGTTCTTTTTGGTGGCCGCCTGGGCACCTACCAGTACCTGGACATGCACATGGCCATCGCGTCCGCGCTGAGCATGTTCGATAACAAGCTGGCCCCGTTCTGGAATGAGGGCAAGGCCCTGGAGCAGGAGCGCGGCCACTAAGCCGCGTGCGGCCTGTACGGGTTAGTCCCCGTGGCGCGCTATGCTGAGACACCTCGATGGAAGGAGGTGACGGCATGGCCCAGCGCAAGAAGAAGCGTGCAGACCGCAGCATGTGGAAGATGTCCCCGGAGCGGCTCGAGGAACACCTCAAGCTGCGCAGTCGCGCAACGCGCATTCCCGATAAGAAGAAGGAACAATCCAGGAAGGCCTGCCGGAACACCCGGCGGGCCTTTGGCCGTTTATGGGGAGGTTGTGCCAGCGTACGGAACTAGACCAAAGAAAATAAAACTTGTGGTCTGGCCAACAATCACTTAAGGTTAACAGTAGGTTAACAATAGGCGAACAGAAAGTGAGTTTAGAGATGACTTCCCCGAACGCCCGCCGTTTCGATACGTTGCGCCAGGATTTACACGCAGATTATGGCCACGAGTACACCGCCCAGGAGATTGACTCCTTCCTCGATGCCACCATTGAGCGTCACGAGGCTGGCGCGACTTTAGAAGAGTTCATTCCCGTGATGGTGGAGCGCGAGGTGCGCGAGCACTTCGGCACCCACCGCATCCACGTGCGTTTCGCCGCAGGAGCTGACCACGCGCTGGCGCAGGCTGCCGTAGCGCTGACGAAGAAGTACGCCGGCGAGGCCCTGCTTGTCGACGCCGCCGTAGCCCACCCCGAAAACGACCCCGACTCCCACATGGCCCACGTGCTCCAAGAGCGCGGCATGGCGGAGCACCCGGACCGCTACCTCGAGGACCTGCGTCTGGTGACCATCCCGGATTACATCGTGTACTTGGGCCGCGAGATCCCGCGCGATGAAGCCGGCAAGGACGTCAAGATCTGGGACATCGCCACCGCCGAAACCGTGGAAGAGACCCGTGAGCTGGCCGATGACCTCGGCGCCCGCGTGCTCTACATGCTCAACCGCCTGGGCATCGAGCCCATCTCGGAGGATGCCGCTGTCACGGCCTAAATCAGCTGGATAAAGACTTCCTCAACGCGGTCGACACTGCGCAGGGAATCTGGAAGGTTAAGACCGGCATGGGCGATGACGTAGGCGTCGCGTACATCGGTCTTGGAGTTGCCGACGTGGATGCGAGAGAGCTGCCGCATCGCAAGCCCTGGTAGATGGCGAACATCTGCCCCCATGTCTTGGGCGACTGCGACGGTCAACCGGCCGATGTTGTTGGGAATAACAAGGACCGAGGCGTTGTCGGCGAGGAATTGGCCGAAGAGCTTGCGTAGCGAGCCTTCATGCTGATTGATGCGTTTGGACAGGACTTGCCTGCCTTGGGGATCGAGGACGCAGGCGTGGTGGAAGTATTTGCCGACGTCTACGCCAATGACGAAGTCATAGGCCATGGGTGTATGCCTCCTAGCGATGAATGAGAAGTTGGACTATTTAAGCTTCATCGCTGGGGTTGTCGGACATGCTTGCGCTGGCATCCACATTACTGTGAGACCTCATACCACCTGGGCTGGGTCGGGTTCCTATTAGCAGTTTGAGGATGTCACTGTCTTCGGCGGCATCACCCCCGGATCATTTTCAGACAGGGGCGGGAACAAGCCATACCGAAGCCAGCGACTAGTTCCACTGTCCTTTCAGATGGAGGGACCGGAAATAAACATAACCAGCCCAATCGGGTGGACAGGCTATGAATCTTCGGTGCCCTGAGGTGGAACTGCTAACAACGTAATGGGGGGAAGCGGGGGCAAAGTCAATAATTCGAGTCTGGCATAAGTTGATAAGGATTGCCTAACCTAATACTGTTTCAAGTTATGTTCCGATCGGGAATCGGCAACGGAAGCGAGGCGGCGACGATGAACAGAAAACGTGGATCGACCAGAGAACCCCTCTCCGGAGGGGGAGTCGGGGACGCGGGCCCGGACGGGACGGGCGACGGCGACGCGGTGGCGTCGCAGACGGACGATGGGCGGTTGGTACACGTCGCACCGGTCGCAGCGGGTGGCCGACCATCCACCCGCGATATGCTCGTCGCCGCCGCGATCGGCGTCGCGGGGTCTCTCGTCGTCGTGCCCCTGACCTACCTGCAGGTGTTCGCCGGCATCGCCCACGTTTATCTCGTCGCGGCGACGCTCGGGTTGTGGTTCCTGCAGTGCGTCGTTCCCCTCATCGTCGTCCGCAAGCCTGGCGCGAGCCTCATTGCGTGCCTTGCCATGGGCGTCGTGTCCGCGGCGACCACCCCGTTCGGCGTCGCCGCGATCGGGGCGCTGATCATGGAAGGATTGCTCATCGAGCTTCCATTCATGGTCACCCTGTACCGGCGGTGGACGCGTACCCAGTTCGTGGCGTCGGCGATGTTGTTCTCCGCGCTGATGGGAACGATGGCCCCGCGCGCAGTTGGCGTCGACTCGCCGACCACGCCCATGACCCTGATCAGCTTCGCCGTAGCCTTGGCATCGAGCCTGGTGTTTTTGGTCCTGGGCTTTGCCGTCGCAAAGGGGCTTCGCAGCCGCGGGGTCACCCAGTGACCGGCGGAGCACCTGCGTGCGCCGGTGCGACACGTGGGACGGCCCCGGCCCGGTTACGGGTCAGTGGCGCTGGCGTGCGGCACGCCGATGGGCGATGGGCACCCGACATGGTGGATCTCTCCTTCGACTTCGGCACGATCAATGTCATCACGGGACCCGTGGGATGCGGAAAGACGAGCCTGGCCCACCTCATCGCTGGACTGATCCCCTCGCACATCCCCATCGACCATGCCGGATCCGTGCACATCGTTGATGTCGACGGCACCGAATGCCCCGTGGACGGGGACCGAGTCACCTTCGTCGGGCAAGACCCGGCGACGCAGGTGCTCACGCTCCGAGTCGTCGATGACGTGGCCATGGCCCTCGAGTTTTCCCTCGTGGAAGCCGACATCGTCGCCAAGCGATCAGCCGCGGCCCTATCAGAGCTCGGGCTGTCAGAGCTCGCGGAGAAGGATCCGTGGGCTTTGTCGGGCGGGCAACGCCAGCGGATGGCCATCGCCGGTGCGGTGGCCAGGGCGCCGGAGGTCATGATCTTCGACGAGCCCGCGGCCCACGTCGACGAGGACGGTCGCCGGTCGCTGTTCGCCGCCATCCGTGATTTGCGGGCCCCGGGGCGCGTCATCCTGCTCATCGAGCACGACCTCCGCCCGTTCGACGGGTGGGTCGACACGGTGACGATCCTCGATGCGGACGGGAGCGTCGCCGCCCACGGAGCGCCGGATGGCATCGCGGTGAAGGGCATTGCGACGACGGCCGCGACCGCCGGAGCGCCGGACGCCAGTACGCCGGGCACGGGGGCACCGGACCGTCTCAGTCCGGACCGGCGGCGAAGGCCCCGGGGAGCCGGGGATGGCGCCGATCCGGAATCGGAGGCGGACGCCGTTCCACTGCTGGCCTTGACCGGAGCCCATGTGGCCCGGGGCAGGGAGCGGATCCTGAACGGGGCTGATCTGACACTGGAACGGGGCGAGATCCATGCTCTAGTCGGCGCCAACGGAGCCGGTAAGTCCACCTTGCTGGCGGTGCTGTCGGGCCAGATGAAGGCGGGAGCGGACATACGGATCGACGGCGAGTCCGCCCGGCGCGCCCCCGACGCCTTCGCGTCGTGGGCGTTCCAGAACCCCGAGCACCAGTTCACCCGTGCGACCGTCGCTGCGGAAATCGCCTCCGCGCTGGCCGGCACGGACCCGCACGGACCACTCGGCGCCGATGAGTTGAGGAAACTGCGGGAAGCCTTGTGCCCCCGGGCACTTGACCCTGTCTCGCCGTTCGTCCTGTCGGGCGGACAGAAAAGACGGTTGGGCATCTTCCTGGCGGTGGCGGCCAATCGCCGTTTGCTGCTTCTCGACGAGCCGTTGGCGCACCTGGATTCGCCGAGCTCGCGCATCGTACTGGATACGCTGGCGGAATACGCCGGGGCCGGCGGAACCGTTGTGTTCACGTGCCACGACCGCCGTGCCGCGCGAACGTGGGCGGATCGGGCGAGCATCGTCGCCGAAGGGAAGGTCGCCTGGTCTGGTCCCGCGGCCGACGTGCCGGCTGCCCCGGAGTCGTCCCGGCGGGATCGCGCACTGCCCGCGGCCGGCGCACGGACGTCCTTGGACGAAAGCCCCTGGACCAGTGGATCCGCCGCTCGAAGGCGCGCGGGGTTGAACGCCATCACGATTGTCGCGGCGGTGATGCTCGTCCTCGTCGCCGGGCTGCTCTCCGGCGGAGACGCCGTTCTCGCTCTGACGGGGGTCGCGTTCCTCGCACTCGCTGCGATCGCGGAACGCGACGTTCGGGCGACGGCGGGGAAGGTCCTCCTCGTCCTGTTGATCGGGGTGTTCTTCGGCCTGCTCGGGTGGCGCTCCGAGTTCTACGGCAGTGGGGATCCGGCGGAGGCTGTCCGCCACGGCATCCATCACGGACTGCTACTGACGGCCGTGTTTGCGGGGACGGTCCTGGTCTCCGCGTGTATGCGCGTCGAGGAGCTTTTCGACGCCATGGTGCAACGCCTCCGGGTGCCCTACACATGGTGCACCATAGCGATTTCCGGGGTGAGCATCGCGGCGTTCCTGCGCAGCGAAATCCCCCAGCTGACATGGGCGATTAGATTGCGCTCGATGCGACCGGGGCAGTCTTTCCGCTCCGGCTTCATTCGCGCGACGACGCCCGCGCGCATCGCCTTTCCCCTGTTCGTCAGCGCCGTGCGCTGCGCCGAAAAGCTGTCCCTGACCCTGGTGATGCGCAACTTCGGCCGCCATCCGCGACGTACCTTCCGCACCGATCACCCCTGGCGAGTGCGTGACGGTTTCGCGGCTGCAGCGTCCGCCGCGGCCTTCGTTGCCGCCCTGGTGTCCGCAGTGACTTGACGGGCACCCGGAACCGGCGGGCCCCGAGCCCGCGAGCGTTTCCGAGCCTGTACGGAGACGCGCCCCACCCAGTTGCTTCAACCCTTCAGACACATCCTCCGGGTCGCGCCATGCGGGCCCGGTCCGCCCGGCACCGGCATGGCGCCGGCAACCGAAAGAGGTACCAGTGAACACGATCCGGACCATCAGCGACGTGCTTCGGGACAAGGCCGATGAGACGAAGAAGGGGATCACCTTCGTCGAGAATCGGCGGGACGTCCTCGTCCCGTACGGCCGGGTCCATGCGGAGGCGGTGGCGGCTGCGACTCGGTTGGCTGAAGCCGGCATCGGCCCCGGCGATCGCGTGATCTTCCAAGTTTCGGAGAACCGCGGGCTCATCCGGGCGTTCTGGGGCTGCGTCTACGCCGGCGCGGGCGATGCGGGGCCGGCGGCCGAGACGACCGTAGTCCGGGCGACCGGCCCAGGTTCCTACAAAATGACCGCGGCGATTGCTGCCGCCACCGTTGCGTCGGTCGCGGGGAAGCCGGTCGCGCCGGGGTGCCGGGATCTCGTCGGCCACCCCCGGCTCCTCGAACCGGTCCTCGCCTTCGCCCGCGATGCGGGCATCCATATCGAAACGCCGCATGACAACCCGACCACGGGGCCACTGCCGGCAGCGGCCCACTGCGACACCAAAGAAAAGGAGAAACGATGACAGATCAAGCTGAACGGGGTGCGGCGATCGTCGTCCGCGACCTCACGAAGAGCTACCCGATTGCGGGCAAAGCCGGCACCGCGCCCGAAGGCGGGGCAGGTGCTCCGCCGGACGGCGGGCGCAAGGGAAAGCGCGGCGCCCGGATGCGCAAGCATGTGCTCGACGGCGTGAGTTTCACCGTGCCCGCCGGGTCGATCGTGTCGTTCCTCGGCCACAACGGCGCAGGCAAGACCACCCTCATCCGAATCCTGTCGACGCTCATTACCGCAGACTCCGGCGAGGTGAGCATCTTCTCGCGCGATGTGAAAGAGGATCCGGCGGGCGTGCGCGCCGACATTGCCACCACCGGCCAATTCGCGGCGATCGACGAGAACCTCACCGGCCGGGAGAACCTGGAGTTCTTCGGGCGGCTGCGCGGACTCGACCGCGCCGACGCGGCCGCCCGCGCGACGGAACTGCTCGCGCAATTCTCGCTCGCAGACAGTGCTTCGACGTTGGCGTCGGCCTATTCGGGTGGCATGCGGCGCCGTCTCGACATCGCCGCGTCGCTGTGCGTCGTGCCCAGGCTGCTGTTCCTCGACGAACCCACGACGGGGCTGGACCCGGTCAGCCGCGAAGAGCTGTGGGGCTTCATCCGGCAACTGCGGGACGACGGAATGACCCTGGTGCTGACCACCCAGTACCTGGAAGAGGCGGAGGCGCTGGCAGACCACGTCCATCTGCTCAAGGACCGCCGCATCGTCGCCAGCGGAACGCCGGAGGAATTGCGCCGCGACTTCGGGTCGCACGTGCTCCGCGTGTCCTTTGCCACCACCGCCGAGGCGGAGGCGTTCGCCCGCTGCCTCGGACGAACGTGCCTGGACGGCGCCCGCGTCGCGGGGAAGTCGGTGTCCCTCGACGTCGACCCCGGACCGCAGGTCCTCGAGGCGGTGGCGCAGGCGATGGAGGCCTCGGAAGCGTTGCCGGATTCGCTGAGCGTGTCGCCACCCACCCTCAACGAGGTATTCATATCGATGAACGCAGGGGGTGCGGCGCGATGAGTGCGACGTCGGTCGCGGCGTTCCTCCGTCGGGATCTGCTGCTGTTGCGACGCAACACCGCGTCGCTGATCTCCATGTTCGTCGTTCCTCCCCTCTTCCTGCTGTGCCTGTACGCGGTGTTTGGGTACTCGGCAGGGCAATCCGGCTTCGGGTACCTGCGTTTCGTGCTCGGCGGCTGCCTGTTCCAGGCGGCGATGTTCACCGCCGCGGCGTCGGCGATGGCGGTGGGACAGGACGTCGAATCCGGGCTCGTTGACCGCGTGCGCGTGCTGCCCGGGGCCACAGGCGGCTATGTCGCCGGCAGGCTCGCCACCGATGTGCTGCGGATGTCCGCGTCGATCGCGGCGCTGCTGGTCGTCGCGTGGTCCTGCGGCCTCGACATGGCTCTCGGTGACGTCGCGTGGACAGTCCTGTGGTCACTGCTCGCCGCCGCGGTCCTGTCCCTGGTCACGGACGGGGTGATCCTGATGGTGCCCGCCCCGGTGTCGACAGCCTCATCGATCCAGGCGCTGGAAATGCTGCTGCTCATGTTCTCCACCGCGTTCATTCCGGCGACCGCTTTGGACGGCTCCCTGCGCGACGTCGTACGTCACATGCCGTTTTCGCCGATCATCGAGGTGATCAGGGCGGCGTCCCCGGATGCCTTCCCGGATAGTGCCGGGGAAGAGGCAGCCCTGTGGCTCGGTGTCGCGGCGGTCGCCGGAATCGTCTTGTTCATCCGCCGGTTCACCTCGAGGAGCGAATCATGATCGGCCCCATCTTCGTGCATCTGCGGCGCATTGCCCACATTTGGCTGCGGCGCCCCGACTTCTGGTTCATGACGTTCATTGCTCCGCTCGTGTACCTGTTCATCGTCAACCGCATGTTCGGTAGCCTGGTCAGGCAGCTCACCGGAGAGTTCGAACTCCCGAACGCGGTCATCCTGGTCGTGACGACGTGGGCGTTCATCTTGGCCATCACGGGATCGTCCACTGTGTTCGTTGAACGCAGCAATGGCCTCCACGAGCGGTTGATCACCATGCCGGCGCCGTACGCGGCCGTGCCGGTCGCACGGATCATCGCTGAGTTCATCCGGATCATGGCGATGTCGGTCGTCGTCGCGGCGGTGGCCGCCTTGCTTTCCGACAGCCCCCCTGAGGCGTCCTGGTGGTGGAGGATCGCGGTGACCGGCGCGATGGTTGCCGCGGCGGCCGCATGCACCGGCACGTACATCGCGTTCTCCATCACCAGCCCCCAGGGCTCCGTGGCCCTCATCCCGTTAATCATCGTTGCGATGTTCGTCAACACGGTGCTCATGCCCGCCGACCACTTCCGTCCCCTCCTGCGCGGAATCGCCGGGCACACCCCCGTATCCGCGGCCGGCGAGGCCGTCAACGGCACCGGGGCTGCGGGTCTGGTGGTCTGTGCGGCCTGGTTCTTTGGTATCGCCGTGCTCGCGGCGTGGGGCATCGCCGTGAAAACGAGGCCGGGGGAGTCTGCATGACGGCCCGCGAATCCGAGCATCTAACCCGAAACCGCCGCGTGGACGCGGCCCACACACCCGGAGACAGAACCAGATGAAGTCGATCGCCCAGATCGTCCAGAACAACCGCAGGCTCCTCGCGGCCTACGAGGACAAGGTCGAGCCGAGGTTCCTAAGCCGCTATGCGCGCGAACCGATGGACGCCGCCGCCGTGTACCGGAAGCTCCGTGCGCTGGATCCCGGGCCGGATGCGCCGGCCCGGGTCCTCGACCTCGGTTGCGGAACCGGGTGGCTCGCCCGCACGCTCGCCGCTGAGTCTCGCTATCGCAGGGCGAACATCGTCGGCTACGACCTGTCGCCCAATGCGATCCGCATCGCCCGCGAACGCGCCGCCGCCGACGGGCTCGGGGCCCGGACGGAATTCCACGTTGCCGACATCCTCACGCCGCTCGCGGGAGAGCCCGGCGGGGCCTGTGAAATCTGGGTGTGCGGCGCGCTCCACCAAATGAAGGATGCGGGAGCCGCGCTCGGCAGGGTCTCCGGGCTGCTCGCCGACGGCGGCATCGCTTACGTGCAGACGTTCGTCGAGGATCCCGACGTGAACGAGCGGGTCGACATGGCCGTCATGGCGAAGATGGGCCACCGGGTGTTCCGGGGCAGCGAGCTCGAGGACCTCGCCGAAGCCAACGGGCTGAAGCTGGACGGAGCCTCACGCGCCGGCATGGTGTATTTCTGCACTCTCGCGAAGAAAAGCGTGATCGGGGAGGCGGGGAAGTGAGCGCCGTGGACGGGACCGTCGGCCCGTGGTCGCTGCTCGCCCCGATCCGGACCCGGATGCGTGCGGTGGTCGCGTTGTCCGTCCTGTCGTCGGTGGCTACCGGCGCTTCGCTGGTCGGCATCATCGACATCGCGATGACGTACCCGGAGGCCCCGGAGCATCGGACGTGGTTGGCCGTGGCTGTCATCGTCGTCGCCGCAACGGTGCGCATGGCCGCGGACGGCGCCGCCGGCATGCTCTCGCACCGGGCGGATAACGACCTGCAGCTCCACCTCCGGCGCCGGCTGGTCGCCCAAATCCGGAAGTTGCCGCTGGGCTGGCTGGACGCCCGGCGCTCGTCGGGAATCATCGGGTCGGTTGAGAAGGACGTCGCGGCTGTCCACCAGCTCATGGGCCACACCGTCGGTGAGACCGTGGTGGCGGTGCTGGTTCCCCTGCTTTCCCTCATCGCGCTCGTCGCGGTGGATTGGCGGATCGCGGCGGTGGCGGTCGTCCCGGTGCTGGTCACCTTCGCCCTGATGGGCGTGATGATTTCGCGCGGAGCCGGTCTTCAGCGCGACTACGAGCGAGCCTCCGAAGGAGTGACGGCCGCGGTCATCGAGTTGGTGCGCGGTATCCCGGTGATGAAGTCCTTCGGACGCGCCAACCAGGGCGCGGGTCGCTACGATGCCGCGGCGTTGTCGTTCGTCCGCGCGTGGTCCGCCTGGTCCCGGCAGTCGAACATCTATCTCGGGTTCATCGACGTGGTGACGTCCCCGATCACAGTCCTCGCAGTGGTGTGCTGGGCCGGCCTCGCTCTGAGGGACGCCGCGGGCGGCATACCGGAGGGTCTCGTCGCCGGGCTGGTTCTCAGCCTTGGACTCTCCGCGGCGATCGTGCGGGTGGCCATGAACTCCGAACCCATCATCGCGGGGATTGCCGCCCTGAAGTCCATCGCGGAGGTGCTGGGCACGCCGCCAATCGCCGAGCCCGCCGATCCGGTGCCCGTGCGCGGAGGCGCGCTCGAGGTCCGGAACCTGGTCTTCTCCTACGGCGATGGGCCGCGGGTCCTTGACGGGATGTCCGCGACGTTCGAACCGGGGACCCTCACTGCGCTGGTGGGGTCCTCCGGTTCCGGAAAGTCCACCGTCGCCCGGCTGTTGGCGCGTTTCCACGACCCCGTTGAAGGCTCGGTGCTGCTGGGCGGCGCCGATCTTCGCGACATCGCCGTGCGCGACGTACACCGCTCGGTGTCGGTGGTGTTCCAAGATCCGCAGTTGCTCACGCTGCCGTTGCGGGAGAACATCCGGCTGGCCAGGAGAGACGCCACCGACGGCGAAATCATGGCGGCCGCGAAGCTCGCGAACCTCGATGCGGTCATCGCGGCGCTGCCGAAGCGTCTGGATTCGGTGGTCAACGTCGACGTGACCTTTTCCGGCGGTGAGGCGCAGCGCGTGGCCATCGCGAGGTCGATCGTCACGGACGCGCCGGTGCTCATCTTCGATGAGGCAACCGCTTATGCGGATCCGGCTTCCGAGGCCCTCATCCAGTCCGCAATCGAGCGTTTGGCCCGTTCGCGGACGGTGATTGTGATCGCGCACAGGTTGAGCACGATCCGCAACGCCGACCGCATCCTCGTTCTCGATGGGGGAGCGGTCGCGGAGGCGGGTACCCACGACGAGTTGCTTGCGCGCGGTGGCCGCTACCGGGATTTGTGGCGCGCGTTCGCGCTCGACGACGAACCATCCGCTCCGCGGGGCACTGAATCAGACGATGAAAAGGCGGGGAACCGATGATTCGGGACTTGTGGTTGATGACGGATCGGCGCTCGAGAATGACGCTGGCGTGGCTCATTGCGTTGGCCGCACTTGCCTCGCTGGCCCAGGGAGCGGCGTTCGTCGCGCTGCTGCCGCTGCTGTCGGCTCTGGCCGAGGGAGATGATGCGACGGCGTGGCGTTTCACCGGCGTCATCGCCGGCCTCGCGGTCGCCCATGCGGTGCTGTCCCTCGCCGCGGGGACGGTCGGCAGGGCGAATTCCGCAGCGGTGCTGTCGTCCCTGCTGCGTTCCCTGGGCGAACGCGTGCTGACGTTGCCACTCGGGTACGTCACCAAGTCCACGGCCGGCCGCTTTTCGGAGATGGCGTCGTCGGGTATCGCGTTCGCGGCGTCCGTGCCGCACGTGATCCTGCGGCCCGTCATCGCCGCGGTGGTTGCGCCGACCGTCATCGCCTTCGGAATTCTGGCGGTGGATTGGCGCGTCGGTTTGGTTCTCGTCGCGTCGGCGCCGGTGCTCTTCTTCGCCTACCGGGCCATTGGCCGGGTCGGCGGGGAGTCGGACGAAGCGCATGCTGACGCCGTCGCTGCCGTCTCCGGCAGGCTGATCGAGTTCACCCGCTGCCAGCAGGCGATTCGCGCCGCGAGCGACGGTTCAGCGGCGGACGCGATGGTGGATGAGGCGATCCAGGCCCAACACGATACGTTCGCGAAGGCGACGTCGACGCAGGGGGCGGCCATCGGACGGTTGAGTTCGGTCGTCCATGCGGTGTTCACGGCGGCGGTGGTCGTCGCCGTGGCGGTCGCCGCGACGGGCGGGATGTCACCGGCGCATTTGGCGCCGATGCTCATTGTGGTCGTCCAGTTCACCGGACCGATCACCACGGCGGGAGCGTTGTCCGGCGGTTTCGGCGCGGGCCGCAACACGTTGGCTGCGCTGCGTGACCTGCGGGCGATCCCCGCCCTTCCCGAACCGACCGCACCGGAGCTGCCCAACGGGCATGACGTGGAGTTCCGCGGCGTGAGCTTCGGGTACGGGGATAAGAAGGTTCTCGACGGCGTCAGCTTCCGTGCACCTCAGGGAGCACTGGTTGCCGTAGTGGGACCGTCGGGGGCGGGCAAGACGACGGTCATGCGGCTGCTGTCGCGTTTTCATGATCCGGACTCGGGGGAGATCCTCATTGGCGGGGTGCCCTTGCCTCGGATCGGCACCGACGGCGTGAACTCGCTGGTGACCCCGGTGTTCCAGGAGACGTTCCTCTTCGACGCGTCCGTGCGGGACAACGTGGTCTTCGCCGACCCCGGATTCGGTTCCAGGCCCGGCGACGGAGACCGCTTGCGCGAGGCCGCCCGGCGATCCGGGGTGGACCGCATCGTGGAGCTGCTGCCTTCCGGGTGGGATAACCCGGTGGGGGAGGAGGGGACGCTGCTGTCGGGAGGCGAGCGGCAGCGCGTCGCCATCGCCCGGGCGCTTCTGAAGGATTCCCCGGTGGTGCTTTTCGACGAGCCAACGTCCTCGCTGGATGCGGCCACTGAGCGGGCGATTGTCGGCACGATGGAAGCGTTGCGCGGCGATCACACCGTGATCGTCGTCGCCCATCGCCTGCACACCGTCCGCGATGCCGACCTCATCGTCGTGCTTTCGGAGGACGGGACGGTCGCAGAACGGGGCACGCACGATGAATTGCTGGCGAAGGGCGGCCGCTACGCCGAGTCGTGGACGTGCCGGACGGGAGGCTCCCCGGGTGCCTGATCCTCGTCCGTCGAGGACTATCGCTCCGGTCCGGTACCGGTGCAGTGGTCCCGCCACGCCGTCCCGGTCAGCGGGTCCTCGACGATGCCCTGGGCGACAGGGTCGTAATTGAAGCCGTAGTGCTCGGTGCGGTGGGCGGGGCACACGTCTTGGACGGTGATGTTGGTGACGCCGGGTTCCCGCACGAAGGAGTTTTAGTGGGGGAGCACGGCATTGTCGTGCCGCGTGCCCAGGAAGGTGTACCGCACGCCCGGTCGAGTGATGTCGCCGATGGTCAGCTCATTCAGCAGCATGGAACCGGAGATCTGCTGTTCCCAGGCAAGCGCGTTTGTTTTGCCGGCGTTTCGGGAGTATCCGTGGCGCATCTCGGGGTGGACGTCAAAGCGATCGGCTGCGCTGTGCGCCCGGGGCCCGTGGTTCGAGGCACCGGTACCGATGAGCTGTTCGACGACCCGGTCCCGGGAATGAGGATGACGGGCAATTCACCGTCCCGGGGTGGCACCGGAAGTCGTTGGCGCCGGGGGCACCAGACCGGGCTTGTCCATGGACAGGGCCCGGGCGGCCGCGGGTGAGGTTTGCCGGAGGCCGGGCCACCGGTCGAGAAACCGCCGTCCGACAGCGACGAGGGGATTCTCGTCACCTCGTCGGGGGTGTTCCTATATAGGTTGTCAACTCCGCGGGTGGGCAGTCGAACAGTGCTTTTTGTAGTTGTCTCTCTTGAAAGGTTATTGGCGTCTTTTTCGAAGATTGCTGCGGGTGTTTCAATAGTTGGTGCTCTTTCGGCCGAGCTTCATTCAGCGACAAAGGCGATAGTTCTCCCGTTGTGCTACGTGCTTGGCATTCCCGCTATTGTGTTGTCGGTTTCCCAGACAGAGGTGCTGGCATTAGAGCAGTTTGGCCAGGGCATTCAAGACTGGGATTTTCTTATCATCTTTGGTCTTCCCTTGCTATTCGTTGGATTGCTATCTGTTTTTTCTTTTTTCGCGGGGGTGGACCAGATTAAAGTCACCACTGAGCGGCTCGCGCGAATTGGTGTTGCAACTCCGATGATCAATGTCGCACGGTTCATCGGCTTGCCTTTTTGCTACTTGACTTTGTCAATGGCCTTGTCGGTAGTTTTCGCTGTGCTGAGTTCTACATTGCATCTGGCTATCCTTGGTTCCTCATTGGGGCATGTGATGGCGGGGATTTCTCTGAAGGTTTCGTTTTCCCTTGCTGGCGTTCTTTTTGCAGCATTTCTTGTTTGTACCGGCGTTTATCTCACTTGGGGAGCAGTTGGGAAGAGGTTCGCTAAAGTCGACTCTTTGAGCTGACTGAAATAGGAAGAAAGACACTCTGATCATGTGTTGCTATGAGGAGTATCCTTCTTATTGTACAGAGTTAATAGTTGTCAGTTAGCGAAAAATTAGTCAGTATTGTTCTCTACTTTCTCAATCTCCCTCCGATTCGACACCCTCTTGAGCCTCTGACAATTGCGGCCACGAGTTCGTGACCATCGAGGTCGATTTCCTTTTGGCGCCGCACGAAGTCGGCAAGGACATCAAGATTTGGGATATCGCTACGGCAGAAACCGTAGAGGAGACCCGCGAGCTGGCTGACGACCTCGGCGCCCGCGTGCTTTACATGCTCAACCGTCTGGGCATCGAACCCATCTCGGAGGATGCACCCCTCTCGGCTTAGCTTTCAGCCGCGTGGGAACTCAGCTGAAGAGTGCGAAACCACTAATCTTGGTTCCTGAATACTGTCGAAACCTGTGTGGAGAACCGAAAATATCGTGACTGCCAACAAATCTGCTGCGTACGAACCCGTACAGCGCATCCTGCTGCCCAAGCGTGGCGAGCCGGTCGACGTCCGCATGCTCTACCTCATCGAGTCCGAGCAAAACCGCGAGCGCCTCAGCTGGAGTGGCCGCACCTCCGTGACCATCCCGGCCGGCGAAGAGGCCTCCTTCGAGACCTACTTCAATGCGTTCCCGGCCGCCTACTGGCGCCGCTGGTCCCAGCTGAAGTCCATCGTGCTGGTGATGGACGTCGAGGGAGAGGCCAATATCTCCCTGTACCGCTCCAAGCAGGATGGCCAGCGCATCGCCGTGGCCAACCACGTGGTGACCACCGGCCACCACGAGTTTGAGCTGCCCCTGAAGAACTTCGAGGACGGCGGCCTGCTGTGGTTCGATGCCTCTGCCGTTGAGGACACCGTGCTTGCCGACGCCTCCTGGTGCGCCCCCCACGCCCCGAACCCGCAGCTCCTACCGGACGGCAGTGAGTACCCGGCGCAGGACAAGCGCGTCGCCGTGGGCATCCCGACTTTCAACCGCCCCACCGATGCCGTCGCGGCGCTGCAGGCGCTGGCAGAGGACCCGGTGGTGGACGGCATCATCGACTACGTCCTTATGCCGGATCAGGGCAACCAGCACCCGGCGGACGAGCCGGGCTACGACGACGCGGTGGCGCACTTCGGTGAGCGCTTCCGCGAGTTCCGCCAGGGAAACCTGGGCGGCTCGGGTGGGTACTCCCGCATCATGTTCGAGGCGCTGGAGAATACCGACTCGCCCTACATCCTCTACATGGACGATGACATCGCCATCGAGCCGGATTCCATCCTTCGTGCGGTCCAAGCAGCGCGCTACGCCGCCAAGCCCTTCATCGTGGGCGGCCAGATGCTCAACCTGCAGGAGCGCTCCCAGCTGCGCACCACCGGCGAGCGCGTCAACCGCGCCGACTTCATGTGGGGCGCGGCCGAGCACGCCGTTTACGACCACGACTTTGCCAAGTACCCGCTGCGCGCCATCGGTGACGCCCAGTCCCACCTCGACCCGAAGAAGTACGACTCCCGCGCGCTGCACCGCCGCGTCGACGTGGAATACAACGGCTGGTGGATGTGCCTCTTCCCGCGCGTCGTCGCGGAGAGCATCGGGCAGCCGCTGCCGCTGTTCATCAAGTGGGATGACACCGAATATTCCCTGCGCGCCGCCGCCCACGGTTTCCCCACGGTGACCTGGCCGGGCGCTGCCATCTGGCACATGGCGTGGGCGGATAAGGACGATGCCATCGACTGGCAGGCCTACTTCCACCTGCGCAACCGCCTCATCGTTGCCGCGATGTACCATGAGGGACCGGCCAAGGGCATTACCAAGTCCATCTTTAAGTCCACCCTCAAGCACACCATGTGCATGGAGTACTCCACCATGGCCATCCAGCTGGAGGCCATGAAGGACTTCCTGGCCGGCCCGGATCAGCTCTTCGACATCCTGGAGTCCTCGCTGCCGCGCATCGCGGCGATCCGCAAGGAATTCCCGGACGCCGTCATCATCGAGTCGGCGGATCAGCTGCCCGCGCCCACCGGCGCGCCGGGCGTGCCCACCCGCAACATCGGCGGCCGCCTGGGCAAGATCAAGAAGATTCCGTGGCTCATCAAGTCTGCCAAGCACCTGGTTACCAAGGAAGACCCGGCCCATCACGAGGCGCCGCAGCTCAACCTCACCCCGGAGGAGGCCCGCTGGTTCACGCTCTCCCGCGTCGATTCCGCCACCGTCTCCACCGCGGGCGGCACCGGCGTGGCCTTCCGCAAGCGCGACCGAGAGCTGGCCCTCGAGCTGGTGAAATCCACCCGCGAGCTGCTCAAGGAAATCGAGGAGAACTTCGATGACCTGCGCGCCGAGTACCGCGCGGCCCTGCCGGAGCTGACCTCCCGCGAGTCCTGGCGAAAGGTCTTCGATGCCCAATAAGCTTTCTGTCGCCGAATCCCACGTCCTCGAGAAGATTCAGGACGTGGCCTTCGAGGCCCCCGGCGTTCTGCCCACCGCGCGGGGCTTAAGCCACTTCGGCGAGCACGCCCTGGGCTGGCTGGCTCTCTCTGGTCTGGGTGCTGCCGTGAATTACCAGAAGCCGGCGCGCCGCCGCCAGTGGGTAGCTGTTGGCGTGGGCGCTTTCACGGCGCACGCGGCCAGCGTTGTGATCAAGCGCATTGTGCGCCGCAAGCGCCCGGACTATGACTACGTCAAGGTGGGCGTGAAAACCCCGTCTAAGCTGTCTTTTCCGTCCTCCCACGCGACGTCGACAACCGCGTTCCTCGTGGGCGCCGCGCACGTTCTGGGAACCCCGGCGCCGCTCGTCGGTGTGCCGGTCATGATGGCCTCGCGTATGGTGCTCGGGGTACATTACCCATCCGATACGGCGTTCGGCGCCCTGCTGGGGGCCGCCACCGCGGAAGCATGTCACCGCTATGAAAGGAAGACCGCATGAGCGAACGACCAAACCGCGTCGATGACGGTGAGCAGAGCGTCTTCCACTCTGAGCCGCACACCTCCGGTATTGATACAGGCCGCAAGCGTAAGCCGCCGAAGAACCTCGCCGATGGCATGGTGAAGGCCCTGCGCCCCAAGCAGTGGGTCAAAAACGTCCTCGTTCTCGCTGCCCCTGCGGCCGCGGGCGCGGAGTCGCTGTTCCACTCGCGCGTGCTTCTCGACGTCCTCCTCGCCTTCATCGTCTTCTGCATGGGCGCGTCCTCCATCTACCTCATCAACGATGCCCGCGATGTGGAGGCAGACCGCGCGCACCCCACGAAGCGCTTCCGCCCGATTGCGGCGGGCGTGCTTCCGGTGAACTTGGCCTATGCCATGGCGGCGGTGCTCATTATTGGTTCCATTGGCCTGTCCTTCTTGGCCACGGCCGGACTGCACCTTGCCATTGTCATGGCCATTTACATTGGCCTGCAGCTGGGCTACTGCTTCGGGTGGAAGCACATGCCGGTGATCGATATCGCTCTGGTGTCCTCCGGCTTCATGCTGCGCACCATGGCCGGCGGTGTGGCCGCGGGCATTGAGCTATCCCAGTGGTTCCTGCTGGTTGCCGCGTTCGGCTCCCTGTTCATGGCCTCGGGTAAGCGCTACTCGGAGATCCTTTTAGCGCAGCGCACAGGCGCCAAGATCCGCAAATCCCTGGAGGGCTACACGCCCACCTACCTGCGCTTCGTATGGACGCTGGCGGCTACTGCCGTGGTCATGTCCTACTCCCTGTGGGGCTTCCAGCTCTCCAACGAGTCTGATGGTCCGGCCAGCGTGTGGTACCAAATCTCCATGGTGCCGTTTACCATTGCCATCTTGCGCTATGCCGCCGACGTGGACCGCGGCAACGGCGGCGCCCCGGACGAGATCGCCTTGGAGGACCGTGTCCTCCAGATTCTGGCCCTGGTGTGGCTTGCATGCATCGCCATGGCGGTCTACATCATGCCGGTAATGGTGGGCTAGCCAGCGGCGATCGGGAACAGGGCAAGGCAAGTGCTAAACTCTCTCCTCATGCGAAAATCCGATACACGTACCGCGGCCGCGCTCAGCGCGCTGGCCTCGGTTATCGTGATCGGAGTTTTCTCGTTTTGGGGTGGATTCGCCCGCCGCTGGATCTCCGACGACGGCCTGATTGTCCTGCGCACTGTGCGCAACCTTGAGGAAGGCAACGGGCCCGTCTTCAACGCGGGGGAGCGCGTCGAGGCGAATACCTCGACGCTGTGGCAATACCTGATCCTCCTCGTGCGGTGGGTAACGAACGCCCCGCTGGAATCCATCGCCGTCAACCTGGGCCTCGTGCTGGCGGTTGCGGCGATGGTGCTAGGGGCGTGGGCCACGGCACGCGCCTTCTTCCGCTCGGGCCAGTTTGCCGCACCGCTGGTGGCTCCCGCGGGTGCGCTGGTCTACCTCGCGCTGCCCCCGGCCCGTGACTTCTTCACCTCCGGGCTCGAATGGGGCCTGTCCATCTTCTACCTCGCGGCCCTGTGGGCGCTGCTGCAGCACTGGGTGCAGTCCCGCGATAGCGCCAGCGCCTACTGGCTAGCGCTGTGGGCCGGGCTGTCCTGGCTCGTGCGCCCGGAGTTCGCGCTCTACGGCGGACTGGCCGGCCTGCTGCTCTTGGCGGCACACCGTAATTGGAAGGCGTGGCTGGGCATCCTCGGCGCGGCCCTTCCCATCCCCGCGGGCTACCAATTCTTCCGCATGGGCTACTACGGCCTGGTGACTCCGCACACGGCAGTGGCCAAGTCGGCGTCGTCAAGCGCGTGGGGCAGCGGCCTGAACTACCTGAAGGATTTCGTGGGGCCTTATGCCCTGTACCTGCCCGTTCTCGTGCTGGCGGGTGCGGCGTTGTGGACCTTCCGCGCCCAGCTGCGCCCGGCAGCGCTGCGCAGCGCCACGACCGTGACCTACCTGATGGTCGGGGCGGCGGCGGTGCACGTGCTGTACGTGCTGCGCGTCGGCGGTGACTTCATGCACGGACGTATGCTGCTGCTGCCGCTCTTCGCCGCCCTTCTCCCCGTTTTCGTGCTGCCGCTCAAGGGTCTTGTGTCTTCGCTCGCGGTGGCCTTCTGCGCGGTGTGGGCATTCATCATCGTGCTGCGCGGGCATCCGACGGATTGGGATGCCTATGAAAAGCCGCTGTCCATCGTGGATGAGCGTGATTTCTGGACCTATGCCACCCACCGCGAGGCGGGCCACCCGCCGCGCTCGGCGCGGGATTACCTGGGGATGAAGTTCATGCGCGGCTACGAAGAAGCCGGCGAGAAACTCGTTGGCGGAGATGCCCTGGCCACCATCTATGTGGAGGATAAAGAAAAGGACCTGCTCAACTGGCTCACCGTTCCGCGCGAGCCGGGAATGAACGAGCCACCGACGGTGTACTTGGTGAACTTGGGCATGACGTCGATGAACGCGCCGCTCAATGTCCGGGTTCTTGACACGATCGGTCTGGCCACGCCGATGGCCGCGCGCATGCCCCGCGAGGAAGGCGGGCGCGTGGGCCACGACAAATCCCTCGAGCTGGAATGGCAAGCAGCACTCACGGGCGCGGACATCGAGTATCTCCCGCCGTGGTATGACAAGGACAAGACCCGCCAGGCGCGCGCCGCGCTGGACAGCCCAGAAGTGCAGGAACTCATCGCTTCCTATAGCGCGCCCCTGACGTGGGAGCGCTTCCGCGCGAATCTAGCTTTCTCGCTGACCTCGGGGCGCACGCTCATGTTGCCGTCTGACCCGAGCGATTATCCTGTCCATTAGCTTGGTGTGAGCTGGGGAGCACCCCCATGGGTAGGCGAAAATTGCCAGGGTGCGTTACGCTAAACAAGATTCTTGTTATTGATCTGTAACTATCGCTGGCGTGTTGGCGATGTAGTAGTGGCAGTAAAAACGTTAAGGAGAAACATGAGTTCACTAAGCTCTGGCCTGCGGACTCGGGTCCTCTCAGTGGTGGCAGCCATCGCTGTGGCTTTGGGCCTGGTAGTGACCGCGGGTACGCAAGAAGCATCCGCCGCCAACCGGGACTGGCTGCGTGGCGACGCCACCGGTGCCTGCGAGTGGGACCGCGTCGGCTACTGGGTACAGCGCTGCGACGTGTGGTCCCAGGCAATGGGCCGCAACATCCCAGTGCAGATCCAGCCGGCTAAGAACGGCGGCAACGCAGGTCTGTACCTGCTCGATGGCCTGCGCGCTACCGATTCCACCAATGCCTGGATCAATGACGTCAACGCCGCGCGCACCTATGTAGACCACAACATCACCCTGGTGATGCCGGTGGGTGGCGCAGCGTCCTTCTACGCGGACTGGAACGGCCCGGCCACCTATGACTTGGTCAAGCCGGTCAACTACCAGTGGGAAACCTTCCTGACCCAGGAACTGCCGGCCTACCTGGAGGGCAACTTCGGAGTGGCCCGCAACAACAACTCAGTTGCCGGCCTGTCCATGGGCGCTACCGCTGCCATCACCCTCGCTGGCAAGCACCCGGAGCAGTTCCGCCAGGCGCTGTCCTACTCCGGCTACCTCACCACGACCTTGCCGGGCGCTCAGACCTTTATGCGCCTGGCGCTGCTCGACGCCGGCGGCTTCAACATCAACGCCATGTACGGTTCCATCATCAACCCGAAGCGCTTCAGCAATGATCCGTTCAACCTGATCCCGGATCTGGCTGCGCACGGAACGGACGTTTATGTCTCCGCCGCGTCCGGCATCCCGGGGCCGGTGGATCAGCAGCGCTACCGTCCGGAGCACATCGCGGCCGGCGTGGCCTTGGAAGGCTTTGCCAACGGCACCACCCGCCTGTGGGAGCTGAAGGCCCGTGCAATGGGCGTTCGCCTGCAGACGAATTACCCGGCACAGGGCCTGCACAACTGGGAGCAGTTCGGATACCAACTCGAACGCTCCAAGCCGCAGGTGCTTAACGTAATGAACGCTTGGTAATCATCTCCTGCGTGGCCGCCGTGCTCTTGAGCACGGCGGCTTTTTCATAGACATGGTGGGCGTGTCCCCCTTCCCAAAGTCTCAAGTTAAACTTAAACTTGAGAACACATTAGACCGCTCACTACGCGTACGGTGGCGAGTTCCGCAGGAGGGGAACCTGCGGAGCCCGCTCGCGGTAGCGCGTGCCCTCATCTCGATTTACCCCTAACAAGGACTCTTCAATGCCGAACACTGCGTCAACTCAGCCCCGCCGGTCCACCAAGGTTTCCGGCCTGCGTTCCCCGTCCGCAGCCCGCAAGGGCCTGACCATCGCTGCACTGCCCACCGCCGTGGCCGTGGGCTTTGCGTTGCTGCCTATTGCAAACGCGCAGTCTTCCGGCTCTTCCAGCGACGGAATTACTGATCTTCTGGGCAGCTCCAACCTCTCCGATTCCTTCGCCCCGTCCAATCCGCCGCAGCGCACTCCGGTGGAGACCGAATACCCGAAGATCGAGGGCTTGCCGGAGGGCGTGTCCGTGTCCCGCGTTGAGTATCTGACCAACCGCCACCTCAAGGTCTACATCAAGTCCGCCGCCATGCCGGACAAGGAACAGGTCGTGCAGATCCAGCTCGCGCGTGACTGGTACTCCAACCCGGACAAGACCTTCCCGGAGGTCTGGGCGCTCGACGGCCTGCGTGCCCGCGACGACGAGTCCGGCTGGACCATCGAGACCAACATCTTGTCCCAGTACGCTGACCGCAACGTCAACCTCATCATGCCGGTGGGCGGCGAGTCCTCCTTCTACTCCGACTGGCAGAAGGAAGACAACGGCAGGCACTACATGTGGGAGACCTTCCTGATGAAGGAACTCATCCCGATCCTGGAGAAGGGCTACCGCTCCAACGGCAAGCGCGCCGTCACCGGCATCTCCATGGGCGGTACCGCCGCTATCAACCTTGCTGAGCGCAACCCCTGGGCCTTCAAGTACGTTGGCTCCTTCTCGGGCTACCTCGATACCACCACCACCGGCATGCCGGAGGCCATTACCGCCGCGCAGGCCGATGCCGGCGGATTCACCTCCACCAACATGTGGGGTGACCTGTACTCCCAGGATTGGATCGACCACGATCCGAAGCTGGGCATCGAGAACCTCAAGGACATGAAGGTCTATGTCTCCGCCGGTAACGGCAAGGATGACTACGGCCAGATCGGCTCGGTGGCCAAGGGCCAGGCCAACATGGCCGGCGTGGGCCTGGAGGCCATCTCCCGCATGTCCACCCAGACCTTCGTTGATTACGCTAAGCGCGCTGGCGTCGAACCAGTGGTTAAGTTCCGTCCGACCGGCGTTCACAGCTGGGAATACTGGCAGTTTGAGATGACCGAGGCATGGCCTTACATCGCTGATTCCCTCGGCCTGGACAAGAGCGACCGCGGCGCGGACTGCACCCCGGTCGGGGCCATTGCGGAGGCCACCAAGTCCGGCATCATCGGTAACTGTGTGAACAACGAGTATGACGTCGCCGAGCGCGGCAAGGCCCAGGACTTCCAGGCTGGTACCGCCTACTGGTCCCCGGAGACCGGCGCACACGCCGTGATTGGCCGCATCGGCGCTCGCTACTCCGAGCTCGGTGGCCCGACCTCCTGGCTGGGCTTCCCGACGACCGGCGAGGAAAAGACCCCCGACGGCCGCGGCCGCTACGTCCACTTCGAGCACGGCTCCATCTACTGGACCCCGGAGACCGGCGCTTGGCCGATCCCGAAGGACTTCTTCGATGCATGGGGCAAGAACGGCTTCGAGGGCGGCGACCTCAAGTACCCGGTTGCCGAGGCGCGCAAGGTCGGCGACGGCCAGGTCCAGGACTTCGAGGACGGCGTGCTGACCCGCAACCCGGACGGTTCCTTCCACATCGTGCACGGCGCTATCGGCGCGAAGTACAAGGAGCTGAAGGCTGCTGAGTCCGAGCTGGGCTTCCCGGTTGGTGAGGAAAAGGCCGTCAACGGCGGCTTCTTCCAGGAATTCGAGCACGGCAACATCTACTGGTCCATGGACTCCGGCGCGCACTACATCCTCAAGGGCAAGATCTTCGATGAGTGGGGCAAGCACGGCTGGGAGCAGGGCGAGTTTGGCTGGCCGACGGAGGACTACACCTCCATTCCGGCCGGTGGGCTGACCCAGTCCTTCCAGCATGGCGTCATCCGTGAGGTCATGGGCCAGGTCCAGGCGGATAAGAAGTAGGAGAACCGCCATGCGTCTTTTCCCCGCGCGTCCCGCCGCGGCAGCCGGCGCGGCCGTGCTGCTCGCCGCCGGTGCCCTGCTGAGCGGTTGCGGTTCCGCCACCGTCGAGGAGGGCGAGGCCGCCGACACCTCCGTGGCGCCGTTGGAGCGTTCCTCCGCGGCGAGCGGCGGGGCGTCGGCAAGCTCGGCGTCAGCTAGTGGGGCGTCGGAAAGCTCTTCGTCGGCGTCGCGCACCGAAGAGGAACAGGCCGGGGAGCCGGAAGACCGCGGCGCACGCGAGATCTCCGAGATCCCCGCCCCCGCTCCCGCGCAAGGCCCAGACCAGGACTTCCTGGCTGCGGTGGCGAAGGCCGGCGTAAACGTCGACGGCGTGGAAGACCAAGTGGTGGGTGCCGCGCAGGCCTCCTGCCAGGGCGATGCCGTCACCGCACCGGCAGTGGCCGGACAGCTCATCGAGCAGGGCCGCACCGAGCTTAGCCACGAGGAACTAGTCCGGCTCATCACCGAGCAGGGCCGCAAGCTCTGCGCTCAGTAACGTGGCAGGGATTTTCCAGACAATCCCGTGCCTTCTCGAGGTAGAAATTTCTTCATGCGTAAAACACTTACCGTCCTTGCCGTCGTTGTTCTCCTCGCCGTGATTGGCGGGGGAGCGGTCCACTTCCTCAACACCCGCGAGGAAGGAGAGCAAGGAAACCTTGCGGAGCCCGCCCCCTCCCAGGGGGAGGGCGAAGGAAACGCAACCCCCGAGCAGCCGGATTGGTGCCCGCGCGTGGAGTTCATCTCCGCGCCGGGAACGTGGGAATCCGCTGCGGACGATGATCCGATCAACCCGGGGGCGAACCCGAACTCCTTCATGCTGTCGATTACGAATCCACTGAAGGAGGCCTACGTTCCCGAGGACGTCAAGGTGTGGACGCTGCCGTACACCGCGCAGTTCAAGAACATTAACGCGCAGCACGAGATGAGCTACGACGATTCCCGCAACGAGGGCACCTCGCGCATGGAGGGCGAGCTGACCTACATGCACGAGACCTGCCCGAACACGAAGTTCATCCTGAGCGGCTTTTCGCAGGGCGCGGTCATCGCGGGTGATGTGGCGGACCGAATCGGCGGCGGCAACGGGCCCGTGCCCGCAGAGAGCGTGGCGGGTGTTGCACTCATCGCGGACGGGCGGCGCCAGGACGGCGTGGGCATTAACCCGGGCGCGCACGTCGGCGGCGTGGGCGCGGAGATTGCCCTGCAGCCGGTCTCAACGTTGATTCAGGGCATCGTCCCGGGCGCCACGATGCGCGGTGAGCGCGCCAACGGTTTCGGAACGCTAGCGGACCGCACCTTCCAAATCTGCGCGCCGAATGACTCCATCTGTGATGCGCCACTGGACGTTAGCAACGGTCTGGAGCGCGCCCGCGATCTCATCGACGCCAACGGCGTCCACGCACTGTACGCCTCTAATCCGGACACTATCGAAGGCACCACCGCCAACCAATGGGTGACGCAGTGGGCCAAGGACACCATCGACGCACAATAGCGCTTGGCGACGTCCCGCCTGCGCGCCATGTAACGGTCGGCGTAGTCCTTCTGATATTTTTAATGTCAAAAGTACGTGATGCAGGGGTGCGTGCCCCGCTCTACCCTACGAAGGAGCTTTCCCACATGGACCTGAAAGCCTTGATCGGCCAGTTCTTCGACGAGAAGGGCAACATCGCCCTGCCGCCCCACCTCACGTTGGCGGGCCTTGCCGAACACGTCTATGCCGCGGAGCAGCAGGCGGGTATCCCGGACCGCCCGGTCATGCGCCAATGGGTCTATAGCGATAACCCGGAGGGAACGCCGCGCGATGTCACCCGTTCCCAGGTCAATACCCGCATCAAGGCAGTGGCTGCGCGCCTGCAGCAGGTAGGCAAGATGGGGGACCGCGTGGCGATCCTGGCGGGCAACTCGCCCGAGTACATTTTCGGTTTCTTGGGCGCGATGTACGCGGGTATGACGCCGCTTCCGCTCTACGATCCGAACGAGCCTGGCCACACTGATCACCTGCGGGCAGTCTTCGGCGATGCCAACCCGTCGATCGTGCTGACCAACAACATTTCAGCTGCGGCTAACCGAGCCTATTTCGCGGACCGCCCAGCAGCCGAGCGCCCGCGTATCATTTCCATCGACTCCCTGCCGGATTCGCTGGCGCAGAGCTGGGTGAACCCGCTGGAGACCGAGGAGGGCAAGGCGGCCCTGGCCGCGTTGCAGACCGCGCCGGTGGACCACCCGGCCTTCCTGCAGTACACCTCCGGCTCCACCCGCACCCCGGCGGGTGTGCTGCTGACCAACCGCAACATCATGACCAACGTGCTGCAGATCTTCACCGCGGTGCAGATCAAGCTGCCGGCGCGTGTGGTGTCCTGGCTGCCGATGCACCACGATATGGGCATCATCCTGGCAACCTTCGTGACTATCTTGGGCCTCAACCTGGAAATCATGACGCCGCGCGACTTCGTGCAGCAGCCCAAGCGCTGGATTGATCAGCTCAAGCGCCAGCCCATCGATGAGCAGCTGCAAGGTACCTATGCCGTGGTTCCGAACTTCGCCCTCGAGCTCGCCGCGCGCTACGGCGCCCCGGCGGAGGGGGAGAAGCTGGACTTCAGCAACGTCGACGGCATCGTGATCGGCTCGGAGCCGGTCACGGAGTCCGCAGTGAATTCCTTCTGGGAGACCTTCGGTAAGGAAGAGTACAACCTGCGTCGCGATACCCTCCGCCCCTCCTACGGCATGGCAGAGGCCTCCCTGATCGTCACCACCCCGCAGACACCCGAGCGCCCGATTATTTCCCACTTCGACCGCGAGCGCTTGGCCGAGGGCGAGGCGGTCATCGTGGAGAAGTCCGCGGACTCCGTGGCCTATGCCTCCTGTGGCCAGAGCGTGGTGGCCCAGCACCTGACCATTGTGGACCCGGAGACCAAGGCCGAGCTGCCGAATGGCCGCGTGGGCGAAATCTGGCTCCACGGTGATAACCGCGCGGCCGGTTACCTGGACCGCGCGGAGGAAACCACCTCGACCTTCCACAACACGCTGGGGGAGCGCCTGAAAGAGGGCTCCCGCGTGCCGAACGCGCCGGAGGATAACAACTGGTTGGCCACCGGTGACCTGGCGGCAATTGTGGATAACCAGCTCTACATCACTGGCCGCCTCAAGGACCTCATCGTGGTGGCTGGCCGCAACCACTACCCGCAGGACATCGAAGGCACCGTGCAGGAGGCCTCGGGCCACGTACGTGCGGATTCCATCGCGGCCTTCTCCGTGGAGGGTGGTAGCACCGAGGAACTCGTGCTGCTCATTGAGCGCGCCGACGGCGCCAACCCAGCCGATGACGCCGCCGCGTCCGAAGCCATCCGCTCCGCAGTCTCCGCGCACCACGGCGTGACGCCGGCCGTCATCCAGTGGTTCAACGCTAAAGAGATCAAGCGCACCTCCTCGGGCAAGATTGCCCGCCGCGTGGCGAAGAAGAGCTACCTCGCTTCCTAGGCCTTCCGAAACCACGCCTTTTCAACCCCCGTTTCCGCGCAACCGCGGAGCGGGGGTTGTCGCTGCCTGTGGGTATGTCGGTTATGAAACCCAAGTTAACAAAGTGGGATAATCGTCCGATAGCCCCTATATACGCATCGATGTGCGCGCTTTTGTGCTGCGCAAAATCGACCGCACATTTAGTTAGTTTTAGTCCGCGTAAGAAAGCTAGAGATTTATGACCGTTGAAGAGCTTCGTGGCTGGCTGCGCACCTGGGTTGCGCAGACCACCGGCCTATCAGCTGAGGAAATCACGGACACCAAACCGTTGGAGAATTTCGGGCTGTCCTCGCGTGACGCAGTCGTCCTCTCCGGCGAGTTAGAAAACCTCCTCGGGATTAAGCTCGAGCCCACCGTGGCCTACGAGTACCCCACCATTGCGCAGCTGGCCGAGCGCCTTGTCAACGGCGCGGCCGGCACCTCGGCAGAAAGCGCGCCGCGTGAGGCTTCGCCGCGTTCTGCTTCCCTCGCGGGCGGGGATATCGCCGTCATCGGCTATGCCGGCCGTTTCCCGGGAGCCAAGAACGTCGACGAGTTCTGGACCATGCTCGTCGAGGGCCGCGCTGGCACCGGCCCGCTGCCCGTCGGGCGCTGGTCGGAGTACTCCTCCGACCCGATTACTAGCGAGAAGATGGAGCAGCAGAACACCGACGGCGGCTACATCGAGGACATCGCCTCCTTCGACGCCGAGTTCTTTGGCCTCTCCCCGCTGGAGGCGGCCAATATGGACCCGCAGCAGCGCATTCTTCTAGAGGTGGCATGGGAGGCCCTCGAGGACGCCGGCGTGCCTGCCAACCAGCTGCGCGGCACCGCCACCGGTGTCTACATGGGCTCCACCAACAATGATTACGGCATGCTCATTACCGCCGACCCGGCCGAGATGCATCCCTATGCCATGACGGGTACGTCTTCGGCGATCGTGGCCAACCGCCTGTCCTACGCTTTTGACCTGCGCGGGCCATCGCTCAACGTGGACACTGCCTGCTCCGCTTCCCTCGTAGCGGTCAACCAGGCGGTGAAAGATCTGCGCGTTGGTGCGGCTGATGCGGCTCTTGCCGGCGGCGTGAACATCCTGGCTTCCCCGCATGCGTCCATCGGCTTCAGTGAGCTCGGCGTGACCTCGCCGACCAGCGCCATTCACGCTTTCTCCGATGATGCCGACGGTATTGTCCGCTCCGACGCGGCGGGCGTGCTCGTGCTCAAGCGCCTCGAGGACGCCGAACGCGATGGCGACACCATCCACGCCGTCATCAAAGGCACCGCGGTCAACTCCGACGGCCACTCCAACGGCCTGACCGCCCCGAACCCGGAGGCGCAGGTCGACGTCCTCGAACGCGCCTATGCCGACGCCGGCATTCGCCCGCAGGACGTTGACTACGTCGAGGCCCACGGCACCGGCACCATCCTCGGTGACCCCATTGAGGCCACCGCGCTCGGCCGCGTGCTGGGCCCGGGCCGCCAGGCCGCCAACCCGACCCTGCTGGGCTCCGCCAAGACCAATATCGGCCACTCCGAGTCCGCCGCTGGCGTGGTGGGCCTTATCAAGGTCATCGAAGGCATGCGCCACGGCGTCATCCCGCCAAACATCAACTACGTGGGCCCCAACCGCTATATCGACTTTGACGCCGAGCACCTCGAAGTGGTTGAGGACCCACGCGAGTGGCCGGAATACTCCGGCCAGAAGATTGCTGGTGTTTCCGGCTTTGGTTTCGGCGGCACCAATGCGCACGTCGTTCTTACGGATTACCGCGGGCTGACCCACCAGGATGCCCCGCAGGTAGCCATCGGCGAGGGCCAGCCAGTAGCCCTGCCGGTCTCCGGTTTGCTGCCCTCCCGCCGCGCCGCAGCGGCTGCCGATTTGGCGGACTATATCGAGGCAGAGAACCCGAACCTGCTTTCCCTGGCCCGCACCCTCGCGCGCCGCAACCATGGGCGCTCGCGTGCGGTCATCGTGGCGTCGTCCAGCGAGGAGGCCGTCAAGCGCCTGCACCAGGTTTCCGAGGGAACCGTCTCCGTCGGCATCGCCGCGGCGGATTCCCCTTCGGTGCACGGCCCAGTCTTCATGTACTCCGGTTTCGGCTCCCAGCACCGCAAGATGGCCAAGGACATGATTGCTCTTTCACCGCTGTTCAAGGAGCGCTTGGAGGAGCTCGACGCCATCGTGCAGCGCGAATCCGGCTGGTCCATCCTGGAGCTGGTGCACGACGACGCCCAGACCTACAACACCGAAACCGCGCAGGTGGCCATCACCGCCATCCAGATAGCGCTGACGGATCTGCTCGCCACCTTCGGCGTGCGCCCTGCCGGCGTTATCGGCATGTCCATGGGTGAGATCGGCGCGGCCTATGCTGCGGGCGGCATCACGGCGGCCGACGCCATGCTCATCGCCTGCCACCGCGCACGCCTGATGGGGGAGGGCGAGGCCTCGCTTCCCGACGATCAGCAGGGCGCCATGGCCGTCGTCGAGCTCTCCGCCGAGGAGATTGACGCCCTTCCGGGTTCCATCGAACCTGCCGTGTACACCGGCCCCGGCATGACCACCGTCGGTGGTCCGCGCGAAGAGGTCCTCGCGCTGGTGGAGCGCCTCGAAGGCGAGGGCAAGTTCGCCCGCGCGCTCAACGTCAAGGGCGCGGGCCACACCTCCGCCGTCGACCCGCTCCTCGGTGAGCTCTATGCGGAAATCGCTGGCATCGAGACCCGCCCGCTGCACACGACGCTCTTCTCCTCCGTCGACCGCGGCAAGGTCTACCGCCCCGGTACGGTGCTGCACGATGAGGACTACTGGATCCGCATGACCCGCAAGCCCGTCTACCTGCAGGACGCAGCGGAGGCAGCCTTTGCGGCGGGCCACATGCAGATCGTTGAGATTTCCCCGAACCCGATTGCGCTCATGGGCCTGATGTCCACCGCCTTTGCCGCGGGCAAGGCGGATGCGCAGCTGCTTTACAGCCTGAAGCGCAAGGTGGACCCTACCGAGTCGCTGCTGGATCTGCTGGGCAAGCTCTACGTCGCGGGAACTCCGGTGAACTACACCAAGGTCTTTGGTTCCGGCGCGCTTGTCGCCGCCCCGCATACCCGCTTCCGCCGCCAGCGTTTCTGGACCAACGCTCGTCCCTCGTCGGGCGTGTCCGGCCTGCCGGGCGCGCGCGTGACGCTGCCGGAGGGCGCGGTGGCGTTCTCCACGAACGCTGACCAGGCGCCGAGCGCGCTGGCCATCCTGGAGGCCGCCGCCGAGGCCGTCACCCCGGGCGCGCACATCGCGGCGAGCGAGGAGCACCTGGATCTGCCCGCGAAGGGCGAGGTCACCACCATTGTTCGCCGCACGCTGGGCGGGCTGTCGGTGGCGGTGCACTACGTGGATGGAGCGACCACCAAGCTTGTTGCGGAAGGTTTTGCCTCGACCCTCAACCTTGCAGAACCCACCCCGACGGCCGAGCCGAGCCTGCCGCAGGCCGTGACCGCGCCGCAGTTTGCTGACCCCGACGTGGGCGTCGACGCCGTGCGCTGGGACCCGGAGAAGGAGAGCGTGGAGGAGCGCTTGGCGCTCATCGTGTCGGAGTCCATGGGCTACGACGTCTCCGATCTCCCGCGCGAGCTGCCGCTCATTGATCTGGGCCTGGATTCGCTCATGGGCATGCGCATCAAGAACCGGGTGGAGAATGACTTCCAGATTCCGCCGCTGCAGGTGCAGGCGCTTCGCGACGCCTCCCTCGCCGACGTCATCACCATGGTCGAAGAGGCCGTGTCCGAGCAGCCCGATGCCGCAACCGCAAGCGCCGACGCGACCGCCGACGCACCCTCCGCGCTCACCGAGAGCGACGACACCACCCCAGACGCCTCCGCGGTGAGCGCGAAGGGCGGCGAAGGCGTGGGCGTTGCACCGCGCGATGCCTCCGAGCGCATGGTCTTCGGCACCTGGGCCACCTTCACAGGTACGGCCGCAGCCGGCGTGACCTCCGCGCTACCGCAGGTCAGCGATGAGGTGGCAGAAAAGATTGCCGAACGCCTCACCGAGCGCGCCGGCATCGAGGTCACCGCGCAGCAGGTTCACGAGGCCGAAACGCTGGAGAACCTGGCGGACCTCGTCCGCGAGGGCCTGGAGACTGAGGTCGAGGGCAATATCCGTGTCCTGCGCGAGGCCGATGGCCCCGCCGTCTTCATGTTCCACCCGGCCGGCGGCACCACCGTGGTCTACCAGCCGCTGACCCGCCGCCTGCCTGCCGACGTCGCCGTCTACGGCGTCGAGCGCCTCGAGGGCAGCCTGGAGGATCGCGCCGCCGCCTACATCGAGGACATCCTGCACTACGCGCGCGGCCGCAAGGTCGTGCTTGGCGGCTGGTCCTTCGGCGGCGCGCTGGCCTATGAGGTGGCCTACCAGCTGCAGGAGCGTCAAGCTCGCGGCGAGGATACTGCTGAGGTTGCCTTTATCGCTCTGCTGGATACCACCCAGCCGGCTAACCCAGCGCCGAAGACACTGGAGGAAACCAAGGCCCGCTGGGGGCGCTACGCCGCCTTCGCCAAGAAGACCTATGGCCTCGACTTCGAGCCGCCCTACGAGATGCTGGAGACCGTGGGCGAGGATGCACTCATGGCCATGCTCGCGGAATTCCTTAGCTCCACCGACGCCTCTGAGCACGGCCTGTCCGCCGGCGTGCTCGAACACCAACGTGCGTCCTTCGTGGATAACCAGATTCTGGGCTCGCTGGATATGGGACGGTGGGCGTCGGTAAGCGTGCCCGTCATCCTCTTCCGCTCCGAGCGCATGCATGACGGCGCCATCGAGCTCGAGCCTGCCTATGCGGAGATTAACCCGGACGGTGGCTGGGGCGTTATCGTGAAGGATCTGGAGATTGTGCAGCTGCCGGGCGACCACCTGGCGGTTCCCGACGAGCCCGCAATCGGTATCGTGGGCAAGCACATGGAGGAATGGATCGAGGAGAAGATTCGGAAGTGACTAGTACCGCTGACAAGCTAGCGGACCTACGCGAGCGCCTCGAGCGTGCCCAGGATCCCGGCAGTGAACGCTCCCGGGCGCGCCGCGATGAGGCCGGCCGCTCGACTCCGCGCCAACGCATCGCCGCGCTTCTCGACGAAGGCTCTTTCGTCGAAACCGGCGCCCTGGGCAAGACCCCCGGTGACCCGGATGCGATTTACTCCGACGGCGTGGTCACCGGCCACGGCCGCATCAACGGCCGCCCGGTGTGCATCTACGCGCACGATAAGACGGTCTATGGCGGTTCCGTGGGCGTGACCTTTGGCAAGAAGGTCACCGACATCATGGACCTGGCCATCAAGATTGGCTGCCCGGTTATCGGCATCCAGGATTCCGGCGGCGCGCGTATCCAGGACGCGGTGACGTCGCTGGCCATGTACTCGGAGATTGCCCGCCGCCAGCTGCCGCTTAGTGGCCGCAGCCCGCAGATTTCCATCATGATGGGCAAGTCCGCCGGTGGCGCGGTGTATGCGCCGGTGACCACGGACTTCATCATCGCCGTCGATGGTGAGGCCGAGATGTACGTGACGGGCCCGAACGTGATCAAGGAGGTCACGGGCGAGGAGATTTCTTCCCACGATCTCGGCTCCGCGCGCCAGCAGGAGCTCAACGGCAATGTGTCCGTCGTGGTGCCCTCGGAGGATGAGGCCTTCGACATGGTGCGCGATTTGCTCGACCACCTGCCGCTGACCTGCTTCGACGAGTCCCCGGTCTTCGACGCGCCTACTGATGACGAGGTAGCTGAGGACACCGAGCTGGATTCCTTCATGCCGGATGACACGAATGCCGGCTACGACATGATGGACCTGCTCACGCAGCTTGGCGACGATGACGATCTCATCGAAATCCAGGAGAACTACGCGCCCAACGTGATTACCGCCTTTGGGCGCATCGACGGCAAGGCCGTGGGCTTTGTGGCGAATAACCCGATGCACTCGGCGGGCTGTATCGACGCGGATGCCGCCGATAAGGGCGCGCGCTTTATCCGCATCTGCGATGCCTATAACATTCCGCTGGTCTTCGTGGTGGATACGCCGGGTTACCTGCCAGGCGTGGACCAGGAGAAGGCGGGCTTGATTCACCGCGGCGCGAAGTTCGCGTTTGCCGTGGTGGAGGCTACCGTGCCGAAGGTCTCGCTGATTGTGCGCAAGGCTTATGGCGGTGCCTATGCCGTGATGGGTTCGAAGAACCTGACCGGTGACATCAACCTGGCGTGGCCGACGGCCCAGATTGCCGTGATGGGCTCGGCTGCCGCCGTGGTCATGATTGCGGGCAAGCAGCTCGAGGCTGCCGAGACCCCGGAGCAGCGCGCCATGACGAAGAAGATGTTCATGGACTTCTACGACGAGACCATGACCGCGCCTTATGTCGCCGCGGAGCGCGGCTACCTCGATGGCATGATTAAGCCCTCCGAGTCGCGCTTGGCACTGCGCCGCGCGCTGCGCCAGCTTGCCGATAAGCAGGAGAAGGACCTGCCCAAGAAGCACACCATCTCCCCGCTCTAGCGTCGTCTGAGCCAGGATAGAGTCTAAAGAAGGCCTGCGGATCGCGCTGAATTTTATGTCTCGGCGTAACATGTGAGCCTGTTTTATCCGATAAGCCTTAAGACTAGGAATTCAATCAAAGGAGAAACCCAATGCTCTCTAGCGTTCTTGACCTCAGCGGTGACATCATCAACCTCGTCATCATGCTGCTCAACCAGGCCGGCGTGGACGTTTCCGCCCTGAGCTCGAAGTAAGCCAGCGCTTCTAGCCCCTCCTTGCGGAGGGGCTTTTTTAATCCCAGACCGGGCTGGGGAGGGGGACTGGTGGTCCGCCGTCGGGAGGCAGCCACGCCATGCGGCCTTCGATGCGGTCGATACGCCCGCGATGCGTAGGGCGGGCGGGGTCATCGTCATTGATGGCGTTGTGGTATTTACACAGCGGCACGAGGTTGTCGAGGTTCGTCGGCCCGCCATCCTGCCACCTTCTGATGTGGTGCATTTGGCATTCCGCGGCAGGTTTTGTGCAGCCGAGCCAGGCGCACGTCGGATGCTCTGCGCTGAGCAGGATCCGCTGCTTATCGTTGGCGAAGCGGCTGCCGTAATACACATTGACCGGCCCCTCGACCGGATGGAAGAGGGAGACGAAGCCGCGTTCGGCGAACGTCGTGCGGAGAAATTCTGCGCCCGTCATGGTGCCGCCGTCGGTAGCCTGCAGCAGGATGTCATCGCCCTCGCCCCGCACAATCTTGTCCAGCTGCTCAAGGCGCACAATGACGTGCGCATGCAACGCCGGTTTTGGCGCGCCGCTGCCGGAAAAGACCTCGTGGACTGCCTTGAGCAGGTCCTCCGACGTGGCTTTGAGCGTACCCACTAAATTGGCAATCGCGCGGGGGCGATCCGTGATGATGAGCTTGTGCATGCCGCCCGCACTGCGTCGCACGCGGACGCCAGGAGTGGGCTCGGGTGTGAGCTCCGCGAGCCTGCGCTTCGCCACACCCGCAATCTCGCCTTCTGGGGTCGCACACAATTCGACTCGCAAGTCCCATGCCTGGCGCGAGTTCTTGACGCGCGACACATGCCGTTCAATCTGCAGCAGCGTATCCAGCGCATGGTTAGTCTCCCGCGCGCGGCGCTGCTTGGCAGTGAAAGCAGTTTGGCCAAAATAAACGCGGTGAAGTCCCTCGAGCTGCCGCGCCACGCGCGGCGTCGCGCCCAGCGCCAGCATGTCCTCGTGCGTGTGCCCCGCGCACAAGGAGACGACGTGCATGCCATGAGCGAGTGCCCCGAGTAAGTCCCCCAACTTCATGCCACACACACTAAACCGGCCCGAAGTACCCCGCAACCGGAACGCTAAAATCCCAGCTCAAACACCAATGTGCACGGGTGTAAAAGGATGAGAGCAGGTCGACGGGTAACCGACTATGGCAAAGATTCTATGCGCGGGAGCGGGAAGCAAAGGCCGCGATGGCTCGCCAGCCAAAGAAGAACAGCGCGGACATCACGGTGGCCACGATGAGGAAGGACCAGTGCGGTAGGCGGCCGTTGACCAGCATCCACAAAGCCATGCCGCCAATGATGGCGCTCAGCCACACGACGACGCCTTCCTTCCACAGGCCGCTCAGCTTCGCCGCCATGATGATGACCCAGCCAACCAACGCGCCCACGGTCCACGGCCAGAAGGCATCCACCCACGAGCTAAAGCTCAGGCCACCATGCGCCAGGCGGGCGAGGATGGCGAAGAGAGCGAGGGCGAGGACGTCGATAAGCGGGGCAACGCGCATTTAGGATTCCTTCCGGTTCAACGCCGCGTAAGAGAAACCGTCGCGGGCGTAGTGGGCGAAGTAAATGACCCATCCAATGATAGTGATGAGCGCAAAGGAAATAAGCCGGTAGATGATGGCGGCGGAGGTGGCATGCACCACGGTCAGGCCTGTCGCCACCAGAGGGGTGATGAGCGCGGCCTCCACCGTGCCCACACCACCTGGCGTCACCTGCGCGGAGCCAGCCAGCTTCGCGGCAAGGAAAGCCAGGGCAACACCGGCCAGGGTGGTGTCATCAGCACCGGCGCGCAGCCACGGAATCTCCCCGGTCACCGCCCACACGGATGCCCACAGCGCGGCCATATCCCCCAGGCGGTGAACCAGCGACGCCCCGGCAACCACAGCAAAGGGGCCACGCGATAGATGCACCTCGCCCAGGTTGCGGACCTCCTGGATCGCACGGTCCCGCTTCGGGCCGGGCCGCAGCTTGCGCAGCCAGCGCTCAAGGGTTACCGGGTGCGAGGTCAACCAGAAAATGCCACCGAGGGCGGCGAGCATGAGGACAACCGTGGTGATGAGCGACCCCAGAGCCATATCCGCGTTGAGGAAAAACACCCCGCCCAAGCCAATGAGTGCGAGGAACATCGAGCTAATGATCGAGGACAAAAACAGGAAGTAACTGCACAGCGCCACCGACGCACCCCAGCGGCGCTGCACCTGGAAGGTGAGCAAAGCCGAAAAGGCAGGGCCCGCCGGCAAGGTCGTGGACCAGGCATTGGAGGCCAGCGTAATGGCGTAGGTCTCGCGCAACGGCACCTTGACGCCGCCCGCGCCGATGAGCCGCTTCATCACTTCCGCCATGCCCGCGATGGAGAGCAGCGCGAAGAACACCACCAGCACCACGGGGAAAGGTTCAGTGTGGCGCAGGCGTTGTAGCCCCTCGGAGATGAAGTCCAGCTGGTCGCGGAAGAACCACGCCAGCGCGGCCAGAATCAGCAGGGAGACTATCCAGGTCAGCCAGTTCTTCTTCATCGATCATCCGTGGACTTAAGGCGCTTGACCAGCTCGGAGAAGGGGATGAGCTCGGTGTCGGTGTCGGCGCTGCGGTCCCCGCGTACAGGAGCATCGCTTGGCGACGCCTCCTCAACCTGTTCTGCCGAAGCCACAGGGGAGTGGGGCGCGTCGTCCTGCGCAGCCGGTGCGGCCTCTTCGTTGTTCAGCGCTGGGGCGCTGGGCGCCGGTGCGGCAGCGGATGCGGTGGCTAGGGCCGGCTCGGCAGCCGGGGCGTTGTCGCCGCCGAGGCGGTGGGTAAGGCGGGTGAGGAAGCGCGGTGCCCACCAGTTGTCCTCGCGCAGGAGGTGCATGACGGCGGGGACGAGGAGCATGCGGACGATGGTGGCGTCGATAAGCAGTGCAAAAATCATGCCGAAGGCGATGTACTTCATCATCACGATGTCGGAGAAACCGAAGGCCCCCGCCACCACAATCATGATGAGCGCGGCTGCCGTGATGATGCCGCCCGTGTGCGCGGTACCCGCGGCGATGGCCTCGTCCGTGGAAGCGCCGCGGCGGCGGGCCTCGACCATGCGCGAGACCAGGAAGACCTCGTAGTCCGTGGACAGACCAAAGACGATGGCGATGATGAGCACCAAAATCGGGCTCATGAGCGGGCCGGCGGTGAAGTTGAGCAGGTCGGAACCGAGGCCATCGACGAACATGAGCGTCAAGATACCCAGCGTGGCACCTAGGGAGAGCAGCGTCATGATGATGGCCTTCAGCGGCAGGATGAAGCTGCCGAAGACCAGCGCCATGAGGATGAAGGTGGCTAGCACCACGTAGAGGGCCATCCAGGGCAGCGTGTCGAAGAGCGCGTCGAGGGATTCGACCTCCATGGCCGGGGTGCCGCCGACGTAGAGCTCCACGCCCTCCGGTGCCTCAATGTTCTCGAGTTCGTGGACGATGCGCCCGTAGTCCTCGCGGTCCTGGATGCCGGCGCCGAGGACGGTGGTGCCGTCGACGGTTGCGGTCTTCGGGCCCATCGGCTCGGTCAGGCCCTGGATGGAGCGGGCTTGCATGACGACGTCCACAAGCTGCTCATTGGTCGCATTCTTCACCACGAGCTTGACCGGCTCGGTGCGGAAGGAAGGGAACTGCTCGTTGAACTGGTCCTGCGCCACGCGCGCGTCCTGGTTGGGCGGCAGGTAGGTTTCGTTGATGCCGCCGAATTTCACGCCCAGCACCGGCAGGGTCAGCGCGATGAGTAGGGCGCAAATGGCGGTGGTCATCAGACCTGCGCGGCCCATGGCCCAGCGCGGCATCCGGTACCACCACGTGTCCTCGATGCGGCGCCCGCGGCGCGAGGTCTTGCGCACGGTCCACTTGTCGATGTTGGGGCCCAGCATGCCAAACAACGAGGGCAGCACCATGACCGACAGGAGTGCGGCGAGGCCCACCGCGGAGATGGAGCCATAGGCCACGGACTTGAGGAAGGCCTGCGGGAAGAGGAAAAGCCCGGAGAGGGATACGGCCACCATCGCGGCGGAAAAGACCACGGTTTGGCCCGCGGTGGCGGTGGTGATCGCCACGGCCTCCTTGGTATCGCGGCCCTTGTCCAGCTCCTCACGGAAGCGGGAGACCATGAACAGGCCATAGTCGATGGCCAGGCCCAGTCCCAGCAGCGTGACGACGGCCTGCGCGAACACGTTGACCTGCTGGAAGCCAGCCAGGATGGAAAGAATGCCCAGCGATCCCAAAATGGACAGCCCGCCCACGACGAGCGGCATGAACGCCGCCACGACGGAGCCGAAGACCACGAGGAGCAGCAGGCCGACGAGCGGCAGGGCGGCCTTCTCCGCGCGGGAGATGTCTTTGGACATGCCTTCATCCAGTGCGTCGGCCACGGCGGTGGCACCCGCTACCTGCACAGGGACGTCGGCAGCGTGCAACGAATCCTCGATGGCGCGGAAGTCCTTGAGGGTCTGCTCGCCGTCGCCTTTCAGCCCGATGGCGGCGAAGGCCGTGGAGTGGTCCTGCGTGATGAGGTTCGGGTTGCGCTTATCAAAGTAGCTGGTCACGGAGTCGATCTGCTCCGGGTGCTGCGCCTTGAGCTCATCCAGGAAGGCCTTGGCCTCGGCGGCGTGGGTTTCGGGGTCATCGAAAAGCAGGATGACGTCGCCGGAATTGTCACGGCCGAAAGTCTCGAGCTCGATCTGTGCCGCGCTTGTCGACGCCGCCCCCGGGTCCTCCCAGCCCTCCTGGCTCATCCGGTCACCCAGGCGGGTGCCGAAGCCGAAGAAGAGGCCGAGGATGAGACCCACGATGATGAGCGGGATGACCTTGCGGTGGGCATAGGAAAAACGGCCCCAAGAATAAAACATGCGGCTCCTAATTGTGCTCGGGCGCGCGGTCCGGCAGCAGTGCGGACAGCGGGCGGAAAGGCTGCAGCCAGGCGCCGCCTGGAGGCAGGTTGTCCAGGTTCACGCGCGGCAGCGGTTCGCGGAAGACGCCCTCGATGTCTTCGAGGTCGACGAACTCGATATCGGGGTGGGTCAGCGCCCAGGAGGTGTGCTCGTGGAAGCCAAGCACGCAGGTGGGCAGGCCGGAAGCGGAGAGCTGCTCCAACAGGTGCTGGAAGTTCTGGCCGTCGGCAGAAGCCACGATGACACCGGAGAGGTTCTCGCGGTTGGCCTTGATGTACTCGACCATGTCGGGGTCAACATCATCGTCCTCGTGGAGCTTCGGCTTGGCAAAGACGGCGAAGCCGACGTTGCGGATGGCCTCGACCCAGGGGCGGATGACGTCGGCGCCGCCGGGGCTGACGTTGGTAAAGACGGCGGCCTCGGGGGTGGCGTCGTTATCGAAGGCCAGGTCCACCAGCCAGCGGCCGATGGCGTCGAAACGCGGGCGGTAGGCGGCGGTGGGGCGCCCGCCGAGGATGGCGCCGAGCCCCATGTCCATGTTGGGTGCGTCCCACACCAGAAGGTAGGTTCCGGCCATTACTTCTTCTCCCACAGGTACTCGGTGATGACGTGTTCCTTATCCAGGCCTTTGCCCTCAAACTTGGTGATGACCTGGCGGTCGGTGAGGATGGGGCACTCCGGCCAGGGCCAGCCCTTGTAGTCGAGGGAAGGCTCGACCTCGACGAGCTCATTAATCCATTCGGCGTAGCCGGCGTGGTCGGTGGCCACGTGGAGCACGCCGCCGGGTTTCAGGCGGGAAGCAAAGAGGTTGAGCGTGCCGGATTGGATGATGCGGCGCTTGTGGTGGCGGGCCTTGGGCCACGGATCCGGGAAGAAGATGCGGATACCGTCGAGGGACTCGGGCGCGAACATGCGCATGAGAACCTCGATGCCATCGCCGCGGACCATGCGGATGTTCTCAATGTCGTTGCGGATGATGGAGCCCAGCAGCTTGGCCAGGCCCGGCTTGTAGAGCTCGACGGCAACTATGTTGGTGTCCTTTTCCAACGGGGCCATTGCAGCCGTGGAGGTACCGGTGCCGGAGCCGATCTCGACGATGGTCTTCGCCCCCTCGCGGCCGAACCAGGCGGGGATGTCGAGGGGTTCGTCGGCAAGCAGGCGTCCCAACTGAGGCCAGTGCTCCTCGAAGAGGGCGTTCTGGTTGTCAGTGAGGGTGCCGCGACGGAAGGTCACGTTGCCGAGGCGTGGGTAGTCCAAATCATTATTGAACTCGGCGTTGAAATCCGTCTGGAGGCCGCGGCCGTGAGGCATCTGCGCGGCGGGATTCTGGGAGGAGTCTGCACTATTCATCAGTTGACATTGTTCCCTTAAGCAGGGGTGAGGGGCAACGTGCCGCGCCGTGGACGGGTAAGTGGCTGTGTGACGGAGGTTTAAGCGGTGTGGGGGTAATGGGACGGGCGTACGGGATGGCTAAGCCAAAGGTTATTTACCCCTGTGCGGGGGTGTAATTGATGGTGGCGTGCCCTATTTCACACTTCGTTGTCCTTGGATTAGTCGGGGTGACCAGGGTGGATATAACCAGGGTGGGCTGTATTACACATTCTGTGATCACCAGTGCCCGTACTCTGGTTGGTGAAACGTCGATGGGGGCAACCGTCTGCATCGATGATTAAGAGCACCCTGGCCACACCGACCACAGGAGAATGTGAGATGACCGCAACTATTAAGGGCCTTGTAGGTGAACTGCCCACGAAGAACGAGAAGCTTATTTCGTGGATCAGTGAGAGCGTCGAGCTCTTCCAGCCGGAAGAGGTCGTCTTCGTAGATGGCTCCCAGGAGGAGGCTGACCGTCTCGCCGCTGAGCTCGTGGAGAAGGGCACCCTGATTAAGCTCAACGAGGAGAAGCGCCCGAACTCCTACCTGGCGCGCTCGAACCCGTCGGATGTCGCGCGCGTGGAGTCCCGCACCTTCATCTGCACTGAGACTGAAGAGGACGCAGGCCCGACCAATAACTGGGCCCCGCCGGCAGCCATGAAGGAAGAGATGACCGAGGCCTTCCGCGGTTCCATGAAGGGCCGCACCATGTACGTCGTGCCGTTCTGCATGGGCCCGATTAGTGATCCGGACCCGAAGCTCGGCGTGCAGCTCACCGACTCGGCTTATGTTGTGCTCTCCATGCGCATTATGACCCGCATGGGCCAGCAGGCCCTAGACAAGATCGGGGACAACGGCGACTTTGTCCACGCCCTGCACTCCGTGGGCGCCCCGCTGGAGCCGGGCCAGGAGGATGTCGCCTGGCCGTGCAACGATAAGAAGTACATCACGCAGTTCCCGGAGACCAAGGAGATTTGGTCCTACGGTTCCGGCTACGGCGGAAACGCCATCCTGGCCAAGAAGTGCTACGCGCTGCGTATCGCTTCCGTCATGGCGAAGGAAGAAGGCTGGATGGCAGAGCACATGCTCATCCTGAAGCTCACCAACCCGGAGGGCAAGAAGTACCACATCGCGGCCGCCTTCCCGTCCGCCTGCGGTAAGACCAACCTGGCCATGATCACCCCGACCATCCCGGGCTGGAAGGCTGAGGTTGTGGGCGATGACATCGCCTGGATGAAGCTGCGCGAGGATGGCCTGTACGCCGTCAACCCGGAGAACGGTTTCTTCGGTGTGGCACCGGGCACCAACTACGACTCCAACCCGATTGCCATGAAGACGATGGAACCGGGCAACACCCTGTTCACCAACGTCGCGCTGACCGACGACGGCGATGTCTGGTGGGAGGAAATGGGCGAGGCCCCGGAGCACCTCATCGATTGGCACGGCAACGATTGGACCCCGGCTTCCACCACCAAGGCGGCGCACCCGAACTCCCGCTACTGCGTGCCGATCACGCAGTGCCCGTCTGCCGCTCCGGAGTTTGATGACTGGAAGGGCGTCAAGATTGACGCCATCCTCTTCGGCGGCCGCCGCGCAGATACCGTTCCGCTGGTGACCCAGGCCTTCGACTGGAACCACGGCACCATGATCGGCGCCCTGCTCTCCTCTGGCCAGACCGCTGCCGCTGAGGGCAAGGTCGGCGCCCTGCGCCACGACCCGATGGCCATGCTGCCCTTCATGGGCTACAACGCCGGTGACTACCTGCAGCACTGGATCGATATGGGTGAAAAGGGCGGCGACCGCATGCCGGCCATCTTCCTGGTGAACTGGTTCCGCCGCGGTGAGGACCGCCGCTTCCTGTGGCCGGGCTTCGGCGAGAACTCCCGCGTTCTCAAGTGGATTGTGGACCGCATCGAGGGCAACGTCGACGCTGTTGAGACCGTCGTGGGCCACACCGCCCGCCCGGAGGATATCGACCTCACCGGCCTGGACTTCGACATCGAAGACGTCCGTGAGGCACTTGCCGTGAACCCGGCCGATTGGGCTGGCGACATGGAAGACAACAAGGAGTACCTGACCTTCCTGGGCTCCCGCGTTCCGTCTGAGGTGTGGGACCAGTTCTCCGCGCTCAAGCAGCGCGTTGAGTCTGCCAGCTAGTCTTCGCATCTAAAGAATGCTCCCCTGCGGGGGAGCATTCGGCGTTTTACGGGGGATTAAGCGCGTAGGACGAGGACCAGGTTGGAGGTGAGGAACTCGCGAAGCACCGGCACCTTGGTCACCCACCAGGCCCAGGCAGGGTGGTAGCGCGGAAAGGCTGCGAGGAGCTGCGAGCCTTGCGACGTCACGCCGCGCGCCCAGTCCAGACCTTCGCGTGCGGAAAGCGCAAAGAGCGAGGTGCCGAAGACGTTCTTCGGCGGGTGGCCGTGGCGGCGGATATAGCGGTCGCGGGCGAACTCGCCGCCCACGTAGTGCTCCCACAGGCCGGTCTCGTGCCCGCCGAAAGGTCCCAGCCACACCGTGTAGCTCAAGATCACCAGACCGCCGGGCTTGGTCACGCGCAGCATCTCCTCGCCCATATCCCACGGGTTCGGGATGTGCTCGGCCACGTTGGAGGAATACGTGATGTCGAAAGTGTTATCCGCAAAAGGCAGGCACGTGCCATCGCCGCGCACTGCTTGGGCCACTGAGATGCCGGCGGCGGCCATTTCACCCACGTCCGGCTCCAGCCCCACATAACTGGCACCGCGCTGGGCAAAGGCGGAAGCGAAATAGCCGGGCCCGCCCCCGACGTCGAGCACGCGCGCGCCGGTGAGGGAGAGGGAATGGTCGCGGGAGAGGGCGTCGACAAGAGCGGCGGTGTCCTCAGCCAAGCCGCCATAAAAGACCGCGGGCGCTGTCTGCTCGAAGCGGAAGGAGCGCAGCAGCCGCCAGGAGCGGCGCAGTGTGGCCAAGGCACGGGTGCGTTTCATAACCCACTAGGCTAAAGCATCGTCATGAAAATCCTTCTTTTGTGCTGGCGCGATTCCACCCACCCGCAAGGTGGCGGCTCCGAGCGCTACCTCGAGCGCGTCGGGGAATACCTCGCTGCCCAGGGCCACGAGGTGGTCTTCCGCACCGCGCGCCACATGAACGCCGCCAAGCGCGAGCGCCGCAACGGCGTGCTCTATTCGCGCGCAGGGGCCAAGTTCAGCGTGTATCCGCGTGCGTTGTTGTGGATGCTGTGTGGCGCGCGCGACGTTGACGTTGTGGTGGATACCCACAACGGCATCCCCTTCTTCGCGCGCCTGGCCACCCGCGCGCCCGTGGTGATCCTGACGCACCACTGTCACCGCGAGCAGTGGCCGGTGGCCGGGCCCGTCCTGTCGCGGCTGGGGTGGTTCCTGGAATCCTGCGTGGTGCCAAGGATCTACCGTGAGAACACGTGGGTGACGGTCTCGGAGGCTTCGAAGCGCGACCTGGAGAAGCTGGGGATTCACGGCGCGCACATCATTGAAAACGGCGTGGACCCCCTGCCGTCACACGTGCCCACCTTGGAGCGCGAGGCCGATATCCACCTGGTGACGCTGTCGCGCCTCGTGCCGCACAAGCAAATTGAGCATGCCATGGACACCGTGGCGCGGATTCCGGGCGCGCTTCTCGACGTCATCGGTTCCGGCTGGTGGGAATCCCACCTGCGCGAGTATGCGCGTGCCCACGGGGTGGAAGACCGCGTGCGCTTCCGTGGTCAGGTGACGGAGGACTATAAACATGCGCTGCTCGCGCGCGCTGATGTCCACCTCATGCCGTCTCGAAAAGAAGGCTGGGGTTTGGCAGTCATGGAGGCGGCCCAACATGGGGTGACCACGGTAGGTTATGCGTTCGGCCTGCAAGACAGTGTTATCGACGGCAAGACCGGTGTGCTGGTGCGGTGCGAGGAGGAGTTCGCGCCGGCGGTGCGCATGCTTGTCGACGACCCCTCCCTCCGCCACCGTTTAGGCAACGCGGCACGCGAGTTGGCGGCTACTTTTTCGTGGGAGAAAACCGGTGCGCGCTTCGAAGAGTTGCTAGAAGCGGAAGTGCGCACCAGGCGGCGCTAAGCCCCCACGGGGCGGGTGCCGGTTGCGCGTTGGTGGTGGCAACGATGCCTCCCGCTTCGACGACCGCGCCCACGCCGAGCTCCTCCAACCGGGCGAGGTCGCGCGTGTTCCAGGCTTCGGTGGCCGCCAGGTAGCGCGGCGCAGGCTGATCCACGTTTATGCCGTCGACGGTGAGCTCGCCGGAGTCGAGCTTGTTGGCGGCCTTGGAATAGGGGTCGAGGGCAATGCCGCCGTCAAGCGGCACCATGGCTGAGCGGTCGGCGAAGAAGGTCAGGCGGCCGTCAAGGTCTTCGACGAGCTGGCGGTCGATGCCCGTTTCGCGTGGGAGTAACACGGCGAGCTCCCGCGGTGCATCGGGAGCCTGGAGCAGGCAGGCGCACAGCGCGAGTGCGGCAGGAAGTTGGCGCAGGGATGCGATACCCGCCACGGCCAGCGGCAGGGCGAGCAAGGTGAGCTTGGAGGAATCGCGCAGTAGGCCCGCACCGGGGACGTGCTCCACGGCGAAGGCGGTGAGACCTGGGGCGAGTGCGCCGAGGATGGCCAGGCCCATGCCGAGAACCGCCAGGGCCGCGAGCGGGCGCAGCTCGCGCCGGGGAAGGCGGGCAGCGCCCAGGACAGCGAGGGCGGCGACGGCAAGTCCCGCCAGGGCGAAGCCCTGCTCGCGGGAAGCCGGTACTGCTGCGGCATTCCAGATGCCACCGAAACCAAGCAGCGAGCCGACCACTCCCACATAGGCCTCCGCGCGCGGAGCGAAGGCCGCTGCCTGGGCGGCGGGGGCGCCGGGGGTGCCGGGGGCGGTGAGTACACCGCCCATGAAACTGGGAACCAACCACGGCAACCACAACAAGACTGAGCCGCACGCGAAGAGCCACCTTTTTCGCCCTTCGCGCTCACAGACAACCGCGATGAGTCCCCCGAAGAGCCCGCCGGTGGGCGTCAAGGACGCGGCCCACAGCGTCAACCACGCCACGCGCGGGCGCGCATGGAGGCAACCCCACGCGATCACGGGCGCTAACCAGGCGGCGACCGCCAACGACCACTGGCCCTGCAGGAGGCGCTCGATGACGAAAGGATTGGCCACCGCGCACGCCATCGCCGCGGCTGCCGCCCACGGGCCGGACTCGCGCGCCCACCGGCCCGCCACCCACGCCGAGGCGCTCGCAGCAGCAAGGATGAAGACCCGAGCCAACCACGCCCCGCCGAACAGGGCAAGCACCCCGTCCTGCGGGGCGTTGCGGGCGGGAAGGTCACCGGCGCCGAAGGCAGAGGCGCTCAGGGCTGGGCGGTCAAGCAACACCATGTCGCGCCACAGGAACTCGCCGGGCAGCACGAAGGGCCAACACACCGCGAGCACGAGCGCCACGCCCCAGGCGCAGAGGGCAGTGCGCACCGCAAGGGATGCTCGGGACACAGTCACGGGCGCCTACGCGCTCTGCGCTGCATGGCGGCGCATGAACATCGCGGCCGCCACCGCCAACAACGCCACGCCGATGGCCTTGCCCAGCCAGCCGACGAGGCTCAAGATTTTGACCGTGTCGATCACCCGGCGAACCGAGTCGAGGCGTTCGGTGCGGGTGGAATCGGACCAGGAGAGGGGGACGTCGAGAAGCGCACGCTCGTGCGTGTCATCGGCATCGACCATCGCCTGGGCCTGGCGGGCGTCCGTGGCCCAGAAGATGCGCGGGTGCTCCTCCTCGTTGACGATGGTGCCGGTCGTGGGCTCCACCCACACCGTGCGGCTCACGGCGTAGAAAGGCTCGAGGATGACGTGTGATTTCGGCTTAAGGTTGTAGCGCTCCAAGGACTCCGCGGAGTAGAAATCGCCCGCGGGGCCGGAGCGGTGGGCTTCGAAGGCGAAGACCTCCCCGAGCGAAACCGGCGCGACATCCTGGTGAAAGACGTAGGTGGGGATGCTATCGAGCTTTTCATCACGCAGGAAGTCGATGGGCTCCGTGTCCTGTGTCAGCGGATCGAAGAAGGGATAGGAGCGCTGCTCCGCGCCGGAGGGGAAGAAGTAGCTGATGCCGTCGCGCTCCACCCGGTCTTCCACCTGTACGTCGAAGGCGGGCAGCTCGATGTGCTGCGTCGTGTTCGGCCCCGCCACCGGGTAGGTGGATTCGCGGTTGAGCTGGGATTCCTCGGTGATGTGCGCGATGGTCTCGCCGTTGAAGGTGAGGTCCACGGTGGACTGCGCGCGGGCCACGGAATCCTTCATCGCGGGGGCGGTGGTGGTGTGGCGGGTGAACGTGGCTCCGTCGTGCTCCGCGTGGATCTCGAGGTTGAGGTCCCTGGGCAGCGGGCGGGATTGGTTGTTATACAGCGGCGGAAGGATGGACCCGAGTATGAGGAACACCGCGGCGGCAATCGTCACCTGCGCTAGGCGGGAGCGAAGGAACACGTCAGCTCCGATCGGTCGAGGGATTCACTGCAGAAATAGTATCGTAGTGGGCCATGCGCTTTCTCCCTGAGCTCGAAGGCGTGCGTGCGCTGGCAGCATTGGCAGTCGTGGTCACGCACGTGTCCTTTCAGACGGCCACCGGCTGGGCCTGGGCTGAGCGCCTGGATTACGGGGTGGCGGTCTTCTTCGTCCTCAGCGGTTTCTTGTTGTGGCGCCGGCGGCACGCGCACACGGCGGGGCAGTACGTGCTCTCCCGCGTGGCGCGCTTGGCGCCGTTGTATGTGGTGTGTGTGGTGGTCGTACTCGCCTTGCTTCCCGACGCTTCCCCCTTAACCCTCCCGCAAGTCATCACCAACCTGACTGGCACGCAGCTCTATATTGCCGATGGCCTGGTTCCCGGGCTCACGCAATTGTGGTCGCTGTGTGTGGAGTTCGCCTTCTATCCGGTGTTGCCGCTGTTGGCGTGGTTGTTGGATAAGCTCTCGGCGCGCCCGCGGGTTGCACTTATTGCTGGAGCTGGCGTGCTGAGTTTGTTCTGGGGTTTTCTGCCGTTTGTGGCCGGATATGAATCCGGCGATGTCAATACGCAGATTTGGCCGCCCGCGTATTTCTCGTGGTTTGCGGTGGGAATGTTGGCCGCGGAGGCCGAGGCCGCGCAGGTGCGCCTGCGTGCTGGGCGGATTGTGCGTCCCGCCTGTTGGGCGGTGGCGGCGGGCTGCGTGTGGCTGGCCAGCCGCGAGTGGTTCGGCCCGCAGGGCTTGGTGCATCCAGAACCGGGTGAGTTTGCGCGGCGCATTGCGGCGGGGGCGGTGTGCGGGGCGTGCATCGTGGTGCCGGTGGCGCTGGCCCCGCGGGAAAGCTGGCTTTCTTCCGAGGTGATGCGAGCGCTGGGCCGCTGGTCTTATGGTGTTTTCATGTGGCACGTAGCGGTGCTGGCCATTGCCTTCCCGCTGTTGGGCGTGTCTGCTTTCTCCGGCTCTGCCGGGGATTTCGCGGTGGTGTTGGTCTTCACGGTGGTCGTTAGCTGTGTGCTTTCTGCTGCGACCTACGCGCTTGTCGAGGTCCCCGGCCGCGACCTCATCCGCTCCTTCGCCCGCGGCCGCATCACCATTCCGCGTTCGCTGCCGCGCCTCGCCGCCGATTCCGCGAGCGCTGCCGGTTCCGGATCCCGTTCCAACGCTTCTGGCTTTACTGATTCTGCTTCCTAACTAGTCTTCTTAGCCTTGCCTCGGGTTTCGCAGAAGGCATCTGTCAAAAGGCATCTTGCAAAGGACATCAGTCAAAAGGCGTCTTTGCTCCTAAAAACGCCATTTGCCCCTTCTAGATGGCGTTTTTAGCCCTAAAGATGCCTTCTGTCGGGTGCCTTCTGTGAGATGCCCTTTGAGAGGTGCCTTGTGCGGCGCACCATGAGTAGCGGGGCCACGTCGAAACCAGTGGCCCAGAAGGTTGCATCAGTGGGCGGACAAGCTATGTGCAGCGGGGCCGGGTACCTAGGGCGTGCGGCGGGATGGGAAGCAGGCACACGTGATGGCCGCGACGCAGAGCAGCTGCACCAGAAGCGAGTCGCCGGCGTAGCCGTCCGTGGGCCAGGGGGCGCGGGCGAGCATCGCGCCCGCGGCCAAAGTGAGCGCGCCCGCCAGGTAGTCGGGGCGCAACGTGGTCCAGCGAGTGATGGCCCACGCCGCGGCAGCGGCGGCCACACCGGGCAGACCTGCGACGAGAGCCATCGTTGCCGCGATGAGCAGGGCTAGAAGGACACGCGCCGAGGAAGACGAGTGGGTAGCAGGGCTGGACGAGGCGGTGTTGTGTGCCGTGTAAGCAGCGGAGGCGGCGGGGGAAGCGGAGTGAGGGCGGGGGCCGCGGGCCATGACGAGCAGGCACAGCGCGGTGGTCAGCGCGGCGAGCGCGCCGCCGAGGCCCAGGCCGACGCGATAGGCACGGTCGGCAGCAAAAGACATGTGGAAGGTGCCACCGGCACCGGCGGGAATGAGGAAGGCTTGCGTGTCGGCATCGATGGAGCGCGGCTCGAGGGACAGTGGTTCCGAGCTGGAGGCCGGCGTCGAGTCCGGCGCTGAGTCTTGTGCTGAACCTGGCGTCGAGACCGCGGCTGTGCTGGGGGAGCGTAGCTCGCCGCGCAGGCCCTCGTTGAAGGCACGGCCGGTGATGAGGAGGCGGTCGTGGTCGGCGGGCTCGATGGTCTCACCGGCAGCGAGCGGGGTATAGCCGTGGTCAGTGCCCGATGCGGCCGATGGGGCAGCGCCGGCTGCAGCTGAAGGACGGTCAGAGGAAGCGGGAAGGGGCGCGGGCAGGGAGGACGCGGTATCGGTCAGGGCCGCCCAATCGCCGGTGGTGCGCACGAGGTGCTGACCGGCGGGCAGGTTGAGGGTGGAGTTGGGGGCGTGGGGGGAGCCGTCGATAAGCACTGTCTTCTCACCCGTGACCCGCACTGTCATGTCGCGCGGGGTAGTAAAGGAGCGGATGAGGATGTGCTCGCTGTCCTGCTGGAAGAGGAACTGCTCGGCATCGGGCGAGGTATCGGGCACGGTGACGATGCGCCGCGGGGTGGGCTGATCCACGATGGAGGCTTCCGCAATTCCGGTGCGGCGCTGCGGCTCGATACGGATGGTGGAGGCTTTCGCGCCGGGCACGCGAATATTGCGGGCGCGGTAGGCCTCCATGGTGACCGTGACCTTGGAGTCGCCGTTGTGGATGGTGACCTCAGTCGTGCCGGTGGTCATCAGACGCAGCGTGGGCGAGGTCCACGTGGAATCGGAGTGCAGCTCCAGCCAACCGGAATCGCCGGGCGCGGGCCACCACGCGGTGGAGTTCTCGTCGTCGACGGCCGCTGTAAGAGAACGCGCCGGGTTCGCCCCGCCGAAGGCAGAAGCATCCGCGGCAGAGGAGGACGCGGTGACGCGACCATCGTGCTCCACCACCTGGGTCAGCGGGCCGGCGGAGGGGTAATCGCGCAGTCGATTGCGCACGGTGGAAGGGTCATCAGGGGCCAGCAGCGCGGAGACCGGGCCGGAAAGCGTGCCGTAGTTGCGGTCGCGCAGCGCAGGCGTATCGGTGACGATATCGGCGTTGGAAGAGACGAGCTCGTGAGGGCCGGAGAGGAGCGCGAGCGACTCGCCGCCGCCCGCCACGCGCGGCGGATCCGCAGGCGCCAAGTTCATGGAGAGGTCGGGGTCGAAGACCACGACGTCGACCTCCCCGAAGGTGTGGACCTCGCCCGGGATGTGGTCCGAAGAACCAGACATGAGGTCGTGGCGCACCGCGACGGCCCCGATGCCTAGGCGTTGCAACACTAAGGGCGCGGTGGCAGGGTCGCGTTCGATCTGCGCCATCGCACCGTCCAGACCACGGATTGCCTCGGGCGGGATGAGGGGAACGGCGTCGCGGACGGCCCAGGGGACGTCGAGAAGCGGCTGCGCCGGCTCATCGCGCGTCCACCCCCAGTCCTGGCGGGCAAAGGACGCCGGTGGGTAGATGAGCACGCGCGTATCCAGGCTGTTCATGAAAGAAGCGGCCTCCTGCCAATAGCTGGGCACCTCCTCGTAGGCCCCCTTCGGCAGTAGCCTGCCCGCCCACGCCGGGGCGGTCGCGCCCATCACCACGAGGCACACCAGAAGGCCCGCTGCTTCACGACGCCCCAGTGCCAACGTCCGCGGCAACCTCACCCGGGCGGCAATCGCGGCCACGCCGAGAACCAGCGGGATGCGCACCAGCGGGTCGAACTTGTGCACGTTGCGCAGCGCGGCCAGAGGGCCATCGAGCGCGTCGAGGTACCAGGTGGCATGCGTGCCGAGCACGGCCACCCCCACCAACAGCATGAAGGCCCACTCGCGCGGCAGCCGGGCCAGGCCCATAAGACCCAGGGCGGCCACGGCCACGGTGACAAGCACGAAGACCGGCTCGGTGGCCAGCTCGTTGCCGGCGACGCGCTCGGTATCCACAAACGGCGCCCAACTGGTGGTGCCGCGCAGGATTTCCGCCAGGTTGAGCCACCGCGTGGTCACACCAGCAGACTCGATGAATTCCGTAAAAGGCGGGGCATAGCGGCCCAGGATGAGCAGCGGGGTAATCCACCACGCGGATACCGCAGCGCACCCAGCCAACCACACCAGGCCAGTCTTGCCCGCGCGCCGCCACAGCAGGATCACACCCGCCGGCAGGCAAGCCGCCAGCGTGGCCGTGGCGTTGACCGCGCCCATGCACGCCACCGCCACCACCGAGGGCGCGGCATCCCGCCAGTACAGACGGCCCGACCGCAGGAAAGGAAGCAGCACCCAGGGGGCCAGCATGACCGGCCAGGTCTCCGAGGAAATCGCACCCAGCGTGGTCAGCGTGCGCGGGGAGAGCGCATAGAGGAGGCTGCCCATCAGCGCGGCATAGCGCGGCGCGGCGGGAAGCACCGTGCGGACCACGCGAAAGAAACCCAGAAAGCCCACCGCCAGGACCAGGAACCACCAGGCGCGCTGCGCTATCCAATCCGGAAGCGGATCCGCCAGCAAGAAGAACAAGCCCTGCGGGAAGAGATATCCATAGGCCTGGTTCTGCAGCTGGCCCAGCGTGAAAGTATCGGTATAGGCATGCAGGGCGCCGGCCAAAAACCCAGCCGGGTTGGCCACCAGATCATGCTTGGTATCGGCGGCGGTCAGCCCCCACGGCTGCACCAGAACCACGAGGGCTAAAAAGAAAAGCCCCCCGATGCGTGCGCGCACGCTACTCGCGGGAGCCGTACTCCGGCCCGCCCATCACGGCGTCGGAGGCCTTGACGGAATTATCGTTTGGAACGGCATCTGCCTGCGAGAACTGCGCGATGCCCAGGATGGTCACGACCCCCAGCGCTACGCCAACGACCGCGCTGCCCAGGGCTGGGCCCAGGGTGCGCTTGTTGAGTGAATCGCTGTCGAATGCCATGGCGCCAGATTCTAGCAGCTCGATGCCGCCTTTTAGGAGTGGCTCTCCGCGGCGTCGTCGTCCTCTTCATCGTTCTCCGGCGGAACGATGAACACCGGCAGGCCTGCGTTGCGCACGATGTACTCTGCGGTGGAGTTGTTCCACAGCGAGCGGAAGCCCGTGAGCGCGCGGGTGCCGGTGACGATGACATCGATGTCGAGTTCGTGGGCGGCGTCGACAATCGCGCTCTGAATCGTCGTCACCGATTCCACCAGGTGGGCATGGCCGCGCAGGCCGAGGGACTCGGCCTTGGCAATACCGCGGTGGCAGATGGCGAGGGCCTCCTCGTAGGCCGGGTCATCCTCCACGCTGTCTGGTGAGACCGTGGATTGGTGCAGCCCGGTGCGGCTGACCGCGCGGGCGGCCTGGCGCGCGGACGGTTCCCAGGCGGTGAGGATTTCGACATCGGTGGGGCGCAGCAGCCGCGCGGCGTATTCGAGGGCGCGGTCGGCGCGGTCGGAGCCGTCATAGGCAATGAGCATGGTCTCTCCGTTATTCATGTGACCATCCTAACAACCGGTTGTTGCCCGCGCGGGTGCTTCAGGCACACTGGTGTGCATGAAAAAAGCAATGCCCGCCCTCCTGTTGAGTGCTATCTGTGCGCTGAGCGCGTGCAGTACGGAGCCTGAGCTTTCCGATGCCCCGCCCAGTGAAACCAGCGCCGCGGCGTCGGGTGACACGTCGGACGATGCGGCACCACAGGAAGCCGCGCCTGAGGACGTCCGCGCCCGCGCCGCCGCCAAGCTCATGCCGCCGGCGCTGAACTATGACGATGCGCGCGCCAAGCTGGAAGCCGGCGTGGGCGGGCTCTTCATCCCGAGCTGGGCCGACCCGGAACTGCTGGGCGACGGCCCCCGCGGCCTCAACGCCTTGCGAGAGGAGTTGGGCCGCGACTTCGAAGTCTCCATCGATTTCGAGGGCGGGCGCGTGCAGCGCTTCTCCGAAATCTTAGGGGACTACCCCTCCCCGCAGGCCATGGCGGAGGGCCATAGCCCGGAGGAGGTTGAGGCCCTGGCCACGGAGATCGGCCACAGCCTGCGCGCCCACGGCGTGACGGTGGACTTCGCCCCCGTGCTCGACGTGGATGGGGGAGACCTGGAGGTCGTCGGCGATCGCGCCTTCTCCACCGACCCACAGGCCGCCGGCGAGTATGGCGCGGCCTTTGCCCGCGGGTTGCAGGCCGCCGGTGTGAAGGCCGTGTTCAAGCACTTCCCCGGCCACGGGCGCGCCTCCGGGGACACGCACCTGGGTGAGGCGGTGACCCCGCCGCTGGAGGAGCTCTCTGGTCACGAGTTCGTGCCTTTCCACACGGCAATCCCGCAAGCCCCGGACGCGGCCCTCATGATGGGGCACCTCGTGGTACCAGGCCTCGGCGACGAGCCCGCCTCCCTCAACCCGCGGGCCTACCAGTTAGCCCGCGAGGAGCTGGGCTTCGAGGGCACCATTTACACCGATGACCTGGGAGGTATGGCTTCCATCTCGGAGAATTTCAGCGTGCCGGAGGCCGTGGCCGCAGCACTCGCCGCCGGGGCCGATATGCCGCTGTGGTCCACCGACGATGACATCAACGCGGTCATCGACGCGGCCGCCGACGTGGTGGCCCAGCAAGAGGGCGACTAGTAAAAACTAGCTGGCAGCCGTTAATCTCGTACACGTGAAAAAGGCAATCGGACACAGCCAACAGCGACGCAAGGGGCTCCAGGTGACCCTTGGCGTGCTCGTCGGCCTGATACTCATCGCCGGCATCGCCTATGCGTGGGACGTCATGGCTAACCAGCACAAGGTCCCGCGCGCGACGTCGGTCGGCGGCGTGGACATCTCCCGCATGGAGCGCACCGCTGCGGTGGAGAAGCTGGAGCAGGAACTCGGGGACGTCGCGGCCCAGCCCGTGGATATCCGCGCCGGGGAGAAAAGCTCGCAGCTTATCCCCCAAGACTCCGGCCTAAGCCTGAATTATCAGAAAGCCGTCGACGGCATTCCCGACGCTTCCCTGAACCCCCTCTCGCGCCTGTACAGCTTCATTAAGCCCACCCAGGAAATCCCTGTGGCTGTGGACATCGATGAGAACCAGCTCTCCGGCCAACTCGAGCGCGTGGGCAACGAGCTGAAGATCGAGCCGGAAGACGGAAACTTGGAGCTTATCGACGGCTCCCTCAAAGAGACCAAACCCAAGCTCGGCCAGGCGGTGGAAGAGGGAGTGCTGCACGAGGGCGTCGTGAAGCACTGGCTCGACCCCGAGGGCGTCGACGTCGAGCCGATGGTGGTGGAGCCTCAGATTAATGATGAGGCGATTGAGGCCATGCGCACCGGGGATGCCGCCCGCGCGCTGGATAACCCGCTCACGCTGAAGGGCGAGAACAACACCACCGGCACCTTGCGCAAGCCGGAGATTTCCCAGTTCGTCTCCATCGCCGCGGAGGATGGCGAGCTACGCCTCAAGGTGGATAAGAACCGCGCGCGCGAGCTTTTCCAAGAGCGCATGCAAGGCTCCGAGGTGCCCGGCACCAACGCCAAAATCTCCTTCAGCGGCAACGACAAGCAGATCACGCCGTCTGTGGATGGCTCCATCATCGACTGGGATAAGACCTTCGAGGGCTTCGAAGACCGCGTGAGCAGCGAGGACGACCGCGAATGGGATGCCGACTACAAACCGGATCCCGCCGAGTTCACCACGGAGATGGCGGAGAAGGCCACCTTCGATGACACCGTGTCTGAGTTCTCCACCGGCGGCTTCTCCGGGGCCTCCGGAACAAATATCCGCCTGGTGGCCCAGCAGGTCAACGGCGCCGTGGTCAACCCGGGCGAGACCTTCTCCCTCAACGGCTACACCGGCCCGCGCGGTACCGCGCAGGGTTACGTGGAATCTGGCATCATCATCGATGGCCACGCCGGTACCGCCGTGGGCGGCGGCATCTCCCAGTTCGCCACCACCTTGTACAACGCCGCCTACTTCGCCGGCATGGAGGACGTGGCGCATACGCCGCACTCCTATTACATCTCGCGCTACCCGGCAGGCCGCGAGGCCACCGTCTATGAAGGTGCTATTGACCTGCAGTTCAAGAACACCTCGAACCACCCGGTGCGCATCGAGACTGACTTCGGCAGCGACATCACCGTGCGATTCAAGGGAGTGAAGACTGTCGACGTCGAATCCATCAACAACGGCCGCTGGGCCAAGACCGAGCCGCAGCGCAAGTCGGTGAGTGAGGACTGCTCGCCGTCGTCTGGTGCGCCGGGCTTCACGACGTCCGATACCCGCGTAATCAAGGACCTCTCCGGCAAGGAGATCTCCCGGGAGACCACCACCACGGTCTACGACCCGCAGCCCATCGTTACCTGCGGTTAAGCCATGACCCGGCCGATGCACACCGCGGTGAAGGACCCGGCGGACGTCGATCAGCTGGCCCAGCACCCGGTGAAGTTTGCTCGCGTTGCCGGCCTTTTTGCCGCGCACCGCGGCACGCTGCTTGTGGTGGTGGCGCTCATCATCGCCACCTCCGGGCTGACGGTGGTGCAGCCTTTCCTGGTACGCCGCACCGTGGATGAGGCTATTCCTGAACACGACACCGCGCTGCTGCTGTGGCTGGTGGGTGGCATGCTCGCCATCACCGTGGTCTCCCAGGCCATCGGCGTCATCCAGTCCTTCCTGTCGGCGCGGGTGGGGCACACCATCATGCACGAGCTACGCACGCAGGTCTTTGCCAACCTGCAGCGCCAGTCGCTGCAGTTCTTTACCAACAACCGCGGCGGCGAGATTCAGTCGCGCCTGACCAATGACATCGCGGCGATGCGCGGCATGGTGACCACCACGGCGACGTCCGTGGCCAGCAACCTCACCATGACGGTGGCCACGCTGGTGGCGATGGTCGCGCTCTCACCCACGCTGTCGCTGCTGTCCTTGCTGGTGCTGCCGCCTGCAGTGTGGCTCACCCGCCGCGCCGCCGTGCTGCGCCGCAGCCTCATGGAGAAAAACAGCCGCGCGCAGGCGACGTTGCAGCAGACCATTTCGGAGAATCTCTCGGTTTCCGGCATGCGCCTGGCGGCCACGCTGGGCGCGCAGGAGAGGGTCTATGGCGCGTTTGAGAAGACCTCGCGCTCCCTCATCCGCTTGGAGTTGGAATCGCAGCTGGCCGGGCGCTGGCGCATGGCGCTGACCCAAATCATTTTCGGAGTCATGCCGGCGCTCATTTACCTGGTGGCCGGCCTGCGTCCGGGGATTACGATTGGCACCCTCATCGCCTTTTCCGCCCTGCAGACCCAGATTTTCCGCCCCATCACCGGCCTGCTCAACGTGGGCGCGCAGTGGGTCGCGTCCATGGCGCTGTTCAGTCGCATCTTCGAGTACCTGGACCTGGAGCCCGATCTCACTGAGGCCACCCAGCCTGCCCAGCTTGCCGACGCCTCCCTCACCCTCCACCACGTCTCCTACCGCTACCCCGGCACGGACACCGACGCGCTGAGCGACGTCTCCCTTTCCGTCCCCGCCCACACCACCACCGCCTTGGTGGGGCATACCGGTTCCGGCAAGTCCACGGTGGCCGCCCTCCTGGCGCGCTTAGCTGACCCGACAGAAGGTTCCGTGCGCTTAGGCGGGGTTGACCTGCGCGATATTCCACCGGAGCAGCGCGCGGAGGTCATTGGCGTGGTTTCCCAGGAGACCTACCTCATCCACGGCACAGTGCGGGAGAACCTCCTCTTCGCGCAGCCCGATGCCAGCGAGGAACAGATGTGGGCGGCGCTTAACGCCGCGCGCGTGGATGAGGTCATCGCCGCGCTTCCTGATGGGCTGGATACGCTCGTGGGCTCGCGCGGCTACCGCTTCTCCGGCGGTGAGCAGCAGCGCCTCTCGCTTGCCCGCACGCTGCTGCGCCAACCCCAGGTACTCATCCTGGATGAGGCCACCTCGGCGCTTGATAACGAAACCGAGCGCGCTATTCAGGAAGCAGTGCTTGGTGCGGACGCTACCCGCCTGGTCATTGCGCACCGCCTGTCCACCATCCGCGATGCCGACCAGATCGTCGTCCTCGATGCCGGCCGCATCGCCGAACGCGGCACCCACGCCGAACTCCTCGCGCGCAACGGCGCCTACGCCGCGCTCCTTCGTGCCGCCGACGAGGCTCAGAGTACGTAGAGAGCTCTTGTCAGGAATCTTAACGCTATTAACTCTTTGGTACGTGGGCTGTTGAAGGCTGAGAATCTAAATGAGTTCAGGGTACCTTGAGCGCCCTTGGTGACGCTTCCTTTTTATGGGTCATCAAAGGGGATGTTCTACCTGGTGGTATTGGCAGCATATATGGTTCGTTTCGCCGTCGTTGGAAGGTGCTCTCTGGGAAGCTATTCTCCTGCGTGAAGCTTGCATTCTATGTAACGGGTGTAAAATCGAGCAGGCTTACCCCCTTAAATGGGCAATGTGTTCAATTTCACACGAAACTAGATGACGTCTCGAAAACATTAGTTGAACTGCAGAAGGAGTCTTCACGTTTGGGTGGACCGTGCGGATTCTTGAGAAGTTTAGCCGGTTTTGCGGGGGAGGAGCTTTAGTCGGGGACTTTGCCCAACACGCTGGGATAGAATCTAGTTATGTAATCCACAGGCTATCGTTAGTTAAGGTTGGCGCCTGCGTAGACGTTTCCACCTGAAAACTACTCTCGGCAGGCGAAAGATTCTTAGCAACGAGTCAGGTCATGGTGCGTGAACCGTGGGGAATGGATTGCACACAGCCAATGAGGCGCGGTGCCTCATTTCAGAACTCGTGTAAAGGACCAGTTTCCGTGAACAAGATCTCTCGTACCGCTCGTTCGGTTACTTTCGCTGCCGTCGTTGGCCTCTCTATGGGTATCTCCGCTCCGGGGGCCCTGGCGCAAGACGGTGCTGTCGATGCACAGCCTGCTGCTGAGCAGGGCGCCGTGAACAAGGCAAACATCAATTTCAACCAAAAGGGCTCTATTACCCTCTTCAAGAAGAAGGGTGCTGAGTCTGGTACTGCAGCTACCGGTCAAAAGATGGAAGGCGTTCCGGGCGAACCGCTCGCTGGCGTCACCTACAAGATCACCAAGCTGAATTACGACCTGCAGAATGGTGACTGGTCCAAGTTCCCGAAGGCTGCTGCAGATGTCAAGGACGGAGATAAGACCGATACCACCTTCGAGAAAACCACCGCCGGCGAGGGTGAGGCGAAGTTCTCTGATCTGCCTTTGGGCATCTACTTGGTAGAGGAAACTAACGCTCCGGCCGGCATCGTTGCCGGTGCTCCGTTCATCGTGTCGGTGCCGATGGTTAACGAGGCATCGGATGCCTGGAACTACGACGTCATTGCGTACCCGAAGAACACGGAAACCAAGACCGAGAAGACTGTCAAGGATGCAGATCAGAACATCCAGGACGCGTACACCTACACCATCAACGCGGATGCTCCGACCTGGGGCGAGGGCAAGAGCTTGACGGCCTTCCGCTTCGAGGATCGGCTGGACCAGCGTTTGGACTTCCAGAAGGTCACCGAGGTCAAGGCTGGAGAGACCGATCTGGGTGCCGGTGACTACGAGGTCAACAATCCGGCTGAGAACGGAAACAAGCTCGTCGTTAAGCTGACCGACCAGGGCCTTGCCAAGGTCAAGTCCGGTGCCAAGATGTCCCTGACCTTCGAGGTTAAGCGCAAGGCGGTTGGCGACACCACTGAGCTGAAGAACCAGGCTGATGTCATCTTCAATAACCCGAACACCGGCAAGGAAGTCAAGAACCAGACCAACGAGGTCGTGACCTACCACGGCAAGCTCAAGGTTGTTAAGAAGGACGGCAAGGAGGCCGGCAAGGTCCTGGAAGGCGCTGAGTTCGAGCTCTACCGATGTGCCTCCGCGCAGGATAAGCTCGAGAACCCGCTGACGGTAAACGGCGCGAAAAAGTGGACCACCGGCGCCGACGGTACCTTCACCATCGATGGCCTGCACGTCACCGACTTCGAGGATGGCAAGGAGGTTGTTCCGGCAAGCAAGAAGTTCTGTCTGAAGGAGACCAAGGCTCCGGCTGGCTACGCCAAGCTGGACAAGCCGGTGGAGATCAACTTCACCCGCAAGGACATCGCAGCTACCGGAGAAGGTGACGACGCGGTGACTCTGGTTGCTAACGTTGACAACGTCAAGCAGGATACCCCGAACCTGCCGAATACTGGTGGTGCCGGTGTGGGCATCCTGGCTGCTATTGGCGCAGCGATTGTTGCTGCTGGTGCTTGGTTCGCTCGTCGTACCGCGCGCAACTAATAGCCGGGCATAGTTCCGGTGGCGCAGACTGTCCATGATGGTCTGCGCTGCGGGTCGGGTAATCAAAATATGGTGCTCGACCCAGTGAGGGGACTGGGCTAGGTATAGACTTCAGTCCCCTTCATTCTCTTTCGTTGTAATCCCGGTCGCGCTGCGCTAGCGCGTGGGACATTCTTTTGGGTGGTGCGGGTCGTTGACTACGGTGGTAGGCCAAAATGCAGGCCGACGGCACAGGCGCCGTGGAGGCCTAGTCCTTCCGGCGGTAATCGTTGTCGTTGGGTTGTTGGTGATGCTGTACCCAGTGGTCTCGACCGCATGGAACAATTGGAACGCCTCAAGAGTGGCGCAGGAATATGCGCGACTGGATAAAGAGACACCGGCGCAGGTGCAGGATTCGGTGTGGGATGCTGCACATGCATACAACGAAGAACATACGTCGGGTCCGATCTTGGATCCGTGGCTGAACCGTATCGGGGTAGACAATCCCGACTATGAGGCTTATTTGAAGCAGTTGGGTGAGACCGAAGCGATGGCCCGCCTCGTGTTCCCAGCAGTAGACGTTGATCTTCCGGTGTTTCATGGCACCGCAGATAAGACACTGCAGCGTGGTTTGGGGCATTTGTATGGTTCTGACCTGCCGGTCGGTGGATCAGGAACCCATTCCGTCATTACGGGGCATACGGGTCTGGCAAATTCGACGATGTTTGATCACCTCGACTCTGCCACCGAGGGAGATGTGTTCTATATCCAGGTTGCTGGCCACAAATTGAAGTACGTCGTAGACGACATTCAAGTTGTGCTGCCGAGCGAGGTAGATGGCCTACGGCCAGTCGCTGATCAGGATTACGTCACACTGATTACGTGCACCCCGTACGGGATCAACACGCATCGCTTGCTGGTGCGTGGCCATCAGGTTCCTATGGAGCCTGGGGAGGAGTCGGTGTTTGAAAACTCCCATGGTCCGGGCTGGCAATGGTGGATGTACGCGCTGTTGGCTGCGGTGATTGTCATTGGGTGTTGGCTGGTGTGGTGGCTGCGTCGCCAGAAGGCGGCTACCGGGGTGCAAGAAGTTATTAATAAGGAAAGTAGCGTGCGGGAGTAAGGCGATGAAGAGGTTGACAAATGCATGGTCGGCCCGAGTGGTTGCCGTCGGAGTAGCGTGTGCGGTTGCGTTCGCAGGGCCGGGCGTCGTTGCTGCAGAAGCGGTGCAGGTTGCCGGGCAGCAGTCCACTGGTGCGGAACGCACTTCGGCTACGGATACAGTGACAATCCGGCTGACACAAGGCAATCCCAACGACGATGGCCAGCCGCCCTCGGGAAAAATCCAAGGTGTCACAATTCATCTGGACCGGCTTGCCGGCTTGGACCCGACCAACGCTGACGACGCAGCCCGCGTACGGAACGCGAATCTCGACGAGGTTCGTGATTGGCGCACCGATGTGCACGTGGATCTGGTCACCAATGCCAATGGCGAGGTGACGTTTGATGGTCTAGCTCATGGCTTCTATGTGGTGACGTCTACAGCGCCGGATGATTCCTACCGAGAGATAAACCCGTTTGTGGTGGCGGTTCCATTCCACACGGTGGTAGATAACCCGAAACCAGTACCAGGAGTAATCGTGGCTAAGACCCACAAACCGGGTGAAACGCCGACGCCACCCACGTCGTCATCTGCTCCGAGCGCTCCGCCGTCACGCCCGGATACCCCGCAAACACCTCCGAACTATCCACCGACTAAACCAGGGAAGCCACCTCACCAACCCGAGACAACGCCGCCGGGTACTCCAAGTGCCGGTAAGACCTCAACCCCAGTAACGTCGTCGGGCAATGGTGGCTCATTGGCGATGACCGGTGCACAGGTAATCGGTGTAGTAGCCGCAGCGTTGGCATTGATTGCCACTGGTTTCGTGATGATTGCCTCTAGCCGTAGGAAGAATTCAGAAAGCGAGGGACGCTAATGTCCTGGACAGATTCTCATCCGGTCGAGCCGGTTGTGTACCGCTGGCGTGCTCTTGCGGCGTTCATTGCTGCACTGGCTCTCGTTGTTGGTGTTGCTGCACCGGCTGCTCTGCCCGGAATCGTTGGTGCCGTAGCCGAAGCACAAACCACAACCCTGCGCACCAAGCTCGATTCCGCAGACCAACTGAGCCTGACTGTTGGCGACTCCGCAACATTTGAAGGCCACTTTGTTGACGCCGGAACCGTGGAGGAGTTGGAATTCACTGTTGAGACTGCAGGACTGGAGTTCGACGGCTCGGCCTACACACTGACTATCGACGGCGAAGTGATCCCCGTCCGCGAAGGAGACAACCTCGTTGTAAAATCAACCAGTTCTTCAGTGACTTTCCGAATCGCTGGCCTTTCTACTGACGTGCCAGCAGGGGCAGCTTTCTCACTGAAGATCCCAGCGGTCGCAGAGGAATCCGAACTGAGCGGGATGTCCGTCGACGTGCGTGGAGTAGCCGAGGAGACTACCAGCACGTCATCACCTGAATCCAGCGAAGCCTTAGAAGCCCCTTCGGAGGTGACTGAGCCGCTTGATATTGCTGACGCTGACGCGGCCCCAGCCCGTCTGATGGCGGCGCCGAACATTACCCCGTACGCTGCAGGCGACCGCACCATCACGATGGTAAACGATGGATACGTGCTCAAGGGAAGCCGCTATATCCCGAACTTTAAGATTCCGGCCGGTGAGCTTTTTGGCGGCCAGCTGTCCATTCCGCAAGGCACGGTGGTTACCCTCAAATCCAGCGTTAACAGTTATTTATCGACTAACCCTGATGACCTGACGATCTATTACACCGGTGCCAACGGAGGTTGGTATGAGGCGAAGGTGACCTACAAAAGGATTAGCGCCAAGGAATACCAAGTCATCCTGCCGCAGATTACTATTGGTGGCACCGCACAGATTCAGTTTAAGGGTGTTCACCGCGGGCCAGCCGATACAGTGTTTACAGCTTCCTTCACCGTTCCTGCGAAAGAGGAGTGCCAAGATCCGGTTACAAGCAGACAGCCAAAGCGCGATCTCACCCCAGCTGAATTTGCCGACGGTAGCCCTGTCTACGTTGTAACCAGTGAACCTAAGGATCTTCGCCGAGACACTTCCATTCTGAGCCGGCAAGTAAATCAAGGCCAAGACTTCCGGTCGGTGGGGGAAAAGTCGCGGTGGGTTTACAACGCCCTCGCCTTCAACTCGAGTGATAACTGGCTTTATGCGGTAAGCCAGATTCGCGGTCAAAATGGTGATCCCTGCTACCCTGCAGGAAATCTCCTGCAGATTAATCCGGCGACCGGTGTGGTACATAACCTTGGGCCTATCCTTACGTCCGGAAGCACCGGTACCCCTTTCGAAACGAGCAGCGACCGGGATCTGCTTAACGCGGGCGTGTATACCAGCGAGGGTTTCTTCGTGGCTAACACGTCTACCTCTGGTACTCGGCGCCTTTATAGAATCGATGTCGATAATGTCACTGCTAAACGCGTGTTCGGAAACCAGCAGTCTTTTTCGGAGGACTGGGCGGTGCTCCCGCAGGCCCAGAAGTACATGTGGGGCTTCCAGAGTAGATCTCAGGCCGGCGACAAGCTGATTCTTGAACGCATCGATACTCAGACCGGGGCAGTCAAGACCTGGGATCTCACGGGAATCAAGACTTTGGACGGGCGCACTATCTCCAACCCCTCCGCCTCGTGGGGCAAGGCATGGACCTATTCCAATGGAAACCTAGGGTTTGGATCGGGTAGTTCGGCTGCGAATCAGCTGGGTTTTGAGCTAAAAATCAGTAACCCGGACTCCGAAAGTCCGACGTTCGAGTTGGTCAACATAATGAACAACCTGCCTGCTTCATTTAACACGGATGCTGCTTCCGATCTGGTGCCGCCGCCGCCAGCGCTGCAATCCAACATTGCAGTGAAGAAGCAACGCTCGGAGACCAAGGCGGTAAACGGCGAGGTCCGTACTTTCTGGACCATTTCGGTGGAAAACACCACAGCTAACGCCAGCTCGGGAGGCACGTTCTGGGAGTACCTACCAACGGATACTCACTATGGGGTGAATGCTTCCGGTCCCACTGCTAAGTTCGAAGGCTTTGGGCCTGGATCCACACTCGTCAACGGGCGTAATCCAGGGCCTAACGAGATTGGCCCGGGGGCCGGTATTTATGCAGGCATGACTGTCCCGTCCGGAGCGGACGGTGAGTCCCGATACATGAAGGGCTATGTTGGTACACTTCCAGGACACGCGAAGGTAGAGTATGTCGTCTCTGCGCCGGTGCGAACGGATAAATACGGCAACCTCAAGACGGTGTGTAGCCCGAACAAAGTGGCTTTCCAAGCCACTGATGGTGAGGCCGGTAGCGACAACGTTGCTACTGAAGCCTGCTTCAGCAAGGTTGCTGTCGACAGTGCACCGCAACCTGTTCCTGGTGCGGCGAATGAATATACCGCGAAGTACAACGTCGTAGTAGCCGCCCCGGATGCTCCCGGCTTCGACACCAATGAGGTGATCTACGGAAAGCTGACGGATACCCCGAAGTTCGTTGGTGCCGCCACGGTTACTGGGGCCACTGTGGTCTTCAAGGACGAGTTCAACAAGACCAGCCAGCCGCAGTCGTACCAGGGGGCCGGTCCGTATGAACTCAACAAGAACGACACTCCAAAGATCATTAAGCCCAAGGGCGTCAATGGAAGCTCCGGGCAGCACGTCTACGAGGTGACGGTGCGCTTCAAGCTGGATCGAACCAAATTGAATAGCACATCCGTCCCTGCCGGGTACCCGAGTCAGCCTGCCGGTAACTCCCGCTGCTACACCAAGGATGGCCTGCACGAGCCCAACTTTGGCCTCATGAACGAGGCAGAGATGGGCGGTTGGAAAGACACCTCTTGTATCCCGCTGGAGAGCAAACAGATGGATGTCCTGCTTGAAAAGGCGAGTTACAACCCAGACAAGCCGAAGGAGATCCAAACCGACAGGTTGCTCGGCGGCGCGCAGTTCACCGTCCACCGTGGTGACGCTGACGGCAACTTGAAGCTCAACGCGGATGGCACCGTCAATACTGATGCTAACCCCGTAGTGAAGCAGTCCACGACCACCACCACAGGCCGCGTCAAGCTCGAAGGCTTGGATGCCCCTGGCGTTTATTACCTCATCGAGACGAAGGCGCCGAACGGCTATAACCTGCTGCCCGCGCCGATCAAGTTCTCGACGGAGTGGGATCAGAATGGCAATGCAGTCATCAAGGTGCTCTCCGGAGGGACCGCGATCACCAGTAATAGGTGCGCTGAGTCTGACACCGCTGCCAACTGTGTGAAGAAGATCGGCGTCCTTCAGGTCGCTGACATCACCAAGGGTGCACTGCCCAAGACCGGTGGTGAGGGCGTAGGCCTGTGGGCGCTCGCTGGTGGCGCGATTGTCGCGGCAGGGTGCCTCGCTTTGCGACGTCGCCCGGCATAGAACCACCGCTTGCGGCAACTTTAGAAAAGGCCCGCTCTTCCAGGGAAGGGCGGGCCTTATTGCATGTTCATTGGCGGTTAGGAGTCTTGCGGGTCGTCGTCAAGCGCGGTGTCCTTGGCGTTGCTGACATATTTGCGCCACCAGTAGATGAGCAGAAGCACGATGATGGCAGCGGCAGCCAGGATGGCCCACATCCACCACTGCCAGTGAACACCCGAGCTGTTGAATGCGGCCTCGTCTTCCGGATCCATCGGCACTCGGTGGCCGGTGACGAGCAAGCGGTGGGTATTTACGCCGTAGGGAGTGCAGGTAATGAGCGTAACGAGGTCCTGGCCAGACTCACGGTGAAGCGAGCTGGTGTCTGCTGGCTCGACGACGCGAATATCGTGCACCTCGTACTTGAGCTTCTCGCCGCCGGCGGCGATATAGAAAGCATCACCTTTCTTGACCTTGGTGAGATTGTCCCACAGCGTGGCGTTTTGTAGGCCGGTGTGAGCAGAGAGTGCTGCGTGCCGGCCCTCGCCATCACCTACGCCGCCGACAGGTAGGTCTGTGCCATAGAGGTGGCCAGCGCCGCGGGAGAGTGCCTTCTCCGACGTGCCGTGATAAATAGGCAGATCAGAATTGATGGAGGGGATAACGATGCGGCCCATGGCATCGGTCTCCGACAACACAGACAGGTACTGACGGTAGTGCTGGTACTCGGGAGAGTCTTCGTCATCGGTGGTGGTCCAAGCGTCTTCCACACTGATTTGGCCCAGCTGGGCGTTGTAGGTCTGTGCCTCGTCCCACGCGGTGTGCAGTACCTCAGGCGGGGCTTGTTTCTCCAGCTTGGCGTATTCCTCCGCGGCGCGGGATTGGGTGTGGTTGTTCCACTGCGTGGCCACCACGGGGTAGAGCAAGACGCCGAGGCCGACGAGGATCAGAATTAACGCAATGATGGCGTTGGGGTTGACGCCCTTTTTCTTGGGTGCGTCGGTGTTTTCCGCTGGTTCGTGCTTGCCCATTGTGTCCTGCCTGTGTGGGGGTCTGTTGCCGCACGCCCTGGTATTGACGTGGGGGTAGTTTTTGAATCTCAGGCTAGGGACGATGTAGCTCTGAGAGAAAACGTGTCTGTCTAGTCGCCGATAACGAAGCACAGGGCTTCATACCGATTCAGAGTGGCCTCGTCGATGGCTAAAATTTGATCAACCGCGCGCTGTTCGCGGAGCTCATCGATTGTGCGGGGCGCAAGATCTTGAAGTACATGCTCACGTTCAGCGCGAAGCTCCGCTGTGGTTTTGGGCGTGAAGATAGGGGCTGTCATGGTCCATCCTGTAGGTATGAAATTAGTCCATGAACTGGGAAAATACGTGGAGCCGACGACGGGAATCGAACCCGCACTCTCAGCTTGGGAAGCTGATGTTCTACCACTAAACTACGTCGGCGCAATGCAGATTGTGCATCGTTGTAAAGCTTAGCACCGCCGCCGCCCGAGGCCATAAAAGGCCCAGTGGGGAGGTAGACTGTGTGCCGTGCTTCTTTCTGATCGTGATATTCGTGCCGCCATCGACTCAGAGGGGCCTGATGCCTTGGGCATTGAGCCTTATGACGCAGAGATGGTCCAGCCTTCCTCCATCGATGTGCGCCTAGACAAGTACTTCCGCGTGTTTAATAACTCGCGCTACACGCACATCGACCCTAAGCAGGAGATGCCGGACCTCACCAGCGAGGTGGAGGTGGCTGAGGGGGATGCCTTCGTGCTGCACCCAGGCGAGTTCGTGCTTGGCGCAACGCTGGAGAAGTTCACCCTGCCGGCCAACCTTGCAGGCCGCTTGGAGGGCAAGTCCTCCTTGGGGCGACTGGGCCTGCTGACGCACTCCACGGCCGGATTCATTGATCCGGGTTTCTCCGGACACATCACGCTCGAGCTGTCTAACACCGCGAACTTGCCCATTACCTTGTGGCCGGGGATGAAGGTGGGCCAGCTGGCCATCTTCCAGATGTCCTCGCCGGCGCAGGCCCCGTATGGCTCCGGCGCGTTGGGGTCGAAGTATCAGGGTCAGCGCGGGCCTACACCGTCGAAGTCCTATCTAAACTTCCGCTAAACAATCCGCATCTCGCCGGGCGAGACGGTAGCGCAGCGCCTAAAATAGCCGGTTATGCGTATGACTGTTATTGGTACCGGCTACCTAGGTGCGACTCACGCCGCCTGTATGGCGGAGCTCGGCCACGAGGTACTCGGTGTAGATGTTGATGAAAACAAGATTGAAGCCCTCAAGAATGGCCGCGTGCCGTTCTACGAGCCCGGCCTTCCGGAGGTGCTCGAGCGCAACATCGAGTCTGGCCGCCTGGGTTTTTCCACCAGCTATGACGACGCCGCGGAATTCGCCAACCTGCACTTCCTCGGCGTAGGAACCCCGCAGGCACACGGCTCCTATGCGGCGGACCTGACCTACGTGAAGTCCGTCATTTCGGAACTCGTGCCGCGCTTGAAGGGCGAGCACATCATCTTCGGTAAGTCCACCGTCCCGGTGGGCACCGCAGCGGAGCTGCAGCAGATGGCCAATGAGCTTGCCCCGGAGGGCACCAGCGTGGAGATTGCGTGGAACCCGGAGTTCCTGCGCGAGGGCTACGCCGTCAAGGACACCATCACCCCGGACCGCATCGTCCTCGGCGTCGGCGAATTCGCCGAGAGTCGTGCCGAAGAGGTTGCCCGCGAGGTCTATGCCAAGCCGCTGGCGCAGAACACCCCGTTCATCGTGACCGACCTGCAGACCGCGGAACTGGTGAAAGTCTCCGCCAACGCCTTTTTGGCCACCAAGATTTCCTTCATCAACGCGGTCTCTGAAATTTGCGAGATTGCCGGTGCGGACGTGGTCAAGCTTGCCGACGCCATCGGCTACGACGAACGCATCGGCCGCAAATTCCTCGGTGCGGGCTTGGGCTTCGGCGGCGGCTGCCTGCCCAAGGATATCCGCGCCTTCATGGCGCGCGCCGGCGAGCTGGGTGCGGACCAGGCTCTGACCTTCCTCCGTGAGGTCGACGCCATCAACATGCGCCGCCGCGATCGCGTCGTGGACTTGGCCAAGCAGGCTTTCGACGGATCCCTCCTCGGCCACCGCGTCACCGTTCTGGGCTGCGCTTTCAAGCCCAACTCGGACGACGTCCGCGATTCGCCAGCACTCTCCGTGGCCGGTTCGCTTTCCCTAGCAGGAGCCGCCGTGACGGTCTATGACCCGCAAGGTATGGAGAACGCTAAGAAGGTGTTCCCGACGTTGAACTACGTGGCGTCGGCAAGCGAGGCGCTCAAGGACACCGAGCTGGTCATCCTCGCTACTGAGTGGCAGGAATTCCGCGACCTCGACCCGGCTGAGGCCGGCGAGCTCGTGGCCCGCCGCCACATCATCGATGGGCGCAACGTGCTCAGCGTCGATGCTTGGCGCGAGGCTGGCTGGACCGTCGAGGCGCTTGGTCGCGTCCTTCCGGCACAGTAAACGCCGCAATCGCGGTGGTCAGCGGTACCGCAAGTGTCAAGGCCATCGCGCCCAGCAGGGAGCGCAGAACCTCCGTGGCGACGAGGTCACTGGAGAGGATCTGCAGGGCTGGGCGCTGCGCCGCCGTGATGAGCATGAGCAGGGGCAGGGCCGCGCCGGTATAGGTCAGCACGATGGTATACACCATGGAAGCGATATGGTCGCGGCCCACCTTCATGGCTGACATGAAAAGCGCGCCGGGCCCGGCTGCGGGGTCGGCGGCGTGGAGCTCGCGCACGGTGGAGGCCTGCGCCACCGCGATGTCGTTGAGGCTGCCGAGCGCGCCGATGATGAACCCGCACAGCAGCACGCCCACCACGGAAACCCCTGGCATGTAGAGCAGTAACTTGAGGTTATCTTCCGAGCTCGAGCCTGTTAGCGCCGTGCTGCTTATCGACGCCCACCCCAACGCCCCCGACAACGCTAGCGCCACCAATGCGCCTCCCAGGGCGGAGGCTGATTTCCAGTTCACGCCGTGCACGAGAGGAACGGCGAGGAAAAGGATGGCCGCGCAGGTCACGAGCGCTAGTGGCAGCGCCGAATGGCCCTCAATGAGAGAGGGGATGAGGTAGAAGAAGACGATTGCCAAGCTGATTACAAGACCCACCAATGCGCGCAGTCCGTGCCAAGCGGCGAAGCCGACGATGACAAGGGCCGCGATGATAGCCCACAACGCAAGGTTTCCATTGCGCTGAAAATCAGCGAAGGCATAGGTGCCGTCGCTGGAAACTGTCAGAATTACCTCGTCACCGGGGTGGAGGGTCGGGTCACTGGCCACGCCATAGAATACGAGCTGCGTCTTGCGGCCTGCGTCTGCGCCGGAGGTCAGGTCAATGAGGGCGCGGGAGCAGGAGGTGTCGTCGCCCTCGGCGGGGATGAGCGGGGCCTCATCGAAGGCGCGGCCCGTGTGGGGATCGGAGCACAGGTGGTTATCCACGGTCTCGACGGTGCCTTCGACTTGTGGATGATTGAGGGCGTAGGTGGTGGAAAAGTCCGGGCTGGTGTGCTCGGATGGCGGGGTGGTGGGGCGTAGTAGAAACAAACCCGCAAGCGTTATCAGAGCGGTGAGGCTAAGAAAACTGATGAGCCCAGTACGCCACGGATTCAGGTTAGTCATGCCTATCATTGTGAATGAGTTTCATTAAAAAGAAAACTAATGATGACGCGATCAACAAGTTATCCACAGGCTGGCGGCGGCGCCGTTGTGCGGTGCGGGTGGGGCGTTTAGCGTTGCTGGCATGAACCTTGTGGAAGCGCATCTTCGCAGCCAGGCGGCGGGCATCGAGCTTGTCGCCGGCGTTGCGGGGCTCAGCTTCGAGCAGCTCCGGGCGTGGGGTCCGGAGTCTGCGGCACGCTCTCTGCTGGCGCTTTTCGACGTCTACTTTGCCTCCACCGCCTTCACCCGCAAACAGGCGCGTGCGGTTGCGGCCGCCCGTGCCAATGGGCACGACCTTCCCACGTTGCTTCTCATTGAACGCTTCGCGGGAAGGCTGAAGAAACAGCGCCAGGCGTGGGATCTGCGCATTGAGCTGTGCGGAATCACTGGCGATGAGAAGGCCGTGGCCCGCTATGCGCGCAAGCGCATTCGCGAGCTCAGCCCGCCGCCCACGCCGAAGCCGGGCGTGACAATTCGCCGGGGTAAGGAGCTGTCCAAGCTCACGCTCACAGCCCCGGCCGCGCTCATCGAGGACTTGCGCCCTAACTTCGATGAAGACGATCCGGTAGGTTCCTTCACCGCCGCGTTCCGCGAGGGGCGCCTCGCCCGCCCCGTGGCCCAGACCCTCGCCGTCATGGAGCTTCCCGAGTACGCCACAATCCTGGGTCGCCTCGGTGATCCCTCCACTCCGCGCCCCGATTCCGCGGCTCCAATACCCCCAATTTCTACTTCGGACCAGCCCTGCGCCGACGAGTCTCGGGACAACGCAGCCCCAGACCTCGGGGATATCGTGATTCAGCTATCCAACGGCGCCAAGATCACGGGCAAAGAGCTCATCGAGCGCGAGCTCGCCGAAGAAGGCCTCGTCATGATTGTTGACCGCGTCAAAGGCCCCGTGGAACTCCACCGCACCCAGCGCGTCGCCTCGGAGAAGCAGCGCATCATGGCCTGCGGTGAGCAACCCACCTGCGCCTGGGATCGCTGCCTGTGCGGCGCCGATTATTCCCAGATACACCACATCACAGAATGGAGACACGGCGGCGAAACGAACCCCGAGAACCTCACTCCGCTGTGCAAGTACCACAACGCCATCAATGGCCTCCCGGGCCGTGGCCGCATTGTGCGCGAAAACGGCAAGATTAAATGGGTACCGGCCGGCCCCCGCGATCCGCGGGAACCGGCCCACCCGCATCGCGCGCCGCGCGCCCAGCGCATCCGGGAGCATCGTGACGGCACAGCAAGCCACAGCGGTACTGAGCCAAGCACCCGCAAACCCGCCGCGCCGCCGAAATCCACACCTTCCGAGCCGGGAAGCCCCGCTCCGCCCGACCGCTAGTGCTCGAGGCAAGGGGCCTCGCACGCTTTTGCGCTGAGCGCGCCCCTTTACGCCTGCCCGATCGTGGGAAGCCTGGCCGTCAGTAGCGTGCAGGGCTACTGGCGGTAGCTCACCAGGAAGTTGCCGAGCCGCTCAATCGCGTTCTCCAGCTGCGAAGCCCACGGCAGCGTGACCACGCGGAAGTGATCCGGCGTGGGCCAGTTAAAGCCGGTGCCCTGCACCATGAGGATTTTCTCGGCGCGCAGGATGTCGAGCATGAGCTTCGAGTCATCGTGAATCTCATACACGTCCGGATCCAGACGCGGGAAACAGTACAGCGCGCCCATCGGCTTCGTCACCGACACACCCGGAATCTCATTGAGCTTCTCGTATGCGACATTGCGCTGCTTGAGCAAGCGACCACCCTCACCGGTGAGCTCATAAATCGACTGCCGCCCACCAAGTGCGACCTGAATCGCGTGCTGCGCCGGTACATTCGGGCACAGGCGCGTGCCCGCCAGCAAATCCAGGCCCTCAATGAAACCGCGGGCATGGGACTTCGGGCCCGTCAGCACCATCCAGCCCGCGCGGTAGCCGGCCACGCGGTAGGCCTTCGACAGGCCATTAAACGTGATCGTCAGCAAGTCCGGCGCCAGGGAGGCAATCGAAATGTGCTTCGCACCGTCATAAAGAATGCGGTCATAAATCTCATCCGCCAGAATCAGCAGATTGTATTCGCGTGCTACCTCAACGATTTTCTGCAGCGTTTCACGCGAGTACACAGCACCCGTCGGGTTATTCGGATTAATGACCACAATTGCCTTGGTCTTCTCCGTTACTTTTGCGCGAATATCCTCAATGGACGGATTCCAATCATCCTCTTCATCGCACAAATAGTGCACGGGCGTGCCACCCGCCAGCGACGTCGCCGCCGTCCACAGGGGGTAGTCAGGGGCGGGGATGAGAACCTCATCGCCGTCGTCAAGCAGCGCCTGCGTGACCATCGAAATCAGTTCGGAGACGCCGTTGCCCAGGTACACGTCATTGACGTCGAAGCTGGGGAAATCCTCCAGCTCATAGCGCGTCACAATCGCGCGACGCGCCGGGATAATTCCCTTCGATGTGGAGTAGCCCTGGGAGGTCGGCAGCGCCGCAATCATGTCGCGCATGATGACGTCCGGCGCATCGAAACCAAACACTGCCGGGTTGCCGGTGTTGAGCTTCAAAATGCTGTGCCCGTCGAGCTCCATGCGCTCGGCCTCCGTAGAAACCTCGCCGCGAATATCGTAGGCAACGCCCTGTAGTTTGGTGGATTGATCAAAAATCCGGTTCTGAGTCATGCCGGATATGTTACTTCTGGTTCCACTGTTCCAGCTTGCGTTTGGCCAGATTCATCGCATCCCCAGTAATTTCGCTTGCTTGACGACGCCTCTCCGCCCATTGCGCCTGCTCCAACGCCCGCATCTGCGCGCGTTCCTCCGCGCCCGCGGCCTTGAGCTCGCGCATGCGCTGGCGCTCGATCTGGCGCGGCGACGGGCGATGCCAGGATTCCGGGCCCACCTTGGCCACGTACAGCATGATCCACAACGCGGGGATGAGGAAAAGCAGGCCCGTTCCGGTCAGCGCGGCGGTGACGCCGGACATGGCACCGAAAGATGCAATCGAGCCGAACAACAACCCCAGCGTGCCTACCATGGCCGTGGCCAGTCGAGGCTTCTTCGTAGCCTGGTAGGCGCGCTCCATTTCACCTTGGGAGTAGATCTTGAGCTCCGTGCTGGCTTTGGTGGGGATATCCATGAAGACGGCCGCCAGCTCGCGGCGAGTCGTCGCCTCCATTATCGCGTCGGTGCGCTGTTCAAACTCGTCCATCGATAGACGGCCTTCACCCAAGGCCTGGGCGAGGTCGTTGACGGCGTTGGTCCGTTCGGCGTCGGAAAGCCGCATGCTGAAAGGATTAGTCACAATAGCCATCCTAACAGCCTATTTAGCTTGCTCCTTTTCGCGAACGAGGCCGGATAGGAACGGGAAGATTGCGACGGTGAGGGCACCGCCGGCGATGAAGATCGAGGCCATTTCTGTATCGACGATGCCCGAACCCACCGCAAGCGTCATCACCGCCACGATGATGGGCAGGCCGGTCGCCGCATAGAGCGCCACTTGGAGGCGCTCGCGGGTGGTTTCGACGTCGGAGCCCGTGTGGTGGATATTTTCGCGCAGGAACACTGGCAGGCCGCGGGTCACCAGGATAAGAAGCGGGATGCCGAGGACCTTGAGGGGCTCGTCCACGATGACCTTCCAGTCAATCGCCATGCCGGAGACCACGAAGAAGACCGGGATGAGCATGGAATAAAACACCACGTCGAGGCGGTTCTCCAAGCCCTTATGGAACTCATCGGGCACGATGCGGTTCAGGATGATGCCCGCCGCGAAGGCACCCAGCACGATATCGAGCTCAAAGACCGCGGTGACCGCCATGAGGATGGCCAGAATCAAAATGATGAGGCGCATGATGGTCTGGTTCGTTGAGCCCGCACCAGAGATGAAGGCGTCCTTGAACCACGGCATGAGCGTCGTAATGGCAAAGGGCATGATGGCCACGGCGACCGCGATTGCGATGAAGGCCAGAAGAATCAACATCGTGGTCCACGTGGAGCGCGTTCCCAAAAGGAGCGCCATCGCGGTAATCGGCGCGACCTCACCGATGGCGCCGTGGATGACCACGGAATCGCCTACCCGCGTGCCAAGCAGCTTGTCCTGCTTGAGCATCGGCGTGATGGTGCCCAGGGCCGTCGACGTCAACGCAATTGCCATGACGATGGCACCCGGGATGTCATCCATGAGGAAGTACGCGCCGACGCCACACACCACCATGCAGATGAGCCACGTGGAGAGCCCCGTCGCGGCTTCTTTCGATTTCAGGCTGGCGAGGTCAATTTCAAAACCCGCAAGCAGGAACAGCGCGCCAACGCCAAGCTCCTTGAGCATGCCGATGCCGGGGTCCTCATGGGCTAGGCCCAGCATCGATGGGCCGATGAGCATGCCGAAGAAAATCAGCAGCGCCACGGCCGGCATTTTCTTACCCAGGGCATGGGATACCAACGGCGCCAACAGTGCCACCGCCATAATCCATGCGAAGGACACCAGCGAGTTGGTGTAGTTGGTCTCGCCCGAGGCGAGGACGTAGGTTACGTCAGTTTGCATGGGGTAGAGCGTACCTGTGGGGTATCAGGCACGCCTACCCCGTGCGTTGGTGGTGTGGCCGACGTCGCACTAGTCGCCCTTGCTTGCCGACGCCCCCGGAGCCTTCGGCGCCCCCGGGGCACTGGGTGCCGCTGGCGCGTCTGGCACAGATGGTGCTTTCGGTGCGGCTGGTGCGCTTGGCGCTGCTGGAGCAGCCGGCGCACTGGGCGCAGCCGGCGCTGCGGGTGCCTGAGGTGCGCTGGGCGCGGCTGGAGCCTTTGGTGCCGCGGGTGCGCTGGGTGCCGCCGGTGGTGTCGGAGCGGACGGCGCTGCAGGAGTGCTGGGCGCAGTTGGAGGTTTCGGTGCCGAAGGAGCCGCCGGCGCATTAGGCGCTGCGGGTGCTTGCGGCGCGCTTGGTGCGGACGGCGCAGCGGGAGCGCTGGGGGCGGATGGAGCCGTTGGGGCAGCCGGTGGTGTCGGTGCGGACGGCGCTGCAGGAGTGCTGGGCGCAGTTGGAGGCTTCGGTGCCGAAGGAGCAGCCGGGGCACTAGGCGCTGCGGGTGCTTGCGGGGCGCTTGGCGCAGACGGAGCTGCGGGTGCACCAGGGGCGGAAGGAACCGCCGGAGCCGCCGGTGGTGTCGGTGCGGACGGCGCCGCAGGAGTGCTGGGCGCAGTTGGAGGCGTCGGTGCCGAAGGAGTAGCCGGGGCACTAGGCGCTGCGGGTGCTTGCGGGGCGCTTGGTGCGGACGGCGCGGCGGGGGC
>QWCQ01000063.1_pt1 | contig 115560 bp, 109 predicted proteins | sample 1972701 | NCBI WGS metagenome assembly QWCQ01 (sample SAMN09866704, study PRJNA288562) | Human gut metagenome isolate pre4_stool, whole genome shotgun sequencing...
GTTCACACTCTAGTAAACAAGTTTAAACCTTGTCAACTGGGAGTTAATCTCCGTGTCACCAGCGTCTCGCGGCGACTTCGATAAATATACGCACACCCCAAACAAACAACAAATCCCCAGGTGACACACCAAAAAGTTGCGCCACATAGGGACGTCGCCAAGCAATGCTCCTTAGTAGAGCTCCTCCTCTTGAGTGCGCTCAATGGTGGCGCCCAAGGTCTGCAGGTTCTCTACAAAGTTGGGATAGCCGCGGTCGATGTGAAAGACATCGTGCACGGTGGTCGTCTCATCCGCACACAAAGCGGAGAGGACCAATCCGGCACCTGCGCGGATATCGGAGCTCCAGACATGCGTCGAGGACAAGCGCTCTTGACCGCGGATAACCACGTGGTGTCCATCCACCTGGGCATCAGCGCCAAGGCGGAGCATCTCATCGACGAACCGGAAACGCGACTCAAAGACATTTTCCGTGATGATGGATGTACCTTCCGCGACCGCGGAGAGCCCGATGGCGATCGGCTGAAGATCCGTGGGGAAGCCGGGGTACGGCAGTGTTTGGTAGTCCACAGCAGTTGGACGCCGGTCCATGCGCACGCGGAAACCATTGACATAGTCCTCGATATCCGCACCGGCGGACTTAAGCTTCTCCAACGGCAGGTGCAGGTGCTTGGGAGCAATACCGCCCACCGTGATATCCCCGCGAGTCATTACGGCAGCATATGCCCACGTACCCGCAACAATACGGTCACCGATAACCTCGTGCTCCGTCGGTTGCAGCTTGTCCACTCCCCGAATGGTGATGGTGGATGTCCCCTCCCCGGAGATGTCGGCGCCCATTTCCTTGAGCATCGTGCACAGGTCCACAATTTCCGGCTCGCGGGCCGCATTGTGGAGTTGGGTTTCGCCATCCGCAAGGACTGCAGCAGTAAGAATATTTTCGGTAGCGCCTACCGAGGGAAAATCGAGCTTGATGTTCGCGCCATGGAGCTGATCCACCTCCGCTACAACGGCGCCGTGTTCGATGCGCGTGCTAGCGCCCATCTTCTCTAGCCCAGATTGGTGCATGTCCAGTGGGCGGGAACCAATGGCGTCGCCACCTGGCAAAGCTACCTTTGCGTGACCACAACGCGCCGTCAGCGGCCCCAATACACACACCGACGCGCGAAATTGGCGCACCGCATCGAAGTCTGCATTGGAATGCAACGTGGCCGGCGTGGTGATCTGCACGGTGTGGCCATCGATTTCCACTGAACAGCCAAGGCCTTCAAGGACCTTTCGCATCAGTGGAACATCAAGGATTTTAGGACAGTTGGTCAGCGTGGTGGTGCCCTCCGCCAACAGTGCCGCAGCCATCAGCTTCAGCACACTGTTCTTGGCACCGTCCACCTTGACGGTGCCCTGCAGGCGCGCCCCACCGGAGACAATAAATTGGTCTTTCACGCCCACCCAACTTACCTACGATCAGGGCAACGCGCCTATACGACGGGCCGCATTAACCGCCTCATAGCGAGTATGTGCACCCAGTTTGCGCATGACAGAGCGCAAATAGGACTTCACCGTTTCGGCGCCAATACCCATTTCCTCGGCCGCCTCGACATTGGTATGCCCCAACGCCACGCAGGAAAGAACATCCAGCTCGCGAGCAGAAAGCTTGGTGGACTGCTTAACGCGCACCGGGGAGACCATCTGGTCGCAAAGAGCCTCTAGTTCCTTACGGAGGTCTTCATCGTTGACTCGGTTAGCCAACATGCGGAGCTTGGAGTGCGTTGAGCGCACCTGCTCCCACTCAGCCCCGTTCATCACGTGACCGCGAGCAGCGCCGCCCTTGCCTCCGTCGGCACGACGCAACGCGGAATTAACGGCCAGATCCTGCTCGAGGCACCGAGCGGTCATGGTGACTTCCTCGATTACCTTGTCGCCCAAGCGCACCGGCGAATGGACGCCAACATAGAGGACACCGCGGATTTCACGCTGAACGGTGACCGGCACCGCCACGATCGAATGCAGCCCCTCATCTTGGATATGGCGATCATTCTCATGGCTAATTGTGGTGGCACGAGTGTAGTCGGAAACACCAACCGCGCGGCGAGTGCTGACAACGCGCCCGCCGACGCCCGCGTTCGCGTCAATCACCAAATTCTGCAAGGCCGGGGTCCGCAGACCTACCCACTGGGTAATCTGCAGGCGATTGTCCGGCAGCAAGGTCCCGTACATCGTGACGGGGATTCCCGTTGCGGTCTTTAGTGACGAGAGCGCTGCGCGTACGGCTTCGTCGTCATCCTTGAGTCGGTGCGGCTCCATGAGACTCTCTCTTACTCGGGGGTAACCAGCAGGTGCACCCACATTTCCCGCCTGAAACGGGGGTAGGCGAACACTATTTGCGAAGTATAACCGGCCGACGGGGGTAATTCTAAATCACGCCTCGCCCTCATGAGACGCCTCAAATCCCACATGCCATGCCCGAATGATCTGTTCATAATCTATATACCACTTAGTCTATTGCCGCAGTGTAGAGTGTCTGCTGTACATCAGAACTGATTTTCAAGGAGTCCACATCGTGGCTGTATACAACAATATTCTCGACACCATCGGCGGTACCCCGCTTGTCCGCCTCAACCGCCTGACCGAAGGCCTCGGCGCCGAGGTACTGGTGAAGGTTGAGTCTTTCAACCCCGCTAATTCCGTCAAGGATCGCATTGCCAAGGCGATCGTCGACACCGCCGTAGAATCCGGCGAGCTAAAGCCAGGCGGCACCATCGTTGAGGCCACCTCCGGCAACACCGGCATCGGCTTGGCACTCGTCGGTGCCGCCCAGGGTTACAAGGTCATCCTCACCATGCCGGAGACCATGTCCAACGAGCGCAAGGTACTGCTGCGCGCCTATGGCGCTGAAATCGTCCTCACCCCGGGCGCTGCTGGCATGAAGGGTGCTGTCGAGAAGGCCAACGAAATTATCGCTGAGACCCCCAACGCCATCCTGGCTTCCCAGTTCGCCAACGAGGCAAACCCGAAGATTCACGAGGCAACCACGGGCCGCGAGATCTGGGACGACGCTGAGGGCAAGGTTGACGCTTTCGTCGCTGGCGTCGGCACCGGCGGCACCGTCACCGGTGTGGGCCGCTACCTGCGTTCCCAGAACCCCGACACCTATCTGGTCGCCGTTGAGCCCGCTGACTCCCCCGTCCTCTCCGAGGGACACGCCGGCCCCCACAAGATCCAGGGCATCGGCGCCAACTTTGTCCCAGAGGTTCTGGACCGCGAGATCCTCAACGAGGTGCTCACCGCGACCACCGAGGAATCCGTTTCCACTGCCCGCAAGCTGGCCACCGAAGAAGGACTGCTCGTCGGCATTTCCTCCGGTGCCAACGTCTCTGCGGCACTCAAGCTGGCTGCGCGCGAAGAGTTCAAGGGCAAGACCATCGTCGTCGTCGCCCCGGACTTCGGTGAGCGCTATGTCTCCACCATCCTCTTCGAGGACATTCGCGAGGCCTAAGGAAAACGCTAACGTGGCTTTCCACGGGACGTCGCCAAGCACGGCGCCGTGGTGAGCCCTCCGAATAAAAGCGCCCTCTGTGCTAGGGGGCGCTTTTTCTTTCTAGATAGGATGGTTCGCATGCACATCTTGAAGATGATTCGTGAAGACCTCGCCAACGCGCGCGAGCATGATCCGGCCGCGCGCGGCGACGTCGAAAATGCCGTGGTCTACTCCGGCCTTCACGCCATTTGGGCGCACCGAATCGCCCACCGCATGTGGAAACGTGGATGGCGTGGGCCAGCCCGCATTTTGGCGCAGCTTAACCGCTTCTTCACCGGAATCGAGATTCACCCCGGCGCTACCATTGGCCGGCGCTTCTTCATTGACCACGGCATGGGGATCGTCATCGGTGAAACCGCCGAAATTGGCGATGGCGTCATGCTTTACCACGGCGTCACGCTCGGTGGTCAGGTGCTGACACAGACTAAGCGCCACCCAACAATTGAGGACAACGTCACCATTGGCGCGGGCGCCAAAGTGCTCGGCCCGATTACCATCGGCCACGGCTCCGCTGTCGGTGCCAACGCCGTGGTGACAAAGGACGTGCCACCGGAGCACATTGCCATCGGTATCCCGGCCACCAACCGCCCGCGCAAGAAGGATGAGCGCATCAAGCTGGTGGACCCGGACTACTACATCTAAAAGACCGTGCCTTTAAAGGCTGCCTTCACGGGCAGTCAGCCGCTGGTAATCGGGATTCTTCTCAATGAAGCGCGCCACGGCGCTGCACGTTGGAATGACTTGGCGGCCGGCCGTTGAGTCATCATCCAGTGCCGCTTTAATAAGCGGCTTGGACAGCCCTTGGCCCTGAAATGACTCGAAGATTTCCGTGTGCGTGAATTCGCGTGTGGTAGCGGAATCACTGTATTCGGCGAAGCCTGCTTCTTCCCCATCAACGGTGATGACGAAACGGGATTGATCGGTTTGGTGCGCAACTGAAGTAGTCATGCCGCCCATTAAACCAAAAAGAGCAACAAAAAAGCCCCTTCCAATGGAAGGGGCTGTCTTGTGGCCAGAGCCAGGATCGAACTGGCGACCCCACACTTTTCAGGCGTGTGCTCTACCGACTGAGCTATCTGGCCAGAAGCCACGAGGACTTCGGCGACCCTGACGGGACTTGAACCCGCGACCTCCGCCGTGACAGGGCGGCGCGCTAACCAACTGCGCCACAGGGCCATTTTCAATTATCTGTTGTGCGCTGGGCACGAATAAGTACTCTACACAAAGCTAGATAAGCACACCAAATCAGCATGTCATTCACCGTTTTCAGGGTGATGCAGCCCCTCAATACACACTGTCACCACAGCGCCTAGACCTATACAGATCTATGCGCCATTTGCGACGTTGCAGGAGCCTCCACACACCACCATAAAACGACACAAGCCCCGAGGCATATGTTCTATAAACAATGCTCCGAGGCTGAAATATGGCGACCCTGACGGGACTTGAACCCGCGACCTCCGCCGTGACAGGGCGGCGCGCTAACCAACTGCGCCACAGGGCCATAAGTATTTTCTTGTGCACCAACACAAAAGTGTTGGTACCCCCAACGGGATTCGAACCCGTGCCGCCGCCGTGAAAGGGCGGTGTCCTAGGCCGCTAGACGATGGGGGCCCGTTGCCTTGAGGCAACTTTGTAAAAATATACTGGAGACATCCTCACTTAACCAAATCGTCCTGGCAGAAAGGCAGAAAACCATGGCTGACCAGCGGGATACCTGTTCCTGTCACGAGCCGGGTGTGCACGGCTACAACTCCAATGATGAGCAGAAAGCAAAGTACTTGGCTCGCCTCAAGCGCATCGAAGGCCAAACCCGAGGCATCCACCGCATGATCGCGGAGGACCAATACTGCATCGACATCATCACGCAGATCTCAGCGGTTACTTCAGCGCTCGAGAACGTTTCCCTAGCACTCTTGGAGGACCACATAGAACACTGTGTGGCGGGAGCAGCCGCCGAAGACGGGCAAGTAGCCACAGAGAAGCTCGAGGAGGCCATGCGGGCCATCAGGAAGCTCGTTAAGAGCTAGCCCTGAACCCAGCCTTGGGCTTGGGCCCCCAAAACAAAAAAGAGCCGCCCGAAGGCGGCTCTTTTTGTGGGCCCTGTGGGGATCGAACCCACGACCTGCGGATTAAAAGTCCGTAGCTCTACCAACTGAGCTAAAGGCCCAACGCTCACCTATCCTAGCCGGTGGCACCAAAGAAAAGGAAATGGCCCTCACCTTCAGCGGTAAGGGCCACAACCTTGCGGGTCTAAGACTTAGCCGCGCATGTCACCCTTCTCCATGAAGTTCACCTGGAAATCGAAGGCGGTCTTCAGATCGTGCGGGGTGTGCTGGAACTTGTTAGCCTTGGCGCGCTCGAAGTACTCCTCCAGCATCGGGCGGTAGTCCGGGTGAGCCACGGCGATGACCTTCTCCACGCGCTCCTTCGGGGCCAAACCGCGCAGGTCCGCAACGCCATACTCGGTGATGATGACCATGGTGTCGTGCTCGGTGTGGTCGGTGTGAGAAACGAAAGGCACGATGGCGGAGATAGCGCCGCCCTTGGCCACCGACGGGGAGACGAAGGTGGAGATGTAGGCGTTACGGGTGAAGTCACCCGAGCCGCCAGTACCGTTCATGATGCGGGAGCCGGAGACGTTGGTGGAGTTGATGTTGCCGTAGATATCGCCCTCAATCATGCCGTTGGAAGAAATCAGGCCCACGCGGCGAATAACCTCCGGGTGGTTGGATACCTGCTGCGGGCGCAGGATGATGTGCTTGGCGTAGCGATCAGCCTCAGCGTTCATCTTGTCCGCGTACTCCGGGGACAGGGCGAAGGAGGTTGCGGAGGCGACGGTCATCTTGCCAGCGTCGATAAGATCCAGCATGCCGTCCTGGATAACCTCGGTATAGGCCTGAATGTTTTCGAACTTGGAGTCCAACAGGCCTGCCATCACGGCGTTCGGGACGTTGCCCACACCGGACTGCATGATGAACTTGTCATACTCTAGGCGGCCGGCAGCAACCTCGCCCTCGAGGAACTCGATGAAGTTTGCAGCAATCTTCTCAGAAACCTCATCCGGGGCCTTGAACGGAGCGTTGCGGTCCGGGGCATTGGTCTTGACCACAGCCACGACCTTCTCCTCCGGAATCTCGATGTAGGTGGTACCGACGCGGTCAGCCGGCTTGGTAATCGGGATTGGCTGGCGGTTCGGCAGCTTCTCGATCTTGTAGATATCGTGCATGCCCTCGAGGTTGAGGGACTGCCACTCGTTGATCTCAATGATGATCTTGTCGGCGGCATCGATGTATTCGAGGTTGTTGCCCACGGCGGAGGACGGAACGATATTTCCGTTCTCATCAATACGAACGGCCTCAATAATGGCTACCTGGAAGTCACCGTAGAAGCCCTCTTCCACCTGCTGGCCAGAGTGCGAGAGGTGGATGTCCTGGTACAGGGCGGAGCCGTCGTTGAAGCGGCCGCGCAAAACCGGGTCAGAGTTATACGGAGAGCGGAAGCGGATGGCGTCTGCCTCAGCCAACACACCATCACAGTCCGGAGCGGTAGAGGCACCGGAGAAAACATCGATCTTGAACTCCTCGCCCGCCTCATGAGCTGCCTTCGCCTTCTCCGCGATGGCAGTCGGCAACGCCTTAGGGTAGCCAGCGCCGGTAAAGCCGGAGATTCCCACACGGTCACCGTGGTTGACGAACTTTGCGGCCTCGTCAGCGCTCATCACGAGCTTCTCAAACGGTGCGTATGCAATTCTCTCAGACATTAGTCCTCCTTTTATGTGCAGAAACGACCTACGTTACGGTCCTTTCCTGTTAGTTACATGCACCACACTAGCGAATCGGTGGAGGATTTACCGCACTCTGCCCCAAACTGTGTGCACCCCTCACTTTCCTCGTGAGAATTTGCCACCCCAGGCTCTTTCCGCGCACAATTGGCGGCGTGACTCTTGCTATCGGAAAAATCCAGCTCAACTCCCCCGTTGTCCTCGCCCCCATGGCGGGCGTGACCAACGTGGCCTTTCGCGTGCTGTGTCGCGAGCAAGAGATAGCGAAGACCGGCACCGTCTCCGGCCTTTATGTCTGCGAAATGGTTACCGCCCGCGCCTTGGTAGAGCGAAATCCCAAGACGCTGCACATGACCACTTTCGATCCACAGGAGAATCCGCGCTCGCTGCAGCTGTACACCGTCGATCCGGAGTACACCTACAAGGCGGCGAAGATGATCGTGGATGAGAATCTGGCTGACCACATCGATATGAACTTTGGCTGCCCGGTTCCCAAGGTCACGCGCCGCGGCGGAGGCTCCGCACTCCCCTATAAGCGCCGCCTCTTTGGCAACATCGTCGCCGCAGCGGTCAAGGCCACAGAGGGCACCGATATCCCGGTCACCGTGAAAATGCGCGTGGGCATCGACGAGGATCACCACACGCACCTCGACGCCGGCCGCATTGCGGTGGAAGAAGGGGCGTCGGCAGTCGCGCTCCACGGCCGTACCGCCGCGCAACGCTACTCGGGCCATGCGGACTGGAATGAAATTGCGCGCCTTAAGGAGCACTTGGCCCATACCGGTATCCCTGTCTTGGGTAACGGCGATATCTTCAAGGCCACGGATGCCCGCGCCATGATGGAACAAACGGGCTGCGACGGCGTCGTCGTAGGGCGAGGTTGTCTGGGCCGTCCTTGGCTCTTTGCGGAGCTCTCCGCCCACCTCCGTGGCGAGCCGGTGCCGGCCGAGCCCACGTTGGGAGAGGTCACGCAGATCATGATTCGCCACGCAGAACTGCTGGCGCAGCACGAAGGCGAGGACCAGGCCAGCCGCGATATCCGCAAGCACATCGGCTGGTACCTACGCGGTTTTCCCGTGGGAGGTCAGGTCCGTGCTGGCCTGTCCCGCGTGAACTCCCTCGACGATCTCCGGGAGCTGCTCGAACCGTGGGCGGATTCGCCTGCGCTTGCCGACGACGCCGATGGCGCCCGCGGACGCCAGGGATCACCCGCCAAAGTGGTCCTTCCCGAGGGGTGGCTCGACGATCCGGAGGACGCAACCGTGCCGGAAGGCGCGGAGATTATGCATTCCGGCGGCTAGCCACGAAAATCCCCTTTTTGTGTCGCTCGACAGGCACTAGACCAAATGTTCAGCTAAAGTACGTGACATGCGCGCTGCCTACCGTGAACAGTTGGACAACTTTGCCCATGACCTCATCATCATGAGCACTGCGGTTCATAAGCTGATGACTCTTGCCTCTCAGGCATTAATCGAATCCTCCCTGCAACCAGCCGAAGAGGCCTTGTCGTTGCGCGATGAGTTGGATGAAGTCCGCTCGCGCTGCGAAGACCGTGCGGTGTCCCTTCTGGCCTTGGAAAACCCGATGGCCAAGGATCTGCGCCAGGTCATCGCATCCATCTATATTGTGGAAGATTTTTACCGCATGGGCCGCTTGTCTCAGCACATTGCCACCAGCGCCCGCCGCCGCCACCCTGAATCAGTTGTTCCGCCAGACATTATGGGCTATTTCGAGGAATACGCCCGCCTCGTTCTCGACATGTCCTTAGGCCTCAAAGACATCCTTATCACCCGCGATCCGGAGCTGGCGCTCCGTTTGACCGAGGACGACGACGCCGTCGATGACATCAACCAACACCTGCTTCGTATGTTGACACAGCGCGAGTGGAAAGGAACGGTGCGCCAGGCCGTGGAAACCTCGCAGCTTTCGCGCTACTACGAGCGATTCGCCGATCATTGCGCAGCAGCTGCCGGCCGCATTATTTACCTGGCAACGGGTTTGGACCCCGACCGCTACATGCGCAAGCGCGATCAGGAGCAACGAGAGGCAGAGCTGGAGGCCCGCATGGCGGAGCTGGAGCGCCAGTTTCACCGCTAGCCCCTACCGCTCGCCACACCTAGCGCACAGTGCATGCACAAAGCCGGCACCTCTTCTAGACCTTTAGAAGAGGTGCCGGCTTTCGGCGCTGTCAGTGTTTAGCCGAAGCGCATGTTTAGCCGAAGCGGCCAGAGATGTAATCCTCGGTATCCTTCTTTGCGGGGTTTTCGAAGATCTTCGTGGTGTCATCGAACTCCACCAGGTGGCCAGGACGGCCGGTGGCTTCCAGGGAGAAGAAGCCGGTCTTGTCCGACACGCGGGCTGCCTGCTGCATGTTGTGGGTAACGATAACGATGGTGAAGTTTTCCTTCAGCTCATGGATCAGGTCCTCCACAGCCAAGGTGGAAATCGGGTCGAGCGCCGAGCAGGGCTCGTCCATCAGCAGGACTTCCGGCTCCACGGCAATCGCGCGAGCAATGCACAGACGCTGCTGCTGTCCGCCGGACAGGCCGCCGCCCGGCTTGTCCAGGCGGTCCTTAACCTCATCCCAAAGGTTGGCGCCGCGCAAGGACTTCTCGGCGACTTCCTTCAGCTTCTTCTTGTTCTTCTCGCCGGACAGCTTCAGGCCGGCAACAACGTTATCCTCAATGGACATCGTCGGGAACGGGTTGGCCTTCTGGAAGACCATGCCGATGGTGTTGCGAACGGAAACCGGATCGACCTTGGGCCCGTAGATGTTCTGGCCGTCCAGGAGAATCTCACCCTTGACATAAGCACCAGGGATGACCTCGTGCATGCGGTTCAGGGTGCGCAGGACTGTGGACTTACCACAACCGGAAGGGCCGATGAAGGCAGTCACGGCCTTCGCCGGGATCTGCATGTTGACGTTCTGTACGGCGTGGAAGTCACCGTAGTAGATGTTCACGTCGTTGAGCTCAAGCTTGGACATGAGTAGTGCTCCTATGGGGTAGGTAGAAAGTGAATACGGTTACTTCTTGACGGAGAACTTCGCCGAAACGATGCGCGCGCCAATGTTGAGAATCGCGATGAGGAGAACCAACGTAAGGGCGGCACCCCACAGCTTGTCCAAGACGGCCGGATCAGCGCCGGACTTGTACATATCCAGCATCATCAACGGCAACGAGGACTGCGCACCCTTGAGTGCGTCCCAGTTGATGGAGGAGGTGGAGCCCACCAACACCAGCACCGGCGCGGACTCACCCATGATGCGGGCCACGGCCAACATGATGCCGGTGACGATGCCGGACAGTGCAGTCGGTAGAACGATGCGTGCGATGGTCTTCCACTTCGGCACACCGAGAGCATAGGAAGCCTCACGCAGATCCATCGGGACCACGCGGAGCATCTCTTCGGTATTGCGGACCACAATCGGAATCATCAGGAGCACGAGCGATAGCGCCACCGCCATACCGGAACGCTTGAAGCCGAACAGAGTAATCCACATGGCGAAGATGAACAGGGCCGCAACAATGGAAGGCACACCGGAGAGGATGTCCACCATGAAAGTAGTAAGGCGGCTGAGCGTTCCACCGCGGGAGTACTCCACCAGGTAAATCGCGGTGAAGATGCCGATCGGAACGGAAATGACGGTCGCGATGACGGTCTGCACAAAGGTACCGATAATAGCGTGGAGCGCACCGCCGCCGGCCTCGGTATCAAGGATTCCGCGCTGGGAGTGGGTCCACCATTCGGGGTTCAGGATAGCGCCCGAACCGCGAGAAATGAGCTCAAAGAGAACCCACAACAGCGGGATCATGGCGATGATCATCGTTGCCCACACGAGAACGGTGGCAACAGTATTGGTGGTCTTTCGGCTCGAGGAGATATCCAGGAAGGTCGGGCCGGAAGATGCCGGGACAGAGTTGGAAGTTGTAGTCGTAGTCATCTCTGAGCCCTCCTTACTTGCTCTTCACGATGGAACGGGCAATAGCGTTGACCAAGAAGGTCAGAAGGAACAGCATGAGGCCTGCGGCGATATACGCACCGGCACGCATCTCATTACCGAACTCAGCAGCCGCCAGGGCGATGGCCGTTGCGAAGGTGGTACCGCCGTCGAACAGCGAGAAGCGGAAGTCCACCAGCGGGGAGACAACCATGTACAGCGCCATGGTCTCACCCAGCGCACGGCCCAGTCCCAGCATCGAGCCGGCGATGTAGCCGGACATACCGAAAGGAAGGACCGTCATGCGGATAACTTCCCAGCGGGTGGCGCCGAGTGCCAAGGCGGACTCGATCTGACCGGGAGGGGTCTGCACAAAGACTTCGCGGGCGGTGGCAGCGATGATCGGCAGGATCATCACCGCCAGAACAATGCCACCGGTGAGGACGTTGCGGCCCGTCGCAAAGTTCGGGGAGTTGTCGTAGACCTTGAAGAGGAAGAAGCCACCAGCCCAGGAGTGCAGCCAGGTGTAGAAGCCGGACAGCGCAGGGCCGAGCACCTGCCAGCCCCACAGGCCGTACACGATGGATGGCACGGCGGCGAGCATGTCTACCAAGAATCCCAACGGCTTGACCAGCTTGGCCGGCGCGTAATTGGACAGGAAGATGGCAATGCCGAGCGCGACCGGCATCGCGATGATGAGAGCCACGATGGAAATCAAGACGGTGTGACCGAACATGGTCGGTATACCGAACTTCATAGCATCGGTGTCGTTGGTCTCCCAACGGTCACCGTAGGTGAAGAAGCCCAGAATGCCACCCTCATTGACGGACAGAGAAGGAACCGCACGCCAGATCAGGAAGGCCGCAATGGCAGCGATCATCACCGTAATCAGCGTTGCGGACGCAGTGGACAGGAATTCAAAAATGCGATCACCAGGGCGTTTCACACCGGACTTGACGGCGGGCGTAGAGGTGGCGTCCGCCTCGGACGCATGCGCGCTAGGGCGAGTCGCTGAAACGGCATCCTCCTTCACGGACGACGCTGTGGTGAGATTGTTGTCTGCCATGAGACTAGGGAATCCTTTTCAACGGAAACAATGAAAATACGGGACATGCTGCCGCCCCCAAAGCGCTCGTGAAGGGCGGGTTGGGGGCGGAAGTGTGTGTTCAAACGGACACTACGGGGGTTCAAAGAAACCCGCGTAGTAACGCGCTCTTACTGGATAGCCTCGACGGCTGCCTTCAGGCGATCCAGGTGGTCACCGGAAACCGGGATGAAGCCTGCCTTCTCCAGTTCCTCGGACTGATTGTCCAGGACGGTGTTGAAGAAGGCCTTCACCAGAGCGGAGGTCTCCTCGTCGTAGCCAGCGGAGCAGACGATGTTGTAGGTGGTCAGGATGAGCGGGTAAGCGCCCTCATCCTTGGAAGCAAAGAGCTTGTCGGAGTCAACGACCATGTCGTGCTCGGAGTTGGTCTCCTTGAAAGCGAGGTGGTCGAGAGCGACACCGACGGACTCAGAGCTGAGCTCAACCGGGCCGTTGCCGAAGTCAATCTTGGCAATCTTGACGCCATCGGCTTCCTTCTGGTGAGCGTAGCCAGCCTCAACGTAGGTGATGGCGCCCTCGATGGAGGCAACCTGGTCAGCCACACCGGAGGAACCGTTAGCACCCTCACCAACAGAATCCGGGAACTGCTTGCCTTCGCTGTCCCAGTTGCCGGTAGCGGACTTCAGGAACTTCTGGAAGTTATCGGAGGTACCGGACTCATCAGAGCGGAAGATAACGGTGATGTTCTTGTCCGGAAGGTCGGTGCCCTCGTTCTCAGCCTTGATGGCGTCATCGTTCCACTTGGTGATCTCGCCCTTGAAGATCTTGGCGAGGGTTTCGGTGGAGAGGTTGACCTCGGTGTCACCCAGGTTGTAGGCGATGGCGACGGGGCCAATGGTCGTCGGCAGGTGCCATGCGTCGTTGCCACCGCAACGCTCCTTGGCGGCCTCAACCTCGCCCTTATCTTCCTTCAGAGCGGAGTCAGAACCGGCGAAGTCAACGGTGCCGCCGTTGAAAGCCTTCACACCAGCGCCGGAGCCGGAAGAAGTGTAGGAGAAGTTAGCATCCGGGTATGCCTCCAGGAATGCCTTCTCAAAGACGGACATAGCGGACTTTTGGGAGGATGCGCCCTCACCAGAGAGGTCGCCGGAAACCTCTGCCCCATCGGAGCCGCCTTCAGCGGAGCCAGATTCGTTGGACTCAGAGCAGGCAACGAGAGCGGTGGAGGTGGCGGCGACGATGCCGAAGATAGCGGCGGTGCGCTTGAAGTTGCGGATCACGGGAAACCTTTCCGGTGCGGATACAAGAGAATGATTGTCCGAGCAAATCGCCCTCTACTCTTCTTTGAGCGATCTTCTTGAGACGAGCGCGATTAACTCACGTGTTGTAAAGCTATACAGGGCGGGTTAACCCCACAGGGATCAAGAGATGAACAATCGGTGAACTTGTACCAAAAGCCGGTGAGGCTAGTCACTTTTCGCCCAGACGCAGTGTTCCTCAGCGATGCCAAAGCCCAAACGCTCGTAGGCCTTTACCGCCGGAGCGTTATCAGCCTCGACATACAAAATGACCTTGTCCGCGCCTTTAGCCGCCATGCGCTGCAGCCCAGCGCTCAGCAGCGGTCCACCGAGCCCGCGCCCGCGATAGTCCTCACCCAATCCCACAACATAGACCTCACCGAAGGCTGGGGTAGCCTCGTCGTGCCACTTCAGCCAGTGGAAGCCGGCCATTACCGGGCGGTCGTGGGAGTCATTCGAAGAATCCCACAGGAAAAGCACGTCGGCAGGATCGAACCACTCTGCCTCCATCCCGCGGTGCAGACGCTCCAGATCCCAGCCTCCTTGTTCCGGGTGCCACGAGAAGGCCTCGTTGTTCGTGCGTACCCATTCCGACTCGACGTGCTCACGCCCGAAACGCTCCACCGACTCTGTGTACGTATATATCTCTAGCTCTTCTACCGTTGCCGGCGCATCCTCGGCCGCGCGCAAGTCCTTCCCTTCAATCGCCATGACAAGCAGGCGCCTGACGACGTCCATCTCGTTGCGCTTCGCCAGCGCTTGCGCAGCGGGAAGATTGCCATGGGCCCAGATTTGGGGGGAGGTTGGGAGGGCGTCGACAAGCGCCTGCCCTACCCCTCGCCCACGGTGTTCCACGCCAACAAAGAGCTCTACAGTCTGCCCATCGAGGGCAGCCACGCCAGCTACCGCACCATCTTCAATTGCGAGAAGATGATGGTGCCCAAGGCGTTCATCCCTGAGCCCTAAAAGAAACTGCTCGGAGAGGGGCGCAAAGCCGTCGTGAGCTTCAGCAGCAGTGGCCAGCTCCTCCACGCGCTGGGCCACATCTGGGTTCAGTGGCAGAGTCTTGGTCTCAATATTCATGCTTCCCACCCTACGTGCGGTAGTAATAGAGGGGTGACTGTCATCTACCTCAACCGCACTGCCGTACGCCTTGCCGCCGTTGCGGGTGTGGCCCTGACAGCATGGCTGGCGGATTCAGCGGTGGCGATGCACGCGGAACACACCGTGGCCCAGAAAGCCAAAGCCAGCTCCCAATTGGAAAACACCCCGAATGTCTACATCGGCGGCGTCCCCTTCTCCCTTGCCGCGCTAACCAAAGAGATTCCATACCTGGAGGTCAACTCCTCCGACGTGGAAGTTCCGAAACTCGGCATGGTCAATGCCTCCACAACACTGCGCGACATCACAATTAACCCCGAACAACTCTTCAGCGGCGAACTGGAAGGCTCACCGGTATCCACCTATACGCGCAGCATCAGCCTCGACGGAGTGGCCTTGGGCCGCATGCTGGGTATTACTGACCTCTCCATTGCCAACCCCGATAATATGTCCCCCACCGGCGGGCCCTCCGCCGAGGCTGAGCTCACTGGCACGCTGCCGGGGGATACCACCAAGTCCACCGCGACGGTGACGCTGCGCCTCGTCGGCCCAGAGTTTCGCATGAGTGTCTACGGGACTGATGACGAACGCTTGAAAAAGGCCTTCGGCCTGGTCTTGGACACGCGCCAACTCCCGTTGCCTTCTCAAGCCACCTCCGTGAAACTACACGGCGGCTCCATCACCTTCGAGGTACAGCGACGCAATATCACGCTAAAAACAGCACAACTCTCCCCGCTGGAGATCGATGGTTCGGAGGAGAAGGCCGTCGAGGATGCCGCGCAAAAAGCGCAAGACACCGCCAACGAAGTGGGCAGCGCGCCGACGACGCCGCCGAGCTGGCGCCAAAACAGGCAGAACTAAGCCGATGCAAAACTAAGCCGACGGTGCACCAGCGGTACCCGCACCGCAGACTTGTTACTACCGCCGGCTACTTAATACGGATGAGATCTCGCAGGACTCGGCGGAAGCTGCGGTGAATGGGCGGGGCTGGGTCGATGGGAGCAAAGACTTCCAGCGCGTCTGCTTCCGACTCCAAGTGCACCTCCGTAAAGGTGCCTTCCGACTCCCCGTCCGCTTGGAAGCGGTGCGGCTTGGGGCAGACCAGGTCCACCTCAACGGCATCCTCAAAATGCAGCGTGCGGGCATCCGTGACCTTATTCAACCAGTGACGGTGATCCACGCCGAACAGGTGGAGAACGCCCACGAGACCATCAATCCCGCCGAGGTCCGACACACCAAAAAGGCCAAGCCCCTGATCGAAGGAATTGCGCGGATTAGTCACCACCGGCAGCGGCCCCAGGAAGGTCCACGGGTTGGTGTTGGAGGTGAACATGACGGGAACGTCATCGGCCGCGAAGGTTTCGCCCGAGCTCGAGCGCGCACGCACATTAATGCGCGGTGGGCGGATGCGGGCGCGCTGATAGGCCTGAAAGGCCACCGCCAGGTAGCGCAGCGGGGTGGCTGAAAAGCCCATCTCCCGTGCACGGTCCACGCGAGCCAGCACGTCTGCATCCAGCCCGAAACCAGCATTGACCGCAAACCACCGGTCATTCCACATACCCAACGACACGGTGCGGCGGGTGTTTCGCTCCAGCATCCTAGCCAGCACGTGTGCAGCCTCGACAGGGGTATTGGGGAAACCAAGGGCGCGAACGAAGACGTTTGCTGAACCAGTAGGGATCACCGCTAGCGCTGGGATCTCCTGGGGGCTAGGGCGCTGTGCGGAATTCGCCGGGCCGAGCAACCCGTTGACGATCTCATTGACCGTGCCATCGCCACCGAAGACCAGGATGACGTCAAAGTCCTCCCGGGTCATACCGCGCACCATGTCTTCCGCGTGGCCCGGGTAGTGCGTGAAGCGAGCGAGCAGCTGCAACCCATCCACCTCCCGAATGACGGGCAAAACCTCTCGGAAGAGAGCCGCATTCTGGCTCGTAGAATTAGGGTTTGAAATCAGCAAAGCGCGCATGGCTCCCTAGACTACTGGAGCCTAGTGGTTTCCGCGGCGCTGCCACGACTACGCTGGGGCAGCATGAGCGAACAGACAAATAGCGAGAAAAACACGGAAAACACCCACCCGGAGAACACCAAGGTAGACGGCAACGCGGCCGTCAACCAGGCAGCGGAGGCATGGAAGGATGCAGCCTCCCGCAACATTCCCACCGTTGATGTAGCAGATAATCCCCTGCCGGATGAGACGGCGAACTTGCGCCAGGGCCCGTCGCTGCACGATGGTCTGCTCGGGCTTCTCCCCCTCGTCGGTGTATGGCAAGGGGAAGGCCAAGCCCACAGCACCGACGGTGAACAGTACGCCTTTGGCCAGCAGCTCATCATCGCCCACGACGGTGAGAATTACCTGACCTATACGTCCCGCACCTGGAAGATTGATTCCGAGGGCAACCCGGTTGGCCCCGATGTCCGCGAGTCCGGGTTCTGGCGCATCTCACTCAAGGACGAGATTGAGATGACCTATACCTCGTCCAACGGCATCAACGAGATCTTCTATGGTTCGCTGTTTAACGAGCGCGCCTGGCAGCTCGAGTCAGCGTCCACGATGGTCACCGAAACCGGCCCCGCCAACCTCGGCCCCGGCAAGCGCATGTATGGCCTCATGCCGAACAACAACCTCGGCTGGGTGGATGAGCGGCTTGTCGACGGCGAAATGCGCCCTTACATGTCCGCCGAGCTCACCCGTGTGGCTGGCTAACTAGCAGTGCGTCAAGGTTAGCGTGCCAGGGCGGCGTCGATCAGCGCGCGTATCTTCTCCGCGTTCGCCGGCGCCTTGAGCTTCTTTTCATTCAGGCGCGTCACACGCACCGCAGTGCGCACCGAGGAGACGAGCCACACTGAGTCAGCCTCCTCGAGGTAGCGCAGATTCAGCTCCTTCGCCTTGCAGCGATATCCCTGTTCAGAGGCATACTCAAAAAGCGCAGCTTGCGTGGTGCCAGGCAGTATTCCCTTGCCCGCCGGGGTGCGCAGCTTTGTACCCTTGACCGCCACCACGGTGGAGGTGGCCCCTTCCAAGACCAGCCCCGTATCGGGATCGGTAAAAATCACATCATCAAATCCACGCTCGCGGGCCAGGCGCAGCGTGGCCATCGTGGCCGCATAATTCAGCGTCTTCGCCGGCAACTCTTCCGCCACCTGCCACAGACGCGGCGTGCTCATCACCTTGACGCCGGTATCACGCTGCGCCACAACGTCATCCGGAATCTCCTGAACCACCACCCATGCCGTGGGCACCCCAGTCGAGGCCCGCCCGCGGGTATAGGTCCACGTGCACTTGGCCTCTCGCGCTAAACCGTCCTCGCCTTCCCCGGCGGCGGGACCACAATAGTCCGCGATGGCCAGCTCGGTGGCTTCTTTCCACTTGTGGATGGGTGGCTCCGGAAGATCGAGAGCACGCGCGGAATGCCGGAAGCGCTCCGCGTGGCGATGAAAATTGGCCGCCTTGCCGTCACGCACGAGGAGGGACTCGAAGATACCGTCACCGCGTGTGACCGCAGCATCGTCCCAATAGACCAACGGTAGGTTCGGCATATGACGCCGCACCGACCCTCCAAACGGTTCCACGACGTAGATGACCGGCTCTTTCCTACGCTGAAGGCTCATAGACCCGATTATGCCCTACCATCGGAGGGCGTGAGTTATACTTCGCCACTTCTTTCCCGGCCCGGGGCCGCTGAGTTCCAGGGCACCACGCTTGTCGACGTCTCCGGTATCCCCTGGCACTACGGCGACCCCCTCGTGGAGCAGCGCGCGGTGGAGACAGGTTCCGCCATCATCGACCGTTCCCAACGCCGGGTCATTGCCGTTTCCGGGCCCGATGCCCGGGCTTTCCTGCACAACCTCCTGAGCCAGAAGCTCGATGACGTGGACGCCGGATTCTCTGCCGGCGCCCTTGATCTAGACATGCAGGGCCACGTCCTACACCATATCGACCTGTCCTTCGACGGGGAAACCTTCTACCTCGATGTGCCACCGGCCCAGTTCGAATCTTTGCGGGACTTCCTCACCGCCATGATTTTCTGGTCCCAGGTCACCGTGGAGGAAGCGGACGCGGCGATCATCACCGTGCTGGGTAAGCCGCTACAGAAGCCTTCCAGCGCCGTGATGGAGCGCTGCGTGCACTGGCCGGGCTGCCCGCGCCAGGATTTCCTCGTGCCGCGGGGTGAGCTGGAGACAGCAGTCGCAGAGTTGGAAAAGCAGGGCGGAAGTTTAGCGGGGCTCATGGCCTATACCGCTGAACGAGTGCGCGCACGCGAACCAGAATTGGCCGCTGACCTCGATGCGAAAACCATCGCCCACGAGGTTCCCCAGTGGATCCGACGCAGCGATGATAACCCCGCGTTCGTCCACTTGGAGAAGGGCTGCTATCGCGGGCAGGAGACGGTCGCGCGCGTAGAGAACCTCGGGCGCTCTCCGCGCTTATTGGTCATGCTGTACCTCGATGGCTCCGCTCCGGAGCTCCCCGTAAGCGGAACGGATATTTCACTTGGGGGACGGCGCGTCGGCAAGCTCGGCACCGTGGTCGAGGATTGCGATTACGGCCCCATCGCGCTTGGTCTAGTGAAACGCAGCGCCCTCAACCACGGGGATCTGAGCATTGGTCCAGTGGCGGCATCGGTCGAGCCGGACTCCATCCCCGCCGACGAGGGCCCCAAGGCCGGACGCGCCGCTGTGGACCGGCTGCGCGGAAAATAGTGGCGAAATGCACACTGCCCGTTGGCCGCGGGCTAGCGCACTTTTCCACGCACCACTGGGGGGTAGTTCGGAATTTTTTCTTCACACAGGCTATGGTGTCTTACAGGAACATACACATATCTGACTAAGACGATGGGGCGGCCAAGAATCCCTGGACCGCCCTACACACCTCAAGGGGGTCATGCACATGGGACGCGGACGCGCAAAGGCAAAGCAGACCAAAGTTGCACGCCAGCTGAAGTACAATTCGCCCGAGATGGATCTGGATTCGCTCCAGCGTGAGCTCGCCTCACAGAACTCCAAGCGTTCCCACAACGAGGACGAAGACCCATACTCGGAGTACGCGGATTACGAGGACTACGCAGATCGCTGGGACTCGGATGAGTGGGATGAGGATGATTCCGACGCGCGCTAGGCGCGCGAGTCACTGTCCCACCCTGTACATCACCTAAGCGAAAGGCCGGAGCCGTCCCCCTCTGATTAAGGGGAAGCGCCTCCGGCCTTGTTCCTTTTCTCAGGACTTAGAACCCTGGGTGCTCGCCGGTCATGATAACGCGCGGCTCGCCCTCTTCGGCAGCACGAACGGTGCCCAGTTCCCACGCCTCCACGTGGCGGGCGGTCATCATAGCCAATGCTCGCTCGCGATCCTCCGGCGCAACGACGGCGATCATACCGACGCCCATATTGAAGGTCTTCTCCATCTCTTCGAGCGCAACCTTGCCCACCGAGGAAATGGTCTTGAAGATCTGGCCCGGAGTCCACGTCGAGCGGCTCACCTCAGCGGTCAGGCCCTCCGGGATGACGCGCTCCAGGTTGCCAGCGAGGCCACCGCCGGTGACGTGGCAGAAGGTGGACACCGCGCACTCAGAGACCAGGGCCAGGCAGTCCTTGGCGTAGATACGGGTAGGCTCCAGCAGTTCCTCACCGAGAGTACGGCCCAGGTCTTCCATATAGCCGTCAAGCGGCAAACCAGCCTGCTCTAGGAGGACGTAGCGCGCCAAGGAGTAGCCGTTAGAGTGCAGGCCAGAGGACTTCATAGCGATCAGGACGTCGCCGTCGCGTACCTTGTCTGGTCCGAGGAGCGCATCGGCCTCCACCACGCCAACGGCGGTGGCGGAAACGTCGTATTCATCCTTGCCCATCACACCTGGGTGCTCCGCGGTCTCACCGCCGAGGAGGGCAGCACCAGCCTGGACGCAGCCCTCAGCAATGCCCTTCACAATCTCCGCTACCTTTTCCGGCACAACCTCGCCCACGGCGATGTAGTCCTGCAGGAAAAGCGGCTCGGCTCCGCACACGACGAGGTCATCCACGCACATGGCGACGAGGTCGATGCCGATGGTGTCGTGCTTATCCATGGCCTGGGCCACGGCCAGCTTGGTACCCACGCCATCAGAGCCAGCTGCGAGGACCGGCTCCTTGTAGTTCCCCAGCTTGAACAGGCCGGCGAATCCGCCGAGCCCACCCATCACCTCGGGGCGGGTGGCGCGCTTGGCGTGGGGGGTGATTAGCTCTACTGCGCGGTCGCCTTCCTCAATGTTGACGCCGGCGGCAGCATACGTGTTCTCGCTCATGAGTGACTTAGTCCTTATTCGTTAGTTGTCGTCGAGCCCTGCAGGGTGCGCACGGCCTCAGCATTGGGGTTTCCGGCAGGCAGTCCGAGTGGGTACTTACCGTCGAAACATGCGCAGCACAGTTCGTTGCGCGGCTGTTGAGTAGCCGCCACCATCTCATCGGTGGAGACAAATCCCAGCGAATCCGCACCAATCGCGGTGCAGATGGTCTGTGCTACCTCTTCCGGATCATCGGAAGGGTTGGCGTTGGCAATGAGCTCGCCCGGGGAGGCGAAGTCGATGCCGTAGAAGCACGGCCACTTCACCGGCGGGGAGGCGATGCGCACGTGGACTTCGGCAGCACCGGCTTCCCGCAACATCCGGATCAGCGCGCGCTGCGTGTTACCACGCACGATTGAATCATCCACCACGACGATGGACTTGCCTTCAATGACCTCCCGCAGTGGGTTGAGCTTGAGGCGAATGCCCATCTGGCGCTGGGACTGCGTGGGCTGGATGAAGGTGCGGCCCACATAGGAGTTCTTCACCAAGCCGTGCGCGAAGGTCAGCCCGGATTCGCGAGCGTAACCGACGGCAGCCGGGTTGCCAGACTCGGGAACGGGGATCACCATGTCCGCATCAGGCGCCGGGTATTGGCGCGCTAGACGACGCCCAATTTCCACGCGCGTGGCGTTGACAGAACGGCCCTTGATATTCGTATCCGGCCGCGCTAGGTAGACGTATTCGAAGACGCAACCATGGCGCTTGGTCTCGGCGAAGCGCTCGGAGCGGATTCCGGTCTCATCGATGGCAACGAGCTCGCCCGGTTCGATCTCCCGGATAAACTGCGCGCCGACGATGTCGAGCGCACAGGTCTCGCTGGCTACCACCCAGCCCGTGTTGAGCCTGCCCAGGGCAAGCGGGCGCACGCCATGTGGGTCACGCGCCGCATACAGGGTGTGCCCGTCAGTAAAGGTGAGGCAGAAGGCACCTTGTACGGTAGGCAACAAGTGCAGGGCCGAATCAAAGACGGTGTTGTCCTCGTTGACGCCGTCCGCCAACAAGATGGACAGGCACATGGAATCCGAGACGGACTCTTCCTGCGGCTTAATCAGCCCGCGCCGCACGGCCTCGGCGCGCAGTTCCAGGTAATTTACTAGGTTTCCGTTGTGGCCGAGCGCGATGTCAACACCGCTGGGCGACGTCCCGAACATCGGCTGCACATTCGACCATTCCTTGCCGCCTGCAGTGGAATAACGCGTATGGCCGACGGCCACGTTTCCATGCAGCGAGCTCAGGATGGATTCATCGAAGACATTGGAGACAAGGCCCATATCCTTAAAGACGACGATGCGATCATCATCGCCCACCGCGATACCGGCGGCTTCCTGTCCGCGGTGTTGGAGGGCGAAAAGCCCGAAGTAGGTTAGCTTCGAAACCTCTTCTCCTGGTGCCCAAACACCGAAGACTCCGCATTCTTCGCGGGGTTCCGGATCCAGGCTGGGATCCGTCGACAAGGGCTTAGTCATGCTCTGGACGTGTTCAGCTACCACGGCGCCAATCCTAGCTGTTTGGGCCTGTGAAAACTAACGGAATCACGGGCAAACAGGCTGCAATGTCGTGGGAGCGGGATCCGGAGGCGTCCACGCGGCCAGCGTTAAGCGCCTGCTCCCAGCCAATGACTCCCGTGGCCAGCTGCAACCATGTCAGGGGATCCATCTCCACCACATTCGGAGGGGTACCCCGGGTATGCCGGGGACCGGCGATGCACTGGACTGCCACGAATGGGGGGACCCGCAACTCCACGGAATGTCCCGGCGCGTCCGCCTCCACCAGGCGGGCTGTTGTGCGGGTGGCCTTTGCCAGAGCAGAGCGACCTGGTTTTTCGGTCCTCTCAGGGTCACGGATCCACTCCGCCACCGCTTCGACGGCAGCACGGGTGGTGGCGGCATCAACGGCCTTTTTCATACGCTATGCACACTCCCTGATACTTTGTTATCCATGTCACCAACCATGCCACCAAGCTCCTCGGAAGAAAAGAAGCCTGTCCCGACCGGGAAGTCCCCCTCCATCACGCTGCGGTTTATGGCCGCCCCGACAGATCTCACCATCGCCGGCGCCCAAGGCATTGGCGGCGGTCGCGTTTTGGAATGGATCGATAAGGCCGCCTATGCGTGCGCGGTTCAATGGTCCGGTACCTACTGCGTGACGGCCTACGTGGGCCACATCCACTTCACGCGCCCAATTCCTTCGGGCCACTTGGTGGAGGTACGCTCGCGCATCGCGATGACGGGGCGGTCCTCCATGCACATCGTCAACGAGGTGCTCTCCGCCGACCCGCGCGATGGCATCTTCACGCGCGCCTGCGACTGCCTCGTCATCTTCGTGGCCAAGGACACCGAGACCGGAAAGTCGATGGCCGTTCCGCCGCTCGTTCCGGATTCCACTGAGCACCAGCGCGTATGGGAGGCTGCAGAGTCCCGCATCGAGCTGCGCAAAGCCATCGAGGCGGAGATGGAAAAGCAGACTTATGACGGCCCGTCCGACGCTCCTCGCATGGTCAACCGCTTCTTGGCCAAGCCCACCGACGTCAACTGGGGCGGCAACGTCCACGGCGGCACCGCCATGGAATGGATTGATGAGGCGGGCGCTGCCTGCACCATGGAGTGGTCCGGCGAGCACACCGTCGCGGTCTATGCCGGAGGCATCCGCTTCTACCGGCCAATTCATATTGGAGACCTCATCGAGGTGGATGCCCGCATGATGCGCACGGATACCCGCTCGATGCAGATGTCCGTCCACGTGCGCTCGGGCAACCCGCGCGGCGGCCGCGAAAAACTGGAGACCGCCATCCACGCCACCGTTTCCTACATGGCGATGGACGCTGACTGGCAGCCGCTGGCTGCCCGCCAATTCACTCCCCGCACCGAGGAAGACAAGCGCCTCTGGGAGCACGCCGGCATCCTCCGCGGCCTGCGCGGCAAGTACTCCCCGAAGCCACTGGTGGTGGCACCAAAGCACCAACACGTGGATTAGCCGGTGGATGAGCCAGAGGCTCATCCACCGGGCCGCGCCTACTCTAGAGGCTCAACCCGGCACGCCACGTGGAGGGAGCTTGGGTCCTTGGCCTTGCGCAAGGTGACGGTGCGGGCTCCGATCTCACTGTTTGTGGCGACGCTCGGAGCCACAAACACTCCCGTGGTCGCCGGAAGGATGACGGGCTTGTAGAAGTCCGCGCTGATGCGCACAGCACCGGGGAGGGTGCCGTCGAGCACCGACAGCATGCGAGCGTGCGTGTACATGCCGTGCGCGATGGGCGCGGGGAATCCGAAGAGTTTGGCACCCACCGTGGACACGTGAATGGGGTTCTTATCGCCCGATGCCGCGGCATAGACGCGGGTGCTTTCGGGGCTAAATCGCAGCGTTGCCGTAGGCGTTCCCGCCTCATCGCCGGGGAAGTCGAGGAAGCGCTCGGCCTCCGGACGTGTTCTCACTTGGCGCGGGGTGTCCTTCGTAAACTTCGCCCCCTGGCCGAGGAAGACTGATGTCTGGCGCCAGATCTCCTCGCCGCCAACGCTGTACGTGGTCACCATATCGATGACCAACCCTTTGCGGTGCGGGCGCAGGTTTTCCGCGTGCACCGCGATGTCACAGCGCTCGTCGACGCGCAGCGGGCGTTTCTGCTCAATGCGGTTGGACAGATGCACCACGCCCACAGCTGGGAACGGAAAGTCCGGTGCTGCCATGACCTTAATGGCGAGCGGGAAGGCCAGCGCGTAGAGATAGGTAGCAGGCAGCTCGTTGCTCAGCCGCAGGCCCGTGGCCTGGCAGTAGCGAGCCAGGTGCTCGGTGTCGACGCCTACGCTGTCGACGCGGTACGCGGTCTGCGAGTCCTCAACCTTTCGCTTGCCCGCCCCCAACCCGGGGATGGGGACCGCACCCAGCATGAGGCTGCGGTAGAGCGCAGGAAGATCTGGAATCTCGTTGAGTGTGGTGACGTTCATTTAGGCTCCCATGAGGTTCTGACCGCAGACGCGGACGGTGTTGCCGCTCACCGCCGCGGAGGCCGGCCAGGCGAAGAAGGCGACGGTCTCCGCGACGTCGACAGGCAAGCCGCCCTGTTGCAGTGAGTTCAGGCGGCGGCCGATCTCGCGCGGCCCGGTCGGCATCGCCGCGGTCATGGCGGTTTCAATAAAGCCCGGCGCCACGGCGTTGATGGTGGATCCGTTCTCCGCCAACACTGAGCGCAAGGAATCAACGAGGCCAATGATGCCTGCCTTGGTCGTAGCGTAGTTGGTCTGACCGCGGTTGCCGGAAATGCCAGCCATGGAGGACACACCAATCACCGCGGCACCCGGCGCGAGGGAACCGGATTCCAAGAGGCTTTCGGTAATGCGAACTGGCGCCAGAAGGTTAACGGCAAGAACAGAGTCCCACTGGCCTTCATTCATGTTGGCCAGCAGCTTGTCGCGAGTAATTCCGGCGTTGTGGACGATGACGTCAATGGCTCGACCGTGGCGCTCCTGCGCGTGCTGGGCAATCTTATCTGCGGCTTGGGGGTCGGTGACGTCGAGAGGCAGCGCCGTGCCCTTGACCTTGTTCGCGGTCTTGGCCAAGTGCTCGCTGGCCTGCGGAACGTCGATGCAGATGACGCTGGCACCATCGCGCGCCAGCACCTCAGCAATGGTGGCACCGATGCCGCGGGCAGCACCGGTCACCACCGCCAGCCGCCCGTCGAGCGGCTGCTCCCAGTTCTGCGCTTCGCCATTGGTTGCCGGAGAATCGTGTCCCTGGGCACTGACACGCACAACCTGCCCGTCCACGAAGGCCGACTTCCCAGACAGGAAGAAGCGGAGCGTGGACTCCACCTCTGCGGTGGCAGCAGGGTCTGCCCACACCAGGTTAACGGTGCCGCCCTTGCGCATTTCCTTGGCCAGGGAACGGGTGAACCCTTCGAGTGCGCGGGCGGCAATGCGGGCGTCGATAGTGTCCGCAGCTTCCGGGGTGGTGCCGATGACCACCAAGCGCGCGCACGGCAGAAGGTTGCGCATCTGCGGGTTGAAGAAGTCATAGAGCTCACGCAGCTGTTCTGGGGTCTCCAGACCGGTGGCGTCGAAGACGAGGGCGGCGCGCTTCGCCTCCGCAGAAGCATTGATGACCTGGTAGTCCACGGCTAGCTGGGAACTCAGAAACTCAGCGATGCGTCCCTTGCCGCCAATGACGATGGGGCCATCGAGAGCTGGTTCCCCAGCCTTGTGGCGGCGCAGGGGGTGACCTTGGGGTACTCCTGCTTTGGCGGCGAGCGGTGAGTTGATGAGCTTCTCAGCAATTGTGACGTTCGGCATAGGCTGGCATGTTCCTTTCTCGATTCTTCACAACCTTGCGAGCTTTGTTGAGCTGGTTGCAAGGTTAGTTAATTGAGTGATAGAACTAACAATATCACTTTAGTTGTGACGCGAAATGAACAGTCGGGTTGCTACCCCCTCCCGCTGGGATGATTCGCACGAGACCACTCGCGAAGGAGTTTTTAATGACCAACCCCCCGCACCGCGTAGCCATCCTGGGTGGCAACCGCATCCCATTTGCTCGTTCCAATAAGCAGTACGCCCACGCGTCCAACCAAGACATGCTCACCAGTGCGCTGGATGGACTCGTCGCACGCTACGGGCTTCACGACGAACGTCTCGGCCTCGTCGCCGCCGGCGCTGTGCTCAAGCACTCCCGCGATTTCAACCTCACCCGCGAGGTCGTTCTAGGCTCCGCCCTCGACTCCACGACCCCCGCCATCGATGTACAACAGGCCTGCTGCACTTCTCTTGCGGCAGCTATCCACGTCGGTGATGCCATTGCCCAAGGCCGAATCTCCGCCGGCATCGCGGGCGGAACGGACACCACCTCGGATGCCCCGCTGGCCGTCAATGACACGCTGCGCCGTACGCTGCTCAACCTCACCCGCGCCAAGACCGCTGCGCAGCGCGCCCAGCTCATCGGCTCTATCCGTCCCTCGCAGCTGGCCCCGGAACAGCCACAGAACGGTGAGCCGCGCACCGGACTCTCCATGGGTGAGCACGCCGCCATCACCGCCCGCGAACTGAGCATCGGCCGCGAGGCCCAGGATGAGTTGGCACTCGCCTCCCACCAGAACCTCCACAAGGCTTGGGAGGAGGGCTTCTTTGAAGACCTCACCACGGGCTTCCTCGGCGTCAACCGCGATACCAACCTGCGCCCGGATTCCTCCTTGGAGTCCTTGGCCAAGCTCAAGCCGGTCTTTGGCAAGCGCGATGCCGAACAACACGGCACGCAGGCCACGATGACTGCAGGCAATTCCACGCCGCTGACCGACGGCGCCTCCGTCGCCCTGCTGAGCTCCGAGGAATGGGCGGCCGAGCACAACATCGAGCCCCGCGCCTTCCTCGTGGACTCGGAGACCGCGGCCGTCGACTTTGTCCACGGCCCCGACGGCCTACTCATGGCCCCCACCTACGCGGTCCCGCGCCTGCTCGAGCGCAACAACTTAAGCCTGCAGGATTTCGATTTCTACGAGATCCACGAGGCCTTCGCCTCCCAGGTCTTGGCCACCTTGTCCGCATGGGAGGACGAGACCTACTGCCGCGAGCGCCTCGGATTGCAGTCCGCATTAGGCCCCATCGACCGCGCCAAGCTCAACGTCAAGGGCTCCTCCCTGGCCGCCGGCCACCCCTTCGCCGCCACCGGCACCCGAATCCTCGCCACCACCGCCAAGATTCTCGAAGAAAACGGCGGCGGGCGCGCCCTCATTTCTATCTGCGCTGCCGGCGGTCAGGGCGTCGCGGCCATCGTCGAGCGTTAAGAAAAGCACCACAGAAAGGACCCTCACCATGGCACTCACCAAGTCCTCCACGGACAAAAAGTCCATCTCCCCGGAGCTCAACAACCAGGCCTCCACCGACGCCCCCAAGGCCGAGGCCCGCAGCCCACACCGCCTGCCCACCACCCCGAAGCCTGCTGTTGCCACCGAACTTGCCGCGCTTCTCGACGGCCCACACGCCGCCTTCCGCCAGGAGCTGCGCACCTTCCTCAACGATCCTTCGCTCTTCCCAAACCCGGATCTACCTATGGCGGAGCAGCGCCAACACACCTTTGAGAACCTCTCCAAAGTTTGTGACTTCGGCGGATTCAACCACGGCCTGCGCCGCGCCAACGGCGGTGCCGGAAAGCCAAATCTCTCCACCTTCACCCTCGAAGGCTTGGCGTGGGTCGACGGTTCGCTGGCGATTAAGTCCGGTGTGCAGTGGGGCCTGTGGGGTGGAGCGCTGGATCAGCTAGGCACCGAGCGCCACCTCAAGTGGGTTGAGAAGGCCGCCAGCCTGGAGTTGCCGGGCTGTTTCGCCATGACTGAGCGCGGCCATGGTTCCGATGTGCAATCCCTCGAGACCACCGCCACCTTCGACCCGGAGACCGATGAGTTCATCATCAACACCCCCTCCGATTCCGCGGTGAAGAACTACATCGGTAACGCCGCCAAGGATGGCCGCGCCGCAGTCGTCTTCACCCAGCTCATCACCCCAGATAGCGACGGCCGCTCCCACGGCGTCCACGCCATCATCGTCCCCATCCGCGATGAAGAAGGCAACGAGCTGCCAGGCGTTACCTTGGGCGATCATGGCCACAAGGGTGGTTTGGTAGGCGTCGATAATGGCACCTTGCGCTTCGACAACGTCCGCGTGCCGCGCGAAAACCTGCTCAACCGCTTCGCCGATGTGGACGAGAAGGGCAAGTACTCCTCCCCCATCGAGTCCAAGAATGCTCGCTTCTTCACCATGCTGGGCACTCTCATCCGCGGCCGCATCGGCGTATCCGGCGCAGCGGGTGCCGCCACCGAGGCATCCCTGGACATTGCGATTCGCTACGCCAACCGCCGCCGTCAGTTCGAGGGCGCGACCGGCGCCGAAAAGCGCCTCATTGAGCACCGCCAGCACCGCCGCCGCCTGCTCATTCCGCTGGCCCGCACGTACGCGCTGCACCTGCTCTACAACCAGATTCTGGAGCGCTACCAGGAGCAAAACGATCAGCACGAGGCTGGCACCTGGTCTGTGACGGAACCGACCGAAGAGCAGAAGTTTGCCTCCCGCGAGATGGAGTCCCTGGCAGCAGCCATCAAATCCGCGCAGACCCAGCACGCCACCCGCACCATCCAAGAGTGCCGCGAGGCCTGCGGCGGTGCCGGTTACATGTCCGAGAACCGCCTGACTACCTACCGTGCCGATTCCGATGTCTTCGCCACCTTCGAGGGCGATAACACTGTGCTCATTCAGATGGTGGGCAAGAACCTTCTCACCGCCTATGGTCGTGCGATGAATGACATGAGCCCGTGGGACACCGTGAAGTACGCAGCCACCACCGCCACCGAAGTGGTTCGCCGCCGCTACGGGTTCACCACCCGTCTGCAGGGGCTGGTGGACCGCGTGAATCCTTCAGAAGCCTCGCTTTTCGACGCCACCTACCAGGCCAAGCTGATCGACGACCGCGCCCAGTCCATCCTCTTCTCCCTCGTGCGCCGCATCCAGCCGGCCCGCAAGGCCGATAAGGTGCAGGCCGCTGCCATCGTGGACCAGTGCCAGGATCACCTCATCGCCGCCGGCTGGGCCCGCGTGGATACCTTGTTGGTCCAGGCCATGATTGAGGCAGAAGAGCGCCTTGAGGAAGGTTCGCTGGCACGCCAGGTCTTCGAGCAGCTGCGCCACCTCTTCGTCTTCGACACCTTGGTTCAGCACGCGGGCTGGTACCAGGAGCACAACCTGATTCCGGCCGGCCGCATGAAGGCCGCCCGCGCTGCTATCAACGACCTCGTCGATTCGCTCGCACCATGGTCCGTCGTTCTCGTGGATGCCTTCGGCGTTCCGCCTGAGGTACACAACATCCCGATGCTCACCGAGGCCGGTGTGGATCCGCTCCACGTCTAGTCACGCCACGCATCTCGAGGGCACCCCGCCACCTGGCGGGGTGCCCTCCCTGCTTTCAACGACTGTCAGCATCACGCATCTACCATCCACAGGCATGACCACACCACACTCCATGTTCTCCAGTTCCTTCCCGCCTTCCGAAGACATCTTGGTCTCCGGAACCCTTCGCAACGACATCTCGCTGCATCTGTGCCACGGCCATTCACGCCAGGACATTCACAATGACTTCATTGAGCTTCTCGACGATCCTTCCGAGTGGACGACAGCGCGCACGGATCCCTTCCCGGAAGATTTCGATTCCACCATCGACGAAGTTGCCGCTGAGTACGCACAGAAGGTCACAGAGAAGTCCGCAGACGCACAGCGCCTCGACGCCCTCCGTGATGAGCTGCAACAGCGCAACCTAGCCTTCAGCTTCGACGAGGGCTGGGACGCCTCCGACAGCGCTGAATGCGGCGCCGAAAAGGCGGAAGAAGACGGTGCCGCAGGATATGTTTATTGCCACATACAGGACGTCGACAGGTTGATTCACACCGGAGACCTCTTCTTTGGTTTCGGCACGATGAAAACCGATGCCGAGCTCAGCACACCTGTGGCCGTTGGCGAGCTACTTGTCGAAGCGCTGCGCGCTGTTGGTTTCAACCCCACGTGGGATGGCAACCCTAACGCACGCGTGCTGTGCCAAGGCCTAGTCGTCGAATTCCCCCTCGCGGAGGACCTCACCAACTCCGAATAGGCACCTTCCATAGCGCCCATAAAGCTAGCCCCCCGTATGCGGTTAGCCCGCAACAACCATCCAGATGGCTACCATGTGCACCACCGCCGCGGCAATCGTCGCGGTGTGGAAGTGTTCGTGGTAGCCATACCAACGCGCGTTGCGCCCCGGCCACTTGAAGCCGTACATCAACGCACCTACTGAATAGACCACGCCGCCGGCAAAGAGAAGCCACACGACGGCCGGACCCGCGGACTGCCACAGGTTCGGCAATAGCGGCAGGATGAGCCAGCCCAGCACGAGGTAGACCACCACGTCCAGCCAGCGCGGGTGATTAATCCACACCAGATTCAAGATGACGCCCATGATGGCGCCCACCCACGCCGAGGTCAGCATCCATAATGCCTGCGTTGGCTCCAGCACGATGGCGCACAAGGGCGTGTAGGTCGCCGCGATAAACACCGAAATCGTCGCATGATCAGCGCGCCGCCACCATTGCACCGCGCGCATGGATACCCACGGCCAGCGGTGGTACAACGCCGAGACCGTAAAGAGGCCCACCACGCCGACGCCGTAGACCGTCACCGCGAGCCCCTGCCACCACGGCAGTGTCATCCACGCAAAGGTAATCAAAACCGTCGATGCAATCAGGGAGGCGATGGCCGCAAAGAAGTGGCCCCAGCCGCGCGTCAGTGGGCGCGGGCCGCGGTCCGCCATCCAGTACGTGCGCTGGATGAGCTGCTCTATCGTGCTGCTTTCCTGCACAGAGCCTTCTTCAACTGGAAATTCTTGCGGGGACGATTTCTGAGCACTGGGTGCGTTCATAGTGGGGGCCTTGCCTTGCCTGAGATGCGGGTCATGCGTATAACGCATTCACTCCCAAAACTTACGTACCCGTAACTATACGGACGAGCATTGTGGCAGACAAGGGTGGAGCAACAGTTTTCACCAGTTTTTCTTCCAATATTTGCAGTTCGAGGGCGCTGGCCACGTAAACTACCCACATTATGCTTTCCTTTGTCTCACGCTCTCGCCGCACCGCGGCGCTGTTCGCAGCTGCCATGGTGGCGCTGGGGGCGGCGTCGGCAGGCGTCGGCTCCGCTTCCGCACAGTCCAGCACCATCGGCGAGGTTTCCTCGCGCGTGACCAACCCGCAGCCCTGGCTCGGTGACAAGGCCTTCATTACCTCAAAGCGCCACATGGGTGGCAACCACTGGGTGGTAGACGTGTGGTCCCCTGCCAACCGTGCGGTGATTTCTAATAACGTCCTGCTCCCCGAGGGCGATAAGCCGCGCCCCTCCTTCTACCTGCTGCCCGGAGTGGAAGGCGGCCAGGCCGGCATGAACTGGATGACCCACTCTGATATCCGCAATTGGGCCGTGGGCAAGAACGTCAACGTCGTTATGCCGCTCGGCGGCGCCTATTCCCTCTACACCGATTGGAATGCCGAGGACCCCATCCTGGGTGTCAACAAGTGGAACACATACATGACCGCTGAGTTGCCCCCGCTGATCGACGCCGAATTCCACGGCACCGGCCGCGATGCCATCGGCGGCATTTCTTCCACGGGCGGCGCCGCACTCGACATCGCCGGCCACGCCCCACAGCGCTACAAAGCAGCAGCCTCCTACTCCGGCTGCCCGGTGCGCTCCGGTGCGATTGGCTTCCCCACCTCCACCGCGATGATCGCCTATGGCGGCGGATCCTCCTTCAATGCGTGGGGCCTGCCGGGCTCCCCGCAGTGGTTCGAGCACGACCCCAACGCCAACCCTGGGCGCCTGCGCGACGTCGAGGTCTTCGTGGGCTCGGCCTCCGGCACCCCGGGTCCCATCGATGGGACCAATAACCCCGGCCAATGGCTCGGACCCCGCGCGGTAGAGACGGTTGCTAACCAGTGCTCAGAGGAATTCACCCGCAACGCCCGCAATGCCGGGGTGCGAGTGAACCGTTACTTCAGCCCCCAGGGCTCGCACACCTTCAACCTCTTCTCCCACCAGATGAAGCTGAGCTGGGACCAGACCATCGCCCGCACCATCGGCGCTTAATTGGTTGGTTCCTAGGAGGTTGCCGCCTCACGGCGGGCGGGGCCGGCCCCTCGCTCCTGCCTTCGGCATTTCCTAATAGCTCCCTTGCCTCCCCACACGATGAAGGTCTAAACTCAAGGCGAAAGGTTCCGCCCCACTGAAAGAGCCCCTGAAGGCTTTCCGGCTTACGCCGGTAGGTGGGGCGGTCGCTTATTTTCGGACCGGGCCACTCCAGTAATAGGTCTTTCCCGCCGAAAACATATTGAATTGATCCCAATTGTGCCGCTGCGAAAGTGCTTGAACGTACTGTCCCTTGCCTCGTTCCATTTTCTGAAACCAGGACCAAGAAAAGTAGTCAGCAATCTGACCGTTCAAATCCTGTTTTACTGGATGAAAGAGCACACGGAACTTTAGCTGTAGACCTTTCAACAGAGACTTTATCCTCTTTTCAAATGCCGATCTTTCCTTGCCAGTAAGAACCGAGTCGAAAATTAAAATTACGTCGCTTACCTCTGAGTCTCCCCACACCGCATTAATCCACTTCCCCATCTGCACCTGCAAAGAGCCCTAAAAGCTGCGGTGGAGACTGGTAAGTCGGATGCGTCATTCGCTTATCCACCCAGATCGTGTGGACACGGCACCGATCAAGCTCATTAATTCGGTCTATTACCCGCTTTCGCGTTCCCTTCGAATTTTCTGTTGCATGAAACTCAAGGTCTTTACTCCCCGCTGCCATAAGTTCATACTTCAGCGCTTGCAGTCCTATCGCAGTGCCTGCTGGATCGAAAGTGCAAAATGCTGTGATTAGGAAGTGCGTGGAGGCTTTTACACCAAACTGCATATCCCCCGACTCATCGAGAAAAACATACAAAGTTCTTTTTCTCTTCACGTCTTCCATCTCTGTTCCCCAGCCCCCGTACGCAGCTATTGCTAACAGTCTACAACGCTGACTGGAGCAATTAGACAGTGCGGGCAGGGCCTCGCCTTGGCGAGAACCCCGCCCGGTTGCAGTTCTGTGCGTGAGGTCTACTCCACGACGGAGTTGGCACCCACCGCGTGGCCAAAGAGGTCCGGCAGGGTTGCTGCCCAGGCCTCACGAAGCTCGGAGACAGCAATGGACTCGCCGCCGAGCTCAAACTCGCCATTGTCGGTGGTCTGGCCGATGACGACGGCCGGCACGCCGCACTCCTCAGCGCGGTGCAGCAGCATGTCGACGCGGTCAGCGGTCGTTGCCACGAGCACGCGGGAGGCGGACTCGGAGAAGGCAGCCACGAAGGCATCCTCATGGACCTTGGACAGATCCAGGCTCAAGCCCACGCCGCTGCGCTTGGCCATCTCGAACGCGGTGACGGCGAGGCCACCTTCGGAGATATCGTGAGCGGCGGTCAAGCCTTCGCTGCCCACGAAGAAGTCAGCGAGGCGCTGCTCATTAGCCAGGTCGACCTGCGGCGGCAAGCCGTTGAGCCCGTTCTTCGCCTCATGGCCCTGCTCATGAGCGCTCACCTGCTGCCAGATGGAACCGCCGAACTCATCCTTGGTCTCACCCAGCAGAACGAGCACCTCCGGTTCCTCCACGAGGCCGAGTTCGTTGCCAATGGACGCGTGGACGTCATCGATGACGCCCAGGACGCCCACGACGGGCGTCGGCAAGATCGGCTCCTCGCCGGTCTGGTTGTAGAAGGAGACGTTGCCACCGGAGACGGGGATGCCGAGTTCCACGGCGCCGTCGGCAAGCCCGTGCACGGACTCGCGGAACTGCCACATGACGTCCGGGTTTTCCGGGGAGCCGTAGTTGAGGCAGTTGGTGATGGCGACCGGGCGGGCGCCGGTGACGGCCACGTTGCGGTAGGCCTCCGCCAGAGCCAGGCGTGCGCCCATGTTCGGGTCCAGCTTGGTGTAGCGGCCAGACGCGTCAGCCGACACCGCGATACCGCGGCCGGTCTCCTCATCAATGCGCAGAACACCAGCGTTCGCGTGGTGGGACTGCACGGTGTTACCGCGCACGTAGCGGTCATACTGCTCAGTGATGAAATCACGTGAACACAACGCCGGGGAGGCCACGAGCTTCTTGAGCGCCACAGTGATGTCCTGCTTCTCGACGCCCTCGAATTCCTGCAGCGCATCCTGCCACTCCGGGCGTGCGTACGGGCGGTCGTACACCGGGCCCTCGTTGGCGATGGTGTGTGCCGGGGCATCGACGACGACCTCGCCCTGGTGGCGAATGATGAGGTGCTTGCCGGTGGTGACCTCACCGATCTCGGCGCAGGTGACGTCCCAGTGCGCGCAGATCTCCTTGAACTTCTCCACGTTCTCCGGGGTCACCACGGCGCACATGCGCTCCTGGGACTCGGAAGCGAGGATCTCTGCTGCGGTCATGTTCTTCGCACGCAGCGGGACGTTGTCCAGGTTGATCTCCATGCCGCCGTCGCCGGACGCAGCCAGCTCGGAGGTGGCGCAGGCCAAGCCCGCACCGCCCAAGTCCTGGATGCCCACCACGATGCCGGACTTGTACAGCTCCAGGCAGCACTCGATGAGCACCTTCTCCGCGAACGGGTCACCCACCTGAACGGCTGGCAGCTTGCGCTCCGCGCCATCCTCGAAGGTGTCAGACGCCAGCACGGACACGCCACCGATACCGTCGAGGCCGGTGCGCGAGCCAAAGAGCATCACCTTGTTTCCGGTACCAGAAGCGAAGGCCAGCTTAAGGTCCTCGACCTTCAGCGTGCCCACGCATAGCGCGTTGACCAGCGGGTTACCAGCATAAGATTCATCAAAAACGGTTTCGCCGCCAATGTTGGGCAAGCCCAAGCAGTTACCGTAGTGCGAAATGCCGTCGACAACACCGGGCAGCACGCGCTTGGTGTCGGGCGCATCCGCCGGGCCGAAGCGCAGCTGATCCATCACGGCAATCGGGCGAGCGCCCATCGCCATGATGTCGCGGACAATTCCGCCCACGCCGGTGGCAGCACCTTGGTGCGGCTCCACGTAGGACGGATGATTGTGGGACTCCACGCGGAAGGTCACCGCGTTGCCGTCCCCGATATCCACCACACCGGCGTTTTCACCGATGCCGGCGAGAATCTTGGAGCCCATCTCCTCAGTCATGGTCTCGCCGAAGTAGCGCAGGTGAGTCTTGGAGGACTTATAGGAGCAGTGCTCCGACCACATCACCGAGTACATGGTCAGCTCGGCGTCGGTAGGGCGGCGGCCCAAGATCTCGCGGATGCGCGCGTATTCGTCATCCTTCAGGCCCAACTCGCGGTAGGGCTGCTCCAGGTCCGCGTCCTGCGTGGCCTGCTCGACGGTGTCGTTGTGTACGGTCATTGTTTCTCCTTATAACCGTCGGCGCGGGTTAAGCGACGACCTTGAGGGCGGACACAAACAAACCCAGACCGTCGGTGGACGGGCCGGTGAGAAGATCGATGGCGTGCTCCGGGTGCGGCATCAACCCCACCACGTTGCCGGCCTCGTTGGTGATGCCGGCAATGCCATTGATGGAGCCGTTGAAGTTATCGGTATAGCGGAAAACCACGCGGCCCTCGCCCTCCAAGCGCTCCACGGTCTCCGCATCCGCCTGGAAACGGCCTTCGCCGTGCTTCGCCGGGATGAGGATGCGCTGCCCCTGCTCAAACTCGCTGGTCCAGGAGGTCTGTGCGTTCTCCACCTCGAGGTAAGTATCCACGCAGTGGAAATGCAGACCCTGGTTGCGGGTCAGGGCGCCGGGCAACAGGCCAGCTTCCGTCAGAATCTGGAAGCCATTGCAGATGCCGAGCACCGGCATGCCCTTATTCGCAGCCTCGACCACCGCGCGCATCACCGGGGCCAGCGCCGAAATCGCGCCGGAACGCAGGTAGTCACCGTAGGAAAAGCCACCGGGAACCACGACGGCATCGACGCCGCGCAGGTCCTCGTCCGCATGCCACAGGGACACGACTTCGGCGCCGGCGGTGCGGGCGGCGCGGGCCGCGTCGACGTCGTCAAGCGTGCCGGGGAAGGTAATAACGCCGATCTTCATTACTGGATGACCTCGTAGTCCTCGATCACGGTGTTGGCCAGCAGGGTGGAAGCAACCTTCTCCAGCTCCTCGGTGCTGACCGAATCATCGACTTCAATTTCAAAGCGCTTGCCCTGGCGCACGTCGCTGACACCAGCAACCCCCAGGCGGCCCAGCGCGCGAACAACGGCCTGACCTTGCGGGTCCAAAATCTCGGCCTTGGGCATGACATTGACAACTACACGAGCCATGAAAATTTTTGCCTTACTGTGCGTGAGTATAGGTGCCCCGCCAGTCTATCCCGCCGGCAAGAAAGATTCGGAATCTTTGGGGGTGATGAATTCAAACCAAACGGCTGAAGAATTCTTGGGGAATCCCACCTTAACCCCCAGCTCACCTAGTGCGCTCCGGTATCACGCGCGCTGAAACCCGGGTAGAACGAGATGCATTGTCCTGTTCTCACCTATCCAAGGAACCTCTCATGCATCTCACACGCATTGGCTCACTCGCCATCGCTGCTCTTGCCTCTACCTGCATCGTCGCACCTCAGGCCGGTGCGGCAGCGGACGGCTCCAACGCCGTTATCTCTGAGGTCTACGGTGGCGGTGGCAACAAGGGGGCGGCGTTTACTAACGATTTCATCGAGCTTTATAACCCCACCTCCGCTGACCTCGACCTCACTGGCTGGTCCGTGGAGTACCTGTCCGCCTCCGGCAACTCAGGCGGAAAGCACGAGCTGTCCGGCTCCATCCCGGCTGGGGGCTACTTCCTCATCCAGGAAGGTGGCGGCGACACCGGGGAGCCGCTTCCTTCCCCTGATGCAGAGGGGAACCTGAACCTGTCCGGCTCCAAAGGCTCGGTCAAGCTTTACGACGCCTCCGGGGCCGAGGTAGACCTCGTGGGGTACGGGGCGGCGTCGCTCAGCGAGGGCTCCCCCTCCCAAGCCCTGAACAACTCCACCTCTGCGCAGCGGGACGCCGAGGGCACCGACACCGACGACAATGCCGCCGACTTCAGCGCTGCAGCACCGACGCCGAAGTCCGCCGGCGGCGCAGCCCCGCAACCGGACCCGTCCCCGGCCGAGCCGGGTTCCACCGTCACCATCCCGGAGATCCAGGGCACCGGCGCGGAGTCCCCGCTCAAGGGCCAGAACGTCACCACCCAAGGTGTGGTGACCGCGGTGTGGCAGGGCGAGAAGTCCCTCAACGGCTTCACCATTCAGACCCCGGGCACGGGCCAGACCGCGCCGACCGGGGCCTCCGAGGCCGTCTTCGTCTACACCGGTGGAACCGGCTTCTACCCAGAAATTGGGGATTCCGTCGAGGTCACCGGCACCGTTGATGAGTACTTTGGGCAGACCCAGATTGCCCTGAGCGCCGGCTCCACGCTTGACGACGCCCTCTCCCCCGTCACCCCGCTGGCCCTCGAGGCCCTGCCGGAAGGCGATGAGGAGCGGGAGAAGCTCGAGTCCATGCTGCTCAAGCCTGGCGTGCACACCGTAACCGACAATTACGGTCTCAACCGCTACGGCGAGCTGGGCCTGGCACCGGGCACCGAGGCTCTGCGTCAGCCCACCGACATCGTCTCCCCGGGCACCCAAGAGCAAAAGGACATGGAGGCTGCTAACGCGGCGAAGTACGTCATTTTGGACGACGGCTCCACGCGCGACTTCTCCCGTGATGGCGCCTCGACGAAACTGCCCTACATCATGCAGAACGGCTCGGATGTAAAGACGATCCGCACCACCAACCAGGTGGAGTTCACAGACTCCGGCGTCATCCTGGGCTACGGTCACGACCAGTGGCGCTTCCAGCCCACCACGATGATCACCGGTGACTCTGCCGCCGCGGACCTGCCGATTACGTGGGACCCCGCCCGTCCGGCGGCCCCGCAGGTGGACGGCGATTACACCGTCGCAGCCTTTAACGTGCTGAACTTCTTCATCAACTTGGGCGAAGACAACGGCGCGAAGGCGTACAAGGACCGCTTTGGCAACGGCGTGGGCTCCGATAGCGGGACCTTCCGCGGTGCGTGGTCCGAGTCCGCGTTCAATGACCAGAAGGGCAAGATCCTCACCGCGCTGGAGGGCCTTGATGCCGATGTCATTGGCCTGTCTGAGATCGAGAACGCCGCGAATACCGTGGGTGGCTCCTACGATGACGCCGTGAAGTACCTCGTGGGTGAGCTCAACTCCCGCGCGGGTTCTGAGAAATGGGACTACGTCAAGGCCCCGGCGAACGCGTCAGCCGATACGGACGTCATCCGCACCGCGATCATCTACAAGAAGGACCGCGTTAAGCCGGTGGGTGAGGCCACCTTGCTTGAGGACGCCCGCTTCAAGGGCACCGCCCGCACCCCGCTCGCCGCGGAGTTCCAGCCTGTTTCCGATAGGTGCGCTGTTGAAGGTCCCGATTCCTTCGTGGTGGTGACCAACCATTTCAAATCCAAGGGATCGGTAGCGAACGGTGATGCCGATACCGGCGACGGCCAAGGCAACAACCCCAACGTGCGCAACGCCCACGCCCAGGCCGTCCTCGACGGGCTGGCCAAGCAACCGCAGTGGCAGGAGAAGGCCACCTTCGTCATGGGTGATTTGAACACCTACTCCAAGGAAGATGCCATCTCTGTCTTCCGCAATGCGGGCTACACCATCCCGGTGGAAGAGCTCAATGCGCAAGAAGACTGGCAGGACGTGGCCTCCTACCAGTTCTCCGGCCGCCTCGGCTCCCTGGACCACATCCTGGCCAACGAGCACGTCGACGCGCAGGCCGCGCAGACCTGGAACATCAACTCCGACGAGCCGATTGCCATGGAATACTCCCGCCGCAACTACACCGGCGGCGATGTCTTCGAGGCCGATAACCCCTACCGCTCCTCCGACCACGACCCGGTCAAGGTGGGCTTTAACCTTGCGACGGTGAAACGTTCTGCGGACGAGCTCAAGGATTGCGAGACCTCCGAAGAGCCGGACCCGTCGGAGGAGCCAGATCCGGCTGAGGATGCCCGCAACATCGAGTCTGTCACCATTGATGACAACGGCCACCTCATCATCACCTATACCGACGGCGCCACTGAGGACGCTGGCAAGGTCGTCGGTGCCGATGGCAAAGACGGTGAAACGGGCCCCAAGGGTGACACCGGTAAGGACGGCGCCGATGGCAAAGATGGAGCTAACGGCGAGGACGGCGCTAAGGGACCGAAGGGAGATGAAGGCAAGCCAGGCAAAGACGGCGCTGATGGAAGCGAAGGCAAAGATGGCCGCGGTATTAAATCCGTGACTACCAACCACAAGGGTGAAGTCGTCGTTACCTACACCGACGGCAAGACCGTCAACCTCGGTGCCCTTGCCGGACCGAAGGGCGACCAAGGCGCACCGGGTCACGATGGCGAAGACGGCGCCCCAGGACGCAACGGCGAAGATGGAGAAGACGGCAACCACGGCACCGATGGCAAGGACGGCCGCGGCATCAAGTCCGTGACCACCGACGCCGCGGGAAACTTTGTTGTGAAGTACACCGACGGCACCTCCGAAACCGTCAAGGTAGCCAACAATCCTGCCACCCGTACCGGTTCTTCTGCCGGCGAGCGCTGCCTGCCGACCGCCCTCGGTCTCGCCATCCCCGCAGCCCTTGCCATTCCGCTGGCTTTCTTGGGGATTGCCAACACGCAGTTCAATATCCCAGGCTTCGAACCTGTCCGGAAGCAGATTGAGTCGATGACCCGCAACATCCCGCGCGAAGCTCAGTACGCTGCCGGTGGTCTCGGCCTGCTAGCTGTGCTTGGCATCATCGGCGCGGCCTGCGCCCCCGACCGAGTCTGAGTAAAGCGCTCTGCTGAGCGTATTAGTTCAGTCTCGTTAAGCCCCTCACCTGAGGGGTTTTCTCGTACCAGCCCCATTAACCAGGAATTTTGTCCCTCCGGTTGCGGGGCCCACGGTGCTGTTTTAGTCTCTGTGCTCATGGGGGATATCGAAACCTACATCCGCCTACGCAACTCGGGGATTGCGCTGGTGGAAAACATTCCTGGCGCACCCGATGAGCTCCGCGCGCTCGGCGCTTCTGCTTCCGATGCTGCCGAGCTAGCACGCCTTAACCAGGTTTACTTCGGCCCCACCCGCTTTAGCGGCAAACAACGCAAAGCCCGCCACGCTGCCCTTCAACAACGCCACAGCCTGGGCACCCTTACCCTCATCGAGTCCTACACCGCGAAGGTCAAGAAAACCCTCGACGCCTGGAACCTCAGAATCAAACTCGCAGGAACACCCGCACACCGCATCCCCACCGTCGCCGCCACACGCCTGAAAGAACTACGCTCCAAACGCATAGCCAAACCAGGCGTGCGCATCACCTACCGCGCACAAGGCCCCAACACCCTTTCCATTACCGATGACGCCACCACGATCGCCAACATGCGCGGTGTCCTCGAATCCACCAACACCACCGACCTGCTTCAAGCCGCCAACGACATCTTCTTCAAAGAGGGCACCGGTTCCAAACCTGCGGTGCGCACCCAAGTCATCGTCACGTTGAACGAGCTAGACCAGATCATCAACGGCGACGGAGACGACATCGAACTCAACCTCACCAACGGCGGGCGCATGACCGGAGCAGAATTCCTCACCCACAAGTTTGCCGAAATAGGCTATGCCACCATCGTGCACCCCATTGAAGGACCCATCGACACCTGGCGGCTATCACGAGGGGCAAACTTCAAACAACGCCTTACCCTGCATGCTGAATTCCACACGTGTTCAAGACCAGGCTGTAACAAGCCGGCAGACTACTGCCAAGTCCATCACCTCATCCCCTGGCAGGCAGGCGGCTACACCAACATCAAGAACCTGACCTTCCTATGCGCCTACCACAACGGAATTAACGACGATGACCCACAAAGGCCTACCGGACGTGGCTACATGTACCGGCTCAACACCGGGGTCAGCTTCATCCCACCCTGGGGAACACCAATCACCGCAATGCCCGAATACCAAGAAGCACTAGCCAGACTCACCGCCGAACAAGCAGAACAACCACCAGAGGAACCACCCGACAACAGTTAATGTCCCAAACATAGAGAGGACAACGCCAACCACCTCATCGCGCCTGATAACGGTCCGAACCCGTCAGTCGAAGCCACACTGACGGGGATACCGGCGATCCCTAACCACGATTCACGCGCTTCCCGCCGGGAGTTAAGCCCTTAAAGGGCCAAACCCGCCAACCGAAAGATGGTTGACCGGAATATAGGCGATCCTGGAGGGCGCGCCTCCCTATCCATACAGGCCAGCGAACGCCCGGATTTACGGATGGTTTAACGTCCGGGTGAGCACGGCTAGTGCGGTGCAAAGGCCGTGTAGTCAGCGGGGCGGGCACCTGCTGCCATGGCGCGCTCGGCGGCCTTAAGGAAATCAGCAACTACCTTACGGTCATCGAGGTTGCGGCCGGAAATCGATAGGCGCACGGTGTTTCCGCGCTGGGCGGAGCGCTCGGCAGCGCGGATGATGTTGCGGCGCCACCACTTTGCCGAACCGAAGCCCTCACCAAAGGACAGATTGCGGGCTTGGTGGAGCTCGCCTGTGCGAAGGTCGTGGATGCCACGGGTGGAGGCGGCAAAGTCGAAATCAAACTCGGGAAGGACTTCTAGTGTTCCCTCCGACATTCGCCAGCGCGGCGGTGCAAAGATGGTCGGCTCAAAGCCGATCTTGGCCATCTGTCGCGTCGCGCCCTTGAGGCGCAAACGTGCCTCGTGCGCATCCAGGTTGGCGAACTCCGCACGGCGGCCCTGGACCGCTTGGTCAAAGCCATTGAGAATAAGCACGCGGCCCGATTCGGCCTGCTCGCGAAGCCAGGATTGCGTCGCCGCGTCTTTAGCTAGGTGCCAATTGCCGTCGATGTGCGGCGCCACCAGCAAAGAGACAGGAACGTCAGCTTTATCGAACTGCTTGAGCAGATCGGAGGCTTGGCTTCGGGTGTCATTAAAAATACTGGAAATCGAAACCAGAAGGTGGCCATGCATAAGGAAAATTATCGCACAGCCACCGCCCCGGCGCGCGCTGAGAGAGATTCGGAGCTCCCCCACATGGGCGGCCTAGGCCGCTGGGTGCCTAATGAGCCACACGCCGTAAGTGGTCCCTAGGCCTCGACACCCGCGGCCTGGTTGATCAACCACGCGTACTCGAAAGCCGCCTGCCGCCACTGGGCATAGCGTCCGGACACACCACCGTGGCCGGCGGCCATCTCCGTCTTGAGGAGGAATTCGCCGCCGGTGGCAACGTCACGCAGCTTGGCCACCCACTTCGCCGGCTCAACATACAGCACGCGGGTGTCATTGAGCGAGGTCAACGCCAGAATATTCGGGTATTTCTGCGGAGCGATGTTTTCGTATGGCGCATAGGAGGCCATGTAGTCGTAGACCTCCGGATCGTGGTACGGGTCGCCCCATTCCTCCCACTCCACCACCGTGAGTGGTAGCTCCGGCATGAGAATGGACGTCAGCGGGTCGACGAAGGGCACGTTCGCCTCGATGGCCTTAAACCTATCCGGCGCCATGTTTGCCACCGCGCCCATGAGCAGGCCACCGGCCGAGCCACCTTCAGCAACAAGTTGTGAAGGCGTGGTCACTCGGCGCGCGATGAGGTCATCCGCCACCGCGATGAAGTCCGTAAACGTGTTTTTCTTGGCCAGCATCTTGCCGTCGTCGTACCAGTTGCGGCCCATCTCGCCGCCACCGCGAACGTGCGCCATGGCGAAGATCATGCCGCGGTCCATGAGAGACAAACGGAAGACCGAGAAGTACGGGTCCATATTCGCCTCATAGGAACCGTAGCCATAAAGCAACGTCGGTTTCGGTTGCGTGCGGTCCAGGTCCGCGCGGTGCACGATGGACACCGGCACCTTCGTCCCATCGGGTGCTTCAGACCAGACGCGGTAGGCCACGTATTCGTCTTTGTCATAGCCGCCTGGTACTTCCTGTTCCTTGAGCAGCGTGTACTCACCGGTGGCCACGCGGTAGTCAAAGAGCTGTGCGGGCTGGATAAAGGATGTGTAGCTCACGCGCAGAACTGGGGCGTCCCACTCCGGGTTGCCGGCCACGCCAACGGTATAGAGCTCTTCGTTGAAGTTGAGCTCGCTGAGGCGCGCCCAGCCTTCCCGCACATCCATAATCGCCGCCCGGCCGATGCCGCCCCGACGGTAGGCCACGACGATGTGGTCGCGGTAGCAATCAACGCCCTGCAAGCGAACCTCATCATCGTGAGGCATGAGCACGGTGAGCTTACGCAAGGAAGGAAGCTGCTCACTGACCGGGCAATAGCCCAACTCAAAGTTCGGGCCGGTCACGTTGTGCGTGACCACCCAATAGTCGGTACCGTCCACGATCGCATGATCGACGTCGTAGTCCACTCCGGACTCGCGCGCCCACAAACAGCGGAACTCACCCTCCGGGTTGTCCTGCTCGAGTACCCATGCCTCACTCGTCATCTTCGAGCTCGACACGATCATGATGTACTTCTCGCTGCGGGTCGTGCCCACGCCGATGCCGAAACGCGAATCCTCCTCACGCATGACCACGACGTCCTCCGACTGCGGGGTGCCCACGCGATGGCGCCACACCGTATCCGGGCGCCACGCATCATCCACGGTGGTGTAGAAGATGAACTCCTCCCCCACCCACGTTGCACCGTAGAAGATACCTTCCAGGCGGTCCTCCAACAGCTCGCCCGTGCGCAGGTCCTTGATGCAGAGCTCAAAGCGCTCATCGCCGGCCACGTCGACCGAATAAGCCAGCAAATCACCAGAATCGCTCACCGTGGACGCACCCAGGGCGAAGAAGTCGTGGCCTTCGGCGAGCGCGTTGACGTCGAGAAGCACCTGCTCCCCGTCCGGTGCCCCCGTCTCCGGGATGGTCGGCGGGGTCCACGGATCGGAGCCTTCCGACACCGGGATGCGGCAGCTATAGCCGTACTCCTTGCCCTCCTCGGTACGGCCGTAGTACCAGTACTTGCCGCGACGCTGGGGCACGGACATGTCCGTCTGCTTGATGCGGGACTTGACCTCGGTAAAGATGTTCTCCGTCAAGGTGTCCAGGTGTGCGGTGCGCTCTTGGGTATAGGCGTTTTCGGCCTCGAGGTATTCGCGGGTCTCCGGGGCGTCTTTCTCACGCAGCCACTCGTAGTTATCGACGAAACTGCGGCCGTGGAACTCTCGCGTGATGGGGCGCTTGGCAGCAATCGGTGCGTTCATTCAGCCTCCTTAAAAGGTGGTTCCGGACAGGCGCTCAAAGGCCTCAACATAGCGCGCGCGGGTGGCCTGGACAACGTCGTCCGGCAAGCGCGGCGGCGTGGACTCCTTGTCCCAGCCGGAATTAGTGAGCCAATCGCGCACGTACTGCTTATCGAAGGAAGGCTGGACCTTGCCTTCCTCATAGGTGTCGGCCGGCCAGTAGCGCGAGGAGTCCGGGGTGAGGACTTCATCGGCCAGCACCAGGGTGCCGTGCTTATCGACGCCAAACTCAAACTTCGTATCCGCCAAAATAATGCCCTTCTCCTCCGCCAACGCGGCGGCCGTGGCGTAGATGCGCAGGGTGGCATCGCGCAGCTCCTCGGCGCGTTCGCGGCCGAGCTTGTCCACGACGACGTCGAAGGAAACGTTTTCATCGTGCTCGCCCTGCTCCGCCTTGGTGGCTGGGGTGAAGATGGGCTCGGGCAGGCGGGAAGCTTCGGTCAGCCCTTCCGGCAGCTTGACTCCGCACACGCTGCCGGATGCCTTGTACTCCTTGAGTCCGGAGCCGGTGAGGTAGCCGCGGGCGACGCATTCGAAGGGAAGCATGTCGAGCTTCTGCACGACCATTGAGCGACCGAGGACTTCCTCGGGGATGCGCTCATCATCGAGCGTTCCGGCCAGGTGGTTGGGGAAGTCGATGGCGTCGAAGAAGAACTTCGACGTCGCCGTGAGCACGCGGCCCTTGTCGGGGATGGCCGGCTCGAGGGCGTGGTCATAGGCGGAAATACGGTCGGAGACCACCATGAGCAGGGTGCTGTCATCGATTTCGTAGATATCGCGCACCTTGCCGGAGGCGATGTGGGCATAGGAAGAAAGTTCTGGACGCATGACATACATTCTAGACCCGTCTAGACTGCTTCAAGATACATCCCAATCCCGAGGAGCTAAGCCCGTGCACTCTCGCCTGACCTCCCTTTTGACCTCCGCTGCGCTGGTGGGCGCCACCCTGTCTGTGCCCGCTGCGCACGCAGCCGACATCTCCGTGCGCGAGTCCGCCCACGGACAGTGGCTGTGCACGATGTCGGCGTCCGCCACGGATCGCGCACTAGCCCGCGATGTCCGGGCGGGCTACATCAACACCATCCGCACGACCTCGGAGAAGATTCAAGCGCAGTTCCCGAAGCTGGACTTCTCCGCGTACACCTCGCGCGATATCAGCAAGGCGCCGGGCTACGCGGCAACAGTGGCCACGCTGGGCAAGGCCGGCTATACGGGCGCGGATATGGTCATCATCATGGTCGGCGCGTCCGCCCCGGAGGATCTGGTGGAGGATGAATCGGTGCTGTTGCCAGGGGATGCCGAATACTCGATCAATGCGGCGAAGTCCCGGACTGAGAAGGGACCGGCACCGTTGTTGTCGACGGGTAGCGATTTCAGCCCCAAGCTGCGCGCCGCTCTGGCAGAAAACCAGGCGCAGGAAAAGGAGGCCGTCGATGCCTTCAACGCAGCGCAGGTGCAGTCCTTTGCCGAGTGCGTGGAAGAGCTACGCAGCCGCGGTGCGCAGGAGGGTATCCAGCCGGTGCCGGAGCTACCCATTCCGGGCAAGACGACGCAGCAGCAAACCTCGTCCACGGGCGCTACGGTTCTCGGCATCATGGCGGTGCTCACCGCGCTGATGCTTGGCGGTTATTTCGCCGCCAACGGCAAGTCCCTCGGCGGCTTCGAGCTGCCGGTGCTGCGCATCCCTGGAATGGCCTAAGAGCCAGTGCCGGGTGAGCCCGGCCGCCGTGGGAGGTCGTTTCGATCAAATAAGGGCCAGAAAATTCGATCTGTGCAGCCTTAATTGATCGAAACGTACCGCCAAGGGTGAAACTAGAGGATTTCACCCGGGGTGTAGGCGGCGGCCTGCGGGTGCTGATCAGCAATCGCCTTGATGCGGCCCAGAATCTGGCTCACCTGCGATTCGGCAGCGCCGATGAAAGCGTGCTTGTCCGACAGCGCGGCCTCGAGGGCGGCGGCATCGAGCGGCAGGCGCTCGTCGGCAGCCAGGCGCTCAATCAGATCCTGCTCCCCACCATTCTCACGCATGTTGAGCGCCACGGCGACGGCGTTTTCCTTAATGACCTCGTGCGCGGTTTCGCGGCCCACGCCCGCGCGCACCGCCGCCATGAGGATACGGGTGGTGGCGAGGAAGGGCAGGTAGCGCTCCAGCTCGCGGTCGATCATCGCTGGGAAGGCACCGAACTCCGCCAGCACGGTGAGGAAGGTTTCAAACATGCCATCAATGGCGAAGAAGGCATCCGGCAGTGCAACGCGGCGGACCACCGAGCAGAACACGTCGCCCTCGTTCCACTGCTGGCCGGACAGATCCGCCACCATGGTGAGGTAGCCGCGCAGAATGACCTGGAAACCGCACACGCGCTCGCAGGAGCGGGCGTTCATCTTGTGCGGCATCGCGGAGGAGCCGACCTGGCCTTCCTTGAAACCTTCAGTCACGGTCTCGTTGCCAGCCATCAGGCGGATGGTCGTGGCCAGCGAAGAGGGCGCGGCGCCCAGCTCAACGAGCGCAGACACAGCGTCGAAGTCGAGGGAGCGCGGGTAAACCTGGCCCACCGAGTTGAATACGCGGGAGAAGCCCAGGTGATCCGCAATGCGCGTCTCCAGCGCGGCAAGCTTGTCCTCGGAGCCTCCCATGAGGTCGAGCATGTCCTGCGAGGTGCCCATCGGGCCCTTGATGCCGCGCAGCGGGTAGCGGCTCAGCAGAGACTCCACGCGCTCGATGCCGAGCAGGAGCTCGTCGGCAGCCGAGGCGAAGCGCTTGCCCAAGGTCGTCGCCTGCGCAGCGACGTTGTGGGAGCGGCCTGCCATCACCAGCGTCTGGTACTGCGCGGCGTGCTCACCGATGCGCGAGACCACAGCGATGGCCTTATTGCGCACCAGCTCCAAGGAACGCAGAATCTGCAGCTGCTCGACGTTTTCCGTCAGGTCGCGCGAGGTCATTCCCTTGTGGATGTGCTCGCAGCCGGCCAGGGCGTTGAATTCCTCGATGCGTGCCTTGACGTCGTGACGCGTGACGCGCTCACGCTGGGCAATCGAGGCAAGGTCCACGTTCTCTACCTGCGCCTCATAGGCGGCGATGGCCTGGGCGGGAATATCGACGCCGAGATCCTTCTGCGCCTTCATCACCGCGATCCACAGCTGGCGCTCCAGAATAATCTTGTGTTCTGGGGACCAGATTTCAGCCATCTCTGGGGAGGCGTATCGAGCGGACAGGACGTTGGAAATGTTCTTCTTTTCAGCCACGTCGCTCATTATTCCACGCCTCGCCCCAAAGGAGGCATTATCAGCGGATTAGATGCTGATCTGGCCCTTTTCCGCTGGCAACGCAATGTCCTTGCGGAAGAAGCTGCCCTCCAGCTTGATGCCGTCGAGCACCTCGTAGGCGGCGGCGCGGGCGTCGGCCAAGGTGGCACCGCGGCCGAGGACGTTGAGGACACGACCACCGTTGGATACGTATCCGCCCTCCCCCGTGGTGGTGCCAGCGTGGAGGACGCGGGTGGGATCATCAAGATCCGGCGAGGTGATCGGATCACCCTTGTGCGGGGAAGCCGGGTAACCCTCGGCAGCCAGCACCACGGTAACGGCGTAGCCTTCCTCCCACTCCAGCGGCGCAAGTGATGCCAACCGCCCCGTCGCCGTGGCGTTCAGGACCTCTCCCAGTGGGGACTTCAGCAGAGCGAGCACCGCCTGCGTTTCCGGGTCACCGAAGCGGCAGTTGAATTCGACGACGGCCGGGCCTTCCTTGCCCCAGGCCAGTCCCGCATATAGCAGCCCGGTGTACGGCGTGCCGCGCTTGACCATTTCCTTGGCCACGGGGACGCAGACTTCGTCGACGATGCGCTGGGGACCGTCGGCAGGCAGCCACGGCAGCGGCGTATAAGCGCCCATGCCGCCGGTGTTGGGGCCTTCATCGTTGTCATAGGCGCGCTTGTGGTCCTGCGCCGGCAGCAGCGGCACGACGGTCTCACCATCCACGAGGCAGAACAGGGAAACCTCGGGGCCGTCGAGGAAGGACTCGAGCAGCACCGGGTTGCCGGCTGCATGGACGGCGTCGACGTGCGCGCGGGCTTCTTCGCGGGATTCGGTCACCACCACGCCCTTGCCGCCGGCTAGGCCATCGTCCTTGACCACGAAGTGCGGGCCGAAGCGGTCGAGCGCGGCCTCGATGTCCGCATCACTTGCGCCAGGGGCGAGCTGCTCCGCGCGGGCGGTGCGCACGCCAGCGGCCGCCATGACGTCCTTGGCAAAGGCCTTGGAACCCTCGATTTGCGCCGCGCTTGCCGACGGTCCGAAGACCGCAATGCCGCGCTCACGCAGAGCATCCGCGACGCCTTTCACCAGCGGTACCTCCGGCCCGATGACGACGAGGTCAGCGGCGATGTCTACGGCCAGTTCAACCATGCGCGCAGGATCATCCACCTGGGAATACTCCGGGTGGACGGTGGCCTGCTTCGCATGGGCCGGGGAGCCCGGTGCGATGTGCAGATCGGTAACAGAAGGGTCAGCTTTCAGGCCAGTGAGCAGGGCGTGTTCGCGGCCGCCCGAACCGATAACGAGAATGCGCATGCCGTCTATCTTAACTGGCGGTAGCCTAGGGGCCATGTCTTCCGTATTTACAAAGATCATCGAGGGCGAGCTGCCTGCTCGCTTTGTCTACCGCGACGAGAAATGCGTGGCGTTTTTGTCCATCGAGCCGCTGCGCTACGGCCACACCTTGGTGGTGCCGGTCGAGGAAGTAGATAAGTGGACTGACCTCGATCCTGAAACCTGGGCACACCTCAACGCCATCGCTCTGGAAATCGGTGGCGCCATCAAGACGGCCTTCGACACCCCACGTACCGGCTACATCATCGCCGGCTTCGACGTTCCCCACACCCACATCCACCTCTTCCCCACCGAGAAGATGGAAGACTACGACTTTGCCAAGGCCTTCGCTGCCGACGCCACCGACCCCGCCGCCATGGACGAGGCCGCCGCGCGTATCCGCCAGCACCTCGGCACGGATGAGGACGGCCGCCGCGACAGCTAAGAGCTGACTGCTACCTTCCGGCAGCTAGGAACTAGCTGCCGCCTTGGGCAGCTGGACGGTAAACACCGAGCCGCTGCCCAGCTCCGAATCCACGGAAATCGAACCGCCGTGCTGCTCCACGAGAGACTTCACGATGGCCAAGCCCAAGCCCGAGCCACCCGTATCGCGGGTTCGTGAGGTATCAGCACGGTAAAAGCGCTCAAAGATGTGGGCTGCATCTTCGGGGGAGATGCCCTTGCCGTCATCGGCAACGTCGATAAGCACGTGCTCCTCGTCATCCCGCAACGTCAGCGTCACCGACGCCTCATCACCGCCGTGACGGATGCCGTTGGACACCAGGTTAAGCAATACCTGGTGCAAGCGGTCCGGGTCTCCGTTGACCATTGGAATCCCGGAGGCTTCGTTGTTGACGTTGATGGTGCGGCCAGAAAAAGCCGCGCGCGCCGAAGAACCCACAGAGAGCACGAGCTCCAACATGTCCACCTCACGCATGTCGAGGCGCGAGCCCTCTGCGCGCGTCAGGGCCAGCAGATCCTCCACCAACAGCGACATGCGCTTCGACTCAGCATCGATCTTGCTGAAGACAAACTCCGGGTCTTGGGTTGCCCCCGAGCGGTACAGCTCCGTGTAGCCGCGCAGGCTGGTCAGTGGGGTGCGAAGCTCGTGGGAGGCATCTCCGACGAAGCGGCGCATCTGTTGCTCCTTCTCCTGCGCATGGAGCACGGAGTTTTGCAATTGCGTCAACATGACGTTGAGCGCTGCGGCGAGCTGCCCCACCTCGGTGTGCAGCGGCCACTCAGGAACGCGTTTATCCAGGTTGCCCGCCGCGATCTGGGAGGCCGTTTTCTCCACCACGCGCAGTGGACGCAAGGCTCTGTGGATGAGCCACATGCCCACCAACGCGATGATGAGCATGACCAACGCCGCGATAATGACCTGGACAATGGCCAGGCCTTTAAGGATGGAGTTCTCCGTCGTCATGTCTTTGGCCACGACGACCACGGAACCATCCGATTTGAGCTTCGCCACGGCCCGCCATTCGGTTTCGCCTTGAACCGAGCGGACACTCGTGGGCTCGCCGCCGACGACCACCGAGCGGGCATCCGGCAACCCCGCCATCGGCCGCGTGGTCACCACGGAACCATCGGGATAATACGCCAGTGCTACATAGTCCGTCGGGGGTCGGCGGCTTCCGTCCTGCGGGGTATAAAAGGCCGCGTCGAGGCTGCTGGCCCAGGAGCCAATCGCGTCATTGAGCTCAGTGTCCACGCGGGTGTAGAGCACATTGCGCATGATCGACGACACCGCCAGGGAGGACATAGCCAGGCCCAAGCCCGAAACCAGAACCATGAGGACGAGCAGCCACGTGCGCAGGGGCAGCGCTTTAGGGCGTTGCATGCGCCGGCGCAGGGCGCTATTCCGCACCGAAGAGGATCCAGAATCCGAGCCCTGAGTGTTCGCGGGGGATTCGCTCATAGTGGATGAGCCTACGTGCGCGGTGTGCGCAGCACATAACCAACGCCGCGGACGGTGTGGATCAGCGGTGTATCGCCGGTATCAATCTTGCGGCGCAGGTAGGAGATGTAGGACTCGACCACGTTGCCATCGCCGCCGAAATCGTAGTGCCAGACGTTGTCCAGAATCTTGGACTTGGACAGCACCACCTCGCGGTTTTGCATGAGGTAGCGCAGCAGGTTGAACTCGGTGGGCGAAAGCTCCACGATCTCCCCGGCCTTGGTGACCTCATGGGTGTCATCGTTGAGAGTGAGGTCGGCATAGGTCATGGTGGCGCTGCCATCCTGATCATCCACCGCATTGCCGCGGCGCAGGATCACGCGCAGGCGGGTGATGACCTCCTCCAGGCTGAAGGGTTTGGTGACGTAATCATCCGCACCGATGGTCAAGCCATGGATGCGCTGATCCACGCTGTCCTTAGCGGTGAGGTAGAGGACGGGGCCGTCGAGGCCTTCTGCGCGCAGCTTGCCCAGCAGCTCAAAACCGTCCATGCCCGGCATCATGACGTCCATAATGTAGGCGTCGGGATTGATCTCACGCGCGATGCGCAGAGCCTCGTTGCCGGAGTTGGCGCTGTGTACATCGAAGCCCTGAAACTTCAGGGAGACAGTAAGTAGTTCAACGATATTGGGCTCGTCATCGACGACAAGTACCTTGACGTCCTTTGAATCATCCATGGTCCCGCTTTGGTCCTTTCTCCGCTGTTCCTATACCTAGGTGGCGTGGGGGTTTCTCATTCAAAGTGAGAAGTATTGCACTACGCCTTCCCAGGGTACTGAGCGGAGTCTGGACGTGCGCTGTGAACACATTAGTCCCACACGAGATTATCCAGATCTAGCCCTTCTGCCTGGGCTTGAGCCTCGATCAGCTGGCGCAGGTAGTCGGCGTTGCCACGGTAGGTCTCATCGAAGCGCGGATCCTCGCAATACATGCGCGCCAGGAGCACTTGCTTGGACCTCGACACCGGGTACCACTGGGCGATGAGAGCACGGTGCTTGTCGACGATCTCCTTCGCCTCCTCGCTGCCCGCCTCAAGTCCCGCTTTCGCGGCCTCCTCTAGCTCGGCCGCAAAGTGTTCATGCTCCACGGAGAATTCCTCCCAGTCTTTCTTCCCCATCGATTCCGCGACGGCCGCACTGGCCGCCCACTCTGTGCTGTCACCCCACTTCTCGTGGGCTTCCTCCTGCAACGTGGGCCATGCGTCACCCAGCTTCTTTACCTTTTGGCTCGCGCTAAGGTTCTGATCCATTTCGGTCTCCTTGATTAGTCGGTTCACTGCCTGCAGCATCGCGTCAACATCGGCGCGCCGCTTCCGCAAGGCAGCCTGCTGAGCACGGAGACGATCCACGGCGGACGCGGCGGGCGCCTGCAACAACTCAGCGATGTCCTTCAGCTCAATGCCCACGCTGCGATAGATCACAATGTCCATACCGCGCTGCAGGTCGTCTTCTGTGTAGAGACGGTGGTCTCCCACAGTGCGCCACTGCGGGCTCAGCAGCCCAATCTCATCCCAGTGCCGCAACGTTCGAGTGGTGACTTTGAGGATGGCGGCCACCTCACCAATGCTGTAGTCGCTGTAGTCCGTGCTCATGACACGAAGCTTAGAAGTTGACGTCGCGGCAGGTGCAAGCCGAGAACTCCCCGCACAGCAAACCCCCGCCTCCCCACGGCGAAAAGTATGCCGGAGGGAAGGCGGGGGTCACGGCCGAATGCCGAGAGTCCGCTTAGAAGTCCTGCGGGCGCGGGATGTTGCGCAGGTTGGACTTCGCCATGGTGAGCATTTGGCCCACGCCGCCGCCGAAGACGGTGCGGGTTGCCGCCTTGGAGAAGCCGAGCAGCTGCTCAAAGGTCAGTGTGGGTGGCAGGGAGAGGGCGTTGGGGTCGGTGACGACGTCGATAAGCGCAGGCCCGTCGTAGGCCAAGGCCTCCTTGATGAGGCGCGGCGCTTCCTTCGGGTCCTCGATGCGGAAGTGCTTGATGCCCGCGCCCTCCGCAATCTTGGCGTAGTTGACGTGCTCGTGGTCGGTCTCGTGCTCCGGGAGGCCCTGGACCAGCATCTCCAGCTTGACCATGCCGAGGGAAGAGTTATTGAACACGAACATCTTCACCGGCAGGTTGTGCAGCTTCACCGTGAGGAGCTCGCCCATGAGCATGGACAGACCGCCGTCACCGGAGAACGTAATGACCTGGCGGCCCGGGTTCGCCGCCTGCGCGCCGAGGGCCATCGGCAGAGCATTGGCCATGGTGCCGTGGCGGAAGGAACCAATCTGCTCGCGCTTACCATTCGGGGTGATGTAGCGCGCGCCCCAGACATTGCACATGCCGGTATCGACGGTAAAGATGGCGTCCTCATCGGCCTGCTGATCGATGAGATCGGCAATGTACTCCGGGTGGATCGGGGTGTGCTTCTCCACGCCGGAGGTATAGGCCTCGACAACGTGATTCAGCTTGTCGTAGTGCTTCTTGAGCATCTTGTCCAGGAAGGAGCGGTCCTTCTTCTCCTCCACGTGCGGCAGGATGTTCTCGATGGTGGCGGCGACATCACCGGTCACCGGGTACTTGATGCGGGTACGGCGGCCGATGTGGGAGCCGTCGATGTCAACCTGCGCCACGTTGGCATCCGGCAGGAAGTCGTTGTAGGGAAAGTCCGTACCCAGCAGGATGAGCAGGTCTGCTTCGTGGGTGGCCTCGTGGGCTGCACCATAGCCGAGCAGGCCGGACATGCCGACGTCGAAGGGGTTGTCGTACTGGATGTACATCTTGCCACCCAGGGCGTGGCCGATGGGGGCCTTGATCTTTTCGGCGAGCGCGAGGACCTGCTCGCGGGCATTCTTCACGCCGGCGCCCACGAAGAGCGCAACGGTCTTGGCCTCATTGATGGCCTGGGTCAATGCGGCGGCCTCGGCAGGATCCGGGAAGACGACCGGGCTGCCGGCGGAAATAACAGAGGAGGTGAAGGTATCATCCTCGGCCTCCTGCGTGGACACATCGCCCGGGATAACGAGGACGGACACTCCTTTGCCCGCCATGGTGCTCTGGATGGCGTGGTGCAAGACCACGGCACCTTGGTCAGCGGAGTTCACCATCTCGCAGTAGCTCGAGCACTCTTGGAAGATGGCCTCCGGGTGGGTCTCCTGGAAGAACTTCGAGCCGATCTGGCGAGACGGGATGTGGCTGGCCAGGGCGAGGACCTTGGCGCCGTTGCGGTGGGCGTCGTAAAGCCCTTGAATAAGGTGCGTATTTCCCGGGCCGCAGGAAGCGGCACACACGGCAAGGTTGCCGGTGGTGAGGGAATCGGCCTCCGCAGCAAACGCTGCGGCCTCCTCGTTGCGAACGTGAACCCATTCGATGGAGGACTTCCGCACTGCGTCCACGATGGGGTTGAGGGAATCGCCGACGAGGCCGTAGATGCGTTTCACACCCTGGGCTTCCAAGGTTTCTACTAATTGTGTGGCGTAATTGCGTGCCATGATTTACCTCTCTAACTTTTGCCGTTAACGGCCCCCAGTGTTCCCCCTTTAAGGCGCGTTTCGCCACCATAAAGCTGACTTCTCACGTCCTAGAAACTTTGTGACTGCGACAACAACTCGACCTTCTAAGCTTTGAAACTGTAACGACCGTTCGCTATAGTTTCGAACCATGTCAGACCTCCACGTGAAAGCCTCCGCCGAATCCCTCCGCGCCTCCGCTACGCGCCGGTGGACCTTTTTTGGCGTCATTTCCCTGGGCCTGCTCATGATCGGCTTAGACAACTCAATCCTCTACACCGCGCTACCGGTGCTCTCCGATCAGCTCCACGCCACCTCGCTGCAGCAGCTTTGGATCATCAACGCCTACGCGCTCATGCTGGCCGGCCTCCTGCTGGGAACCGGCACGTTGGGCGATAAAATCGGGCACCGCCGCATGTTCGTCATCGGCCTGTGGATCTTCGGCATCGCATCACTGGCCGCAGCGCTAGCGCCCGGCGCGTGGGAATTAGCCGCGGCTCGCGCCTTTTTGGGCCTCGGGGCCTCCATCATGATGCCCGCGACCCTCGCCCTGATCCGCCTGACCTTTGAGGATGAGATTGAGCGCAATACAGCCATCGGCATTTGGGGCTCCATCGCCGTCGTGGGTGCGGCGGCCGGCCCCACGGTGGGTGGCTTCTTGCTTGAGCATTTTTGGTGGGGCTCGGTCTTCTTGGTCAACGTGCCCATCGTCATCATCGCGCTCATCCTCACAGCCTTCCTCGCCCCGCCGAATATGGCGAACCCGGCGAAGCACTGGGATTTCCTCTCCTCGCTGTATGCGCTCATCACGCTGGCCTCGCTGATACTCGTCATCAAGTCGGTGGCCAGCGCCCACCTCAACGCCATGCTCATCGGCGGCGCGCTAGCCGCCTGCCTCATCGGCGCCATCCTCTTCACCCGCCGCCAGCACAAGCTGGAGGAACCACTCCTCACCTTCGATATTTTCCGCTCCCCCATCTTTAGCGGCGGCGTCTTGGCTGCGGCGGGCGCCATGTTTGGCATGGCCGGACTAGAGATGACCACAACGCAGAAGCTCCAGCTGGTGGACCTGTATTCCCCGCTTCATGCCGGGCTCATCATTTCCCTCATCGCGCTGGCCGCACTCCCAATGTCCGCGTTGGGTGGTGCCAACCTCCACCGTTGGGGTTTCTTGCCGATCATCGCCGGTGGCTTCCTCTTCATGGCGGCGGGCATCGGCTGCGTGGTGTGGGGCGGCACGCACGACATCTTCCCCGCATACCTGGCGGGCCTATTCATCACCGGTATCGGCGCGGGGCTTGTCATGTCAGTCTCCTCCACCGCCATCATCGGCGCCGCCCCCGCCTCGCGCTCCGGCATGGCCGCCGGTGTGGAGGAGGTCTCCTATGAATTCGGCACGCTGCTCTCTATTGCGATCACCGGTTCCGTACTCCCCATGGTGTACAAGAGCGGTCTGCCCGAGGACGTCCAAGACCTAGGCATGGAAGCGCTCCACAACCCGGCGCTCGCGGAGGTTGCCGGCCCCGCCTATACCGACGCTTACCTGGCCACCGCCGCAGGACTCGGCGTAGTCATGCTCGTCTTCGCCGCGGTCACCGGCTGGTGCTTCCGCACCAACCCCACGTCAGGAGGTGCCGATGCCTCGCACTAGTAAAAAGGTCGAAGCGCTCGACATGGCGCTCACCATCATCGAGAAGGAAGGCGTCCACGCGCTCACTTATGATTCCTTGGCCACGGCCACGGGCATGAGCAAGTCTGGGCTCATCTACCACTTCCCCACCCGGCACCAGCTGCTCATTGACTGCCACTCGTTGTGCGCGGAGCGCTGGGAGGAGGAACTTATCGAGCTTTCCAACGGCAAGACGGCCGAGGAATTAAGCCCGCGCCAGCGCTACCGTGCCGCGTTGGAATCAACGGGCAAGAATGATCCGCTCATTGAGCTGCTGATGTCCATCCACGCGCAGTCCCATCCGGATTTTCAGAAGGTGTGGAGGGATGTCGACGAGCGTTGGCTCCCCGATCCCGCCACGGAGGATGAATCCGTGGCGCTCGCGATGGTGATAGCGAACGGCCTGTGGGTCCATGATCACCTCACCGAACGCCCCCTGCCACCGCAGCGACGCCGGGCGCTTATCGACGTCGCCCTAGGCCACCTCGCCGACTAAGAAAAATGGGCTTTAAAAAGGCCCTCTTTGAGCTGGAGACGAGACTTGAACTCGCAACCTACGCATTACAAGTGCGTTGCGCTACCAATTGCGCCACTCCAGCACCGCGGCTAATCCGCTAGAGGGCATCGTACCTGAGACCACCCCTCGGAAGGAAAGCCAGGGGGCTTGCGCTGCGAAAAAGCGGGTGCGAGGACCCCGAAAAGCACTGGCAGGTGCATAAATCGGCGGCAGTTACTAAAGTGCTGACTTACCGAACCCAGAAGTGTTGATGAGGTCTTTCTTTTCCGTGTCTGTTCTTTCTTCCTTGCGCCAGCGCCTGCTGTACCGTTCGGCCCCCGTCGCCACCATTGACGCCGCGAAGGCCGCACCACCGCCCTCCCCTCTTGCCCCGGTCGATCTCACCGACCCGGCCCAGGTCACGGGCGTCATGGAGATCGCCGCGCGCGTCGGGGAAATCCTGATTGCGGCTGGCTCCGCCAATACCGACGTCCAGGCGCAGATTCACCTCGTCGCATCCTCTTATGGTCTGCACTACTGTCACGTGTCCATCCTGATGAACACGATCACTATCCACACGGCTATCGGCACGGGCCCGGACCGGCGAAACCTCCACGTCTTCCGCGTGGCGCCGAGCATCGCCGTGGACTTCACCAAGCTGTCCGCGGTCGACCGCCTCATCCGCTCCATCCACTCCGGTGCCACGCCGCCGGCCATGGCGGAGAAGGTCCTGGATGATATCGACGCGATGAAGAACCCTTATTCCACGACCACCATCGTCAGCGCCTGGGGCGCGATGGGTGGGTTTATCGCCGTCATGCTCGGTGGTGATCTCCTCGTCGGCCTCATCACGTTCCTCATTTCGGCGCTCATCATGGGCACGAACATGTTCCTGGCCGGCTACCGCTTGCCGCCCTTCTATCAGAACCTCGTCGGTGGCCTGCTTGCCGTTGTCCCCGCGGCCATTCTCTACAACGTCTTCGCGGGTTTCGGTATCCACATTCTGCCCTCCCAGATCATCGGTTCGGGCATCATCGTGCTGGTGGCGGGACTGACCTTGGTGCAGTGCCTGGTGGACGGCATCACGCGCGCCCCCGTAACCTCCTCCGCCAAGTTCTTCGAGGCGCTCATGTCCACCGGTGCCATCATCGCCGGCGTGGGCCTGGGTATCCAGGTTGCCTCATGGGTGGGCTTTAGCCTGCCGCCGCTGGCGACGCTCGCGCCACCCGTCTATCACCAGATCCCGCTTCTGGTGCTGTGCGGCGGAATCGGCTCCGCCGCCTTCGCGTTGGCCTTGGGGGCTTCGTGGTCGGAGGTCACCATCTCCGGGCTCACGGCGGCCGCCGGTATGGTTTTCTACTACTTCCTCGTCGTCTTTTTCGGCGTTGGAGCTGTCGTCGCCTCCGGATTCTCGGCCGTGGCGGTAGGCCTCGCGGGCGGTCTCCTTTCCCGCCGCTACATGATGCCACCGCTCATCACCATGATCGTGGGCTATACCCCCATGCTTCCGGGCCTGACCTTGTACCGCGGCATGTACGCCATGCTCAACGAACAGCTCATCACCGGCCTGACCAACCTGGCCAGTGCGCTTGCCATTTCCGGTGCACTAGCCGCTGGCGTGGTCTTCGGCGAGCGAGTGGCCCGCCGCCTGCGCCGCCCGCAATACTTCCGGCCTTATAACTCGATCAAGCGCTTGGGCACGTTCTCCTTCTCGCGTGCCACCCGTTTGGCCCAGCGCGCCCGCATTCCGCGCGTTCCCCTATCGCCCTTCGCTCCGCGTCACAACCTGCCGGCCCCACCGCCGCAGTATGGCCCCAAGCCACCGACGCCCGCGCAGCAGGCGCGCTTCCAGCAGGGTGATGCCGTCACGGACATGTGGCCCGTCACCACGGAGTTTCCAGCGCAGCGCCCCACCTACACGGTGCCCGGCAAAGATGACCCGAGCGCCCCATCGGCGTCGCAATAGCGTAGAATAGCCGGTCTGAAAGCTTTCACACTTCATCCCAGGAGGACTCCGTGCCACCAAAGGTCACAGATACTCAGCCAGCGGCTGACCAGACTCATGCAGTAGAGGAAGAGACCGCCCGCTCCGCGCGCCGCGTCGTTGCCACCTATGCGGAGGATTTCCTTGACGGCGTGACTCTTATGTCGATGCTGGGCGTCGAACCGGAAGGCTTGGTGCACCGCAAGGTCTTGGCCGAGCAAGCCGACGCTGCTCCGAAGAAGTCCAGCAAGAAGTCAACGAAGAAGGCCTCCAAGAAGTCCAGCAAGAAGTCGACCAAGAAGGCTACGAAGAAAGCCTCAAAGAAGGCGACTAAGAAGAGCACCAAGAAGTCGACGAAGAAGGCGTCTAAAAAGTCCGCGAAGAAGGCCTAGCTATGTCCGGGCGCAGCAATAGCTTCGTAGTCGTGGCCAACCGCCTGCCGGCGGACCTCGAGACCTCCGCCGACGGCACCCGTGAATGGAAGGCCTCCCCCGGCGGTCTCGTCACCGCGCTTTCCCCTGTCTTGGAGGAACACCAGGGCTGCTGGGTGGGCTGGCCGGGCGTGGCCGACGAGGCACCTGAGCCTTTCACCACCGACAACGGCGTCCTGCTTCACCCGGTACGCCTCACGCAAGAGGATTATGAAGCCTTCTACGAGGGCTTTTCCAATGCCACCCTGTGGCCGCTCTACCACGACCTCATCGTCACCCCCGTCTACAACCGCGATTGGTGGGATGCTTACCGCGAGGTCAACCTACGTTTTGCCAACGAGGTAGCGGCCGTCGCCGCGGAGAATGCCACGGTGTGGGTGCAGGACTATCAGCTGCAGCTCGTGCCCGGCATCCTGCGCCAGCTGCGCCCCGATCTCACCATCGGCTTCTTCCTCCACATCCCCTTCCCCTCCCCGGATCTCTTCCGCCAGCTGCCGTGGCGTGAGGAGTTGGTGCGGGGGCTTCTCGACGCTAACTTGATCGGCTTCCACCTCGAATCCAACGCCCGCAATTTCCTAGAGCTCGCCCGCGCCCAGGGCCTGAAGGTCGAAGGTGAAGTGAGCACCCGCGCGGTCACCGCGCGCATCGTGACCAGTAGTGGGCATTCCGTCGGAATCGGCGCCTTCCCCATCTCCATTGCGGCGGGTGAGTTCGCTGAAGGCGGTGATGCGGGGGACATCGCCAAGCTGCGCGCTGAGTTGGGTAACCCCACGCACGTCATTTTGGGAGTCGACCGCCTCGACTACACAAAGGGCATCCTGCAGCGGCTTACCGCCTTCGAGGAGCTCCTCGAAACCGGGGCACTGGACCCAGACGAGGTAACCTTCGTGCAACTGGCCACGCCCTCGCGCGAGCGCATCGACCACTACCGCGCCACGCGCTCGAAGGTGGAGGAAGCCGTAGGCCGCATCAATGGGCGCTTCGGGCGCCTCGGTGCGCCGGTGGTGCACTATCAGCACAGCTCCGTTCCGAAGGAGGTCCTGCGCCGCTACTACAGGCTCGCGGACATCATGCTGGTCACGCCCTTCAAGGATGGAATGAACCTCGTAGCCAAGGAATACGTGGCCTCCCACGGCGATGGCTCCGGCGCGCTCGTACTCTCCGAGTTCGCAGGTGCGGCGGCAGAGCTTACTCAAGCTAACCTGTGCAACCCCTTCGACATCGAATCCATCAAGCGCGCCCTGCTCTCCGCGGTCAAGGCGCTGGAGGAATCGCCTGAGACCATGCGCGAGCGCATGACTGCCATGAACGAGCAGGTGCGCCAACATGATATTGCTTTGTGGTCGCAGTCCTTCCTCGGCGCGTTGGATCAGGAGGAAGCATGATGCGACGCCGCCCCGCCGCAGCGCTCACTGCTGTGCTCGCCTCGGCGCTGCTCGCAAGTGGACTAACCGGGTGCGGCTCCGCGGACGAGGAGCCCACACCGCGCGGCGATGATCGCATCGTGGGCAAGGATTGGCAGGTCATCAATCTTTATACCTCCCCGGACGCGCCATCCTCCCTCCCCGCCGATACCGCGCAGGTTCCGCACATGAGTTTCGGTGAGCACACTGCCGTGGGCTCGACCGGCTGCGTCCCCTTCACCGCCGAAGTCTCCTTCCACAAAGGAGACAAGGCCTCCACGATCTGGGAGGGTGACGTGATGCGGGTAGAAAAAGCCACCTACGAGAGCCCACCGAACGGTGAAGACTGCGAGGGCTCGGTCAGGTGGGCCGATTCGCTGATGCGTAACCTCATCGCCGAAGGCCATGAATTCGACTTTGCGCTTAACCCCAACAACCAACTGGTGTTGACACTGCGCACCGATAAAGTGGATTCACCGATCATCCGCATGTCCTCGCTCTAGCGCCGAAATTTTCAGCGCTAGGGTGGGAAACATGATTGATGCTCTCGCCTCCGCCGAACACCTCGCGGTTGTGTCCGACTTTGATGGAACCCTAGCTGGCTTCGCCCGAAACGCTTATGACGTGCGCCCAGAGCAGCGCTCACTCGATGCCTTGGCCTCCCTTGCGGCGCTCCCCCACACCACCGCCGCAGTACTCTCTGGCCGGCACCTCGACGGCCTGAAGCGGGTGTGCCCATTGCGCGAACCGGTGCTCTTTGGCGGTTCCCATGGAGCCGAATCCTCGTGGGAGGAATCCTCCTTAAGCCCAGAGATGAAAGCCCATCTGGCCAAGAAGGAAGAAGAGCTGAAGGAGATCATCGCCCGCCACCCCGGCGCGGAGCTGGAGGTTAAACCCTTCCAGCGCGTGCTGCACCTGCGCGCACTAGAGCTGCAAGACCCGGACGCCGCGGCCGCCGCCTATGCGGAAGGGGCAGCGTTAAGCGCCGATGGCTTCCCCAAGACAGAAGGCAAATGCGTCGTCGAGTTCTCCGCAACGCAGGCCACGAAAGGCACGTGGATTGAGAAGCTTCGCCAGCGCGTCGGCGCCACAGCGGTGGTCTTCTTAGGGGATGACACCACCGACGAAGACGGCTTCGCCGTGCTCAACCAGCCACCGGACCTTGGCGTCAAGGTCGGCGAGGGCGCAACGCAGGCAGCGCTTCGCCTACCAGATATCGCGGCGGTGACGGAGTTCCTCGAAGAACTCGCGTCCGCCCGCGCGCAGCACAGCTCTTAAGCCCCGGCCGGGGCCACTGTGCGCCCGGGGTGGAAAGACGTCGAAAGCAACGTGCGCGGCGCACCACCGTCGCCCTCAATGAGGCCCGCCAACATGCGCCCGGCCGCCGCCCCCTTCTCCTTATTCGGCTGCACGACGGTGCTCAGCCCCAGCGCTAGGGCCGGCGCGATGCCGTCGAATCCGGTGACGGAAAGCTGCTCGGGCACAGCAATTCCATGATCGCGGGCATAAGCTATCACGCCGAGCGCCATCGAGTCCGTCGTGCACAGCACCGCGGTGAGTTCGGGATGGGCGCTCAGCAACTCCTCGGCTGCCGCATAGGCGGTGCGCGGGTCGTTGATGTGGCGCGTCACCACGGGGATATCTGAAGGATCGAGGCCCGCCTGCGCGAAGACGTCCAGCGCCCCCAGCACGCGCGAGCGCTGGACGTGCATGTCCGCCGCGGCGAGCTGTTCGGCCGTCACTTCGCCGTCGAGGCGCTCGCGGTGCAGGCGAATGGTGAGGATGCCTATGCGGGTATGGGAGGCGTCGACAAGCGCCTGCGCCGCCGGGGCGATCGCGGCGCGGTCGTCGATGCCTACGAAGGGCAGGCCCGAATCCGTGGGCTGGTCACAGACCACCACGGGCAGGCCGCGACGGCGCACGGCCTCCAGATAAGCATCGCCCGCCGCCACGGAATAGACCACGAAGCCGTCAACCGCCGCCGACCCTACGAGTTGCGCCGCCTGGGCATCGTTGGGGGCGCCCACGGTATCCGGGCCGGCGGGGATCAAGGTAAGGGTCGTGCTCGCCCCTGCTGAAGCCTCCGCCATCCCGGCGAGGAAGTCCACAGAAGCCATGTCCTCGAAGGCATAGGACAGGTGCTCGGTGAGCAGGACCCCCAGCGACCCCTGGCGGCGCGTGCGCAGGCTGCGCGCGGTGGGATCCGGGCCGGTGTACCCGCGCTCTGCCGCGGCGGCGAGGATGCGCTCGCGGGTGGCAGGCGCCAGCTGGTCCGGGCGGTTATACGCGTTGGACACCGTGGTGGGCGAAACCCCGAGTTCGGCAGCCAGGGAGGCCAGCGTCGTGCTGCGTTTGGACATGACGGTAACACTACCCGTTTTCAACTCATTATCATTTGACAACAATTTTCACTAAAGCGTAGAAATAGGGACATGACCACTTCCTTCTCACTCCGCGCTTTCCGACATCCCACCGCCCTCCTCTTCGCTGCCACCCTGGGCGCCGCCACGCTAAGCGCCTGTTCCGCCAGCGGCGATAACGCCGATGGCGGCTCGGATGCCGGTGCTGATAAGGAAACCATCCAGGTCGTCGCCTCGACCTCCATCTGGGCTGATGTGGCCCAGGCGGTCGTCAACACCGCGCAGACCGACGTCAACATCGACGTCCACCCCATCGTGAGCGGCAACAGCGTGGACCCCCACCATTTCGAGCCCACCGCCGCGGATATCGCCCGCGCCAACGAGGCCGACGTCGTCATCGCAGGTGGCGGCGGCTACGATGCCTGGCTCTACCAGGCAGTCAAGAACCAGGACGAGATCATCCACGCCCTGCCGCTGACCGCGCATGACCATGGCGATCATGATCATGGAGAAGAACACGACCATGCGCACGAGGAACACGCGCATGACCACGACGAACATGGTCATGACGAGCATGACCATGGAGAAGGTCATGATCATGACCACGCTCACGAAAGCGAAACCGTGACCATGGACGAGGCCAAGAAGATCGCCGCCGAGCACCCCGAGCAGATCACCAACATCGATGGCAACGAGCACGTGTGGTACGACGCCGCGGCCATCGAGAAGGTGGCGACCGACGTAGCCAATCTCGTCAACGAGGCCAACCCGGAGGCCAAGGCCACCGCCGATCCTCTGGTCGAGCGCGTGGAGGGCCTGAAGGCACGCATCGAGAAGCTCCCGCAGCACAACTACGCGCAGACCGAGCCCATCGCGGACTACATCTTCAAATACACCGAGAGCACCGACGCCACCCCGGAGGGCTACCGCAAGGCCACCGTTGCTGAAGGCGAGCCCACCGCCGCCGACCTGGCGCACTTCCTCGAGGACATCAAGCAGGACAAGATCGACCTGCTCATCTTCAACCCGCAGACCGAAACCGACATGACCAAGCGCATTCGCACCGCCGCCGAGGACAAGAACATCCCGGTGGTAGAGATTGGTGAAACCCCGCCGGAGAAGACCAACTTCCTCGACTACTACGAAGAAGTCGTCAGCGCACTCGAGGCCGCATAAGTGCTCATTTCCTTTAAGAATGCCGCAGTAGAACCACTGTGGTCGGATATGAACCTCGCCGTAGACCGCGGCGAGTTCATCGCCGTTTTAGGCCCCAATGGCGTGGGCAAGTCCACGCTGCTGGGAACTATCCTGGGTACCCGCCAGCTCACCGCGGGCAGCGTGGACGTCGCGTGCCGCGTGGGCTTTATCCCACAGCAAAGAATGTTCCCCCAGGACCTGCCCCTGCGCGCCCGGGATCTGGTGTCACTGTCCCTCGCCCACGGCACCCTGCGCAACCGACGGCCTGCTCGGGGCCGCGTCGACGAGCTCCTCGCCGAGGTCGGCGCCACCGGAATTGCCAACCGCCGCGTGGGCCAGCTCTCCGGCGGCCAGCAGCAGCTCATCCGCCAGGCGCAAGCCCTCGCCAACGACCCAGAACTCATCCTTGCCGATGAGCCGCTGTTGTCTTTGGACCCGGCGCGACAGCAGGCGACCGTCGCCAAGCTCGACGCCTGGCGCCACGAGCGCGGCACCTCCGTGCTCTTCGTTACCCACGGCATCAACCCGGTGCTGGGTGTGGTGGATAAGGTGCTCTACCTTGCGCCCAATGGCCACACCTTCGGCACGGTCGATGAGGTCATGCGCTCCGAGGTGCTCTCGGAGCTCTATGGCTCCTCCGTGACCGTCCTCAACGTCGATGGGAGGCTCATCGTTGTCTAAGTTCATCGAGGACACCCAGTACCTGCTGGGTGTTGATTTCGTGCAATCCTCGCTCATCGCCTGCGCGCTGCTCGGAATCCTCTCCGGGGTGATGACCTCGCTCATCGTCCTGCGCCAGATGTCCTTCTCCGTGCACGCCACCTCTGAGCTCGCTCTTATGGGCGCGGCCGCGGCTTTGCTGTTCGGCCTCAACATCGGCTTCGGCGCGATCGCCGGCGCCATTGTCGCCGCCATCATCCTGGCGGTGCTGGGCTTGAAAGGCCAACAAGACAGCGCCATCGGCGTGGTCATGAGCTTCGGCCTGGGCCTCTCGGTGCTCTTTTTGCACCTCTACCCCGGCAACGCCAAGACCGCGATGACGCTCCTGACGGGACAAATCGTCGGCGTCTCCTCCGCTTCGGTGTGGTTACTCGCCGCCACGACCGCCATCATCGTCGCCGTAGTGGCGCTGTTCTGGCGCCCGCTGCTCTTCGCCTCTGCGGATCCCGTCATGGCCCAAGCCGCCGGCGTGCCGGTGAAGTCCCTAGCGGTCTGCTTCGCCATCCTCGTTGGTCTGACGGCCGCGCAGTCCGTACAGATCGTCGGTTCCCTACTCGTCATGGCGCTGCTCATCACCCCGGGCGCAGCGGCGGTACAGATTACCTCCTCCCCGCTGCGCGCGGTGGTGTGGTCCACCATCTTCGCGGAGGTCTCCGCCGTGGGCGGCCTGGTCCTCTCCCTGGCGCCGGGCCTGCCCGTCTCGGTCTTCGTCACGAGCATCTCTTTTGTTATTTACCTGGTCTGCCGCGGCATCGGCTGGGCTCGCAGCCGCAAGGCCGTCCGCGACGACGTCGCCGCCCGCCGCGCCTCCCAGGAACACTTCCGCGCCGCCACCGATCGCGCCGACGCCGAGACACACCACACCTCGACGCACGATGAGCACTGCGCGCATCAGGATTAGGCTAGATGCGTGACTTTGGAACGCCGTAGCCTCGAATTACAAGACCGCACCCGCACGTACCTCGTGTACCGCCCGAATGATGACGTCGAGCGCCAGAGAGACCTCCTCCTGTTCTTCCACGGCTCCCTGCAATCCGCGAACGTCATCCGCCGCTTCACTAACGGCACGTTCGATGACCTCGCCACCCGCCACGGCATGCTTGCGGTCTACCCCACCGGCGTGGAACAGCACTTTAACGATGCCCGCGCCACCCTGCCCGTCGCCGCGCGCGAGCTGGGCATCGATGACGTCGCCTTCACGCGCGCCATCCTCGACGAGCTGCGCGCGGAGCAGGAGATTAGCCGCGTGTTCCTCTGCGGCTTCTCCAACGGCGGGCAGATGGTTATCCGCTTGCTCTTCGACGCCCCCGGGCTTGCCGATGCCGCCTGCATCTTCGCCTCCACTCTCGGCGCCGGCGCCAACCATGCGCCCACCAATCCGGACTCGGCGTACCAACCCACCCCGGTCATGTTCGTCCACGGCACGGGCGACCGGCTCGCGCCCTATACGGGCGGAACGGCGGGCATTGACCCGAAGCGCACCCGCGGTGCCGTCACCGGCGCGCAGGAGAACGCCGCACGCTTCGCGGAGCTCAACCATGCCGCCGGCCCAGAGCGCACCCACCTTTTCCCCGACACCGTTGTCGACCGCTGGGAGCCGGCAGACGCCACCGGCGCGCCGGTCGAGCTCGTGAGCGTCGAGGGCATGGGCCACGTCATCCCGTCGGGCAACGAGCTGGACCCACGCCTGGGTAAAAACACGGATTCCTTCATCGCTGCCGAGCTCGTGGAGGAATTCTTCGGGCTCTAGACTGCACGTGCGCCCCATCGTGTCTCAGTCCACTCAGCCCCAACCTCGGGTCGAGGCCGTTCGTAGGTGAGCGTCGAGAAGCAATAATTGTGGATTACCGACCAGTGCTTTGGCGATTCCTAGACGCTGTTTCATACCGAGCGAAGCATGCTCGCAGGAAACACTGTGGTGCAATGAAAGGCCTACAAGGGATAAAAGATCCTTCAGTTCATCATTCAGTGAACCTTGTTGTAGTGGTCGGCAATGTCGTTGACGATCGCGTAGAGGTCGCGTTCCATCGCGTAGGTTTTCTTTTCTCGCGTACTGACTAATCACACTTGCGACCCGTTGTTATCTAGAGAATTATTACGTCCCAGCGTGATGTTGCACACGTCTGTGCATGTATGTACTCTCGATGTCACGGTTTGCTGGCGAAGATTCTTCAAGTTACCCGCAGCTGAATCTGTACAAGGTGAAAACGGCAGGCAAAGGACCGAGTTGTCCTCGTCTCTAAGCCGTGGAACCCCAATCCTCCAGAACCTTGTATTCGGCACACGCACGCAATCTGAATGTTCAAGATGTGAAGTACTGGCCAGCAACCAAGAAGTAAAGATCGCCATCCAGCTTTCTCGGCCCTGAATCTAGCATCCGGAGGCGTAGAGAAACTCACGCAACGACTGAAACGCCAGCGTCTGTGTCACGTCGCGCAGCTCAAGGAAGAACCCATCTTCTGTAATTTCAACAATCCGCGCACCGGGGATGGCTGCCACAATCGGCGAGTGCGTCACCACGATGAACTGCGCACCCGCCTCCGCGGCGCGATGGATTTCCGCCATGAGCGTCATCTGCCGCACGAGCGAAAGCCCAGATTCCGGCTCGTCGAGGATGTAGAGCCCGCGCCCATCAAAGGAACGCTGCACGACGTCCATGACGGACTCGCCATGCGACATCGCGGTCGAACCAACGTTGTAGTGCGCCTCCGCTCGCAGGAAGTAGCCGTCCTTGGGCGCGGTACCTAGCCGCAGGCTCGCCCACCTCCGGAGGGGATTGATGGGACCGGCGGAGCGCTGCACACCCCATATCCCACCGCGCTCAGGAAAGCCGTACTCGAAGGCAATGCCCTCGGCGAGCGTCGACTTTCCTACCCCGTTGTCCCCGGTCAGCACGGTCACCGGCGCACGCAGGTCCAGTCCTTGGCGTCGCAGCGCCACGAAACCAGGAACGGAGGACACCCACTCAGGTCCGTGGCCGCCGTCCAGCGCGGCATAGGCGTCGACATAGAAGTCTCTCATTCGCCCTCCCCAATAAGAAACGCGGCGGTTCCCAATGGATCGGCAAGGAACTCGCGCGCGGCGTGGACAGCTTCCGTCGCTTCGGGAGCGACGGGCGCAATCCCCTTGTCGCCGAACGCGTAGACGGTCGCGCCTTGCATGCTGAGGAAGACTGGCGAGTGCGTCGCGAGGATGACCTGCGCGCCCTGGGCGGCGAGGCGCTCGAGCTGCGTGACAACCTCGACCTGCCGGGGATAGGACAAGCCGTCTTCCGGCTCGTCGAGAATGATCATTCCGTCAGAATGGAAGCGTCTCTCGACGAGGGCGAGCAGACCCTGGCCGTGGCTGAGAAACGGCAAGTCACTGAGCGGATCGGGATTCTCCGGGCTGTGGATCTGGTGGTGATACTCGCTCAAGTTGAGGAAGGTCTCGCCGCGCAAGAAGTACACGTCGCGCGGGTTGTGCGCCCGCGAGCAGATGAGCCACTCGGGATAGTCCTCGTCGCCGGTGGCAAACCGGGCGTGGCGCGAGCCGCCCTCGGGATTGACGCCAAGCCCCACGGCGATGGCCTCGAGCAGCGTGGATTTTCCGGCGCCGTTATCCCCCACGACGACGGTCACGGGCGTAGGCAAACGCAAGGCGCCGCCGGGCAGCGCTGCGATGAGCACGCCCAGGCGGCGCATGTGTTCCGGCACGCCGGGCAGTCCTTCCCCAATAAGCTCCGGGGCGGGACGCACACTCGTGAGGAACATGGCGACGAAAGCGTGAGCCTACTTCTGGGCCGCGCGACGCTGGCGGGCGAACTCGGAAAGCACCGCACCTGCCGCCACGGAGGCGTTGAGGGATTCAACCCAGTCGGTCATGGGGATGGACATGATGGCATCGCAGTTCTCGCGGACGAGGCGCGAAATGCCTTTGCCCTCAGAGCCGATGACGATGACAACGGGGTCGGTGCCACCGTTGTAAGTATCGAGGGTGTGCTCGCCTCCCGCATCCAGGCCAACAACCTGGTAGCCGGCCTTCTGGAAGTCCTGGACCGTGCGGGTCACGTTGGTCACGCGAGCCACCGGCAAGCGCGCGGCGGTGCCGGCGGAGGTACGCCAGGCCACCGCGGTAACGGAGGCCGAGCGACGCTCCGGAATGATGACGCCATGGCCGCCAAAAGCGGCAACGGAGCGGATGACCGCGCCGAGGTTGCGGGGGTCGGTGATGTTATCGAGGATGACGAACATGCCCGGTTCCTGGGCATCGCGTGCGCGATCCATCAGGTCATGGACGTCGGCATACTTATATGGCGGGATCTGCAGACCAATGCCCTGATGCATGCCGTTGCCGGTCATGCGGTCCATCTCGTGGCGCTGGACCTCAAGAATCGGGATGTTGCGGGTATTGCACATGGCTACGGCCTCAGACAGGCGGGCGTCGTTGCGCGTTCCCTGCACAATGTAGAGCGACGTTGCCGGAACCTTAGCGTGGAGGCACTCGATGACCGGGTTGCGGCCGACGACCATCTCCGCGGTCTCCTTGTGGTGGCGGCCCGAGTTGCGGCGTTCGCGCTCCAGCTTCGCCTTGTGCTTGGCGTGGTAGACGCGGTCCTCCGCCTTCGGCGTGGGCCCCTTGCCGGCTAGGCCCTTGCGGCGCTGACCGCCAGAGCCCTTCGTAGCGCCCTTCTTATTCGTCTTGCGGATACCTGCGCCGCCGCGGCCATGGGTACGTGCCATAGTTCTTACTCCTTATGTTGTCCTCGGCCTATGCCGAGGACGTTAATCCGCCAGGGACCAGGTGGGGCCGTCGGCGGTGTCAGTGATGCTAATACCCGCAGCTGCAAGGCGGTCGCGCACGGCGTCCGCAGTAGCCCAATCCTTTTCTGCGCGGGCGGTGGTGCGGCGCTCAAGTTCGGCCTGAACCAGGATGTCCAGGGCCGCATCAGCGCCGCTTTCTTCGCCACTATCTTTCCACTGTTCATCGAGTGGATCAAAGCCAAGAACCGCAGCCATGGCGCGCACCGCCCCGGCAAGGCGCTCGGCTTCCTCACGGTTGCCTTCACTGAGCGCCTTATTGCCCGCGCGCACCGTGGTGTGGATTTCCGCCAGCGCCTTCGGGACAGCAATGTCATCGTTCATTGCGTCCTCGAAGGCCGCGGTCCACTGGCCCTTCTCGACGCCCTCGAACTTGCCCACAAAGTCCTCAATACGACGGTAGCCCGCCGCGGCCTCGGTCAGCGCTGCCTCAGAGTATTCGAGGACCGAACGGTAGTGCGCGGAACCCAGGTAGTAGCGCAGCTCCACCGGGCGGACGATCTCCAGCATGTTGGCAATGGAGAGTACGTTGCCCAAGGACTTCGACATCTTCTCACCGGCCATGGTGACCCAGTGGTTGTGCATCCAGTAGTTGGCGAACTTATCCCCCGCCGCATGGGACTGTGCGATCTCATTTTCGTGGTGCGGGAACTGCAGGTCCAAGCCACCGCAGTGGATATCGAACTCGCCGCCTAGGTAGTAAGTCGACATGGCCGAGCACTCAAGGTGCCAGCCCGGGCGGCCCTTGCCCCACGGTGTGGGCCAGGACGGTTCGCCCGGCTTAGCCGCCTTCCACAGCGCGAAGTCCTGCGGGCTGCGCTTGCCCACGGCATCCGACTCGCCCTGCTCCATATCCTCGACGCGGTTGCCAGACAACGCGCCATAGTCCGAGCCTTCCGTGGCATTCCACGCGGCGACATCGAAGTAGACGGAACCAGCACCGTCCTCGCCAGGAACGGAATACGCGAAGCCGGCGTCGATAAGCCGCTGCATGTATTCCACCATCTGCGTCACAAAACCCGTCGCGCGCGGCTCCACAGAGGGCGGCAGAACGCCCAGGGTGTTATAGGCCTTGGTGAACTCGCGCTCATAGGTGGATACCCATTCCCACCAGGGGCGGTTATTCTCAGCTGCCTTGGTGAGGATCTTGTCATCGATATCGGTGACGTTGCGCACCAAGGCCACGTCATAGCCCTGCGCGAGCAGCCAGCGGCGCAGGATGTCAAAGGCAACGCCGGAGCGCAGGTGGCCAATGTGCGGCTGGGACTGCGGGGTGGCACCACACAGGTAGATCGACGCGTGGCCGGGACGAACCGGCTCGAACTCACGTTGGCTGCGGGTGGCGGTATCAAAAATGCGCAAAGTACTCACCCGGCCTAGTCTAATTGACCCGCGAGTAGGAATTCACCACGGCCGATAGTCACACGGAGCAGGACTGGGCGCAGTGCCTGTCCATTCAACCCGATTTAGGTCGCGGATGGATGAGCAACGTCATTTTTAACACTGATACCTGGCGGCTTACAGCAGCGTGATGGGATTGTTCCGCACTCAATTGACCTAAGACAGGAAGGCGTCCCGTAAAAGGCATCTGTCACAAGGCATCTTTGGGTCCAAAAACGCCATCTGTAACGAATAAATGGCGTTTTCAGCCGTGAAAACGCCATTTGATTGATGCCTTTTGTCAGACGCCCTTTGCCAGATGCCTCCAGCACGTCGACGGAGGCACGCAACTGTTCACGGAGCTAACGGTAAAGCATAAGCTCGACGCGCCTGAGCTCGTCATATAAAGCGCGCTCCGCTTTCGAAAAGCGACCGGACTCTGCAAGAATCCGCAAATCTTCAGAGCTAAGGTTTTCACCAACCGCAGCTTCCAAGGCGTACAGGAGTTCGTCGTGCCGAGCACGAAGTGCCTCGGTATTGGTAATTCGCATTGTCAAAGCCACAGCGTCCTCCTTTTCTGATGACTTTACGTTAGGAATTGGGAGCGCGCCAGACCACGGCGGTGGCCACGGCTGCGCGGCCCTCCTTGCGTCCGGTGAAGCCAAGGTGATCCGTCGTCGTCGCAGAGACGGACACTGGGGCGCCGAGGATGTCGCTCAGCACGGACTCGGCTTCCTTCCGCCGCGGGCCCATCTTGGGGCTCTGTCCAACCAACTGTGCGGCGGCGTTGCCGATAATGAAGCCTTCCTTCTCCAGCAGCTCGCGGCACTCGCGCAGCAGCTGGGCACCGGAGACTCCGTTGTACTCTGGCCGACCCACGCCAACGAAGGAGCCGAGGTCGCCGAGGTTGGAGGCGGAGAGCAAGGCGTCGACAAGCGCGTGGCTCACCACGTCACCATCGGAGTGGCCCTCGCATCCATCCACGTCCTCGAAGAGGAGGCCTGCGATCCAGCAGGGTTTTCCAGGCTCGATCTGGTGGGCGTCGGTGGCGATTCCCACGCGCGGGATAATCGGGTTAGTCACTAGGCACCTCGAAGATGGTCGGTTCGGCCTCATCCGTCACGGCCTTGGCCAGGACGAGGTCGATGGGGGTGGTGATCTTGAAGGCGAAGGTATCTCCCTGCACGGTCTCCACGCGCTCGCCGTGCCATTCCATGAGGCTGGCGTCATCGGTGGCGACGAAGTCAGGGTCCTGCGCCCAATAGTCTAGGTTGGCGCGGCGCAGCGCGGCCAAGTTAAAACCCTGCGGCGTCTGCACGGCGCGCAGACGGGAACGGTCAGGGGTGGACAGCACCGTCTGGCCCTCTACCTCTTTGATGGTGTCCGCTACGGGAAGGACCGGGATGACTGCGGTGGCGCCGTCGAGCACGCGCTTGGCGACGCGCGCGATCATCCCCGGCGGAGTCAATGCCCGGGCGGCGTCGTGGATGAGCACCACGGCGTCCTCCTCCGGGATTGCTTGCAGTCCCGCCCAGACGGAATCGGCGCGCTCTCCCCCGCCGTGGACGATGCGAATAGGCACGTCAGAATCGATGCGGCCGAGGATGCTGGAGGCATAATCTTCCATGGCCGGGCTGACCAGCACGATGATCTCATCGACGAATTCGGAGGTGATCATCGCCCGGACGGAGCGCTCCAAGAGTGTGCGCCCGCGTAGCTCCACGTAGGCCTTGGGAACGTCTGCGCCAAGGCGTGTGCCCTGCCCGGCGGCCGCGACGAGAGCAATGACGCGGGGGGTGGGCTGATCCTTAGTCTTCGTCGTCGAAGGAGAGGTCATCGAGATCGACGTCATTGTCAATGTCGGTGGTAATGGACTTGTCATCCACCAGGCCAGCGGCGCGGTGACGCTCGATGGTGGCGTTGATTTCCTCCATCATGGTGTCAGCCTTCTTCTCATCAACCGGCTTGGCCAAGGAGAGCTCACCGACAAGAATCTGGCGGGCCTTGGCCAGCATGCGCTTCTCGCCGGCGGACAAGCCGCGGTCCTGGTCGCGGCGCCACAGGTCACGCACGACCTCGGCCACCTTGTTGATGTCGCCGGAGGCGAGGCGCTCCTGGTTGGCCTTGTAGCGGCGGGACCAGTTTCCGGCCTCCTCAACGTCTACCTCGCGCAGAACGGAAAAGACCTTCTCGAGGCCTTCCTTGCCCACGACATCGCGCACGCCGACCATCTCAACGTTCTTGGAAGGCACGCGGACCACGAGGTCGGACTGGTTGATTTGGAGAACGAGGTATTCGAGCTCCTCGCCGCCCATCTCCCGGGTTTCAATCGCCGTAATCTTGGCGGCGCCGTGGTGGGGGTAGACGACGACCTCTCCGACCTTAAATTCCATTGCCACTCCTTGTGAAGCCTTTGAGACGGTGCCCATCGTGTGCTCTCGGCGTACTCTCGGTGGGCCGCATATACAGGGAATCTATTTTAGCACGCAGCCATCGTGCCCCGCTCCCCCGCCCGGGTACCGTCTGCCCGCCGCTTTACACCACGGCGACGCCCCATAGAAAGCTCGGCTACCCCCGGTCTACCCAAGGGGTTTGCTGGAAACTGTGTGCTTTCTCCCCAGAGGTACTAGGCTAAAGCGTTGATAAGCTTTGTGATCGCAATTCAATGGAGGACACTCACAGTGCAGTCCCTGAAGTCCGCCGCTCGCTGCGGTGCCATCATGTCAGTTACCGCCCTCTCCGCGCTGGCCTTGGCGTCCTGCTCGGCCGGTCATGTTGCTCAGACCGCGGAAAAGGTGATTGCTGTCGACGGCGTATCCGCAAGCTCCGAAGATGGAAAGGTGGCCGTGCGTGACGTCACCATTCAGGTTGAGCCGGACACCGGTGAGACCTCCCTCAAGTTCGTCGCCGTCAACCAGGGCTACAAGGTCAACGACGTCGTCCTCGAGTCCGTCAGCGTCGACGGCCAGGATGTTCCTCTGGAGGGCGTCGAGCCGCTCCCCCGCGATCATTCCCTCTTTGCTGATTCCCAGACGAACCTGGACCGCCTCCCCAAGGACGGCAAGGATGAGAACATCACTTATGTGACCACCTCCCTGGAGAACGAGGACTACGCCTTCGGCGGCTCCCGCCCGGTGACCTTCACCTTCAACACCGGCACCATTGAGGTTGACGCCACCGTGTCCGCCTCCCCGCTGCAGTCCGGTGACTTCGACCGCGACCCGCAGTCCACCGAAGGCTACGCCGAGAACAAGTAAGCCTTTTCTTCAAAGCGCAACCGCCCCAGCTGCCAAAGTTTTCCCGGATCTTCGAATCGGGGAATCAACTTCGTCAGTTGGGGCGGTTGCGTTTCGTATTAGTGCTTCCGTAGATGCACAAAGGCCACCGCATGAGATACACGCGGTGGCCTTTTCTACAGTGCCAGTGAGGTGCTTAGGCCTGAGAAGAGGTCAGAGCCAGCACAACGATGGAGTTCACGATGCCCAGGGAGGACAGAGCAGCCGGAACCAGAAGAAGGTTCGGCGCCTGCGGGCCACCGACCTTAACCATCTGATCCATAACCTGGTTCAGCGGCTCCGGGTAGGTAGCAGCAGAAGCGGCCGGGGTGCCTGCAACGGCCAGAGAGGTAGCAGCGGCCAGGGCAACGAGGGTGCGACGAATCTTCATTTTGTCTCCTTGAATAGTGAGGTTTGTGTGTGAGAGGTCTGGACTAGGACAGCAGGTTCGACAGGAAGCCCAAGGAGGACAGGGCAGCCGGGACGAGGATGATGTTCTGAGCCTCGTAGCCAGCGGTGTTAGCAATCTGGGTCAGAACGGAAGCCAGCGGCTCCGGCGCCTGCGCTGCGGAAGCAGCCGGGGTACCAGCAAAAGCGATGGCAACAGCAGCGCCAGCGGCAACGAGAGTGCGACGAATCTTCATGAGAATTACCTTCTTACTAGAGAATCGGACAGATATGAAGAGGGACAGGCACACACATTGGAGTAACCTGCTTAACACTGTAACGCCTTCATGAGTAGCGCGCGCGGTAAGTGAAAAAGACCTACTTCATTTCACGAGCACACTGGATGTCCACGCGGCTTACTAGAGTGTGAGACATGGCAAAAAAGGTTCGTCCCGTCCACACGTGTTCTGAGTGTGGCTTCGTCTCCCCCAAGTGGCTCGGCCGCTGCCCTGAGTGTGGCTCATGGGGGACGCTGCAGGAAACCGCGGCGGCTCAAAGCAGTACCGCCGCCCAAGCCGCCGTGTCTGGGCGGCGCCCCACAGGCTTGACTCCGACGAGCCCGGCGGTGCCGATAACGAAGGTCGGCGCATCAGCGACGAAGGCCATCAATACCGGCATCGGGGAGCTCGACCGCGTTCTCGGCCGCGGCATCGTCCCTGGTTCGGTCGTGCTCATGGCGGGAGAGCCGGGAGTCGGCAAATCCACCCTGCTGCTGGAGGTAGCCTCCCGCTGGGCACAGTTGGGCCGCACCGCCCTGTACGCCACCGCGGAGGAATCCGCCGGGCAGGTCCGCGCCCGCGCGGAGCGCACCGGCGCACTGCATGAAACGCTCTACCTTGCGGCCGAGTCAAACCTGGACGTCGTCTTTGGCCATGTAGAGCAGCTTAAGCCCAGCCTGCTCATCGTGGACTCCGTCCAAACCATGCACGCCGCCGGGGTCGAAGGAGTAGCCGGTGGTGTAGCGCAGTCACGCGCTGTGACCGCAGCGCTGACCACGCTAGCCAAAACCACCGGCATCCCTATCCTCCTCGTCGGGCACGTGACCAAGGATGGCAACGTCGCCGGACCACGCGTGCTCGAGCACCTCGTGGACGTTGTCTTGAACTTTGAAGGTGACCGCCAATCCTCACTGCGGCTGCTTCGCGGCCTGAAGAACCGCTTTGGCGCTACCGATGAGATGGGCTGCTTCGAGCAGACAGCGGCCGGAATCAGGGAGGTCGCGGATCCTTCCGGCCTCTTTCTCTCCCACCGCGGCAGCACCCCGGATGGCTCCGCGGTGACCGTCGCCATGGATGGTGTGCGCCCCATCTTGGCCGAGGTACAAGCGTTGACCGTCGATCCCGTGGCCAAGAACCCGCGGCGCGTGGTGACGGGGCTCGACGCCAACCGCGTCCCCATGGTGCTCGCGGTGCTGCAGGCCCGCGCGGGCGAGCGCACCAACGATAAGGACGCCTACGTGGCCACGGTGGGAGGAATGAAGATTCAGGAACCAGCCACGGATCTTGCCGTAGCACTCGCCACGTGGTCCTCCTTGCATGAGCAACCACTTCCGCCGAAGACCGTTGTCATCGGGGAAGTCGGCCTCGCCGGCGAGGTGCGCCGTGTGCCGAACCTAGACCGCCGCTTGTCGGAAGCTGCCCGCTTGGGCTACCGCCACGCCATCGTCCCGCCCGGAAATGTGGAAACCAGCGGCGGCATGCAGGTGCGCCAAGCGGCAACGCTGAGCGAGGCTATCGCCGCCGTTAAAGCAGGTTGAACGGGAGCGCTGGGGAGTAATTCTCACCGATGACGGAGTGCAGGAAATAAGCACCCGGCTCGGCTTCCTCACGCTCGGTACACTTGCCCGGTTCGGAGCGCTTGCGGGACCAATCCGCCTGGAAGTAGCGGGTCTCACCGGACTTGAAGGTCTGCTTGCCGGTTTCTACAGAGGCATAGCAGTCAGTATCGGCCCACACGCGCTCGTTAGAGCCCATCTTGTAAACCTCAAAGCGCAGCTGCTCTTCATCGAGGTCGATGGAGCAATCCTTTGTCGTCGGGTTAAAAACCTCCAGGTAGAAGGTCGGCATCTTACCGGCCGGGACGCTGTCCTCATTGGTCTTAGCCAGCACCTTGAGGTCCTGGAGGGAGCACGTCGTCTTGGACGGGTCCACGGTCAGCTCATCCGGCTTCGCCTCTGACGTTGGTTCTTCCTTGCCGGACTCGCCCGCCTCGGATTTCGCCGGTTCCGTCGAACCCGTCGCTTCGGCGGATTCCTTGGCTGAGGTGGGCTCCGTCGTTTCCGCTGCGGAGGTTGTTTTTTCCGAAGGTGCCAAGGTATCCGAAACCGCTGCCTGCTGCGACTCGGCCGCCGAGTCCTCCTTCGAACCGCCAAAGAGCGCGGTAGCAGCGAAGATAAGAACAACCACGAGTACCAAGATCGCCACGAGTGCGGCGACGCGACGACGCACGTAGATCTCTCGCGGCAGCTGCTTCGGGGTACGGGATGGCTCAGTCACAGGTCTTAGTTTAAGGGGACTCGAGCCCAACCCGGGCCAGCCCCAAGCCGCGTGTCTTGAGCAGCGGCTTCTACGCGCTTGGGGCCCGCCCAGCGCCCAGGGCTAATGAACTCCGTGCAGGACGACGGTCTCCACGCTGGAATCCTCAAGGAGGTAGCGCAGGCCGACGATGCCGAGCGTTCCGGCGTCGAGAAGCCGGCGTGCAGCCGGAATATCGGAGATGATCTGGGAAACCACCTGCGCGGTGTTTTCGCGCTCGAAGTCAGCGCGATCTTCGCGGCCATCACGCTTGGCCACCATCGAGGCCGCGGCAACTTGCTCGATGATCGGGCGCTGCAGGCCCGTGGGCAATTCGCCACCATCCAGGAAGTCCTTGGCCGCGCCCACTGCGCCGCAGGACTGATGTCCCATGACAACGAGCAGGTTGGCGTGGAGGTTTTCTAAGGCATAATCCAGCGAGGCCATCACCGCGCTGTCCAAAATGTGGCCCGCGGTACGGATGACGAAGGCATCGCCGAAACCAATGTTGAACACGTGCTCGATCGGCGCGCGGGAGTCCGAGCAGGCCAATACGATGACGCGCGGATCCTGGCCCTGGGTCAGGCCAGCGCGCAGCTTCGCGTCCTGGTTAACGGCGATGAGGTTGCCCGTAACGAGGCGTTGATTACCTTGCTGGAGGGCTTCCCACACTTTCTGTGGATTTTGAGGAACTTTTGCTAAAGGCATGTTTCTTAGCTTAGACCTCAGCGCCCTACACTGAGGTGCCTATGGATACCCAAGCTGTCGTGGAATGGTTCGATGCCCATGAGCGCCCCCTGCCGTGGCGCCGACCGGGTACCTCAGCGTGGGGTGTGCTCTTAAGCGAGGTCATGAGCCAACAGACCCCCGTCGCTCGCGTGGCCCCACAGTGGGAGGAGTGGATGCGCCGCTGGCCCACCCCACACGACCTCGCGGCGGCGTCCAAAGCGGACGTACTGCGCGCTTGGGGAAAGCTGGGCTACCCGCGCCGCGCGCTGCGCTTGTGGGAGTGCGCGAAGGAGATTGGTGAGGGGGCGGTTCCGGGGGACGTCGACAAGCTCTTGGCGTTGCCCGGGATCGGTGAGTACACCGCGCGCGCCGTGGCGTGCTTCCATTTTGGCTACAACGTCCCGGTGGTGGATACCAACGTGCGCCGCGTCTATGCCCGTGCCGAGGAGGGCCGCTTCCTCGCGCCGCCTCCCACAAAACGCGAGCTGGCACAGGTGGAAGCATTGCTTCCGGAAGAAAATGGGCCACGTTTTTCCGCCGCGCTCATGGAGCTCGGTGCACTGGTGTGCACAGCCAAGAACCCCGACTGCGCCGCCTGCCCCATCAAAGCCTCGTGCGCGTGGCAGCTCGCGGGCTGTCCGGAACCCAGCGAGGAAGAGGCAGCGCGGGCAAAGAAGCGCGTGCAGAAGTTCACCGGCACGGACCGCCAGGTGCGCGGGCTGCTTCTCGACGTCCTCCGAGGCTCACCCCACCCAGTTCCCCAAGCCGACCTGGATGCGGTGTGGCCGGACGCGACGCAGCGCTCGCGGGCGCAGGCCTCACTACTCGAGGACGGGTTGATGGATGTCAACGACGAGGGTCTGTTCCACCTGCCGCACTAGGCACGTGCGAGAAATCGATGAGGTGGCCGAAGGTCCAATCGCGGTCAGTTAGCAGGCGGGCGAGGATAAGCCCGCAGCCAATGGCCGCCACGGCCATCGAGGCGGTAGCGAAGTTGCTCAAGGCTTGGTCCATGTTCCCCACGTTGAGGTGATAAACGGTGCGGAACATGGAGGTTCCCGGGATCATGATGACGGACGCGGGCACCGTCGTGGTGATGCGCGGTAGGTGTGCGCGTTTGGAGGCAACCGCGCCCAAGAGTCCGACGATGAGACCGCCGGCGAAAGCACCGACGTAACTTGTGGCTCCGACCCCGATGAGGATTAGGCGTACGAGGTTGGCCACCGTTCCCACCGCGGCCGCCACGAGCACCATCCGGCGCGAGGAATTAAAGAGGAACGCGAATCCGGAAATGCCCAAGAAGCTGGCCGCCGCGGCGGCGAGGTACCACACCGGCGCATAGTCGGGGATGCCCGGTTCCGGAGTGAGCTCCGTGGTCCAGCTGACTAGGGCCACGGTAAAGGTGGCGGCGGTGATCACCGTCAGCGCATAGGTCAGGCGGGATAGCCCGGCCTCGAAGTCGAAGCGCGCGAGGTCAATGAGCGCGGAGAACAACGGGAAGCCGGGAATGAGGAAGAGCACCGCGGCCACGTAGCCCGAGGAAAACTCCGACGGGTCCGCTACCCCGGCGGCGGCCACGGCCTCGGTGGTGAAGAAGTACACGAGGCTGGCCACCGTACCGGCCGCCACGATGCAGCCCAGCTGGTGAACGTGCTTGCCGTGCAAGACCGCGCGGGTGAGCTGGCCGCAGAAAGCGGCGAGAGCCACCAGGAGAATCGCCAGCGGCGTGAAGAAGTTCAGGACCGCGAAGGAGGCGCACGCAATGGACGCCGCCGCAGCTAGGACCCAGCGGTTCCACCGCTTCACCACGTTGGCCTCGATGACGTCGAGCATCTCCGTGAGATCTTCGGCCGTAATGCCCGCGTACAGCCGGTGGTGGGTCAGGTCCTCAAGGGCTTCGATCCGGGAAGCATCGACAGCCGGTGAATGCTGCTGGGCCACCACGGTGCGAAACTCGCGGCCACGATGAAACGTGCATGTTATCTGGGTGACGCCAACGTTGGCGTCGAGCCGATCAAAGCCGAGCGCGCGGGCGGCACGTTTCATGCCGCGCAGCACGCGGTAGCCGGACGTTCCCGCCCCCATGAGCATCATGCCTAGGCGCAAGACGACGTCGGCCTCGTACCCCATACGGACATAGTCACTGTTGGGGTGGGAAGTCATTAGCGCCAGCGCCCCCGGAAATTCAGTCCACCTGGAAGATTGACCCACATGCCGCCGCGGGAGTTAAAGGTCACGGGACCGACTTTTGTCGACATCGAGGCACCGGAGCCGGAAACGTTGATCCAGCTATTCTTTCCGGTCTTCTTGCGCTTACGAAAATAGATTCCCATGCGCGCTAGCTTAGCGCAGCGAGGTTTAAGCACAGCGAAGTCGCTGCGCACCGGCGAAAGAACGATTACTCTTACGGCATGAATCTAATCTCTCCTCGCGCACTCGTGGCGGCCCTCGCGCTCGCGGCCACGGCACTGCTGCCCGTCACGGCATTGGCCACACCCGGCACGCCGACCTCCGCCCATCCGATTGACCACCTCGCAGGCGTCTCCGGCGTCACTGCGGAGAAGATCTCCTATGAGTCCACGCTCATGGACGGCTCCCCCACCACCGTCACCGGCGTCATCTACGAGCCTTCCGCGGCGTGGAACGGCCCGGGTGAGCGCCCCACCATCGTCTTCGCACCCGGCACCCGCGGTGCGGGCGATCAGTGCGCGCCGTCTAATGCCGCACAGTCGGTGGGCAACGTCGCGCTTGGTCCGGCCAACCAGGTCACTCTCAATATGAACTACGAGTACGCGCTGTACCAATACGCCGCGCAGCAGGGCGTGCGCGTGGTCACGACCGACCTGGTTGGACTCGGCACACCAGGTCACCACACCTATGTCAACCACATCGAGGAAGCACACGCGGTTCTCGACGCCGCCCGCGCCACCCTCCGCCACGCGAACGCGCCGATAGATGCCCCCGTGGGTTTTGCCGGCTATTCCCAAGGAGGCGGTGCTGCCGCGGCCGCAGCCGAGTACGCGGCTACCTATGCGCCCGAGCTCAACGTCAAGGGCACGTACGCCGGTGCCCCACCGGCCGATCTTTTCGAGGTTATGAACGCGGTCGATGGCTCCTCCATCGTTCACGTGTTGGGCTATGCCATCAACGGCTATGCGGAGCGCAGCCCCGCGTTTTACAACGAGATCGTCACCGAAATGAACCCGCGCGGCATGCATTTCCTTGCCAGCGCCGCCCACGCCTGCATTGGTGATTCTATCGCTAACTGGGGCTTTACCCGCACCAGCCAGCTGACCAAGACGGGTGAATCCTTCGGCGAGCTCGTCCGACGCAAGCCAGCCGCCGCCCAGATGCTCGCGGAGCAAAGGCTAGGCCAGCATGCCCTCAACGCCCCGATGCTGGTCATGAACTCCCCCACCGATGACCTCATCCCCTACGAGCAGTCCCGCACGATGGCGAGCAACTACTGCTCACTCGGCGGCACCGTCCAGTTTGACGCCGCGAACCCCGTCGATATTCTTCCCCGCTCCGGGGCTAACCACGCCGTTGGAATTGTGAACTCGGCTCCACGCGGCGTGGACTATCTGATCGACCGCTTCAAGGATGTCCCTGCACCCTCTAACTGCCAAGCTTCCTAAGGGCTTAGTGCAGGGGCTCTAGTGCAAACCACCCAAGGACGAGAATGGCTCCTCGGCCTGGATGTCGTGCAAGGGCACGCGCACCCAAGGCGAATCATTGTGTGCGAGCAGCTCGGTGATCCGTTGCGATTGATCCTTCATCGCAGCGGTGACGTCGGGCTCACCATCACTCGCCCAGATCATTCGACCCCACCAGAAACTTGCGGCTACGTCAGCCCACGACACGAAGTAGCGCTGCAGCGCCGCCACGGCCTTGTCTGAAATCTGAAGGAACTCTTCTGGAGAGATCCACCCCAGCTCCGTTGCCGGGCCACCAACGGCGTGAACACGGATTATGTCCCATGCGCGAGTAGTGGCGGGCAGTGCCGGGGCCGCTGCTTTGGCAAAGCCCTCCGAGCGCAACATCCTTACGAGATAGCGGAACTTATGTTCTCCACGACGCGGATCCGCGCCTTGGGCAATAAAGAAGTCTTTGAGGAACTCGACCTTTTCCTCCACTTCCGCGTCTAGCTCGCGCTCGGGGACGTCCTTCATGGCGTATGCGAGGGGTAAAACCAGGTCATTTTCCACGTGCTGGCCACCTTCGAGCAGAGCATCAATAACCTGATACGCTTCCTGTGCACCAGTGACCCCCCAGTTTTGCTCGAGAGATGTTTTGTAGTATTTGGCCGCCCTTGCGTTGATGGCCTCAACCCCTAGCGGGGTCGCAAACGCCTTATTGCTTTTGTACACCATTCCCCACGAGTGGCGGCGCACCTCATCTTTGCTCGGCGTCGGTTCCGGCCACGGGAACTTTGTAAGGCGGTAGATCCAAGTGTCATCAAACTTTGCTGGCGTGAACGTTGAGCTCATACCCACACAACGTACCGAGGTTTCTGGCACGGTTCCGTGGTGTCCCATCCATCACCCCTATGCTGGGGGTGATCTACACCATAATTCAGCGCACCCAGTCACAGTTTTTGATGTGTTGTTAGTCTCGTGTGCATGACAGGACCCCAAATTGCAATGACAGACCGGCCAGATCTCGGTGCTGCACTTAAACGTGCTGGTGATTCCGAGATTGTGCACGCTGCCGCCGCAGCCGTTGTAGAAGGCCTTGGTGTCGACGAAATTGTGCTGGAAGCCGCCGCTACGAAAGCTAGCGGGGTGGATGGTGCCGCGTTTGTCACCAACCGCAGGATCCTCGTGACCGCCGATAAGAAGGATCCAACTCATTTTGAGTTCCTTGAACTTGACAACCTGGGCAACGTCACAGTTCTGCCCTACCAGGATGGCTGGGCCGTCGTGGCTCAGCTCTACAACACATACAAAGTGTGGAGCGGGTTCACGGAAAAGGCCGCGCGTCGCGTGCAGTTTGCCGCCCAGTGGGCCCTGACCGCAGGCCGGGAGGCACGAACGGAGGCCTCGCGCGCGGTGTCTTCGGAGGAGCTTTTTAAGCGGTGGAAAGAAAACAAGCACCGTCTCAATCGCAATAGCTTTGAAGAGCACGTTGAGTCGATGCGCTCCCTGTATTCCGATATTGATTCACGGTGGTGGACTGAATAATGAGCCGACTTGCATACCCGGGTTCGCCCGATCACCTTAACGGGGCGGAAGACACATCACACATCAAAGAAGGCCAGACAGTTGCGGATAATGGCTACCGCCATTTCATCAAGCATGGCGAACTACTAGACCCAGGCGCAGCTTCGAAGAATGCATCAGGCACCGCCTCCACGTCGAACCCCACCGCAGGCACGACAGGTTCCCATACCGATGCCCCGAAGCAAGGCCTCAGTGTAAAGAAGCAGCTGTTGCTCCTTCCGCTAGTGATCGCAGTCATCGTGGTGGTAGCGATTGGTTACGTCGCAGCTAAAGATGCCCTCTTTGGTGACAAGTCTGAGGATTCCGCCGCGCCTGCGCAGCCCGCCGCTGAAGCACCTGCCGATTCCGGGGCTTCCAACGGTGACACCGCCGGCGAGACCGGTGGCGATACTGCTGGCGACGCTCAAAGCGGCCTCACTCCTACCGACCATGCGCCCGAGCCGATTGCTGACTTCGTGGAAGTGTGCACAGATTATGAAGTGATGTTCAGCTACTACGGCGCGGATAACTCCCCTGCCCCAGAAGCGAAGGGCACCAACTGTTCCGTGGATACTACGAAGGCGCCTGAGGTTGGTTATGTAGTCTTCACCGATGATCCTGCTGCCACCGCCGCCGTTCGTGACGGCAAGCCCGTCTTGGACGCCGCTGAGATTCCGGCAGAATCAACGCGCGGTTCCACATTCAAGGCACAGCGATTGGAGGCCATCTTCACTGTTCAGGAGATCCTCGCGGATGATAAGGGAATCGTTGAGTACATGATCAAGAGTGATGACCCTGAAGTAGCAAAGAAAGCTCTGGTAGACCTCGGCGTGGCCAAGTAGAGCTAGAACGCACACTTTTGCCCGCCGCCATACGTTTTCATTTTATTGTCAATAAGCGTTGGTGGTGATAGGCTGAGTGCATGGCACACGAGCACCACGACCATGATCACTCCAGCACGCCGCTGCGCGCGCTCCTGATTGCGCTCAGTATTACCGGCATTGTCTTCTTCGCGGAGCTAATCGGCGGATGGTTGGCGGGCTCGATGGCACTGATGGCGGATGCGATGCACATGCTTTCCGACGCCGCGGGACTCATCATTGCGGTGATCGCAGTGTTGGTTGGGCGGCGCCAAGCATCAGCCCAGGCCACCTACGGCTACCGGCGAGTAGAGGTACTTGCGGCGCTAGCCAACGCAGTAATGGTGCTGGCAATCTCAGTGTGGATTGTCGTCGAGGCGGTGCGCCGCCTGCAGAGCCCGGCCGAGGTACAGGGCAAGGCGATGCTGATCATCGCGGTGATCGGCCTGGTAGCCAATGCGCTCTCGGCGTGGGTGCTGCACCGGCACCGCGAGTCCTCGATCAACGTGGAAGGCGCGTTCTTACACGTACTGGTGGACTTGCTCGGCTCGGTCGCGGTGATCGTAGCGGGCATCGTGGTGCTGACCACGGGATTTGTGGCGGCGGACGTGATCGCCTCTTTAGTCATCGCGGCGATGGTGCTCCCACGCGCGTGGCAGCTCATGCGGTTGTCGGCAAGCGTTCTGCTCGAGCAGGTTCCGGCGGGCTTCGACGCCAGCGTGATCGAACCCGTGCTGCGTCGGGTCGAAGGCGTTGCCGACATCCATGACCTGCACCTGTGGAGCCTGGACGGAGTCAACGTTCTCACGACCGTGCACATCGTGCGCGACGGCACCGTCGACACCGGTCCGCTGTTAGATGCCGCCCAGCACGTTCTGCGCGAACATGGCATCGAGCACTCCACCATCCAAATCGAGCCCCCAGAACACGAATCCCACGAGACAGTGTGCTGATTCTGTTCTAGTTGTGGGCACGCCGCCCACCGGGCCGTCCCGCCCACCGGTCACGCAAAGAAAGCCCCGAACCGCACGGAGTGTCACTCGCATGCGGTTCGGGGCTAATCCTTATAGGCCCAGCGCGGGGCCCAAGTCAGCGCTTAGAGCGGCTGGCCAGCACCGGCACCAGCCGGCGGCGGATTGCCGTCATCACCATCGTTGTTGTGGGATTCCTCGGCGGAGTCGCTACCAGACTCATCGAGGACATCCGGGGTGACGGTGTCAGGACCATCGGAATTCGGACCGTGGGATCCCTCATCGATCTCGGTGGCTAGTTCCTCATCGGCCTCGCGCACGGCGGTTTCCTCGAGCTCCTTGTCGAAGGTGTCCTCCGGCAGCGGGCGCGGACGCGGGGTGAAGGTAAAGGTTGCGGAAGAGTTGTCCTTGGACTCACCATCCCAGCCTTCAACATCCACGGTGATGATCTCACCGGCGCCAATTTCACCGAAGAGGATCTTCTCGGAGAGCTGGTCCTCAATCTCGCGCTGGATGGTGCGGCGCAACGGGCGAGCGCCCAAGACCGGATCGAAGCCACGCTTGGCAAGAAGATCCTTGGCCTTCTGGGTGAGCTCGATGCCCATGTCACGCTCGGAAAGCTGCTTCTCGACGCGTCCGATGAGCAGCTCCACCATCTCGACGATCTGCTCCTGGGTGAGCTGGTGGAAGACCACAATCTCATCGATACGGTTGAGGAACTCAGGGCGGAAGTGCTTCTTCAGCTCGTCGTTGACCTTGTTCTTCATGCGCTCATACTGCGCATCCGAATCATTCTCCGAGGAGCCGGTGAAGCCCAAGCCCACGGCCTTCGAGATGTCCTGGGTGCCCAGGTTGGAGGTGAAGATGAGCACCGTATTCTTGAAGTCCACGATGCGGCCCTGGCCATCGGTCAGGCGGCCGTCCTCCAGCACCTGCAGCAAGGTGTTGTAGATCTCCTTGTGGGCCTTCTCGATCTCGTCGAAGAGGACCACGGAGAACGGCTTACGGCGGACCTTCTCCGTCAGCTGGCCGCCTTCCTCGTAGCCGACGTATCCCGGAGGAGCACCGAAGAGACGGGAGGCGGTGAAGCGGTCGTGGAACTCACCCATATCGATCTGGATAAGGTCATCATCCGAACCGAAGAGGAAGTTAGCCAAGGACTTCGACAACTCCGTCTTACCCACACCGGACGGGCCGGCGAAGATGAAGGAACCGGAAGGACGGCGCGGATCCTTCAGACCAGCACGGGTGCGGCGAATGGCGCGGGACACAGCCTTGACGGCTTCGTCCTGGCCAATGATGCGCTTGTGCAGCTCCTCCTCCATGTTGAGGAGGCGGTTGGATTCCTTCTCCGTGAGCTTGAGAACCGGAATGCCAGTCCAGTGAGCCAGGACCTCTGCGATCTGTTCCTCACCGACCTCAGCGATCTCCTCTAGGTCACCGGAACGCCACTGCCTTTCCTTCTCCGCGCGCTCTTCACCCAGCTTGCGCTCCTTATCGCGCAAGCCAGCGGCCTTCTCAAAGTCCTGGGCGTCGATCGCAGCTTCCTTCTCCTTGCGGACCTCAGCGATGCGGTCATCGACCTCGCGCAGGCCCTCCGGAGCGGTCATGCGCTTGATACGCATGCGGGCACCGGCCTCATCGAGGAGGTCCACGGCCTTATCCGGCAGGAAGCGGTCGTTGATGTAGCGGTCAGACAGGGAGGCCGCCGCCTTCAGTGCCTCGTCGGTATAGGAGACACGGTGGTGTGCCTCGTACTTATCGCGCAGGCCTTTGAGGATGAGGATGGTGTCATCGAGAGAAGGCTCTTCCACCTTGACCGGCTGGAAGCGGCGCTCGAGAGCGGCGTCCTTCTCAATGTGCTTGCGGTACTCATCCAGCGTGGTGGCACCGATGGTCTGCAGCTCGCCACGGGCCAGCTTCGGCTTCAGCAGCGACGCGGCGTCGATAGCGCCCTCGGCGGCACCGGCGCCGACCAAGGTGTGGATCTCATCGATGAAGAGGATGATGTCACCGCGCTGGTTAATCTCCTTGAGCACCTTCTTCAGGCGTTCCTCAAAGTCACCGCGGTAGCGCGAACCGGCCACCAGGGAGCCCAGGTCCAGCGAGTAGAGCTGCTTATCCTTGAGGGTCTCCGGGACCTTGCCGTTGACGATATCGAGAGCCAAGCCTTCGACCACGGCGGTTTTACCCACGCCGGGCTCACCGATGAGCACCGGGTTATTCTTCGTGCGGCGGGACAGCACCTGCATAATGCGCTCGATCTCGGAATCGCGGCCCACCACTGGGTCCAGCTTGCCATCGCGCGCAGCCTGGGTGAGGTTGCGGCCGAACTGGTCCAGCACCAGAGAGTTGGAACGCTCACCGGAGCCGCCCGAGCCGCCACGGCCGCCCTGGCCAGCGCCAGCACCAGCGCCAACCGGGCCGGCACCGCCCTGGGACTGGTTGCCTTCGCCCTCGTTGCCCTCATATCCGGAGAGCAGCTGGATAACCTGCTGGCGAACGCGCGGCAAGTCAGCACCCAACTTGGTCAGCACCTGCGCAGCCACACCATCACCCTCACGGATGAGGCCGAGGAGCAGGAACTCGGTGCCAATGTATTTGTGCCCCATCTGGAGGCCCTCACGCAGCGAGAGCTCGAGGACCTTCTTGGCGCGCGGGGTAAATGGGATGTGGCCTGTGTGCGGCTGAGAACCTTGACCAATGATCTCTTCCACCTCACGGCGGACATCCTCCAGCGAGATGCCCATGGACTCCAAGGCCTTGGCTGCTACACCTTCACCTTCATGGATAAGCCCCAGGAGGATGTGCTCGGTGCCGATGTAATTGTGGTTGAGCATGCGTGCTTCCTCCTGCGCCAAAACGATGACGCGGCGAGCACGGTCAGTAAACCTCTCGAACATTACCTCTTACCTTTCGCTTTAAATGTGTCATCCACTCTAACGCGCGGGGCGGACACTCCATTCACGATTTTTCTCCCCACTTCCCCTAAATCCCCGTTTCCGCAGGCAGCGGTACTGTACGCCGGTAGCGAACAGGCGCTAGAAAGCCCGCGTCACGCACCAGCCTGCCATGGAGGCCTCATCCCCTTAGAATGAAGAGGATTCTATAAATCTCATCGTCGACTCTCCGCGAAGGATTTCCTCTCACCGTGTCTATGCTCCCAGAATTTTTCACCACCCAGCACCAGCTGCGCCAAAAGGCAGTCTTGGACCAAGGAGCTGACTCCGCGCTCTTCCTCGTGGAAGATCCCTCACACGATGAGATGCTCGTGGAAATCTACGCCCCAGAGCACCGCGGCGCGCTCCGCCAGTCCGGCATTGTAGGACAGCTACAGCACAGCGCCATTGCACCCATCGTGGGCACAGGCACGATGAATAGCGGTCAGGAATTCTTTGTGCGCCGCAGTCTGCCGGGCGAGCAGCTTTCTAACTTCACTTCCTCCGGCGTTGGCGCGCACCACCTGTCCCGGGAGGAAGCCCTCGCCGTCTTTGCTCCCTTGGCAGACGCTACTGACTTTCTGCTCAACAAGGGCCGCGCCAACTACGCCATCCGCGCGCTCAATCCGCGTCGCATCATCCTGACCGATAACCGCTCGAATGCCTTCTTCGCTGCGGTCGGACCAGCCTCAAACAACGAAGCTCCCAACGCAACAGCGAAAGAAGCAATCGACCGCCTCGCGCGCATCGTCGCCGCCGCCTACCCTTCCTTCCGCGCAGCTGCCGCCTACCCCTCGGCTGCTGCCGTCGTTGACTCGCTGCGTAGCGCGGGCACGACCAGCGCCAATACTGCTGGCGCGAATACCGCTGGCGCGAACACCGCCGCAACGAGCACGCCGCAGTGGCAACCAGAACAGCCTTACGCCCCCGCCCCACAGGAGGGGTGGGGAACGCAGCCTCAACCGCAGGTCGCAGCACCCGCTCCCGCGAAAGGCTCCACCAAGCGCAAGTCGACCTCGAAGAAGAAGGTCTTCACCGGGCTCGGCGTGGGGCTTCTCCTCTTAGCTCTGCTCGGCGGCCTACTGTGGTTCTTCTTGGGACGGCCGGCTTGGTCCGAGGCGGAGCAGGCGCTTGTCGACGATCACCCGGGACTCATCAGCTCCCGTCCCGGCGGGGAAGGCTTCAGCGGTGCCACCTGTGATGCCCGCGAACCGGAAGATGGTCAGGATGCGAAGATCACCTGCGTTGGTGACGGTGTGGGCTACTCCGTGGCGCGGTACGGGGACGTCGCCAAGCGCGATGCAGCCGCCCCGACGCAGGATGCACAGGAACTATCCAACGGACAGTGCACCGTGCGCAGCTACGACGTTTCCGACACCGAGCCGGTGTTCTACATGGGCGCCGAGGACTCCGCCGACGCCGTCCTCGTGTGGGGTGAGGACGCAGAGGAGCTACGCCTGAACATGCCGCTGTGCTAATTCACGCGCTTGAGCAGCGGCGCAATCACCGCAATGGCGGTGCCGGCCACGCCGGCAAAAAGGAAAGCCCAGTGCGTTCCCTGTGCCGTCGCTGCGGCCGGGCCCATCCCCGCCGCGACGCCGGCCTGGGTGCCGCGCGTGAGGAAGACAACGAGGAAGGCCGTTCCCATCGCACCCGCCAGTTGCTGGAAGGTGTTCATGATGGCCGACCCGTGCGAATACAACTTCTCCGGAAGCGAGGACAGCGCTGTTGTCATCAACGGCGTCATCATCAAGCACATGCCGAAGGAGAAAAGAACGTGCATGCCCACAACCATCCACACGGCTGAGTCCTCACCCAAGGTAGCCAAGAGCCACAGGCTGGCCACCATAAACAGCGAACCAGGAATCATGAGCGGGCGCGGACCATAGGAATCGAAGAGTCGGCCCACAATCGGGGAAAGAAATGCTTGGAGAATACCACCCGGCATCACCGCCAAACCCGTGGCAAAGGCGGTGACGCCCAGGGTGGTCTGCAGGTAGATGGGCAAGACCGTAACCATTCCCAGCATCAGGCCGAAGGACAATACCAGGATGAGCACCGCGAGCGTGAAGTTGCGAACGCGGAAGGGGCGCATATCCATTAGTGCACGATCCTCGAGCGCCAGACGCCGCTGCCGGCGGATGAAGACGATGAGCGCGATGACGCCCACCACGGTGACGGCGATGTCTACCCAGGCGCCACCCTGCAGCATCTTTTCAATCGAAGACAAACCATAGATCAGACCGCCAAATGCACAAGCAGAAAGAAGTACGGAGGGACCGTCGAGTGGGGTATCGCGGTTCTCACCCACATCACTCAGGCGCCAGAGACCAGCCACCAGGATGAGAGCGATGAGCGGCACCATGGCCCAAAAAATGACGTGCCAGGTGAAGCGGTTGAGGATTGCCCCGCCGACCGTGGGGCCCAGCGCCGGGGCGACGGAAATAACCACAGAAATAATGCCCATCACCGTGCCGCGGCGCTGCGGTGGGACCAGAGTCATGGCCACGGTCATGAGAGTGGGGATCATCAACGCAGTCCCGCCTGCTTGCAGGACGCGCCCGAGGAGCAGAGCGACGAAGCTCGGCGCAAGGGCCGCCACCACGGTGCCTGCCAGGAAGAACCCGGCAGAGGCGAAGAAAATCTGGCGCGTGGTGAGCCTCTCCAGCAGGTAACCGGTGGTCGGAATGACGACGGCCATGGTGAGCATGAATCCCGTCAACAACCACTGTGCGCTCGTGGCGGGGATGCCATAGTCCGCCATGATGGCTGGTAGTGCGACGGACAGCGAGGTCTCGTTGAGAATCATGACCATCGCTCCCAGCACCAGGATGCTGAGGTTGATGACTACCTTGGAGGGAATCTCAGCGGACATGCGGCCAGCCACACCTTTCTTTTCTCTGCTCTGGGGATACTCGCGCCAACGCTTCCGATGTCAGCGCGCAAGGAGTTTAGAGTACTCGCAAGCTAGCCGGGGATGCCACATGAGCCAGGGCAGCGAGGTTTCCTCGCTCCCCGGCAGGTGGTGGGGTTTTAAGGAATCGTTTCCATGTTGCGGGACGTGATGACCACGACGCTGCCACCGCTATCCAGGCTGCAGCCCAGCAGCCGGTTTTCTGGGGTATCCTCCCACAGTTTCGGCGCACCGTATGCACAGTGTCCTAGGTCAGTCTCGAGGTGGCCACGGCTTCCGCCCTCGCCAGCCTGCCAATCATGGTTGGCGTATTCATCCAACAATTCCATGGCGTCATTGCAATTCGTGCCGTCCTCTTGCACGTAGACCAAACCGGTGTCTTCACCACGCGTGCCGCTCTCACCACACACCGCACCGGTGTTGGCAATGCCATCCGCGTCCGGTTTCGCCGGGAAGGTATCGGAGTAGTACTGTCCATCATCCTTGACGGTGAAGTGGTGCCCGTTCGACTTGACCACGAACTCATTGCCGCTGTGCGCCTCAAAGGTTCCACCGTCAAAGCTCACGGTCTCGCCCTCGTTGAGCGTTTCAACCTCGGTGGGCCTATAGAACTCGATGGCCCACACAGGGAAGAAGCCACGGTCACTGCGGTAGCTCACCGCGTTTGACCTCCAGCTTTGCATGACTGGCCCCGGATAGATTGGCGGATCAGCAAACTCCACCTTGCAGTTTGGGCCGTCAGTCTCTTCGTGAATGAGGCAGAGGACGCGCCCATCAGGGCTCTTGACGGCCGGGATGGGGTTCGGAATACTCGCCCGATCACCGCCGGCCATAAAGTCCTTCGGATCGCGTTCCTTCAATCCGCCGGGTTTGTCTTTATCGGGCTTGGCGCTGCTCGACGCCGCGGCCTCAGTAGAGCTACTGGAGGCAGACTCAGAGCTAGTGGAGCTGGCTGAGTTCTGTTGAAACTGTGGCTCATCGCCCGCCGGTTCGCTCGTGGAAGAACACGAAGCCACGGCGCAGGCCATGAGGGAGGCAGAAAGGATAGAGAGAAGCTTCTTCATAACAATCATCGTCCCACGAATTAGTGCTGCGCTAGTAGTTATATGTGTATTTCGGAACATCTGGGTGTACAGCGTCGAGAAGAATGACCCGACCATTACCGGACAAATCACCGCAGTGCAGACGGCGTGCATCCGGATCCGGCATGTCAATGTACTCCGGTTCTCGGTAGGAACACTTCCAGCCGTCAAGCTCCAAAATTCCGCGAGAGTTCATTTCTTTGATGTCCCACTCGTAGTTGAAGTACTTGTCCACGATGTCCATTGCAGTCGTGCAATTCGTCCCGTCTGTCTGCACAAAGACTTTCTGACGGCCAAAATTGGTGTCAGCCTCGCCGCAGACGGTACCCACGGGCGCATAGCCATTGGAGTCCGGTTTAAAAGGATAGGTATCCGCCGAAAACTGGCCGCCGTATTTCACGGTGAACTGGTGCCCTTGGGCCTGAACGGTGAATTCATCTGCGCTGGGGGCTTCAAAAACCACACCGTCTATTTCGACCTTCTCGCCTTCCCCCAGCTGCTGCGATGGAACCTGGTCGCCGGCATCCACCACGCCGTTGGGGAAGAAGCCTGCGCCATCTTTGAAGGAAACCATGTTCGCTTCCCATTGCGGGTTCTCGGGGTCAGGCAGGATAGGCGGGTTCTCAAAGCCAACGCTGCACCAAGGCCCTTTAGAGCCCTCAGTCAGAGAACACGACACCCTGCCGTCTGGGCTCCTCACTCCCCAAGCAACCGTGGTCTCATACCTGAACCCAGTGGCGCGGAAGTCCTCGGCATCGCGCTCTTTGAGTCCGGAAGATTGAGAGCCAAACTCCGGCTCGCGATCTGTGGAATCGCTTTCTTCGGCGCTTTCAGAGCTTTGCGCACTGCTTTGAGAACCGGAGGACTCCACAACTTCGAATCGATGGGTTTCCTCGGTTCCTTCATCAGAAGAACACGCAACCAAGCCAGCCGTTACAAGCGGCAGTGTGAGAAGAGAGAGTAGCTTTTTCATGCTTTGTATTTTTCCACGCAGGCAGGCTTCTCGCTGAGTGATGTGCGCTGTGGCAACAAACTGGAGGCTGCAAAACAACAACGCACAAGCCTTCAGCTGTGGGGCTGGTGGCTTGTGCGTTGCGCGCGGAATGTGCCGCGGGGTGAGCTCTGTGCGAGTTGGCCTCGGGCCTACTTCTCCGGCTTCACAATCGGGAAGAGCACGGTCTCACGGATACCCAGGCCAGTCAGGGCCATGAGCAGGCGGTCGATGCCCATGCCCGTGCCGGCTGTCGGAGGCATTCCCTGCTCCATGGCGGCGAGGAAGTCCTCGTCCAAGACCATGGCTTCCTCATCACCGCCGGCGGCCAAGCGCGCCTGATCCTCAAAGCGCTCGCGCTGGATAACGGGATCCACCAGCTCCGAGTATCCGGTAGCCAGCTCGAAGCCGCGCACGTAGAGATCCCACTTCTCGGTCACACCCGGCAGGGAGCGGTGCTGGCGGGTCAGCGGAGAGGTCTCGACCGGGAAGTTCTTCACAAAGATCGGGCCCTCGAGCTGGTCCTCGCAGAGCACCTCCCAGATCTCTTCCACCAGCTTGCCGTGGCCCCAGCCGCCGTCCTTCGGGACGTCGAGCCCGATGACGTCGGCAAGCGCCTTGAGCTCCTCGACGGTGGAGTCGATGGTGACCTCCGGCTGGCCCGGGAACTTGCGTTGCAGAGCCTCGTTGAGTGAGGGGTACATTTCAATCTCCGGCCACTCTTCACCACCGAAGTCATACTCAGTGCCATCCGCCAAGGTGACGGTGGTGGAACCGAAGACCGCACGTGCCACCGACTGGATGGACTCACGGGTGGTACGGGCGCAATCGTTGTAGTCGCCCCACGCGGCGTAGGTCTCCAGCATGGCGAATTCCGGGGAGTGGGAGCGGTCGACGCCCTCGTTGCGGAAGTTGCGGTTGATCTCAAAGACGCGATCGATGCCGCCGACGACGGCGCGCTTAAGGAAGAGCTCCGGCGCGATGCGCAGGTACAGGTCAATGTCCAAAGCATTGGAGTGCGTTACGAACGGGCGGGCTGCTGCACCGCCGTGGAGGGTCTGCAGCATCGGGGTTTCGATCTCTACGAAGCCCTCATCCTCCAGGTAGTTGCGCAGTGCACGCATGACCTTGACGCGGGTCATGGCATTCTTGCGGGCTTCCTCGCGCACGATGAGGTCGTTGTAGCGCTGGCGCACGCGGGTTTCCTCATTCATGTCAGCGAAGGACACCGGAAGCGGGCGCAAGGACTTCGCCGCCATGGTCCATTCGCTAGCCATGACGGAGAGCTCGCCGCGGCGCGAGGCAATTACTCGGCCGTGCACGGAGATGAAATCACCCAAGTCAACGTCGGACTTCCACGCGGCTAGGCGCTCCTCCCCTACCTCTGCAAGGGACAGCATGGCCTGCACCTGGGTACCGTCGCCATCCTGCAGGGTGGCGAAGCACAGCTTGCCGGTATTGCGCATGAAGATGAGGCGGCCGGCGATGGCCACCTCAACGTCAGTCTCCTCACCAGCGCTGAGGTAGGTAACGCCCTCTTCCGCGGCCGGTTCCTCGCCTTCGGCCACCACCTGGAACTGCTGGCGAAGATCCCGCAGGGAGATCGTGCGGTCTACGGTCACCGGATAGGGCTCGGTGCCGGACTCCAACAGTCGGGCACGCTTCTCGCGGCGAATGCGCAGCTGCTCGGGGACGTCAGTAACTTCAGTATTCTTCTTCTCGCTCACGGTTGTCTAGGGTAGTCGATCCCTATACGCTGGCGCGATCCCGGTTCACAGAGTGTTCATCTAGCGGTTAGACAGGATCAACCGCGCGGTCATCTCAACCGTATTAACTCATGACGTCCGTTGCGACACTTCGTTGCGACATCCCCTTGCGCAACCAACGATTTTCGATTTTTGGAGCATAACTTTCATGGCACTCAACGGCCGTAATCTCTTGGCTAACATGTTCACCTCGTCTCGTTCTTCTCTTACCTGCACCTACAAGTGCGGTAATGCCTGTTTCGGCGAATGCGAGAACACCTCCGACAACCCTTACTTCGGCGACCAGTTCTCCCGCCGTACCGCCCTGCGCGCCGGTGGCTTGGCTGTCGTCGCCGTTGGTGGTTCCTCTGCGCTGGCTGCATGCGCTGCTCCGGATGACAACGGGTCTGCGGCGGGCGGCTCCTCCAACAAGACCAGCGAAGTTAAGGGCTCCGACATCGAGCTCACCTCCGCCGAAGGCATGCACTTTGAAGCCGTTGAGGCCAATACCAAGGATGAGGTCGTCATCCCGAAGGGCTATGAGCAGTCCGTTCTGATTGCCTGGGGTGACCCAGTCATCGAGGGCGCTCCGGAATTCGACGTCAACAACCAGACCGCCGAAGCGGCGGAGAAGCAGTTCGGCTTCAACAATGACTTCGCCGGCCTCATCGAGCACCCGGATGACAAGAACCGCATGATCTACATGTGCTCGCACGAGTACACCACCGAGCCGATGATGTTCCCGGACTACGATCCGGAGAACCCCACCGAGGAACAGGTGAAGATCGGCTGGGCCGGTCACGGCCACACTATCCTCGAGGTGTCCAAGGTCAAGGGCTCCGGCGAGCTCAAGCGTGAGTTCGGCCCGCTCAACCGCCGCATCACCGCCACCACCCCGTTCACCCTGGTGGGCCCAGCTAAGGGCACTGACCTGGTGAAGACCTCCGCCGACCCGAAGGGTGAGAAGGTCCTGGGTACCCTCAACAACTGCTCCGGCGGCGTGACCCCGTGGAACACCATGCTCTCCGGCGAAGAGAACTTCGACCAATACTTCGCCGGCGGCGACATCAAGGATAAGAAGGCTGCTGAATCCCTCAAGCGCTTCGGCATCGAGGAAGGCCCGTCCGACCGCAAGTGGGAAAAGTACGATGACCGCTTTGATGTGACCAAGGAGCCGAACGAGCCGAACCGCTTTGGCTGGCTCGTGGAGATCAACCCGCTGGACCCGAAGTCCACCCCGATCAAGCACACCGCAGTGGGCCGCTTCAAGCACGAGGCCGGCAACATCCACATCACCAAGGATGGCACCGTGGTGTGCTACTCCGGCGATGACTCCCGCTTCGAGTACGTCTACAAGTTCGTCTCCACCAAGAAGTACAAGGAAGGCGATCTCGAGCACAACATGACCATCCTGGACCACGGCACCTTGTACGTGGCCAAGATGGAGGGCAACTCCCCGGAGAAGGAAATCGACGGCTCTGGTGTCCTGCCGGAGGACGGCGCTTTCGATGGCAGCGGCGAGTGGGTCAAGCTGCTGACCTCCGATACTGAGAACAACAAGTTCGAGTCCCACGTGGACGGCATGTCCGCCGAAGAGGTCGCCGTCTTTACCCGTGAGGCCGCCGACAAGGTGGGCGCCACCAAGATGGACCGCCCGGAAGACGTCCAGGTTCACCCGGAGACCGAGAAGGTCTACATCGCGCTGACCAACAATAAGTACCGCGGCGCCACCGGCGAGAACGCTAAGAAGAACAAGGAAGACGCCAAGGAATGGGCTCCGGTCAAGGAGAACAAGAACGGCCTCGTCATGGAGCTCGAGGATGACCACGCCGGTGAGAAGTTCACCTGGAACCTCTTCCTAGTCTGCGGTGACCCGCGTGAGGCCAGCACCTACTTCGGTGGCTTCGACAAGGAGAAGGTCTCCCCGATTTCCTGCCCGGATAACCTGGCCTTCGACAACCACGGCAACCTGTGGATCTCCACTGACGGCAATGCGCTGGACTCTAACGACGGCCTCTACGCCGTGACCACCGAGGGCGAGACCCGCGGCGAGCTCAAGTGCTTCCTCACCGTCCCGGCGGGCGCGGAGACCTGTGGCCCGATCGTCGACGATGACCGCGTCATGGTCAACGTTCAGCACCCGGGCGAGTCTGATGACGCCACCTTCGACAAGGCCACCTCCCACTGGCCTGATGGCGGTAAGTCCACCCCGCGCCCGGCCGTGGTTGTGGTGTGGAAGAAGGGCGGCAAGATCGGTACCGAATAAGGCACCGACGCTGCGTAGTGCGCACTCTTAGGCGGTGCGCAGCTGCGCCTCCAGCACCTCCTGTGCGAAGTCCCACAACGGGGTTGCAACCCCAGCTTTGACGCCCATGCGTCGGATCGCTCCGACCTGGGCGTCTAATTCGTTGGGCAATCCTTCCTTGATATCGCGCTGCATTGAGGACGTGCTGTCCGGGTGCTGCTGGCGGGCAAACTCCATGGTCTGTTCCACCACGTTCTCTGGTAGCTCCACGCCGAGTGCGCGCCCAACGGCCTCAACTTCCCGCATGAAGGCCTCGAGCTGGCCGGGGATTTCCTGGCAGAGGTACCCAATCGGTTTGTCCACCAAGGTGCCTAGAGTGCCTGTCGGGGTGACGAACATGGCTTTCGACCAGACGTCGACAAGCGCGGCGTCGTGGAACTTGCTGGAGGCCCCAGACTTTTTCAACGCGGCCGCCAGCTCCTCGCCCGTACGGCGCAGCGACTCCGGCGCCTCAGCACTCAGCGGACCAAAAGCCAAAGCCAAGGGCCCTGGGTTGCGCTTGATCTGCGCCGGCTCCAGGCGCGTGGCATAGACGCGAGCGACACCGGCGAGGATGTTTTCTTCCCCGAATTCCTCGGCCGCCAGGTACGGAATCTCGACCGAGTTGTGCGTGGTCACCACCGGGATTCCCTGCAGGGCCTCGCGGTCCTCCGCGCTGCCAAAGGTCTCGTTGCCCGGCAGCGCCTTCGAGGCAATAATTGCCACATCCAGCCCACCCAAGAGTTCTTTGACCTCAGCAAAGGTGTGCGCAGCCGGGACCTTTATAACTTCGGTGGTTGTGGGTTCTGTGTGGGCGTCGATCAGCGTCACGCCCGTCTCCCCCAGAACCCGCAAGGTCTCACCGCGAGCGACGAAGGCGACGTCGTGGCCCGCTGCTTTCAGTTTTCCGCCAAAGTATCCGCCGATAGCGCCGGCTCCCAGAATTCCAATCTTCATGTCTCCAACCTAACTGGTGGAGACCTGCGCCACAGACTTTTATCCGCACTGCTCTAGATTACGGAAGCCAATTCCCAACGGCACACCTGCATTATCGATGAGCCGCACCCCACCCACGGTAGCGGCGATAAAGAGGCGGGCATCGCCCTCTGCGGGGGCCTCACCCAGGTCGCGTCCGCGCAGCTCGACGTACTCCGACTCCACGTTTGCTGCGGCCAACACTTCACGTGCCACGCGCACAACCTCTTCGGCTCCGGACTCCGCCGCGTACGCACCGGCGGTGAGTGCCGCCGACAGCGCGCTGGCTTGCTCGCGGGCCTCCGGTGCGACGTCAGCGTTGCGCAGGCTCATCACCACTCCGTCCGGCATGCGCACCGAGGGCACGCCCTGCACGCGCGCTGTGATGTGGAGGTCCGTAAAGGCCTGCTGGGTGGCCACGAGCAGCTCGTAGTCCTTCTCCCCCATGAGCACATCGCTGGGCCCCAAAGCACAGGTCAGCGCCACAATGCGGGTCAGCTCCGCGCTCACGTCCTCCATGCCGTGGTCGGGTGCGAGGATCCGCGTGCGCTGGCTCTGCTCGCCGTAGCGCCACACCACATCAACACCGTCGAGGGCAGAGATGTCCGTCTCCGGGTCCACAGCCACGACCACGATGCCGCCGCGCACGCGCTGCGCCGCTTGCACCAAGGCAAGGTGCCCCGCATGAATATCGCGGCCCAGCGGCACGAGCACCACGCGCTTGCCCGTCTTGCGGTAGGCGCTGCCGACCATGCGGATGCGCTCGATATCCTCCACTAGGAGTTGTTCTGCCACGGCGCTTCCTTTCTGACTGCCCACAGTTCCAATTCCTCAATCCTCTCCTGCTCGCCCACCATGCGGGCGACGTCACGGTAGTTGCGCGCCATGCCCAGCTCCACGGCGGCCGGGTAAGCATCGATAATGTCCCCGGTATCCAGGTCGGGCACGTGGCTAGGAAAATCATCGATGATCTTCGCCGCAAGCGCCGCCCTACTGTGCAACGCCCAGAGCATCTCCGCGTAGTACATCCGCGCGGCACGCTCAAGGCGCTGCTCCTCCGGCAGGTGTTCCGGGGTCATATGAATCTCCGTCAGCAGCAGCCCGATGACGGTGTCTGTCACCTCATCGAGGGTGCTTATCGCACACGATTCCCAACCCATGGGTGCGGCGGCTATGGTCAGGCAGCCTCGCGTCTCTAGTTCATCGAGCGCCTCCACGCCGGCTAACAACGAGGTATGGATGACTATCTGCCTGGGGCGAACGTGCTTGGCGACGTCCCCCACAGCCCCCTCCAGCTCCCGAGCCGTCACGGCGAGAAGCAGCGCATCGAAGCGGTCCAACTCGGAGGGGTCCTCAAGGCTCTCGATGGTGTGGCCGGCCCACTCGAGGCGCCGTGCGAAGTTAAGGCCGGCTCGGGAGTTACCCCAGACCGCCACCCGCATGCGTGGTGCCTGCATCTACTTCTTGTCACCCTTGTTCTGCTGCTTCCTGCGCGCCATGAGCTCCGCCACGGAGACCGCGCCCTCGCGGTGCTCATCGCTGCGGCGGCGGCCACGGGTGCTGGGCTGTGCGGTGTCAGCCTCCGGCTTGCGGTGGCGGTGGTGCGGCTGCGCGGGGGCAGGGTTCGACTTGACGTGCTGCCCGCCCGCGGCGCCCTGGTTCCACTGCACGGCTTGGAAGCTATCGGTCTTGAACTCCGGCGCCTTTGGCTGGGGCTGTGGCTTCTCAGCCTTCGGCTGGGGTTGAGGCTTCGGCTGCGGCTTCTGTTGTGCCGCCTGCGGCTGAGGCTGCGTTTCGGTCATTGGGCGAAACGCCGAGGGACGGTTCTGAGAAGGCTGCGGCGCGCCGAAGGGCGATGGGGCTGGGCGGGCGCCCTGCTGTTCTGCGGATTTCCCGGCGGGCTTCGCGGCGGGCTGCTCGGCTGGCTTCGGAGTGGGTTGCTGAGCAGGCTTCGCGCCTGGCTCCGCAGCCGGCTGCTGGGCGTTAGCACGGGCATTATCCGCCAACAGGTTGTCCAGCGGGTTGCTCACCGGGTGGGTCGGCTGCGAGCCGAGGCGGCCTGCCACGGCGTCGGCAGACGGCGCGCCGCCGGACTTCTGGGTGAAGTTCACGGTGGGCGCATCGCCGCGCTCATCCACGCTCGCGCCACCGGCCTTGCGCTCCAGCTCCTGGATACGGCGGGCCTCCGCGTACAGGGCGGCAGGTTCGTAGACCCACTCGCGCCCCGAGATCTCCTCGATTTGGGCGCGGATGGCCTCCAGCTCAGAACGGATCTCCGCCAGGACCTGGCTGTTGTCTGCTGTGGAAGATCCGGAGACGGTCAGCGAGGAAGCAGCATGGGAGCGCTCCACCGCCAGAAGCTCGTTGGCCTCATGGGCCTGACGGCGGTAGCGCACCACCAGGAAGAAGCCCAGAACCGCGGCCCACAGGGAGGCGAGCAAAGCGATCTTCAGCGCATTCGCCGAGCCCGAAATCAACATGACCAGGCTGGCAATGACCGCGAGAATGACCAAGACGATGAGCCCGATGGAACCGGCGTCCGTCTTCGAACCGGACTGGGAAGACTCCACCGACGTTGGCGGCTGTGAGTCCGGCTGTACAGAAAACTGGGTCGTCGGGCGATCATCCGGGGCCGACTCGTGCTGGGGCTCAGGGGCGTGGTTCGGACTCGTCATGCCCACTAACTTACCGCTTGTGCACCATCAGATGGAGGTGGCACCTCGCAGTGTCGCTCTAGCACCACTCCGGCAACGCACATCGCGGCACCACCCAGCGCCGAGGTCACCACCCCGGTCAGGTCACCGGACGCAGCAACGAGCTCGCCGGCGCGCGGCACCACGTAGACCGCCATTCCCGCATAGGCCCCGCCCACGATGGCGCCGGTCCACGCGGAGGCTTTACCGACGAGCAGGAATTGCGCGATGGTCATCGGATTCAGCTGCGAGTTATCCAGGCCGATGCCGTGCTCATCATCCTTGGCACCGCGCACCTTGAGGGTCAACAGCACGCAGACCAGCGCCATGGCCCACAGGGAAATCGACACCGTTGCCGGAATGGCCAGCATTGAGCCATAAAAGCGGGTGGTGAGGATGGCGGCCGCTGCGGCCACGAAGAGGGCCACGCCGACGAGCGCGCTGATCGACGTCCTCTTCATCGCCTACCCCACTTCCTTCACCGCTGCGACCTCGTCCTCATCGAGGCCCGCGATGAGCTCGCGCACCGGGGTGCCGTTGAGCTCCGCGTGCTCATCCGCAGCCAACCACGGCACGAGCACGAAGGCGCGCTCGTGCGCATAGGGGTGCGGGAGGGTGAGCTCCGGATCATCAGAGGTAACGCCGTCTATCTGCACGATGTCCACGTCCAAGGTGCGCGGACCCCAATGCCGCACGCGTACGCGCTCGGCGGCTTCTTCCAACTTCTGGCCACGGCGCAGCAGCTCCAGCGGAGTGCAGTCCACGTCCACGATAAGCACTGCGTTGAGGAATTCATCTTGGTCAGTCACACCCCACGGCGGGGTGGCATAGACCGGGGAGGCCGCAACGGTCTCGGCGGCGAATTCATCGAAAACGGTCTGCAGGAGCGCGCGGCGATCCTCCATGTTGGACCCGATGGACAAGACAGCGCGCATTAGCCTGCCATCCGCTTCCGGGAGCGGCGCGCTACGACCGCGACGTCGGCAAAGGTGCGCGGGATGGGTGCCTTCGGCTTGTGGATCGTCACCTCGATGGCGTGGAGGATCTCGAAGCGCTGCATCGCGGTCTCGGCGACTTCAGCGGCCACCGTTTCGATGAGATCGCGGGAGGGGCCTTCGACGATGTTTGCTGCGACGTCGGCAAGCTCGGCGTAGTTGACCGTCCGTGACAGGTCATCCTCGATGCCCGCGGTGTCCAACCAACATGTGACGTCCACGATGAAGGGCTGCCCCGTCTTCTTCTCTTCCTCGAAGACGCCGTGGTAGCCAAAGCATTCCAGGCCGGTGAGCTCGATGCGATCCGCCATGGGTTTAAGCCCTCCCCAGCGAAGTCGAGACCACGGTGCCTCCATCGGCGCCGTTGTCGTAGCTACCGGAGGCATGCTCGCCGCCGGTATACGCCGCGCCCGCATTCCAGGCCGCGGCGACATCCACGGCATCGCGGGAGACATCAACCTCGTGCACGCGCACGCCCCACGCTCCCATCTGTGCGGAAATGGCGGTCACGGCCGCGGTGGCCGGATCCGCGAGAAGCGGGCTGGACTCGACACCGCGATCCTCCCGGATGGCGGCGAGGAAGCGCTTGCGGGAAGCGCTCACAAGCAGCGGGAACTCGCCCTCCAGGAATTCCGGCAACGCCTTGAGCAAAGCCCAGTTATCCTGCGGGGACTTGGCAAATCCCAGGCCCGGATCCACCACGATATTGTCGTGGCTAACACCTGCCTGGAGGGCGTTATCGGCGAGCTTCGCCAGGGACTCGTGGACATCGCGCACCACGTCCCCGCCGTGGTCGGCCACACCGGCGGCCGAACCGAATTGGACGGTGCGCCAGTGCATGAGGCACACCGGCAGACCGGTAGCCGCCATAGTGCGGTACATCTCCGGGTCGGCGGCACCACCGGAGACGTCATTGATCATGTCGGCACCGGCTTCGGCGGCAGCTTGAGCAACCGAGGCTCGCATCGTATCCACGGAGGTCTTGATCCCCTCCTCGTGCAGCGCCTTGATGACGGGCACGACGCGGTGCTCCTCCTCTTCGGCCGCGACACGCACCGCGCCCGGGCGGGTGGACTCGCCGCCCACATCGATCATGTCCGCGCCGGAGGCCACCAAGTGCCGGGCGTGTGCGATGGCGTCGTCGACATTAATCCAGCGTCCGCCGTCAGAGAAGGAATCCTCCGTGACGTTGACGATGCCCATGACCAGCGTGCGGCCGGGGACGGTGAGGTTGCTGACTGCCATGGAAACTAGCTCCTAATGAGGCTCATGACCTCCGCACGGGAGGCCGCATTCTTCTTGAAACCGCCGCGGACTGCGGACGTCGTCGTGGTAGCCCCCGGCTTGCGGATGCCGCGCATGGCCATGCACAGGTGCTCGCACTCGATGACCACGATGACGGACTGTGCGTGGAGGACGTCCACGAGGGCGTTGGCGATCTGGCTAGTGAGGCGTTCCTGGACCTGCGGGCGCTTGGCGTACATATCCGCCAGGCGGGCCAGCTTAGACAGGCCGGTGACGTGGCCGTCAGGGCCCGGGATGTAGCCGATGTGCGCCTTGCCGTAGAAGGGCACAAGGTGGTGCTCGCACGTGGAGTAGATGGGGATATCGCGCACGAGGACGAGCTCCTGGTGCTCCTCCGCAAAGGTCTTGTGGAGGACCTCGGTCGGGTCCTGGTGCAAGCCTGCAAATACCTCCGCGTAGGCGCGGGCCACGCGGGCCGGGGTCTCGCGCAGGCCCTCGCGGTCGGGGTCCTCGCCCACGGCGAGAAGAAGCTCGCGGACGGCTGCTTCGGCGCGCTCGTGATCGAACTCGCGCTGCGCCGGGATGTTATCGCTCATTATTCTCGCCGTCCTTGTACGGGTTGTTGCGGTATTCATTGTCTCCCCAGCCGGGCGCGCCCCAGGCGTGATCCTCCGGCTTGGCGTGGCGGCCGCGGCGCTCTTGCTCGCGTTCGCGTGGCTGTGCTTGCGGCTGCGCTTGTGCTTGCGGTTGCGATTCCGGATGTGCTTGTTGCTGCGGAGCAGCGGACTCCGGCACACGCGGGATCTCCTGGGTGACCTCGTTGCTGGGGCCCTTCTGCTCTTCAGCCGGTTGCTCCGCAGCCGGCTGCGCCTGCTCAGGAGCCACGGTTTCATCGTGTGCCCCATCGCTTTCGGCACGGTCCTCGCTGAGCTCGCGGCCGGTAGGTTCGGTGATCTCGGATTCCCCGAAGAAGGTGTTGCCCTTCTCCGGATCCACGTAATCGCCGGCGTGCTGGCCAAAGCTGAAGCCGATCTCCTTGACCGGCGCCGCCGTCCCGGCGGCGCCAGCGGGCTCGCCGCCGTTCTCCTTCGCTCGCTCTAGCTCCGCCTGGCGGCGCTCGCGGGCGGCGCGGGAGGCGTCGAGAAGCGTCATGCGTTTCGGCAGTTCCTCACCACGCTCCTGGGCCAGCTCCACCGGGGTCTTCACCGGCTCGCGGCCAGCCTGGCGCGGGAAGCGGGCGTCCTCGTTCGGGAAGACGTCGAAGGCCTCGCGCGGCTCGATGCCCTCGAAGATGCCCTCGAGGTCCGGGCGGCGCAGGGTTTCCTTCTCCAGCAGCATCTCGGCGAGCTTATCCAGGTAGTCGCGGTGCTCGGACAGGATGTCATAGGCCTGCTGGTGCGCGCGGTCCAAGAGGTACGCCATCTGCTCATCGATCTTGGTGGCCACGGAATCCGAGTAGTCAATGGTTCCACCGCCGCCGGCATAACTGAAGGGATCGCCCTGTTCCTGGCCGTACTTGACGGTGCCCAGGTCCGGGCTGAAGCCGTATTCGGTCAGCATAGAACGCGCGATCTTGGTGGCGTGCTCGATATCGGAGGAGGCACCGGTGGTCGGTGCGCCGAACACGAGCTCTTCCGCGGCACGCCCGCCCATGGCGAAGACGAGGCGAGCGAAAAGCTCGTCGCGGGTGTACATGCCCTTGTCGTCTTCCTGCGCGGTCATGGCGTGGCCGCCGGTGCGGCCGCGGGCCAGGATGGTCACCTTGTAGACGCGCTCAATGTCCTTGAGCGCCCACGCCGACAAGGTATGGCCGCCCTCGTGGTAGGCGGTGACCTTCTTCTCATGCTCAGAGATGATCTTGCTCTGGCGGCGCGGGCCGCCGACGACGCGGTCGGTGGCCTCCTCCAGCGCGTCGTAGGTAATGACGTTGCCGCCAATGCGCGCGGTGAGCAGGGCAGCCTCGTTGAGAACGTTGGCCAGGTCCGCACCGGACATGCCGGCGGTGCGCTTGGCCAGCTGCGCCACGTCCACTTCCTTGGCCAGCGGCTTGTCCTTAGCGTGCACGCGCAGAATCTGCTCGCGGCCGGCCAGGTCCGGATTGGTCACCGGGATCTGGCGGTCGAAGCGGCCCGGGCGCAGAAGCGCCGGGTCCAAGATGTCGGGACGGTTGGTGGCGGCGATGAGGATGACGCCCTCACGGTCACCGAAGCCATCCATCTCCACGAGCAACTGGTTCAGCGTCTGCTCGCGCTCATCGTGGCCGCCGCCGGTACCGGAACCGCGCTGGCGGCCCACGGCGTCAATCTCATCGACGAAGATGATGCACGGGCTATTCTGCTTGGCCTGCTTGAACAGGTCGCGCACGCGGGAAGCACCGACGCCGACGAACATCTCCACGAAGTCGGAACCAGAAATGGAATAGAAAGGCACGCCGGCCTCACCCGCAACGGCGCGGGCCAAAAGGGTCTTACCCGTGCCGGGAGGGCCGTACAACAGCACGCCGCGCGGGATCTTCGCACCCAGCGCGTGATAGCGCTCCGGATCATCCAGGAAGTCCTTGATCTCCTGGAGCTCATCCACCGCTTCATCCGCACCGGCAACATCCGCAAAGGTGTTGGTGGGCATGTCCTTGGTCAGCTCCTTAGCCTTGGAGCCACCAATGCCGAACATGCCGCCCGCGCCCTGCTGCATGCGGGTCATAAGCCAGAACAGCAGCGCGAAGAGGATCAGCATCGGCAGCAGGAAGCTGATCATGGAACCGATGAAGGAATCCTGCGTCACCTTGGTCTGGTACTTCTCCGCGCCAGAGCCCTTCACCGCGTTAAAGACCTGCTCGGAGGCGCGGGCCGGGTACTTGGCAATGACCTCTTCGACGCCCTCCTGCTCCTCCACCGTCACCGGCTTCTTGAGCTTGAGGCGCAGCTGCTGCTCGCGGTCATCGATCTGCGCTTCCTCGACGTTCTTATCCGTCAGCTGCTGCATGGCCACGGAGGTGTCCACCTGCTTGAAGCTGCGGGCATCATTGCTAAAGAACGTGAAAGCGTACAGCAGGATGAGAACTAGGCCCGCGATCGAGCCATAGCGGATGATGTTCTTATTTTTCATTAATTACCTTGCGAATTCGAGGCCTCATGCAACAGAGGGCAAGAAAAACTAGTCGTTGCTGTATACCGCAGGCTCCAGCGTGCCCACATAGGGCAGGTCACGGTAGCGCTCCGCAAAATCCAGACCATAGCCCACGACAAACTCGTTGGGGATATCAAAGCCCACGTCGAAGAGATCCAGCTCCGCCTTGACTACCTCAGGCTTGCGCAGCAGCGTGACCACTTCCAGTGAACGGGGGTGGCGGCCCTGCAGGTTGCGGATGAGCCAGGACAAGGTCAGGCCGGAGTCGATGATATCTTCCACGATGACCACATCACGGCCCTCGATATCGCGGTCCAGGTCCTTCAAAATACGCACCACGCCCGAGGAGGAGGCCGAGTTGCCATAGGAGGACACCGCCATGAACTCCAGTTGGGACGGAATGGTGAGCTTGCGGGCAAAGTCCGTCAAGAAGAAGACCGCACCCTTGAGCACGCACACCAGGATGAGGTCATCATCGGCGTTGCTGTATTTCTCGGAAACGCGGTCCGCCATCTCTTGGATGCGCGCCTGAAGATCGTCTTCGGCGACGAGTACGTTTCTAATGTCCTCTCCATAAGGATTGGCGGGGACGGCTGAATCATGGGTGTCGTGCACGTGAGCGCTCCTTTGCTGACCGAGGCAATAGTGACAGTTTGCCACCAACGCGTGCGACTTCCAACCTTGTACCTCTCTTTTCACCACGGACGGCGACTGGCCCCTGCCCATGCCACTGCACGCACAGGGCATCGATGCCGCGCACCGCCTCGCGCGTAACCTCTACCCCTTCCTCGCGCAGCCACGCGGCAATCGCCCGGCGGCGCTTCGGCTCGGGAAGGGCGGCCAGCTCGGCGCAGTCGGGGGTGGGGTGGGTGGTGAGGAAGGCGTCGTCAAGCGCGGCGTCATAGGCTGCCTGGGCCAAAGCCGGCACGGGGTCACCGCCCAGGATCTCCTGCAGGCGCGGGAGGATCTCGCGGCGCAGCGCCACGCGGCGAAAGGCCGGGTCCTGGTTCTGGGGATCGTGCCAGACGTCCAGCTCCAGCTCCGCGCAGGCGGCCTCGGTCTGAGCGCGGCGCACGCGCAAAAGGGGGCGCAGCACGCGCACGCCCTCCACCTCGGAGCGCTCGCACATGCCCGCCACCTTCCCCCGCAGGGCGCTCAGCAGCAGGGTTTCGGCCTGGTCATCGGCGGTATGAGCCACCGCCACCTCGCCCCAGGGCGCGAAGGCACGGTACCGGGCGGCGCGGGCTTCGGCCTCCACGGAGCCGTGCTTGGCGACGTCCACCGGCAACACCTCCGCCCCCGCCCCCAATCCACGAGCCTGGTCGGCAGCCCCGCGCGCCTGTGCGGCCGAGCCTTCCTGTAGGCCGTGGTCGACGCAGAGCGCTGTGACCTCATGACCTTCTGCGACGAGGGCCGCGGTCAGCGCCAGCGAGTCGGCGCCGCCGGACAATCCCACCGCTATGGCGCGGGGGTGCTGCCCCACCACGGCGCGGGCGGCCACCCGGCAGGCCAAGAAGTTGGGGCTTTTACGTGGCCAAAAAGGTTTCTTAGAAGTCATGGAGTGCGGCGGCGAGGGCGTCTTGGGCCTGGCGGGCGGAGGTGACTTCGCCGTCGTTGACCAGGAAGGCGAAGGCATAAACCCGGCCCGACTGGCCTTGGGCGGTGCCGGTCAGCGCGGAGGTTCCGGTGAGTGTGCCGGTCTTGGCGCGCACGAAGCCGCGGGCGGGCGAATCGGAATAGCGCTCATAGAGGGTTCCTTCGCCGCCGGCGAGGGGGAGGTAGCCCAACAGTGGGCGTAGCTCTTCGGTGGCTACGGCTTGATCCGCGATGTGGGCGAGGAGGCCTGCCGGGATGCGATTATCGCGGGAGAGACCTGAACCGTCCTTTAAGGTGACGCCGTTGACGTCGATGCCGGCGCCGCTGAGCACGTCGAGGGTGGCCTGCGCGGCGCCGTCGAAGCTTGCCTCCGCGTCTTGGCTGATGGCCAGCTCGCGGGCGATGGCCTCTGCCATGACGTTGTCGGAGTCCTTCGCCGCTTGCTGCGCGCGCAAGGCCAGCGGCTCGGACTCGCTGGAGGCGATGGCCTCCGCGTTGTCGGGTGCGGGGGCCATGTCAGCTTTGTCAGTACCCAGACGGCTGGCGAGCGCGCGGGCGACGTCGAGTGCCGGCTCATGGGAGCGCGGAACGTCCCCGGTCTTCTCCCCGATGCGCCCGCCGTAGAGCATGGCTGGCTGGATGGGGGCAACGTATCCGCCGTCGATATTGTCATCGTCCCAGCCGGGAGCCTGGTCGGGGCCGGCCCAGACGGAAGTGTCGATGGATACTCGGTTGACGGTGCTCATGTGCTTCTTGATCTGCTCCGCCAGCTCATCGAGGCGCTCGTCCGTCAGCCACACATCGCCGGAGGCTTTGATGACCACGTCGCCATCGTTATCGCCCTTGACCACTTCCGTAGTGAGGCGCTCTTCTTCATCGAGCGCGAGCGTTGCTGCGGCGAGGGTGAGGACCTTGGTTGAGGAGGCGGGCGTGAGCGGCTTTGCGGGTTCGCGCTCCCACAGCACCTCGTGGGTGGTGGTGTCGATGACCTGACCGCCGAAAGTGGCAAGAGCCTTGTCTTTGCCCAGTTCATCCAACTTCGCTTTGAGCGCGGCGGTGTCTATCTCACCAGGCTCGACGGGTTGGAGCAGCGTTTCGGGTTCTGCCGGCTTATAGGGTTGGCCGTGGTCCAGTTGATCGTAGGTGCGCTGGACTTCTACGCCCACTGCGGCCGTCGCCGCCACGACGCCGGCCGTGACGAGGGCCGCAGTACTCCACCAGACATGCTTAGCTTTCATCGCCCTTTAGACTAGCGCGGTAGACTATGCGGAGCACATGCCAACCTATTAGTTATGGAGGATTCAGCCGTGAGCGTTGAAGTAACCATCGAGATCCCGAAGGGCTCCCGCAACAAGTACGAGATCGACCACGAGACCGGCAAGGTCCACCTCGACCGTTACCTGTTCACCCCGATGGCCTACCCGGCTGACTACGGCTTCATCGACCACACCCTGGGTGAGGACGGCGACCCGCTCGACGCACTAGTGATCCTCCCGGAGCCGGTCTTCCCGGGCGTTGTCGTGGAGGCCCGCATTCTCGGCGTATTCAAGATGACCGACGAAGCCGGCGGCGACGACAAGCTGCTCGCCGTCATCGATGACCCGCGCTGGGAGCGCTACCAGGACATCAACGATGTGGAGCAGCACATCAAGGACGAGATCGAGCACTTCTTCGTCCACTACAAGGACCTGGAGCCGAACAAGGAAGTTACCGGCTCCGGCTGGGGCGACAAGGCTGAGGCAGAGAAGATCCTCGAAGAGGCTAAGGCTCGCTTCAAATAATTCGCACTTCTAAGGGACGTTTCGATCAAATAGAGGCCAAAATCCGGGGGTTTGAGAGGCCTTAGTTGATCGAAACGTCCTTTTTCTTTGTCACCGCGACAACTCCTCATTCGTGACGTACGATTCGATCAAATAGGGGGCCGAAAACAGCGGTTTCTGGGGGGCTTATTTGCTAGAAACGTACTCATCGGGGGCACATGAAAATTTTCGAGGGACGCGCGGGCACTCGCCGTGCGGCTAATGGCCAGGCAATCAAGATTTGTCGCGGTCTGTATTTATCTGCGGTGCCAACGCCGCGCGAGCTCGCTGAAGTCGTCTCGCGGCATTGGCCAGACTCAGCTCTGGATGGCTACTCCGCCGCCCAGCAGTATCTTGGCCAAGAACTGACTTTTCCGCTTCACTTCCTGCGCGCAGGAACGATGGCACCGAGCACGTACTTCCGGAGCCGACGGGCGCGGCCCAAAGCGCTGGGCAGCATGAATGGGGTAAACGTGTGTAGCCCGCTGCAATGCGTTGAGGCGATGGAGCACGAGGATGCCGTGGCCTTCATCGAGGCCTTCTTCGCTGGGCCGCATGGGCGCTCGCGCATCGAGACGGAACAGCTGGACTTTCGCCGCCTGCCCAAGCACACGCGTGAGGTGTTGGAAAAGGCCATCGTCGGGGCGGATAGCAAGCCGGAGCGCGACCTCACCCGGGGTCTCGATCCCCACGTCAAAGTCCGCAACAACGTGCGGATTGGCCCCTACCGCTGGGACTTGCTCCTAGAGGAACACAAGGTGGCCATCGAGGTGGACGGATACGCCTACCACAAAGGCGAGAACCGGCAGCGTTTCGAGATCGACCGCCAGAAGCTTAACGACGCCATCCAGCGCGGCTACCGGCCCCTCCACTTCACCGCCGCCACAATTGAGCACCACCTCGACGTCGCGGTTCACCAGGTTCTCGCGGTCATCAAAGGGCGAGGCGAGCTCGTTCCTCCGCCGTGGAAGTGGCATCATTACTGGCGGTGGGAAGGCGAGCGTTGGGCAGGCTAGCGTTGCAGCTGTTCAGCCGCAACGTGCCGACAACGAACTGGGCTGACTAACGCTGCGGCTTACTAACACTGCAGCTAACTAACTGCAGTGGGACGCGAGCCAGCCGTCGAGCTCCGATTCCGGGGAATCGGGGGCGATCGGGTCCTCGGCGAATTCCTCGCCCGTGCGGGCCTTGTCCTTGGCCGTGGTGAGCATGAGTGAGCGTCCGTCCGGGTAGTCAATGACCGTGTTGGCGGAGGCGTAGCCGGCCGTCGGTTCGCCGAAGGTGCGCACGTTGTCTAGGCCGCGGAAGGCTAGGAGGGTGGCTTCGGCGGAGGAAGCGGTGTCACCGTCGGTCAGCACGGCTACCGGAATGTCGAGCTTGCCACCGGACGTGGTGGTGGGGGTGCCACCGCCGGTGACAGAGTTGCCGTCAATGACAACGTCCGTGGTCCCCATGCGGCTGACAAAGGAGAGCGCGGTGCCGTCCGGCAGCAGCGGGCTGAGCCCCGCGTACATCGGGCCCATGTCACCACCGTCATTGCCGCGTAGATCGACCACTGCGGCACAGGCCTCTGGGTGGGCGGTCAGACCCTGCGCCAAAGTATCGGCGTAGGTTTGGCCGTCATCGTGGCGGCCGATGGACGGGACGGTGGCGCGCAGGACACCGTCGTCGTAGTTGACGACGGGGGCGGTCTTCTCAATCTCCTTCTCCGACTCCGTACTAAAGACCTTGGAATGCTTACCGCCGGCGGCGTCGATGGCGGCATCGAGGAGCCCCGCGTTGGTCGGATCCTCCTCAAAGGCCTCACGGGCGCGCTGGAATTTATCGCTGTCGCCGTAGATGCCGTTAAGCGCCGCGGTATCCACCATCGCGGTGTTGATGCGCTTTTCGCTGGCGTTGAAGAGGAATACGGGTTTGCCCGCAAACGCCCCGCCATAGGAGGGGCCGAAGAAGTACACGGCCGCGACCACGGCGATGAGAGCAACGACGAACAGGCCACCGAAGATTTTCAGTACCGTTTTCATTCTTTTCGCCGTCCCGTGCGCAACACGTAACCGCGGAGAGGCTCCACAATCACGATGGCAAGGAGCGTAACCAGCCAGCCCACTGCCAAGAAGCCGAAGGCCATGAGCAGGCGGGCGAGTACATTGACGTCGCTTGACTCGACGCTGGAGAAGAACATCAGCGAGGCAATCCCGCCGCCAAAGAGGAAGCCGAAGAAACTCAATCCCACGACGGGCCCCATGACCGCAAGCGCGCCGGACCGGAACTGGAAGCCACGCGGCACGCCCATGAGATCCAGGGAGCGGATGAGCTCCTTGTCTTCAAAGATTCCGGAGACCTGTCCCAGGATGATGGACATGGTGGTCAGCGTGAAGCCAAAGATGAGGGTTAACACGACACCGGTGGAGATGTCTTTGAACACCACGTTCGTTCCGGGGTCTTCCTTGAGCGACAGAGCCAGGGCATCGGAGCCCAAGGGCGCGGTAACGAGGAATCCCGCCAAGTAACCGAAGAAGCCGATGGCAGCACTCCGCCTCCACGCGGGGCGCGCATTACCCGCCACGCGCTGGCAGGCCACGAAGTGCGCGGTACCCGGGAAGAGGGACAAGATGTGCGCGCCGAGCTGCAGGATGAAGGGAGCGATGAGGTTGATGCTCATCAGCATGCCGAACATAACCACGATGACCATAGCGGTGGGCGGGCCCGCCTTGCCGAAGAGGAAAGCCCCGCCGACCGCCACGATGACAAGGAAGACGATGGCGCGCCACCAGCGGTAAGCCGCGGGCATCTGACGCTTAGCCACGCCCAGCGGGCTCACCCGCACCCGGCGCATGCCGACGAGTGCTGCGCCGATGGCCAGCAGGAAAAGTACGCCGGCCACGGCCAGATAACCCCACCAGGGCAGCAGAATCTCAGGCAAAGAAATGGAGCGCATCTGGAAGTCCAGCTGGGTGAAGACCGGCGCGATGAGCTGGCTGATCAGCCCGCCGAGCACGATGCCAATGATGGCTTGCAGGCCCGTCTCCACGATGGCCATGCGCTCCACCTGGCGGGAGCTCAATCCCAACAGGCGCAGGGTGGCCAGGCGCTGCTCCCTGCCTGAGGCGCCGAGGACAGCGGCTTGGGCTGTGAGGTTAAACAGCGCCGGAAGAATGAAGGCGCAGGCCAACAGGGCCAGAGCAAACCACGAATACAGGAAGAACTCAATCTCGTTGCCGAAGGGCTCCTTGAGAGCCGGGGCGGCGTCCTCGACGTGCTGGGCGCGCTCCCAGAACATCCAGGTGCCACCCGCAACGAGGAAGGCAATGGCGGAACCAATGGTCAGGCTCACAATCGCCAGCACCGAGACAATTCCAGTACCGGAGCGCGCGCGTATCGATTCGCGCTGCAGGTCAAAGACCAAGGTTGCGGTGTTCATCGAATCACCCCAAGGCGGCGGTCGTCGTGGATGATGCCATCGCGAATCTCCACGCGGCGCTGCATCCAGTCGGCCACCTTCGGGTCGTGCGTGACCATGACCAGGCTGGCCCCGGATTGGCGCACAATGGTGGTGAGCATCTGCATCACCTCATGACCGGTGGACTGGTCCAGGGCACCGGTGGGCTCATCGGCGAAGACCACGCCCGGATTCGCCACCAGCGCACGCGCGATGGTCACGCGCTGCGCTTGACCACCGGAAACCTGCGCCGGGCGGCGGTCCGCCAAATCGCCCAGGCCCAGTTGGTCCAGCAGCTCCATCGCCCGCTTCCGGGCCGCATGCCGCCCCATGCCGTTGAGCATGCCCGGCAGCGCCACGTTGTCGACGTTGCTCAGCTCCGGCAGGAGCTGGCCGTCTTGGAAGACGAAGCCGAAGTTGCGGAGACGAGTGCGGGAACGGGGGGCGTCGCCAAGCGCGGAGAGCTCCTCCTCCCCATAGCGCACGCTGCCGTGCGTGGGGGTGAGCACGCCGGACATGCAGTGCAACAGGGTGGACTTGCCGGAACCGGACGGGCCCATCACGGCCACGAGCTCGCCCGGCGCGATGTCGAGGGAGATTCCGGCGAGCACCGGGCCGCCGCCGAAATCCTTGGTGATGTCTGTCAGGGAAAGTGTTTTTGCCATGTCTCTCATTCCACCGTGCCGGGCCCGCGGAAAGAACAGCCCTAGCGTTGCTCTTTAAGGTAGTGCCAGCACTACCCCTCGCGCGGCCACCGCCCGATATGCTTAGCACCGTGTTCCGAAGAAAACCCCAACCCACCAGCCACGAACAGCAACAGGCGCGGCAGATTGCGCAGCTCACGGCCTCGCGTCGCGCCATCGCGGATGCCTATGAGGTGGAGCGCGCCCGCATCGAGCGCGACCTGCACGACGGCGCGCAGCAATACCTCGTGGCCGCGAGCATGAAGCTGGGCGAGGCTCTTCTCGACGCCCCCTCCCCCCTCTCCGAGCTCCTCACCGCCGCCAAGCAGGACGTGGACCGTGGCCTCAATTCCCTGCGCACCACGGTGCATGGCATCCACCCCCAGGTCCTGCAGGATCACGGTTTGGTGGCCGCGCTTGCCGACGCCGCCTCCTCCCACGGACCCCACGTCAGCGTCTTCGCTCCCCACCCGCTTCCTGAGCTCTCCGCCTCGGTGCTGGCCTGCGGCTACTTCTTCGGCACGGAGGCTCTGACCAACGCGGCGAAGTACGCACCGGGTGCACCAGTTTCTGTTTTAGTGACCGCGGATGCCTCCTTAAAGATCACCGTGGTGGATGAGGGCCCCGGCGGTGCGCAGGTTGTACCCGGCCACGGCCTAGCGGGCATGGCCGAGCGCCTCGCTGCCTTCGGCGGGGAAATGACGCTGTCCTCCCCACCCGGCGGTCCGACCCGGGTGGCAGGCTCAATTCCCCTTCTTCTCAATCGCGGACAGTCAGGAGTTCAAGCATGAGTTTGAGAATCGTCGTGGCGGATGACTCCGCCATTCTGCGCGAAGGCCTCGCCGGCCTATTGGAACGCCGCGGGCATTTAATTGTGGGCCAGGCGGACTCCGCCCCGGAGCTTGAGGCCGTGATGGATAAGCTGCGTGATGAGCTTCCGGACATCGTCATCACGGACGTGCGCATGCCACCAGGCATGGGCGATGATGGCTTGAAAGCCGCCGTGAACTTGAGAAATGCATACCCGGGCTTACCCGTCATGGTGCTCTCCCAGTATGTAGCGCCCGCATATGCGGTGGAGCTCTTCGACTCCCCCGATGCCGGCACAGGCTACCTGTTGAAGGACCGCGTCTCCGAGGTGCGGGACTTCCTCTCCAGCCTGGACGTGGTGGCTCAGGGCGGCACCGTCATCGATCCCACCGTGGCGCAGGCGTTAATGAGCTCCGGGCGCAGCGGTCTGGGCGAGCTCACTCCACGCGAGCGCGAGGTTCTCGAATTAATGTCCCGCGGCAAGTCCAACAAGGACATCGCCGCCGAGCTCGTCCTGTCTTCCGCCGCGGTGGCCAAGCACGTTTCCAATATCTTCACCAAGCTGCGGCTGGACCCCAGCGAGGACAACCGCCGCGTGAAAGCCATTCTGGAATACCTCTCAGCACACCGCTAAAGCCCGCGCCCGCCCACCGTCCCACACGAGCGCCCTGACAGAGACCGTCCACAGGATCCCAAGGAAACTGTGACGCAAGACGCATAAGCTTGTCCGTGCCCTTACCCAACCCACTCTGGAAGGACCCCGCTTAATGGACGTGCAGCTCAACATCGTGCGCTTTAACCGAGAAAAGATTGCTGACCATGACTATTTTCTGGAGTTAATTCAGACGGAAGGGCTGGACTCCTTC